>JAABUZ0100006448.1_pt1 | contig 14670 bp, 16 predicted proteins | sample 5562091 | NCBI WGS metagenome assembly JAABUZ01 (sample SAMN12813069, study PRJNA571459) | rock metagenome | isolation source: Antarctica rocks | place: Antarctica: Victoria Land, Linnaeus Terrace sud | collected 2015-12-21 | reverse complement strand
CGCCCGCGCCCAGTGGCGCCTCGAGTGCGCGGTCCACAACCTGCTCAAGCTCCACCGGGCAGGCGGAATGGCGCTCATCGAGGCGGCCTGAGCCGCCCCGGGGGCCCCCGGTCGCCCCGAAACGCCACGGACGGGCCAGGCGCCCACCGTCACTGACGCTCGAGAGGACCATTTATCGACATGACAACGGCAGCGAACCCCGCCCAGCGCCCGTCATCCGTCCCAACGCACGTTACGGACCCACGCTCCTAGAGCGCACTTAGCCGCCGCCGCGGAGCATGCTGCTCCCCCGGGGGCAGCCAGGGATCGTCTTCAGGGTCGATCGGGCCACGCGCCAGCACTCAACCGACTGGCGACCGACGACCGGAGTGGCTCTTCACGAGCGAAACATCAGCGGCCTTCGGAGTGCCGGACGTGAAGGACGAGTAGGCTTTTCGTGCGCTTCTGGAACCACGAAGGAGGGACACTCTCGGGAGCCGCGCCGACCGTGCTCGGCGCTTCTGCTTCCGGCCCCGAGCAGAAGTCTTCAAGGAGGGGGTTGCTGTACTTGCCGTTGGGGTCGGCGTCTTGGACTTCTAGGGTGTCGGTCATCTCCCAGAAAGAGCCGTCTTGATCGATCTGGAAGTCGCAGAACGCCTGCTGTGGCGGTTCGTTGACCACGAACCCACTCGGCGAGAAGCACAAGCGAGTGCTGGCCGCGTACCGTCGCCACTGGAGGCGTTCGGCGTCGCGGGAATGCTCCGGTCACGCAGCAGCGGGCGGGCGCCCAGGTTTCCGCAGGACGCGCAGCGACCTGCGTCCCTGCGGGTGTCGGGCACCCGAGCGCGACACGGCCGCTTGCACGCGGACCGCGGGCGCGGGTTACCGCCTCTCGCTGGTTCTCCCGTGTCGGCTGATGCTGGCGTGACCGGGCTGGAAGCTAGCGGGGCGACGAACGTGTCGTGGCGGCGCGGCTCGCCGGCGCGCGGGTCGAACAGTGACCCCTGTGCACCGGTCGAGAGCCGACCACGTCAGACGCTCCCGCGCCGTCAGCCGGCGGCAATCGGCCGGATGTCGTCGTCGATCATGCGTAGGTAGGGCGCGACGAGCTCGCCGTAGTCGGCCTTGCGCGCGGCGGGCAGGTCCTTCCAGCCGGTGACCGAGCCGCGGCACTGCGCGGCACCGCAGAGGCACACGGCCGGGAAGTGCTCGATCGTGTAGTTGCGCATGGCGTAGTCGAACGTCACCTGCGCCCGCTGCTCACGCCCGCTTCGTGCGACAACCACCCCCAGTTGCGAGTGTCGGGGCCGGGTCGCTCGCGACGATTGCTCAGGACGTGAGCGAGCGTGTTGAGGCCGGCCGCATGAGCCCGGTCACGCTGCCGGAAGTCGCGCAAAGCACAAGCGACCGTCCGCGCTCGCTCCTGGGCGAAAGTAGCGGCGAGCCGCCGCCGTTGATGGGCTTGTGCTTTGTCGCCATTGCGATCGTCAGCTTCCAGGCGCCGCAGATGCAAAAAGGGCTCGTCCGCGTGTCGTCCGCAGACGCCGGACGCGACGAGCCGCTCGATCGTCGCCGACGCGTTTAGCTGGCCGCACGCGGGCGGCGCGATGATCCTCCAGCACAAGCGTCGTTTTGACGCTCCACGCGCAGCGTCGCACCGAGGACGGGTGAACCGGTTCCGTGGACCCGAACGCCGCTGACACTAACCCCGCGCGTGAGCGGCGGCCTCTGTCGGCGGCCGCGTCGCTCCCTCGCTCCAGATGCTCCTGCGTTGGACGAGGGGCCTACAACGGGCGGCATCATGCTGCTTCGGGTCTGCGGATCGGATGGACGTCCGCCGCTCCGGTCGCCGGGTGCAGGGCGTCAGTTATCTCTCGGCCGCCGAGTTCGTGCAGGGTCACGAGTTCGGGGTCGAGGGCGCTCAGCGCGAGAGCGACAACCTGGGGATCGTGGGAGAAGGCGATCACCTGCGTGCTCCGACCGAGCTCGGCAAGCGCAGTAAGAACGGCCGTCTTTCGCTTGGGATCGGAGTGAAGCACGACGTCGTCGAGGATCACCGGCATCGGTCCGTGCAATGCGACGTGCCGTTCGAGGCTTGCGAGGCGCAGCGCCAGGTACAGCTGCTCGCGGGTACCCGTGCTCATCCGCTCCACCGGGACTCGCTCCGCGGTCGCGCGGACGCCGACGAGCACGGGTTCGTCGGCGTCGTCGAACCCGACCTCGAGCGCGTTGAAGGAGCCGCACGTGAGCTGCGGGAAGAGCTCGTCGGCGCGCCGCAGCAGCGGGTCCTTGTGATCGCGGCGGTACTGATCGATCGCTTCGGCGAGGGCCCACGCGGCGATCTGCACGCGCAGATAGCGCTCGACCAGCTCTCTGAGTTCTGCGCGACGCTGCTCGACGATCTGGCCGGCCTCGGCGGCCCCGCCGGTGCGCTCCATCGCCTGCCGTTCGCTGCCGAGTTCCCCCAACCGCACATCGAGCTGCGCGAGCTCCTCCTCGAGCTGGCTGAGCTCGTCATCGGCGGCGTCGGCCTCAGCGTCGAGCACGTCTAGCTCCACGCCCGCGGTGCGCTCGATGGTCTCTAGCAGCGGTGCCTGCCCGGCCTCGGTGATTCGCAGCTCGATCTCCGGCAGGCGCGAGCCGAGCAGCTGCAGCCGGCTGGCGCGCTGTTCGACAGCGGGAAGCTGCTCGACGGTCTGCACGCCGGCGATCGCCATCAGCTCCGCAAGGGCGGCCTCGGCGTGGTCGACCGTCCGCCGCGTGGCCTCCAGCTCCTCCTGGGCAACCTCGAGCTCGCTTTCGAGCGTCTGGCGCCGGCTCCGCCGCTCGATCGCCTTGTCCAACCGGCGGGCGAGCTCGGCTACGCCGTCGAGCGCCGGCCACGAGGAAAGGTCAGGGGAGACCTCGCCGACCAGCGCCGTGGCATCGTCACGGAATGCCTGGATCCTGTCCTTGATGCCGCTGACGCGTGCGCCCACCTGCGTCATGTCCCTGAGCTGCAGGGCGAGCTCATCGATCGCGGCGAGCAGTTGCCGTGCGTCCTCGGGGTCGACATCGCTGGGCCAGCCGTTGGCGCTGACGAGCGTGGTCCACGCAGCCGTCCAGGTTTCAAACTCCTCGCGGCATCGCCGCGCCTTGTCGCGCTCGCGGGCGGCGGTGGCCTGCGCCGTCTGCAGCTCGCGGCGGAGCGCGAGCTGTTCGGCGCGCTCTGTCTGTGCGGTGGCGATCGATGTCTGCGCGACCGACAGGAGCCGACTGAGCGTCGCCTCGCCGGGGTGGGGGCGGTCGAACACCGTCAGCGCCTGCGCCAGCGCGTCGTGGTGCAGGTCGCGGCTTTCACGCAGGGCGCCGACGGCACGCTGACGGCCGCTGACGGTGACGGCACGGTCCAGGACGGTCTGGCGGTGCCGCAGCCATTCCATCATCTCCCGCGGGGTTCGCGGCTCGACCTGAACCGCGCCCCAGGTGTCGCTCCAACGCTGCTCGTATGCGCGCTCGTCCTGTTCGAGGCTGTCGACTTTGCGATCTAGGCTCACCTCTTCGCCTCGGAGGCGACGTTCGCGGCCCGTCAGCTCCGCTGCCCGGGCTGCGGTGTCGGCATGGCGGCGCAATGCATCGGCGAGCTCGTCGGCATCTCGGACGCGGAGTTCGAAGCTGTCGGGCGATACGACCGTGGCCATGTCGCCCTCGAGCCGGCGGCGCACGTCGGCCCATTCGCTGCCCCGCTCTGTACGCGCGACCGTCAGCGCCTCGACGGTGGGGACGTCGGCACTTAGCGTCAGGCGAGCTCGATCCTCGTCGAGCTGCCGGTGGTCAGCTTCAAGCCGGTCGCGGCGGTCGGCCAGCTTGCCGCGGCGCTCTGAGAGGTCGTCGTGCTCGTCCGCGAACCGGTCGACCACGGCCGCGGTCGGGTACGGCTGGATGCGCAGCGCCTCCAGCTCGACGCTGGGGTGCAGCTCGGCGAGCGCGGCCGCGAGCTGCTCTTCGGCGACACGCAACTCCTCCTCGGCGCCTCGCCGACGCTGCTCGAGCGGGCCTTCGGCCAGCATCTCGCCGACGGCGGCCTCGAGCGCCGTCGTATCGGGCGGGTCTGCTCGATCCTCGATGTCGGGACGCAGCTCACCGGCGCTCTCGTCGGCGTCCTCGGCGGCATGCTCGGCCTGTTCCAGCGTCGCCCCGAGCCGCGCGCGCTCGTCCAGCGCGGCGTCGATCCGTGCGCGCCGGCGATTGTCGAGCAGCAGCACGTCGGCGTCCTCGAGATCGAGATCCGGGCGTACCTTGTCGAGCGCATGCCGGGCGAGGCTGGTCGCGAGGTGGAGCTTGCCGACCTGCCGTTCGAGGTCTGCGCTGCTCTCGCGGACGCTCGCGCCCCGACCGTGGAGATCCTTGATCGCGAGCTCTCGAGCGAGCAGCGGATCCTGGTCGCCGAGCGCCGAGATGCGCTCACCCAGTTGCTCGATGCGGCTCTCGGTCTCCGTGACGGCCGCTCGGCCGTTCGCAGCCCGCTCGACTACGCGGACGCGTCGCTCGGCGCTGTCATCGGGCAGCGTCGGGACATCGCCGAGCTCGGCGAGCTCGAGCTGGACCTGTTCGCGCTCTGCCAACAGCGGGATCAGCGTCCGCCGACGCCGACGCCCGTTTTGCGCAACCCGAGCCGTCCGCAGTCGTTGCGCGATGTCACCACGCTCGCTGATCGTCGTCTTCAACTGGCGCTCGTTTTCGACGAACGTGCTGGCCCGCAAGGTGCTCTCGCGCAGCTTCACCTCGGCGCCCTCGAGTCTCGACCGCGCCTGCAGGATCAGGCTGGAGGTCGCGCGCGGCCTGAAGAGGGCCTCGGCCTCCGCGTCAAGCTGCTCGCGCAGCTGGTGCAGGCTGCTTGCGCCCAGACTGGCGCTGAACAGCGACTCCCCGACCTCGCCGCCGGCTGCCAGCAGCGCCCGGCCGCCGATCACGAGCGACTCGTGCGTGATCGAGAACATCGACTCGAACGCGTCGCGGTTCATCGCGCCGAGCATCCGCTCGAGGCAACCCTCGTCGACCGGCTGGCCATCGGAACCGAGCAGGGTCGAGCTCGCGCCCTTGCGCCGGATCAGCTCGTGGCGGCCGCCGTCGCGATCGACGAGCACGGCGCCGAGCCGCATGTCCACGTAGCCGTGGAGCTGGTTGTCGCTGCTGCGCGGCGGGATCCCAAAAAGGAAATCGCCGATCGCGCGCTGTGCGGTCGACTTGCCGACCTCGTTGGGCCCGCAGATGAGGTGCAGCGAACCTGGAGAGCCGTGGAGCTCGAGCACCGTGCCGGTGAACGGGCCAAAGGCCCGCAGCTCGAAGCGATCGAGGCGGAGGCTCATGCTGCACGCTCCAGCAGGTAGCCGGGAAGCGTGTTCTGCGCGTTGGCGAGTGCCCGCCGGATCGTGTCGGGGTCGGTGGGGTCGATGGCGTCTGGACCGGTCCTCAGCTCTGTCGGGAGCTTGAGCGAGAGCGGGCGCAGGCGGTCGCACAGCTCGGCCAGCATCTTCGGGTCGTCGCCTGCGCGCCGGAGCACGCCGAGCGCCGCCCCGAGCGATTCGTCGACGCCAGTGGAGGAGCGCGGGGGTGCGATGTCCCAGTCGATCCGCTCGAGCCACACCTGCTCGAAGCCGGTGTCGGTTGCCAATCCGCGTAGCTCGGCGTCGAGGCGCTCGCGTTCACGGACCAGGACCGGGTACGCGGTGGTCACGCCGGCCAGCTCGATCCGCGCCGCCATCAGCCGCCCGTCGCAGGCCTCCAGCGCATCGCGCAGTGCGCCGTCGGCACGCTCGAGGACCTCGACATCATCCACGGCACCGCCGGCGTCGACGCGCACGCGCGTCCATCGCACATGGTCGAGTGTGTTGTGGCAGATCGACAGATCGTGGTCATGGATCTCCACGAGGGTCGCGCCCTTGGGGCCGCACTCGCGCATGTGGCGGCCCTGGAGGTTGCCGGGGAACACGACGAATGGGTGCTCGTGCAGGACGGCACGGTCGTGGACGTGGCCGAGCGCCCAATATTCGTAACCGTGCGCGACGAGCTGGTCGAGCTCGCACGGCGCGTACCGGTCGTGACCCGGATGACCGGTCAGGCAGGTGTGCAGCACCCCCACGTTGGTGAGCCCCTCGACGGGCGGCGGATACCCGGCGGCGAGGTTGTCGACTACCGCCCGGGTCGCGAAGCTCTGACCATGGATCGCCAGCCCGGCATCCTCGAGCACGACGCTGCCGGGGCGATCGTGCGGGAGCGCGTGGACGTGAGGCAGCTTCAGGCTGCGTGTGATCACGCTCGCGGCATCGTGGTTGCCGCGGATCAGCACGACTTCGATGCCTGCCTCGTGAAGGCGCGCCAACTGGGCCCGCAGGTACAGGCCCGTGCTGAAGTCCTTCCAGTCGCCGTCGAACACGTCTCCGGCAATCACCACCAGCTCGACCTTCTGATTGAGGGCCAACTCAACGAGCGACTCGACCGCCTGTCGTGTGGCTCCGCGGATAGCCTCGACGGGGGCGCCGGGATACGCGGCCAATCCCGAGAGCGGACTGTCGATGTGCAGGTCGGCGCAGTGCAGAAACTTCGTCATGGGCAACCTGTTATTGAATCTCGGTGGGCGGACGGGACCGCGGCGACGGTGGCGAGGACAGCCGTTGCCGCGGCAGCGAGGGTGGTCGTGTTCGATCCGGTGATCACGCTACGTCGACGAGGTCGGCCGCATGGCGGTGCCTGAACCGACTGAGGCGCTGTCTGGTCGCAGCGTCACCGAGGCCGAGCTCGATCGAGATCGCATGTGACGGCTCGCCGAGCAGGCGGCGCATCACAACCTCGCGGGTCGCCTGGGGCTCCCGTGCGAGGATCTGGCTCAGCCAGATCCTCGCCTCAGCCTGCGCGACCGACGACGGCCCCGCGATCGTGTCCTCCAGGGTGATGTCGCCCTCGGGCACCCCCGTAATCGCAAGTCCAGCAGTCGCCAACGTTGCGATTCGTGTCGTCATCTGAAGCGCCACGCCGCCAGCTATCGCGTCGGCGCCGATCGAGCGGCTCGTCGCCGGCGGCGATGCGGACGACACGCAGACGAGCGCTTTTGCATGTGCGGCGCCTGGGAGCTGACGACCGCAATGGCGACGGAGGAAGCGCCCGCGTCGAGGCGGACCGGCGCCGGAGCGGATCCGAGCGCGGATCGGCCCGCCCTGGTTTTGGCGCCGATACAAGGTGGTTCGACGACGGCCACGGCCCAACCGTCGCCAGCGGGCGCGACATTGGCGGAGAGGAGGGCGCCGAGGCATCTCCCGCCGCGGCCCTGCGTTGCCCTCGCTGGGGTGCACTCGGGCTTGGCCAGACTTCCGGTCTCGGCCGGGAGCGGCAGTCTGGGCGAGGGTTCCCCTCCGGCGACTGTTCAGGAGCGCAGCGGCGGACTGACGGTCTGCTCTCAGGTCCGGCGGGGGCACGCGGGGCCGGGACTCGGGCGCTCACGCTGAGAAACGAAAGATGGCGCGACGTCACCGGCGGACGACGGGGTGCCCGACCTCGGCATGCTCGCCGGGCAGCGGCAGCGACCGCCTATGCGTGATAGCGATGGAATCCCGGGACGAACTACCGACCTTGATGGCGCGCGGTGACGGAGCAGCGCTTTCGGCAAGTTGGCCAGACGCCGTACGGCTGCCGTGCTCCGCCGCACCGGATGCGACACTGCGGGGTAGTCTGACTCCAACACACCGGGAGCAGACCGAGTTCGATGGCCGACCCCGACGCGACCCCGATTCTGACGGTTCTGATCGAGATGACCGAGGTCCAGCTCACGGAGGCGTGGGCCGAACAACGCGATCAGAATACGTACGCGCTCGCATTGGCAGCGCTCGGCGTGGCGATCATGGGAATCGTAGTCTCGGCGCAGAGCGTCCTCGGAGGTCAGTGGTGGGTTCCGATTCCCGGGTTGGCCCTCGGAAGCGCGGTCGCCCTCGTCGGGACGCGGGGCTCAAAGACCATCCTCGGCCCCGAAGCGGCTAGCTTCTACGCCGCCTTTGGCGCGGCTCCGGCTGAGGAGGCGCTCGCCCAGTTGCTTGCGGATTTGATCGACGTACGAAACCAGGTGCCTGCGACGTTGCGAGCGCAACGCGTCGGGCTATTGATCGTCGGCGGTGTCTTCGCGGCCACGGCCGCCTACTCGACTGTGTTGCTGGCGTAGAATCAGATCCATGACCGAGCTACCGGCACCTTCGCGAACGGCCAGGATCGTGATGAACACGGGCACGCTCAGCGGGATAGACGTGTTGAATTTGGGCAAGATCGAGCCCGGAGCGCTCGTTGAGCTCAACGACGGTTCGACCGCCACCGTCGTCAACGTCGAGGGAAAGCGGCTATCGCCCCACGGCGTCACACCTGGCAGCGTGCAGATCAAGCGCGACGACGACGAGATCACGCAGGTCGACGGCGGCGACATCGTCGTCGTTTTGCGTCCTCCGGCTACCAGCTAGCAGCAGCTAGATGCGAGCGCTGACGAGCGGTCGCAGGATGCGTCTCCTCAGGCTCCATCAACACGCTCGCCACGCGTTGAATGCCGGCAGGCTCCGTGACGTAGCCGGTCCACGGACCCACGGATCTAGAACGCTCCCTTCCGCCCCCACATCCGAGATTCCCGCTTTCACGAGTACGCAGAACTCCGGTCTCATCCGAATCGTATCCAGCTCACTTCTGCTCTCGGCCGCGACCAGGCCTGACGACTGCCTGGTAACTCCTGCTTCGTTCGCGGCCCGAACCTCGTGGTTGCGCCGCGGTTCGCGCGGCGAGCGCGTCTGAGCTGACCGTCGCTGGCTGCGGGGCGAGCGTGTCTGAGCCCGCCGCTGTGTGGCGAGCTCAGGGAAGCCGGCTCGGGGTGAGGCCCGTCAGTCGGAGGCACTCGCGCGCGAGGTGGGCCTGGTCGGCGTAGCCCGCGTCGAGGGCGGCTCGCGCGAGGTCGTAGCGCTCGCCGGCGAGGAACCGGCGCAGGCGAAGGACGCGCTGAAGGATCTTGGGGCCGTAGCCGACGGACCCCAGGAAGCGGCGTCGCAGCTGGCGCTCGCTGAATCCGAGATCCGCGGCCAGCGCCTCGACGCGCTGAGTCGGGTCGAGCAGACGCATGACCGCCGCCTGGACCGCGCCGTCCGGCGGGCCGGCCACCACGAGGCGCGCCGCCGCCGCTTCAAGCAGACGGGGCACGGCTCGGTGATCGGCCTCGCCGTGAAGCTCCTCGCGCGGGTCGAGTCCCAGCTCGGAGATTGCGACCCGGCGGTCGCGAAGCTCTGACAGCGGGACTCCGAGCGCGGGTCCGCCCGCGCTCGGAAGGAACCGCACGCCAAGGATCAGCTCCCCGGGCTCGGTGCGCGAATGCCACGGCCCGGTGTCCGGTCCGGCGACGACGGCGCCCTCGCCCCGACGCCAGACGATGTCCGCGCAGGCGTCCGGGAGCACCCGGACCGGGCCGGAGCCCCGCCTCACCCACAAACAGGCGAGCGCGTGGCGCAGACCAGCCGGCGCCAGGAGCTCCCGGTAGGCACGCGAGTCCGTTTCGTTCAAGACGGCGGTCGCGTGGCTTGCTTTATTGACGGCCATGAAGATCGAGTTCATCGCCAGCGTCGCCGTGATCACGGCCGACCCACCGACCAGCCGCCGGCTCTACGTAGACGCTATCGGCCTGCCGCTCGAAGGGCAGGACGACTACCTCCACAGCGAGAACATCGGGGGCTCCAAGCACTTCGGCGTGTGGCCCCTGGCACAAGCGGCGCAGGCGTGCTTTGGGACCAGCGAGTGGCCCGCCGAGCGGTCGGCGCCGCAGGCCAGCATCGAGTTTGAGGTGGCCGACGCCGAGGCTGTGACGGCCGCGGGCGAGGAGCTGCGAGCCGCCGGCTACGAACTGCTGCACCCCGCGCGCCAGGAGCCCTGGGGTCAGACGGTCGCGCGCATGCTCTCAAGCGAGGGGCTGATCGTCGGAATCTCCTACGCGCCCGCCCTGCACGAGTGACCCACGCCCCGGACGCGCGAAACGGTCAGCAGACGACCAGGATCGCTCACCTGCTCTGGCGCCACCGCGGATCACACGGCGAAGCTGTCGAGAGTTCCCGCAAGCCGCGGATAGCCCATTTCTCGGCGATCGCTTTCGGGTCTGGGCCATCCCGGCCGGGGCGACTGCTATGGCGACAAAGGGATCGCCCGGATCGAGCCCGATCGGCGCAGCCGCGGACGATCGAGGACCTCACAGCGCGCGGCGACGCCGCACTCCGCCAAGCCAAGCACGACAGGTGAGCAGCACCCAAACAGCGCCACAGGCCGGCGCCACCGAAGCGCCGACCCCCGCTCATAGTCATGGCTTTGAGCGCTGCACCGGGCGTACCGTCAGGCCGACAGGCACCCAACCAACGCCTGGGCAGCCACACAGGCCCGCCCGGGATCGCCTTCCTCGAGCGCCAGCTCCGGGATAGGCTGCTGGCCGGCTCGGGCGACGCCATCGCCAATGCCGCACTGACCCTCGCCGATGGCCTTTCTCATACCCCGCGCGCCACCGAGCGCCCGGCCCTACTGCGTCTCGCCGCCATGCGCGGAGGCCCAGGCGCCAGCGGCCGGGCACTGCTGCGACTCGGCGCCGCCCTGGCCCAGCGCGGAGCCGATAGCGAAGCTCGGATCGCCTGGAGCGCAGCCGCGCGCCACGCCGACCCCGCCGAGGCTGCCGCCGCCGAGCTCGAGCTGGCGCTCGCAGACCTGGCCGCCGGACGCGGCCATCGAGCTCGACGGTCCCTGAGTCGGCTGGCCACCGATCAGCGCGACCCCGACGTAACCGTCATAGCGGGTTTCGCTAGACCCTCCCAGGGCGAAGCGGCTTCAGCGAGCTCGCGGCCTAGGCAAGCGATCACCTTGGCACCGTGATCTGCTCAGCCGGATGCCTGGGGTCAAGACCCCGCCGCCGCACGGCGTAAGAGGCAGGCGCTAGCGGGACTGATGTAGGCCTTGTCGGGCAGCTCGCGCGCGACGGAAGCAGCGGCGTGCTTCGTGCTTGCGTGACAGCTGCCCGGCGCCCCAGGCGGCCGCCGCCGCAAACGCCGGCCGCTGGCTCGGTACCGCCGCCGAGCCCAGAGCCCGTCGCGGCGCCGACTCGCTGCTCAACGACCCGGCAGGCTAGCCCTATACGGCGCCGCGATCAGAGGACCTCTGACGACAACGAACGGGACAGGAGCGCGAGAAGTTGCCAGCTGGACCATTGATGGTGGATGGTCGAGGACGTGCTCGTTTCAGTCCATGGTCCTCACCCGCCGGCCGCCGACCTTCGCCGGCGGGCAGCCCACGCTCGGAGCCATCTGGAACGGCACTTGGCGGGCTCGCGTCGGTCCGCCTGCGCTTCAGCCTCTTGCTCGAGCTCGCCGCGGTGGGGCAAGAACACGGCACAACGACGGCGAGCATCCACGTGTGGGCCCACGACATCAAGGCCGACACCTGGGACTTCGTGGTTGAGCAAACCGGTACCGCCTGGGTGCCCGTGCCCGATAGCGACTGGACCGACAAGCAGCGTGGTCACCGGGTTACCGCGCTCGGTTACACGTTCGACATCCAGGCCGCGCCCGATACCGACCTCTGGCTGGTCGCGGTGATCGACGGCGAGCCGCTTGACCTACGCGTGGCGCGCGTCGGACCCTAGGCGCTACGCCGACCACGGGCGCGATCGAGCTTGCTCATCATCGCGTCGACCTCCGCGGTCGATAGCCGCCGGCCGTGCCGCGCGTCGACCCGCTTCGCGGGGACCATGACCACCTGCCCGGTGTTCACCGGCCCGGGCGCAATCGACTCGGGGTCACGGTTTTCTCCGGCCGTGTGACGGCTTTGCTTGGCCACAAAACGGATTCTCGCACTCGATCGCCCCAGGTCAAGCCCCCGGGTCACCGCGGCCGACGCCTACTCCCGCCGCTGCCTGGCCCCGACGATCCGATCGACCCCGAGCAGCTCCCCGGGCTGGAGGCCATCTGGCTACACCTCACCCCGGGCCCGCCCGGGCCCGCGCATCAGGGGCCGGGCTCGACGCCGTGACCGGCGTGTCGCGGTGCGCCGGGCGTTCGAGCCAGCGGTCCAGCCACGGCGGCGCGTCGCGCACCCCGACACGCCCACACAGGGCCAGCAGTGCGGCTGCGCCCTCCTCTGCCCCACGCCCCACCGCGTCCAGGGCGGCGGCCGCGGCGAGCTGGGCGTCGGCGAGGCCGATCGGCGCTTCGACGCACAACCGGCCCAGCCAGCGCGTCGCCGCGCGGTCGTATGGCGCGGGCTCGGCGCCGGCGAAGAGCAGGCAGACCCCGAGGGCGTCGCCCAGGGTGACGTGGGCCAGCTCGGCGGCGTGCAGGCGAACCAACGGCAGGCTGCCCATCTCCAGCGAACGGCGAACCAGGGTGTACGGCGAGCCCGACGCGGTCACGAACACATGTTCGCACGGTGCCGGTGCGCGCCGGTGAGAGCCAGCGGCACAACACAACCCTGGCCACCAAACCGTCCCAGCAGATCACCGAGGCCCAGCAGCAGCCCGACACGCAGCCGAGCAGCAGTCCCAGGACGAAGCCTCCAGGCGATCAGATCAGACGCTCACAGCGCCCCGACCACAACGAACAACAAGAGGGCTCAAACGGAGTGGAGCACCTCTGAGACGTCTTCGACGTCCGAGGCGCTAACAGAGGCAACAGACTAGATGCTGTTACAGAATTTTACGGATTTTTACGCCCGTTTTCGAGTTGCTCGGGTACGTCGAGCTGGCCGGCGTAGCGTGGGGGCGCAGCGGCGTCGGGGTCAAAGGCGGTGCGGCTGACGTCGGCGCCGGGGTTCTGCTGCTTGAGCAGCTGGGCGAGCTGCTCAAGGGCCTGCTGGAAGGCCAGCTCGTGGCGCGGGTCGATGTGCTCGCCGGCGTCGAGCTCGGCGCGCCAGGCGATCAGCGCACCGAGGGTCTCCGCCCGGTGAGCGAGGCGGTAGAAGTCGGCCTCGAGGTTGGCCAGGTGGGTTGGGTAGCGGCGGGCCAGGCTGACCGTCGCCTGCCAGAACTCCGCGCGCCACGCTGCCCGCTCAGGGGCCGGCGCGTCCCAGGGCTCAAGCCAGGGCGCCGCGCCGGGCTGGGTGGGCAGTCCGGCCTGGTGGGGCACGCCGTAGAGGCCCAGGGCAACCAGGCGGTGGGCCAGTTGGCCGGGCAGGATCCCGTCCGCCGCCGAGCGCTGAGCCAGCTCGGCGTAGGTGTCCTCGGGCAGGCCGATGTTGACGCGGTGGGCGGAGCTCAAGGCGCCAGCTCGGGCTCAAGCACGGTGGCGGGCGCAAGGTCAAGCTCGGGGAACGCGTCGACCTCGGGGTTGGCCAGCGGCTCGCGGATCGACGGGAGCTGGGCGGCGGAGCGCCGCTGCAGGTCGGCGAGGCGCTCGACGCGGGTCACGTCGGTCCCCTCGGCACCGAGATCTTCGCGGTTGGCATACCAGTCGGTCCGCTCCCGGGCCCATGCCCGCCACGAGAACTACGGCCGTCCCTAGGCCCAAGGCCAGCATCACGCCGACGAGACCGGCGCGCCGCTCAAATGCTACCTCTGCCATTACGCAAGAGCAGTGACCGACTGATCTGCCCGGGGAAAGTGGAGGCGGCATCAGCTCATCGATTACAGGGCGCCGCAGGCGCCGTGCTCCCGGCCGGCAACGCTCAAGCCATGCCGGACAACGGTGATGCGCCGGCCCAGCACGCCCCTGCCACTCCTCCCTACTCGCTCCCCTTATCGAGCCGTTTTCAGCCTGTCAGCGCGTGCAGACTGGTAGCCGGGCGGTCCGGCCCCGGACGCTGGACGGAGTCTTTGCCGTGCTCACCGCGACCAGCTCAACGTGGCAGGAACACATCTGCCCGGCCATCCCGAGAAGCTCGTCGAGCAGGCTCGGTCCGTCGCCCCGGGACAACCCGAAGCGCGCCGCGAACGGGGCGATCTGCTCCGCGATCACCGAGGGGGAGTCGAGCTCCCCATCCACCACCTCCGCAGTGATGCGCGCAACGCCCTCGGGATCGACATGGTCGGCGAGCAGGTCGCCGATCATCCAACCGGCGCACGTCACGGGCAGGCCTCGGAGCACGGTCCGATGCTCAATGGGCACATCGGCACGATGAAAACGCACGTCGGGACGACGTGTCTGGCGACGCGTGGCCAGCGTGAACTCGTGCACGTCGGCACGGAGGTCACCGACGCCGTAGAGATCGGCGGCCGACGTGTGCGAGACCAGCGCCACGTCGGCGTCGTCGAGCCTGCGCCAGGCCGGGACTTCCGGATCGAGCGCGAGCCAGGCCGCGCGAAGCGCCAGGTGATCTGGCTCGCCAGCGCCTCGCATTCGGTAGACCCCATGCGTGGCGCGCTCCATCGAGCCGTCGGCGAGCAGGCGCGCGTTCGTGGCCGGCTGGATCCCCAGTGCGTCGAGCTGGCGACGCGTAACAAGGCCCCACTGATCCTCGGCGAACCCGCGAACCGCATGTCTTCTCGGCGACACGCTACGAAAGATACCGGAAGCGGTATGTATTGCAGCGAAAGCCGAGCTAGCGCCTAATAGTGCTTTGGTAGGTTGCTCTACTCGCGTTGGGGTGGTTTGTGGAGGGGTAGGTTGGGGAGGTCGATCGGCTGTTGGCAGGTGCTGCAGCGGCCGGTCCAGCACTGAAAGACGGGCTGTAGCAGCA
>JAABUZ0100006442.1_pt1 | contig 14680 bp, 15 predicted proteins | sample 5562091 | NCBI WGS metagenome assembly JAABUZ01 (sample SAMN12813069, study PRJNA571459) | rock metagenome | isolation source: Antarctica rocks | place: Antarctica: Victoria Land, Linnaeus Terrace sud | collected 2015-12-21 | reverse complement strand
ATTGAAGGCATGAAAAGGAAGAAGGAAGGGAGTAAGGAGAAGGATGCATCAGAATCTGTAGAGATGCGGAGAAATTTCCGGCAAAGGGAAGTGCAAGACAAGCGGCTTCCCCAACCAAGAACAGAAACATCCTCACAAGTACGAAACGTCCATCATAAAATCTTTGGTTAATGGTAATGCATGTACATTTTGAAATTTACAAACCAGAATCACCCTTTTCTATCTGCATATCCTCAAGCTCATCACGCAGCTCCCCCACACCAATTCCAGGCAGACTTCCATCGTCGTCTTCGTCTTCGTCACTTTCAACGTGATCCTCACTCTGTTCTTCTCCATCCACACCCTCCATGCGGGTAGGATTCGGTAATCTTGCCCGGGTCGGTCCGTCGCTTTTATACAAATTAATACTAGGGTCAGCAATGATCTATCCCTCACATACGCTTGACGAATTTCCGAATCTTCTTCCAGTTCGCGGAGAAATAACTCGTAATCCCGCTCCAGCTTGTCTTGCTCTTGTTTCTTTACCACTGGTTCGTTGTGCTCCTTTGCCATCCTCTGTAACTTCCACTGGCGCCCATTGGGCTTCTTGCGATTTGGATAAGATTTCTTGACAAGGACGACTTCCGGGACGTTCGAGGGGTTGATGGTCTCAAATATTTCATGGTTGAAGTTGGAGTTGAAGAGGTGATATCCCATGACAGCGTCTCCTGCCGACAAGACAGCACCTAGGTGCGTCTTTACAAAAAATGTAGTGTCGTTTTGGCCCAAGTCGGAAGATCGAGCTACCTCTGCATCAGCAAGTACGTACTTCCCAGACTCTTGCCCCACCGGCTCAATGTCTAACACAATGAACTCAACGAGCTCACCTACGTGTGCAAGACTAGGGAAGGGAGTGCGCCAATAAACTGCTGCTGGCAGATCCGCCGTCTGAAGTGTTTGTGGATCAATCAGCCGCAGTGTATTGGCAACACGGCAGCATAACGCGAAGCGAGCAATGTGTCCGAGTTGTTGGGCAACCTTGAGAGGAAGACAAACTAGATCCTCCCTGCACATGGGAACAATTTCAACAGAATATGTAAATTTGTAGGAGCTCACAGATGTATGGACATCCTGGCTGATCAGTTCTTCGCTCCTTTTGCTTCGTGCCGGAACGACAGAGGAGAGGAAATCCACCATTTTGACCGCATTCGCTCTCGTTGAGTAGTAAAAGTCGAGCCCATCCTTTGCCTCTTTGATACTTACCGTGTCGAGATGTGCATGGTGCTTCAAGATAACCTGTTCCAAGTAGAAGAAGGTTCGCTTGTGTGGGACTTTCTGCCGTATCTGCACGACAGCACGCCAAGTGTTTGGTGTATATGACTTTGCGCAATCCGGGCACTGATGATTCTGTACCACAAACTCCACTTCAAATGTTTGTTGCACTATTGCCTTTGCAAACGCCTCTTGCTGAACCGTGATTTTCAGCTTTATCCTTTTGCTATGTGGTTCGGTCCATATGAATGAGCAGTCAATCAATCTGCGATCGGATTTCTGCAGCCCTCTCAGCTTTCGTAGACATAGCGCCATCATCTCCCTGCTCTCTGGGGCCGCCACTAGCCACTGGCTGGGCGGCTGCAGGAATCGCTCGCAATTCCGGCAAAAGTGGAGGATCCCCTCCTTCTGGATGCCTTCCGTCACATCCACGGTCAGGCGAATGCAGTCCTGGCACATGGCGACCTCCTGCAGTCCTGTGCCAGCCATGGGCGTACCGCAGTTGCAGCACAGCACGGTGGCCACATTCTGGGCTGGCTGCTGATATGCGTACGACTCGATGGACGTCATGTGTGTAGTTCACGAAAAGATGTGCAAATTGATAGAAAATAGATACGAGGATAGGAAGTTTGTATGGTACAAAGCGCAGACGGAGAAGAGAGAGCTTCTCCTCTGCTCGCTGGACGTGATGTTCCCCAAACACTCCGTCCCCAATAAGTAAAGCAGACACCAAATCCCCCGCCCATTCGTCAGTTTTTGCAAGCCCTTGTGTACGCCTCTCAGCCTGCCTTTCCCCCTTCCCACCAAAATTGGCACCCGGCGGGAGAAGATAGGCGTCATAAATATAGTGTGCGCAGTCAGCATACAAGACACCTGCATCCCGTGGTGTCCTCCGACTGCCTGCCTCCTTTCTGCGCAGCCTGAGCAGCAGAATCATCCGTGGACATGATCTCGTTTGGCCGCACAGACATATGGATTACGGATGGCGCAGGTCCTTGCACTTTCGACTCCGTGAGCGTGGTTTTGTCATCTAGCAAGTGACCGAAATGGATGAGCCGTATGGACACGGCAGAGTTTGGTCTCTCGCCCCAATCCTCCTTCCAGTCATACAGAATGCAGCCTTTGAGTTGCAGGACGGTGATACCCGAGGGATCCAAGTTCGCCTCAATCACTTCCCTATGCTGCTCCAAGTACTGCCCGTCTATGACCAACGTGTTCCTTTGCCCATCGCCTAGCAGCAGTGTGATCAAGATTGATGCCGGCATTACCTCGGCAGAAGATTCATCCATGACGTCCATGGCAGACTAGTGGCAAAACTCGGAAATCCGGCGAACGAGCTGCAGATGGTGTCGAAGGGGAAAAGAGACTCTGACTAGACACAGACGCCTTCTTCCGACCGCAGATGGCTGTGGCGCAGCCTTTCCTGGTGACTTTGAAACGCTCGAGATGCGGTCGTGTGGAGAAATTCCAACTCGTCCTCCGAGGACCGAATGACCCCCCACAAGGCAGGATTATGGCCTTTGGCATACAGATAAGTCTGCAAGCGAATGAAGAGGAGCGCAGTGGATGAGGGAGATGTCGAGATTGCAAATGGGAAAAAGGCAAGGCCGAATGGTAACTCACAGGGCCCGAACGGACGTGATTTGAGACAATGGGCTTGCAAAGGGGATCATGCGAGCCTGCAGTCTCTGAAAGAGTACTTTCTCGCAGAAGAGGCAAAAAGTCTGTCACACTGCACTGCAGAATTTTTTACATCCAATCCGGGTATTGAGGAGCAACTCATCTTGTCATGGACAAACTTTATTCAAGCTGGAGACAGTACTGCCAGTGCAATAATCCCAGCAGTGGCTTCTTTGTTACTGAAGCAGTGTGAAAAACACCAAGAACTGTCAAAATATGGCAAACGAATCATTTTGAAGGTCCTCGATGAATCTCATATTCGCAACTTGTATAAAAACTTGGCAAACAGCAAATATTTTGTGCTTCTTCCAACATGTCGCCTACTCGTCGATATGGCTAGCTATGCTGGAGGCAGTTCTGTTGATGCCTTCTCTGAATTCGATTTCTCCTTGAAATCGTTGAATAGTATACTCGATGTCCGTAGAAACAAAGATAATAGGGCAAAACTGACTCTTCGGAAAAGTATTATTTGCTTTCTACTCCTTATGCTTGAGCATGGAGATGCCAACGTGAAATTCAGTATTATTAATAAACAGCGGACGCATATAATGGCCCTTTTCAAACATCTCGATTTGGATGATGCCGATCTCCTCGCGAAAGTCCTTGTCATGCTCAAAATTGATGTCTTAAACGAACCAAACATCACCCGTACTACGAAAGCAGGCTTGTTTACTGAATGGCTCTTACAGCAACTGAAACCGTTGCTCTTGCGAGGCGAAGATGTCCTTTACGGACACGAAAAAGTTCCACTAAGAGAGGTCGCGTTTGATGTATTACTCAGCATATGTACCGGGCAAGACTACGGTCCTCAAAAGTCCACTGCGGCTGCATCGTGCAAAAAGCGTCATATCCTCGTGGAAGCTAGGCTTCAGCATTTCATTTCGACCATGAGTCCTTCAACATCCAATTTTCATCAAGAGTTGATCTTACGAATTTTGGAGGCGAACCCAAATCTAATTATCAAGTTTACAAAGGACTACAAAACTTCCCTCGAGCCGAAATTATCTGTGGGATGGTTATCACAGATGGGGTTTTTTACACGACTGATTGGGCTTCCATTTCGACCACTTGCGTTTCCATGGAGAAATTCATCATCCCTGAGCCAAGATCTCATTGAGCATGTTCTACCCCATCCTTTTGCTAAACAGATTATCTCAAAGGCCTTGCAGTCCGATTCAAGCTTGGTCAAATATTCTGCTTCAATCTGTCTATTAGGCTCACTTTACAAATTTCGGGAAGTTTTAAAATTTCTTGACGAGTCCGACATGGTAGAGGGTGACGTGCGATATGAAGTTCAGGACCTATACAGTCAGCGAATTCCAGAATTGCAGACTCTTGCAGCGCGGTACATGATAGCCAAACAACCTCGTCTACTCAAAGTAACTCTTGCTTCTTCTCTTCAGCTCTACCAAACCTTACTCCCTGAACTGACTTCAGCAACTAAGCTCGATGTCTCAGCGTTATTGATGCAAAGCCTAAATGTTAAAAGTAAGTTCTCAGACCTAGAATCTGAAGCACTGATGGGACTTTTCGATGCAAGTGATATACAATGGCTGCGTCAAAACAATGGAGGTTCCTTTTTCTCGGAAATTTTGCAACGTTTGATTCGTACCATTGATAACGCTATGTTCAGAAGGATTGAAAATTTTATGAAGACAAGTGTGGTGTTCCGTGAAAACTCGGTAATCTCTCCCGCGCATCCGATTTTACTTGCTCTCGAAGGAGACTTTGGCTTCTTACCAGCCGAGGAAGCTACTTCTCTACTCCTAGAATTCTTGGATTCGTGTTTGTGTAGGTGTGCACAAAGTCCGTACAAGTACATTGACAGCGCAACGGAGCGGATAGACGGTAGGATTGAGACGGCTAGTCCGTTCTTTGCCACGATATGCGAGCAAGCTAGCATAAGATTTCGGCGCACGGACTACGCTCCCTCTCACCACCAAACTGTCATTGGATGGATGTTTGAACTAGGTTACTTCCTTGCATTGTCTGGAGAAAGTGAGCACATCATAAAACGGTTGCTCGGACCCTTTGAACCGAGTGGTTATAGTGAATCTTTGGAGGAATCTCTAAGTTGGCTTGAGAAAGCTCGGGAAAGTGTGAGAGGTGGAGGTGAAGACGTTGTTGGCTACTTAAATGACAGCCAAGAAATCTTTGAACTCTCCTTGAAAACAGAAACAAAACATACTACTTTCTGGCTTGTTACATTACTGCAGAGAATTCGAATGGACATCAAATCTTCCAAATCATTGAAAAAGGTGGAAAAGCTCTTTCAAACTGCCGCGAGCTCGCCTCGAATTAGCGAAGTCCAAAATTTATTCCTCGACAAGGGATTCTGGTGTGATTGGTATTTTGAATCCAATTGGTTGGATTTCTCTGCTTTGTTTTCCGACTTCATCGAATCAGTGTGCATCCCTTCCCAAAATTTAGACCAATTCATGCATCTAGTGATGGAGAGGTTGCCTGCGGCGCTCATATGCAATGATTTGGACGGCTGTATACAGCCACTGCTTCGGTGTGCAAATTCGCAATATACTGCAAATCTACTCTCCAAAATTCTAGGAATTCCTATGACAAGTGAAAAGGTGTTAAGAATATTCATGCAGTGCACTCCCATCCTTACTTATGGTAAAGGGCATCTTGGGCGCCTTCTGCATATCAGTAGTAGCTGGAAGGATGGTACTGAGCCAATGCTTGCGCAAACTATCAAGAACATCCCTTGGGACGTATGGCGAGCCATAAGGGATGAATTTGAGAATGACAGCTATGTGCTTAGGCTTCATCCAACAATCACAGAAGCGCTATTTGCTAACTCCGAATTTCTCAAAAGAAATGTTGCGTCAATCCACGGGGTTTCAAACGTGTCAATCTCTTTCTTCAATACGCTATTCGATTTTAACGTCGAAAAGAGAGAAGGAGTACTGAAATGGACAGGTTCTGAGGCCTCAAAGTCATTCTTAGCGGAGCTTGCAAAAGATGTGCGGTATGAATTAAATGATGTGTCATTTCTCAGTCGTGTTTACGAAGTGTCATTACTTCAAGACTTTGCACCCGGACTTATAAACTTTCAGCAACTAAATCTGTTACAGAAGGGTGCTTGCAGACTTTTACGCCTTAGCGCGAATACGATTTCTCGAGATGTCGTGGTGCAATGCTGTACTCATATTGCCGACCAGCTGACACGGTACTGTGTGCAAGAAGATGATTTCACGAATATGCCAGGTGTAGACATCTTGGGGGTTTTCGAGCAAATCACTATCCACTCTTATTGGCGATTTACAGACTACGTCTCGGAAGTAAATATGGATGCATTGTTGCAAGCATCATTACGGCATTTTGAGCAAGTGCAAGTTCTTGAAGCCACCTGGGTGTGTATATTGCAGCTTACTGCCGATCGTTTGGTCCACTATACTCGTCTTTTGCAGCTCATACTTTCCAATCCAAAGAGCATTCTAATTCAATGTAATGCAAGACTGCGATACTTGGAAACACTTATCATCGGGCGCCTTTTTGAGTTTGATAGCAAAAAGCACGCTAATGCGAACATAATGAAGCAAATCATGCAAAAGTATGGCGGCACATGTTGTGCATCCGACTCTGTTCTTTGCTGTATCTTGCAGAAGGCCGAGGCGAGTAGGGGAAAGAGTCTTGCAGATTTTATTTCAGCCTGGGATTTAGACAAAGATGCAGATGGCGGCTTTATCACAGCTGGACCAAATGGCTTGCGTGTGAGGGTAGACTCTAAACGACTACTTCACACCCTCTTCCACTACCCCTTCCAATCATCAGATGCCCAGAATGATGAGGCCAGAAACAAGCTCTACGACCCCTTTTTCGTGCTTCCGGCTCTCTGCATTATACTAGGACAAGTAAGCGACGTTAAAATTGGGAAGTTTGTTGAGCTACATGGGTTTGCGTACATGGTCGCAAGTCTGTCTCATCACGAACAGGCAGTTCGCACAATGAGCCAAGGCATGCTAAATTTTTGCGCGCATAATCTCGAGACATATGGTCGCGATCGAATCCCCCTCACATTGCTTATCGGGAGTCTTCGCTCAATCCTCTCAGAGGGCAATGGACAGCTTCCACTCTACCTTGCCATCTTTTTTGGTCTCAGCTCAGAGGTACTTCTTCAACCTATACACTTTATGCATCAACGATTGCTTCAAGTATTTTCGAAGCAGTCTTCCCACCCAACTAATGCACTTCCCCTTTTCTTCACTCTTCAGAATGTGAATAGCTCCGACTTTATAGCAGAGATGTCTTGGGTCTTGAAAATTTTGCGCACAGGATATCGAAAGGAAGACGCATTAGCGTATCACCGAATGCACGCCATCCAGATCTGTATGTCCATGTTTCGAGCTCCACGTCTTCCTCGCAAACTAACAGATGAGCTTCGCCAAACCATCAAGGCTTTGACTGTAGGCAGTATGTATGGTATGCGGGCTTACATTCGACAGGATGCTGCATTTCCAAGCCAACTTGTAGAGTAATTCTTTTGTAAATAGATAGAGGTAACCTTTGCCTCATGGTGCTCCATTCCATCATCCAGGGGGGAAGTTTAGGCCTGGTGGAGGGCGCAACACTCTAGACTGGTTTAGGGGGTGTTGAGTAATTCCGGGGGGAGCGGATGGGGGATGTGTGAATTGTATTGGACCTCCATCGGCGTAATTTTGCGGGTAGCCATACGGAACGCCGCTTTGTTGATGGAAGGGGTATTTTGACATTTGGGGAGTTGGATTATTTGCCCCGTTCATTAGAGAAAGAAGAAACTCTTGATTTGCTTGAGGGTTGGCTCGACGACGAGGCGCTGGTGCCGGTGGTGGTGGAGGAGGTGTAGAGGTTTTTGAAGCCGGGCCGTCAAGCATCCTCAGGATCCGCTGAAATGCTTCCTTGTCGGCTGCCGTTTCAGGAGGGACCGCAGGTCTTGGCTCTACCGACTCTGGTGACTTCGCGGGTGCTGGCGAGAACAAAGTACTGAAGCGAGAGGGCCTACTTGTCTTTCGCTGATTTTCATTCACGACTTGCGGCAGGCTCTCTACCGGGTGAGTTTCCTGTTGCTTGGCCCACAAGCTTTGGAAAGAGTCAACGATCTCCTCGGTCCCCATCTTCGAAACCGGTTCCTCATGTGATTCACCTCCATGGCCAGTGTCCTGTCCGCCAGGATAATCTTGCGCCCGCATACTTGCTTTCCATGCCTCGAACTCTTCGACAGAATGCTGGCGGGCGTCTTTTCCTTCCGGCACTTCACTACCTCTACTCTCCATCTTCTCCCCTAATCCAGATTCCATCCACTCCGGCCTGCTCCTTTCCGGCCGTTCTGGTCTTTCTGCCCGACGCTGTGTGAAGTGATTATACTTTTGTCTTTGTTTGCCGCCGTCCTCAAAGAAGCTTGATTTGCGCGACCCTCGGGACACACTCGTCCATCCGTCAGAGTCATTCCGTAGAGATTTTTTTGCCCGCGACTCGCCCCGAGGGTCTCCGCGCCCGTCATACCGCAGGTCTCCACGCCCCTCCCCGCGGTGTCCATCGCCTCGAATAAGTCCAACATTAACGCTACCTCGATCGTCGTCTTTCTTTAGAACATGAGCTGTAGACGAAGCAAATGACGTCCTGGGTGGTCCTAGCACAATATTGTCCTCGACATTTGAGGCTGTCGTATTGGACATCGCTCTTACTTTACTTTGCTTCAAGCTCTCGTCACGAACAGACTGCAGCCAATCGTCTATGCTGACCATGTCGTTTGGGGGGATACATTGTGGAGCGTCTTTGAAAGCAAGCAATTCGTCGATGGTGTATCTGCTCATGGTTGAAGATGGGGTGGGGTATTGGGATGGAAGGGCTGGATGAGACGCGATCAACGACAACGATCAAAGTCTAAAAAATAAATCTATTACATGGGTAAGGGTTGTGTGTCTATATAAACAGGGCCAGTCCGGTGAGTCCAATGAGTCCAGCTGCAGCGCCCGCAACCTTGTTGCCCGAGCTCGTGAATTGCGATATGGTCGCAGCAGGGCCTGTGGCAGTAGAGGTGCCCTGAGTGCCCTGAGGCAGCGTGATGATGGTGCTGGCCGTAGCATGGGCGCAGCTGCTGCAAGTGACTGACAAGGTAATCACTGAAGCACTCTTCTTGATTGGAACAACGATGGTTGTGGCCGGACATGTAGGGCAGGGTCTTGTGGTGATGGTGGTCACCGTGACATTAACGTTTGTCGTGACATTGACATTTGTCGTGACATTGAGGTTTGTGCTGACGTTGTGAAAGCCACGTGTGACGCTCTGTGCAAGAGCAGCAGCAGCAAAGGCGAGTGCATAGAGTTGCATGTGTAAAGATTGTATGAAGTTGGGTTGTGCGTGTGTGTGGTATGAGGAAACGAGCGTGGGTGAGCGTGAGACTGCGCGCCGGCTTCTTATACTCTGTCCGACCTCTTTTTTTTTGCATTATATTTGCATGGATGTTATTTATCTGGCTGGTTGGCTATCCTACCACCTGATTTTCCCCAAAATTCGATGTTCCTGATAAGGGATACGCCGTGTAAGACTGCCTCATTGGGAAAATTTAACACCCAAAACAGTAAAAAATCAGCCATGCTTACCTTCGATCACCTGCAAAAATGCCCAATTTGGACACAGAACTTCTTCATTGGGAAAGGTCTGATTACTAGCCAGTCGAATGATATGCCGAAAGGAGAATTTGATGCGTGAAACAAGTCGAGTCGCAAAGCCATCTTAATATTTTTCAACTTAAAACCCCGGTTAGGGCTGGAGCAATAGATGCAAAGACTATCAGAGATTCAGTTAATGATTTTGAAGTGGGAGATACGATCTTCAGAGGTTGTCAATATGAGATCTTCGGTGTTTCCGGTGAGCTTCACTCAGCACACTTAGTCAGTTTCACATCTCACGTGCGCAACCACAGAAGATGGGCAAACAAACCAAAGAGCGAATTGAAAGGAAAAAGGCTGATTGAGGAAAAAAGTAAAGCTATTTGTGGCTCCATGCCGCGTGTGGGCGCGGAACACCAAATCATCCCCAATTCAATTCTAATGACACAGTTCGCCTCAAATGAATGACCATGCAACGCACGTCGCTCGAGTCAGAAAGTGATGATCCAACCGGATGCCATACACCTAGTCACCAAGAAATCTTACGGACAGCTTATGGCCATCCTAATGGCTCCTGCATCGTGCTCTGCTCTGCTCTGCTCTGCTCTGCTCTGCTCTGCTCTGCTCTGCTCTGCTTCCCACCAACCCCGAATCTGGGCTACCTTTGTTTCGTCTGTCAAGAATGGCACCTTTAGGCACCTTTACGAATTGTCACGTCAATGCCACCAGTGACGATGGAAACCGCACACTAAATGCAGATGGGTCAGATGCATGGAATTCGGATAGCATCACCTATGAAAACCGGGTTGTTCAAAATGGAGGTAATGACATCGGAATTAAAGGAAACTCCACGAATATCTACAGGAACAATATTACTTGTTAAAGCGGCATTGGTAATCCAATTGGCTCAATTGCGCAGTATTATGCAATGCCAGATTATGTTGAAACGTCCTAGTCAAAATTGTACGTCTCTTTGGGGCTCAAGGACGGCGGTTATATCAAAGGTTGGCCTGGGGTTCCTATTTTCTACAGTAACATTAATCTCAAAGGTGGCCGTGGCAAAGGGTACTACCGCAATGCGAACTTTCGCAACTTTGAGATCCGGGACGTGCAGATTCCAGTCTACGTCACACAGTGTACGTACAGTAGCGAAAATACTACGGTCTGTGAACTTCTCACGGGCAAAATTTCAGATATCACATGGCAGACACGAACGTCAAAGTGGACCGTGGCAGCCGTCATTGCAGTGCTAACGTTCCATGCTCCGGCATGCGAGTGATCGATATGAATTTCGCTCAATCTGGAAATGGCTTCCACGCTCAAAAATATGGTCTATCAATGTGCCACCCTCGTTGGTTCAGAATTTGACAAACTCAAGTGTTCCATGCAATCAGTTTGCAGCTGGATGTGAGAGCGAAGTGCTGTTTCGTGCTGACAATAGACCTATCGCTATCGCTAACGCATGATTACTGATACATTTGAGCTGACTGACGACAAGCAAGGCCCTATGTGAGACATGTAATTCTTATCTTGGTACTGAAATCAATGGAGAATAAATAAAAGGTATCTCGATTGAGTGAAATGATATTTGCCCATAGCGCACGGGTTTGGTGGAATTAAATTTGTGTGTTTAGTAATCACTGCGGAGTGAAAGTTGGGAGATTTAGGTCTGGGCACGCCCATGCATTTGGGCGCCGTCTGAACCTTCTTTTGAAGGTGTTCTGTAGTCATAGCTTCCTCTCAGTGATCACGTGGGGAGAAAAGCCACGAATAATCATCACGAAAGTATGGTGCAGCAAGGCCGTGCAAAGGCCTGTTCAAACTGCGCAAAATCCAAAAAGCGCTGCGACTTGGTAATCCCGCTTTGTTCGAGGTGTAGTAACAAGGGATTGCATTGCGAGTACAATTTAAACACAAATGGAATTGTCAGTGAAAACTCAAAGAATCAAGATGATGGGAATGGAGGTCTCTGGACGGATCAATTTGATATGACAAAAGATTCAGCCCCTATTATTGCAGTACCTTTTGAAAGTCATACGCCTTTGCTTCCCATAGGAATATTGCCGCAAAATGTGAATATGGATCAGGATTTAGCAGACCATGCCTCACTCATGACCATCAGGGCAAATCTCCTCGAAACAAAGCACTTAGCTGAAAAAATGGATCGTAAAACACTCCAGCTGATGACCACCATAATTTGCTCCTACCCATGCTTATTTCTTCGCCGCATGGAGCTGTCTTTCATTCATCACTCACTTTACGCAGATTGCATGCCGGAAGCCATGCAGAATGCTATCAAGATATGTGCGTTATTTGCCGCAAAGACCGGCCAGAATGAGACCATCATATTCAAGCTGCTTAACGCGGAAGTGGACAACTTAAATCCAAACTGTGAGACTCTTCTTGAGTCCACGCACGCACTCCTCTTCTATCAAATCATCTGCCTCTTTGATGGGAATATTCGTCAACGTGTGCTTGCCGAGAAGCAAATGGGAAAACTGAATACCTGGGCAAGTAAATTACAAAGCTCTGCTCAGTTGGAAATTTATGGGGACTGGCAAGGCTGGATCAAGCACCAAACGGTTCTTCGTACTGTCATTCTCATCCGATTCCTTGATTTGGTGTATGGGATAATTCGGAACCTGAAGTGGTATAGCCAAGATTGCATATGCTTTGTTGCTGTCGAGACAAATGTGAGGATGTGGAAGGCACGGACTGCTTGCGAATGGGAACAAGCAAAGCAGTTCTCTGTACCGGCAGATTTCTTATGCACAGCAGACCTGGATGTGCATACCGTTGAGACCATCGATCCATTTCGTTTATTCCTTCTGACCGCTACGCACGGTGTTGACTTTATGGAAAAATGGGCTGGCGTGAATGACTATACGCAAATGATGCTACAGGCGGCATAAACCAGAACACACCTAAGCGAAACTAAAAACGGCCTACGAAAAACTACTGACGGGCAGAAAGCAAATTATCGCTGTCGGCGTAGGCATCCACGTCATAACCTCTGAACTTCCGTGCACTCACTCGCTTCTCAAAGAGAATGTCTAGCTCTTCAAACGTGCGACCTCGTGCTTCAGGGAGACGAAAATATGCCCAGATGGTGGTGATAAGACACGACACTCCCCAGAAAAACGCGGCTTTTCCCTTCCAATCCCAATTTGTGGGGTTTATCATATATCTAATGTCAGAAGGCGCAAAAACTTCCGGGTACGGTTCCAAAACGCCGCCTATGATATTAGCGATATTATAAGTATTCCTGGCAAGACATAGGGTCTTCTGGCGGAGTCGGGTGGAGGACGTCTCACTTGGTATAGCCCAACCCACCGGGCCGATAGTTAGGCTGAATGTAAACAACCACAAAACCTGTTGTTAGGGACAACGAAAATATGATCCGTACCGTATACGCTGCCTGTCCCCATAACGCTCTTTGATTTGATTCTGGTGCCAGTGCAAGGAAGCCAGTTATGAACAAGAGTGTGGTCATGCCGATCATGCCGCCAAGATAGAGGGTACGACGACCAAAGCGAGCCATCAAAAACCAAGAAAGAATTGTGCCGACGAAGGCGATTGCTGTGCCACCTAAATTCATCTTGTATGCATTTGAAGCAGCCATTCCAGCTTGTCTACGGTTAGTCAAGCTAGTGAGAGACATGCTCAAAGAAATAGGTTGGCGAATACGCAAAATTCGATCCACTCGTCACTTGGCCTGCAAACGCAATGCAGCTGATTTCGGTTCGACGGAGATCTGTGCGTTGAAAGCAGTCTAGGTAAGATGTTCCAGCATCGATATCTTCCTCAAGATTGTTGGTGTGAACCATCATGGCGACTGCCTGTGACGCTTCTGCCCGCACGCTCCCACTTGAGAGCCGCTTTACGGACCTTTCTGTATCTTCCAGCCGGCCCCTGCGAACCAGCCATCAGGGGGATTCCTTTCATTAATGCGTCTTCCCTTCATTCTTACTGGGGCAAAAAGCAAGCCAGCAAACAAAGGGACTGGCCATGCCCATTGCACTCCAAATGGGACCCGGTAGGACCATTCATTTTGGACTTTGATGAGTCCTTCAAGCACCCCTGCTGAGATTAATTGACCCGTTGCAAAACAGAGATTGGTGTAGCTTGTAAGATAGCCTCGCAACGCCAAGGACACACTTCCGCCGCATAGACTGGTCCCTAGAGTTAGCTAAGTATATCAAGCTCCACATACGATGGAAGCAAAAACCCCCCACGGGATCCCACATAACAATTCGCCGACAAACAATACCTGTACATTCGGCGCGCTAAATTAGAGAATGTTCGCATGAATGTCGTACGCAAAAGTGATGGCGACAAAACCAATCATGAATACAAGAGCCACGAGCATAACGCGTTTGAGACCAAATCTCTGACTGAGGTATCCATTTGCGAAAATCCCAAAGATGGCGCCGATAGAGCCGGCGTCCGAAAGGGCAACCTGCCATGGAGCAGCCAGCTGGTAGCCGGCGCCGCCAGGATGGTAGTTACCGTATTCTAAGCATAAGTATATGGTGGAATAAGAAGACGAACTTGCTGCAAAAGTGGGGTATCCGTAAAAGTTTCCAATCTAAGTATAAGCATGACTTTAGCAGGGTCACGCACTAGGTTCGTGTCGTAGCCTTCCATGACAATCGACATAGAGATGAAGAGCGACCAGCCTACTGCTTTGGGGTAGAGTTTCAAGGCCTGGAAGACGCCGAGAGAGTGCTCTGTGATAGTATGTTGTCGCGCTTCTTCATTCAAGGCCTTGCCCGTCCACTTCTCCTGGCTCTGCGACTCGAGGTGCTGTGCCAGCCCGACGGAGGAAGACTCGATCTTCTCGGTCATGGTACTGTATATAGGAGTGATGACATAGTCAGAAATGAGAAAGTGGGGAAGAGAACAGGAGTGGATACTGAAACCCCTTGGAGCGCATTTATCCGGGGTGCTGCCCTCCGTTTATCCAATATCCCTTTCACGCCAATGATGTGCGGGGGGATTTTGCGGGGAAAATGTGATGTCGGGAATCCTCCGTGAGGGGCAGACCGCAATTCTTCCGTTTAACGATTTCCGCCCTATTCTCCACAATGCTCCTCCTTTTATCCATCTTATCCATTTTACCCGGCTGCAGCGAACTTTTAGCC
>JAABUZ0100006440.1_pt1 | contig 14682 bp, 13 predicted proteins | sample 5562091 | NCBI WGS metagenome assembly JAABUZ01 (sample SAMN12813069, study PRJNA571459) | rock metagenome | isolation source: Antarctica rocks | place: Antarctica: Victoria Land, Linnaeus Terrace sud | collected 2015-12-21 | reverse complement strand
GGGCGGCGGGACGGTGGCCGCGTCGTCGGTCATGGCCTGGTGGTAGGCGTCGCGGTAGACGGTCAGCCGGGTGATGGCGCTATCCAAGAGATTGAGCAGGCTGGTATCGTCCAGCGGGTCCGGGGAGGTGAGCACTTCGGTGCTGCCGATGGGGGAGCAGGGGCGGAAGGTCACGGTCACGGTCACGTCGCCGGCGCGGGCAGCACTTGGTAGAATAGGCGCGGGTGCGAGGGTCATCGGTGGTGATCCTTTCGTGCTCGGGCCGGGTCCGTCCTGACAACGGACCCGGCCATTTGTGTGTGTGGGGACTACGCGGGCGAGACGGGACCGAACGCCTCTTGCAGGGCGGCCATGCCGCGGGGGCGGACGATGAGGGCACGGGCGCGGGCGCGGTCTAGCTCGGCTTGGGCCTGGATGCAGGCGCGCACATGCCAGCAGGTGGCGACATGCGTGCAGCTCTCGAAATCGTGCTGTCCCGCGGGGCAATTGCACGCGGGATGCGCCGCATCGCGGATGTCGGTGGTGTAGGACTGGCCGGGGTAGCTCTTGCTGGGCACCGTGAAGATGCCGGGGACGCGGGTGGGCCGGGGCGTCAGAGTGATCGCTTGTGTCTCTGCTTGTCGCATTGGTCTTTGTGGCCTCCTGTACTGCTTCGGTGGTGGGAGGGGTCCGAGCGCCCCTACGCCCTCAGTATAGCACCTATGTAAGTCCAATATCAAGGGTAAAACGGGGCAAAACCGCGGCCGTGGCGGCCGGGGCCGGGGCCGGGGCCGGGGCCGGGGCCGTGGTCCCTCATGCGCGGCGAGGGGGCCGGGGGCGTCCTAGGGGCGCTGTGGTGGCCGGAGGCGGGCGGTGGGGGCGCGGTGGGCCTCCTGTGGCCCTGGGAGGTGTGCAGCGTTCCTGGGGGCTGTGGGCGCGTCGGGGCGGCGCCTGCAGACGGGGTGAGCGCGGACGCGCCCTGAGCGGGGGGTGTAAGGCGTCAGAGTTTTTGCGCCACATTGACGCGTGGCGAGGCACAAAACGTCATAGTTCGTGCGCCGGAAACGTCACAGTTCGTGCGCCATCCTCCAGAAACGTCACAGTAGATGCGCCGATCCGCGTGGTGTGCATCTCAAGTGAGCGGAGGTACTGCATCTCTAGAGATGCAAAATCACACTCAAACAGAGGGGGATGAGGGTGCGCAAAGGGGTGGCGTGCAAGACGGCGCAGGAACTGTGACGTTTGTGGCGCAGGAACTGTGACGCTAGGCGCAGAAACTGTGACGCCTTACACGACGGGAGCCAGGACAGGGCGTTCAGAGGCTCGTTAGTGGTAAACGGCCAGCACACCTCCACGAACGTGCCCATGCACCGTGACGGTCGTGGACGCGGACAGCTCCCTGTTAACGATAGGGGTGCGGCCCGAAGTCAGCGCGGTAATAGTCCTCGGTGTGCGTGCCCGGGGGGATCAGCGCGTCGACGCGCTCCTTGTCCTCGGCGGTGATGATGACGTCACCAGCCGCGAGGTTCTCCTCCAGCTGGGCGACGCTGTTGGCGCCGATGATGGGGCTGGTCACGCCGGGCTGCGCGTTCAACCAGGCCAGGGCGAAGGCCGTCATCGAGCACCCCTTCTCCGTGCACAGCCGCTTCAGGCCCTCTAGCACGCGCCAGGTCCCCTCGCTGAAGTCCTCAGGCTTCTCACGCGCGTTGGACGGCGCCGCCTGTCCGCGCTGGTACTTGCCGGTCAATTTGCCGCCCGCGAGCGGGCTCCAGGGGATCACCGCGACCCCGTAGGTCTGGCAGAACGGGATCAACTCGCGCTCGACGCGCCGGTCGAGCAGGTGATACGGTGGCTGCTCGGAGATGAAATGGTTGAGTCCGCGCTCCTTGGCGACCATCCACGCTTCCATGAGCTGCCAGGCCGCGTAGGTGCTCGTGCCCACATAGCGCACCTTGCCCGCGTGGATCAGGTCGTCGAGCGCGCGCAAGGTCTCATCAATGGGCACGCTCGACTGTGGGCGGTGGATCTGGTAGAGGTCGATATAGTCGGTCCCCAACCGGCGCAACGAGGCGTCGCAGGCCTGGATAATATTGCGGCGGTGATTACCCTGCATGTTGCGATCGTTATCGTCCATCGCCCCATGGACCTTGGTCGCCAGGACCACGCGGTCGCGCTTCCCGCCGGCCAGCGCCCGCCCCGTCATCTCCTCCGAGACGCCGCGTTGGTAGACGTTGGCCGTGTCGACGAAATTGCCGCCAACATCCAGGAAGCGGTCGACCATGCGCGTGGCCTCGGCCTGATCGGACTTGCCGCCGAAGGTCATCGCGCCCAAGCACAGCGTACTGACCTGCACGCCGGTGCGCCCCAATGAACGGTACTCCATCGTCATTCTCCTCTCGTTCCCCGCGCCCCCCTTGGGGCGCGACTATCTCGGCACGTCGCGCGGCATGAACGGGGCCAGGCAGGCCCGAGGCCCGGATCAGAGCATGACGGCCTGGCCGCTCTCCGCGCTCTTCCAGGCCGCCTCGGTCAGGCGCGCGACGGCGAGGCCGCAGGACGCGGGCGCGGCCGGCTCGGACACCCGCCCCAGGATCAGGTCGACGAAGTCGCCGGCCAGCGTACGTGACGGGGGTAGCTGCTCTGGCGGCACGGCGACGGGCGCGCGCTCTCCCGCACGGGCCACCAACACCTGCCCGTTGCGCAACAGCGCCGTCCCCTCGTCGCCGTTGATCGACACGTCTTCCCACCAGCCGATGCTGGCGCTGCCGACGATCGTCAGGGAGGCCAGCGCACCGCTGCGGAAGCCGATGGTGAGGGCCGCGTCGACGTCGACCGGCGCGCCGCGGTTGTCGATGCGCGCGGTCATGCTCGCGGGGTCCAGGCCCGTGATCCAGAGGATCGCGTCCAGGAGGTGGCTGCCCGAGTCGTTGAGCTGGCCGCCGCAGGACACGACGGGGTCCTGGCGCCACGTACCGGCGGTGCCCGTCAACCAACGTTGCGCCTGGAAGGCGGACACCGCGTTAATGGTCCCCAGGGCGCCGCTGTGCACCAGCTCGCGCAGGTACGTGTACGGACCCTCGACGTGCCGCTGATAGGCAATGGCCAGGTGCTTGTCCCGCTCCCGCGCACGGGCGATGAGGCGCGTGGCGTTCGCGCTCCCGACGACGAACGGCTTCTCCATCAGCACATGCAGGCCGGCGTCGAGGCAGGCCATGCCGTGCTCCATGTGCTGGTTGTGCGGCGAGGAGACCACGGCGGCGTCGGCCCCCACCCCCTCCAGCGCCGCGTGGTAGTCCCCGAATGCAGGGACCCGCGCCAACGTGGGGAACGCTTCCCGCGCGGCGTCGATGGAACCCGGCGACGGGTCGACCAGCCCAACGATGTCCGCCTCGGGGACGTCCCGGATATCCGGTATGTGCCGAGAGCGGGCGATGCCGCCCACGCCGACGATCAGGACGCGTACGTTCTCCACGAGTTTATCCCCTCCACGCTATTACGCTATACTATTATGTTATGCGCGCGATGGCCCGGGCCGCCCGGGCCGCCCGGGCCTACCTAAAGTGCCACGCCAGGTGCCTATAGGCCTTGCGGATGCCCTGCTGTTCCCGTTCCGCCGTCCCCCCATAGCGCGCGTCCTCGAGCTCGATGCATACGCAGCCGTCGTATCCGGCCTGCTCCAACGCGTAGGCGACCTTGGCCCAGTCCACGGCACCATCGCCCGGCACGCAATAGCGCCAGGGTCCCTCGGAGAACGGCGGCGGCGTATCAAGCAGCGCGGCGCGATGGCCGTAGAGGTACCGCGCCTCGGGGAGCAACTCCGTGTCCTTGCCGTGACAATGGTGGATACGGTCCGCGAACTCTCCCAGGACGCGCAGGTAGTCGATGCCGAGGCGGACCAGGTGGGACGGGTCGTAGCACAGGCCGAGCGCGGGGGACGGCACGGCGGCGAACATGCGCCGCCACACCTCGGGCGTATAGCCCAGCGTCGGGTAGGACGGCCCCGGACCCGGCCAGCCCTCCAGGGCGATGCGCACGCCAGCCTCCTCGCACGCGGCGGCGATGCGGGGGAATGTCTCCGCGAAGAGGGCGAGGGATCGAGCGACAGGCTGTGCGCGGTCTTCGGGGACGAGGCACATGAACAGGACGCGCGCCTCCGCGTCCGCCATCTCATGGATCTGGCGCGTGAGGGCGGCGACGGCCTGCTCGCGCGTGCTGTCGTCCGGGCTGAGCGTCTGGCTCACGCTCCGCCCCGCGACGGTCCCAATCCGCAGGCCCTGCGCGCGGCATGCCTGCGCCCCCGCCGCGAAGTCCGGCGGCAGGTCGAGGGCATCCAGGCCCGTCTCGCGCGCCCACGCGGCCACCGTCGCGATCTCCTGGTCGCCCATCCGGGGCGGGATAAGCATGCCGAGCGCGATAGCCATGATACGTCCTTTCTATAAACGGCTCGCGACAGAGACACGACTGCTCCGTCGGTTCCGTGCCCACACGCCCTGGAACCGCCCGCGGCCCCACGGTAAAACCCTTCCTCATCGCCGCCTCTCACGGTCATTCACCGACCCTGCCCTCCGACGAGCGTCGATGCGACGACGTGCGTGACCGCGCGCGGCCCGGCTCCGCAGCTCTGCCGCACGACTAAGCTCACCGGCAGCGTGACGTGGCGCACGACCGAGGACCGGCCGGCGATGCGATCCAGCAGGATGTGCGCGGCGTGCCGGCCCACCTCCGCCGCGGGCTGCACGATCGAGGTCAGCGGCACGCGCGCGTGGGCGCCCACGTCGCCCGGCCCGCAGCAGACGATGGCCAGATCGCCGGGCACATCCAGCCCCAGGTCCTCGGCGGCCTGCAGCGCCCGCAGCCCCACGTACTCGTTGGCGGCGACGACCGCGCTGGCCCGCTCCGCCTGCCCCAGATACGCGCGCAGGAGCGTCCGATCCGCCGTGACAACGGGCGTCGCCGGCCCGTCGGGCTCGTCGGACGGGCGCGCGGGAGCCGTCCGGCCCTGGAGGTGCGGGATCAGGGCCTCCTCGATGGGCAGCCCCTGCTCGCGCAGGCACTGGAGGTAGCCGGCGTAGCGGTTGGCGGTGCTCGTCACGCACGGAGCGTCGGCGAGGAAGCCGATGCGCCGATGCCCGAGCGCCGTGAGGTGCTGCGTCGCCGCGTACCCCGCGCCGCTATCGTCCGAGACGACATAGTCGCAGTCCACCCCAGGCATGTAGCGATCGATCAGCACGAACGGCGTCCGTCGTCGCCGCAGCGCGCGCAGCGCCGGCCACTCGTCGTCCGCCTCCCGGTGGCTCTCCTGACGCTCCGCCGCGGGAGCCACCGGGAAGAGCAGGATGCCCGCGGCCGCGCGGTGCACGAACTGCTCGACGTGGTAGCGTTCCAGCCCCGCGTCGTGCTCGGAGTGCGCGAAGATAAGCCCGTACCCCGCCGCGCGTGTCACCGTCTCGACGCCCAGGAGGATATGGCCGACGAAGCTCTCCGGGAGCTGGGGCACCACCAGGCCCACCACGGATGACGCCGGGGCCGGGGGCCGCATGGCCCCGGCCCCGGCCCCCTCGGTGATGCCGGTCGGCGCGCCGGGGGAAACGAACGTCCCCTGCGGCTGGCGACGGTACAGGACGCCCTCCCGGACGAGGGTATCGACCGCTTTGGTTATGGTCCCGCGACTGACGCCGTACTGCCGCGCCAGCGCGACCTCGGAGGCGAGCTTCCCGTGTGGGGGTAGCGCGCGGTGGACGATCTCCTGCTGGATGCGCGCGGTGAGTTGACGGTGCAACGGCGTGGGGCGCCGGCTCGCCCTATCCGTACCCTGGTCCATCGGTCACCCTCCTCCTGCTGCGCCATGCGGGGGCGGCGCATCGCAGCCGCGTCGGCCTATGCTTTAACGATAGCACAGTATAGTCCGTGCGCGACGGGCGCCTCGCCCAAACCGCGCTGGCGACCATGCCGCACCACCGCGCAGGGGCGCGACAGGCACGTGGCGGCACCGCTGTTGCGCGGTTTGACAAAGGGCGTCTTGCGTGATAGCGTATGCAGTATATAGCCTGGGCCGTGCGCCGCAACGGTCTAGGCCGGTTCGCGCCGACCGATGGCGCGAAGGGAGCAGCGAGAGGGGACACAGGGGAAGGAGGATAGCACCCGGGGGTATGGTTTGACCCGCGCCGCGCGACGTCGCGCGGTTGACGCGCTCATGGACAGGATAGATAAAGGAGTCCAGTATGAGCATCCGGAGACATTCCCACCGACCGTCGGCCGCGCTGGCGTTGCTGCTGCCGCTCCTGCTGACCGCCTGCGACGCCAACGGCCTGTTCTCCACCGGAACCGCCGGCGGCGCCACAGGGTCCACGCAGGTTGTCTATTGGAGCGCCGACACGACGCCCATCGATGTCCAGGCGGTCGACGACATCATTGCCGCCTTCAACAAGTCCCATCCCGACATCCACGTCAAAGGGGTCGTGGTCCCCTCCAACGGCGGGAACGACCTGACCGCGCTCATGACGGCCGCGCGCGGCGGGACCGGCCCCGACGTGTACCTGCTCGACCGTTTCACCGTCAACCAGCAGGCGGCGATCGGGCTCTTGGAAGACTTGCAGCCATTCGTCTCCAAAGAGAAGGCCGATCTGTCGACGCAGTACCTGCCATTTGCCTGGAAGGAGACCCTCTTCCAGGGGCACCCGTACGCCCTGCCGCTCGACACCGACGCGCGCGGCCTGTACTACAACAAAGACCTGCTGCGCCAGGCGGGCATCAACCCCGCCGTACTGGATCCTTCCAGGGGACCGATGACCCTCGACCAGCTGCAAAGGATTGCCTTCAGGCTCAACCAAACGGACGCGCACGGCGTCTACAGCCGTGTAGGCTTCCTCCCCTTCGAGGACCAAGCCTTCCATACGACCTGGGGCATCGACTTCGGCGCCACGTTCTTCGACCGCGCCGCGTGCCAGATCACGCCGACCGAGCCGGCGATGGTCCAGGCCTTCGCGTTCATGTACGACTGGGCCAAGGACATGAACGCCTCGAAGGTGCAAACCTATCTAGGCAGCTACTTGCCGGCGAACGCGCCGCCGAACCAATACCCGTTCTATTCCGGGCAGCTCGCGATGACCCTCAGCGGCGACTGGTTCATCTCCAACATCCAGGAGTATGCGCCCAAACTGAACTACGGCATCACCTACATCCCCGTCGTGCGCGGGCACACGCCGTTCACGTGGTCGGGCGGGTTCTCTCTCGTGATCCCCCAAGGCGCCGCGCATCCCGCGGCTGCCTACCGCTTCATGCGCTTCATGGCGGGGCCGGAGGGGCAACGCATCTACACCCGCGTGACGACCCACATGCCCACCTGGAAAGCGCTCCTCACCGACAACAGCCTCTTCAGCGGCCGCCACGTGTTTCTCAAGAACATGCTCCGCTACGCGCGGAGCCGCCCCTCGCTCCCGGTCGGGGCGCAGCTATCCGATGAGTTCGACACGGCGCAGCAGAAAGTCGTCTTGAACGTGGCGACCCCCCTGCAGGCGCTCCAGACCGTCTACAAACGAGTGCAGCCGCAATTGCAGCAGTATTGCCCCGTCATGTAGGGGAGAGCGACGGCCACATGGCCACACGGCTACACGGGGGTTGTCCACCTAGACGATGGCGTGTAAGGAGAGCGCATCATGATCGCAATGCGACAGTACAGGTCCAGCCGACAGCACCGGCGCAACCTGGGGGTCGGGCTGCTTTTCATCAGCCCGTGGATCGTCGGCTTCCTGGCCTTCACAGTGTACCCCATCCTCTATTCGCTTAAGCTGAGCTTCGAGCGGTACTCCGGCTTCCAGCCCCCCGTCTCGCTCGGCACGCAGAACTACACGCGCCTCTTCGGCGACGACCTGTTCTGGCAGTCGCTCTACAACACGCTGTACTATACGATCCTGGCCGTCCCTCTCGGCATCGTCGTGGCCATCCTGCTAGCCCTGGCCATGAACCGCCACGTGCGCGAAGTGTCCCTGTACCGCGCGGCGCTCTACCTCCCGTCCATCCTGCCGGTCTTCGCCCTGTCGTTCATCTTCCTGGTGCTGTTGAACCCGAAGCTCGGGCTCATCAGCAACGTCCTGACGCTGGTCGGGCTGCCGCCGACCAACTACCTGGCCGACCCCGCTGGCGCCAAGATCGCCATCGTGGTCCTGGCCCAATTGGGTGCGGGGAACGCGGCGCTGATCTTCCTGGCCGGCCTGCGCGGCATCCCCGTCACCCTCTACGAGGCGGCCAGGATGGACGGTGCGGGGCCTGCGCGCAGCTTCTTCTCGGTGACGCTCCCCTTGCTGACGCCGGTCATCCTGTACAACCTCATCACCGGCCTTGGCGGAGGGCTGCAGGTCTTCACGCAGGCCTACATCCTGACCCAGGGCGGCCCCAACAACGCGACGCTGTTCTACGTGTACTACCTGTACAACAACGCTTTCCGCTACGCCCAACTGGGCTATGCCTCGGCCATGGCGCTGGTGCTGTTCGCGATCAGCCTGGTGCTGGCCTTCATCCTGTTCGCCGCGTCGCGGCGCTTCGTGAACTACGAATTGGTGAGCTGAGGGAGGGCCGCACCATGAGCACCGTCGACACCCGCACCGTCGAGAAGCCCGTCGCAGCGCGGCGCCGTCGCACGCGCCGCGCGTTCGCGGACCAGGTCGCGCCCAGGATCTTCCTGATCGCCATGACCCTCATCTTCCTCGTGCCCCTCTACTGGATGATCATCACGGCCCTGAAGCCGACGGCGGAACTCTCCGCTTTCCCGCCGACTCTGTGGCCGCAGAGTGTCCGCTGGCAGAACTTCGCCGACGCTGTCGGCGAGATACCGTTCGGGACCTACTTCGTCAACTCGGTCATCATCACGGTCCTGAGCGTGGCGGGGGCCGTTCTCTCCAACACGCTGATCGCCTACGGCTTCTCGCGCATCGCGTGGCCGGGCCGTGACCTCGTCTTCTACCTGGTCATCGCCACGATCTTCATCCCGTTCCCGATCGTCATCGTGCCCCTGTTCGACCTGTTCGCCTCGCTGCACTGGGTGAACACGTTCCTGCCGCTGACCGTGCCGACCTTCTTCGGGAACGCCTTCTACATCTTCCTGCTGCGTCAGTTCATGCTGCAGATCCCCGTCGATCTGTCCGAAGCGGCGCGCATCGATGGCGCGCGCGAGCTGCTGATCATGTGGCGCGTCATCCTGCCGATGGCCCGCCCGGCCCTCGCGGTGGTGGCCATCTTCGCGGCGATCGGGGCCTGGAACGACTTCCTGGGCCCGCTGATCTACCTGCAGGACGACACCAAGCGCACGCTGGCCATCGGGCTGCAGTTCTTCCGCTCGATACACGATATCCAGCTCAATTTGCTGATGGCCGCATCCGTCCTGGTCATGCTGCCCGTGGTCGTCCTGTTCGTGCTGTTCCAGCGATTCTTGGTCGAAGGCGTGACCATCGGCAGCATCCGCTGACCGTCGCGCCCGTCATGTGCGGCCATATGCGCGACGACAAGGCGGAAAGCGCCGCACCTCGACGACCCGCCAGCGACGGCCATCGCGCGCGGATCAACCGGCATCGACGCGCCCTCACCATCCTCTACGCGCTCGACGCACAATGGGCGCGCGGCAAGGAAAAAGGGGGAGGTATTGCCGCTGTCCCGGCTACGTCATCGATCCGTCAGGGTTTCACCCCACAGTCTCCTGTTGGACATCTAGAGTGAGATGCGCCACCCCGGCGACGGTGAGGACGAGGCGCTCGCCGCTCGGGAGCCGTGGCTGCGCCAGCCGCACCCTCTCGCACAACGACGCCAAATCGCGCGCCATCTGTCGGTCGTTGAAGGGGTGCAGCTCCACGTGGACCACGTCCGGCCCCCACACCACGCGCCCGGGCAGCCGGAAGAAGGGGGCCAACCGCTGCTATGTGGCCTGACGATAGTCCGCTGGAAAATACTGATCCCGCGCGTGCATCGCCAGGTTCGCCAGCGCCGTCTTGCAGACCGTCATCACCTGGTCCTTGCGGTTGTCCAATTCGTGCATCGCGCGCTCGCCCGCGGCAAGATCGGCGAGTTGGCGCAGGAGCTGGCGCTGCTCGCGTGTAAGACGTCAGATTAGGTGCGCCGATGTCACACGTACAACGACATGGAACGTCGCTTTAAGTGCGCGGGAAACGTCACATTAGGTGCGCCAATCCTGCAGAAACGTCACGTTAGATGCGCCACTCTGCACAGAACATGTCTGTGGTCAATGGCGTCGTGGGTGTGGTGGGAGGCTGTTTTCACGCTCAAACGACGGAGTGTAAGGACGCAAAAAGGGTCCGAGTGGAGGATGGCGCAACTAATGTGACGTTTCCCGCGCAACTAATGTGACGTTTCCCGCGCAGCTAATGTGACGTTAGGTGCACTTAATGTGACGGCTTACACCGGGGTAGGGGGCCAGGGCGTGCCAGCGTCCTAATACGCTGAAGACGCAGTTCTCTCTATTAGCCCTCTTTCTGTCTCGCTGGGCGAGCGATGGGGGGGAGCTGCGGGCCTGGCCAGGGCGAGGCCCGCGACGGCCGGGCCGGCGCACGGTGGCCACACCGCAGCGCCAGTGTAAGACGTCAGATTAGGTGCGCCGATGTCACACGTACAGCGGTGGGAAACGTCACAGTAGGTGCGCCGATCCGCGCGGAACGTGGTGTGAGGCGCGGGCATCAGGGGAGCGAGGGAGAGGCACATCCACACTCAAAAAGAGGGGCATGGGGGTGCGAAAAAGGGTGAGGTGGAGGATGGCGCAACTAATGTGACGCAAGCGGCGCAGCTAATGTGACGTTAGGCGCACTTAATGTGACGGCTTACATATGAAAAAGGGTGCCCTAATGAAAAGCATGAGGATGGCTCAACGACGGTGCAGTGTCGGCTCAATGATGGCGCGGTTCGGCTCAGCGCATGTGATGTCTTACACGGGCAGGGGGCGATTAGATGGCGGTGAGCGCAGCCACGGCCGGAGGCGCGGCGCACGGGGTAGCGGCCTCCGTCATAGAGACGACGAACTCGCCGGAGCGGCCGAGGGCGACGTGCGCCGGCCCTAGCCCCGCCGGCAGCAGCTTGGAGGCCTGCACGGCGCGCTCCAGGGCGCGCCGGTTGTCCAGGCCCAGGGTGTCGAGGATGGGGTTGTTGACGTGGCGCACCTGCGTGCGGGGCGTGTGGAGCCGGGTGCGGGTCATGGCCGCGACCAGGGCGTCCGCGTGGGGGATCAGGGTCAGGGCGGGCATGGTGAAGCCGCCCAGGACCGTGGAGAGGGCGTCCAGCGTGTCCTGCGGCAGGTAGCGCAGGTAGATGCGGACCAGCTCCAGGAAGATACCGTGGTGCGCGATCTCGTCGGTGGCCACGGTCTTGAACGCGCCCGCCGCCCCGATCTGCTGGCCCCGCGCGCGCTCGACGGGGGTCGCCTGCTCCGGCAATCCATACTCCGTGCGGATACGCTTGCGCATCTCGTCGTAGTTGAAGTAGGTGGCGCGCTCCTGCACCATGGCGTAGCAGGCCACGCCGAGGGGCGTGTCCAGGCCGGGATGCATCTCCTGGCCGCGCCAGTGGTGCTCCGCGACGCGGTCGCGGTAGGCCGCGAGCTGCTGTGGCGTGCGCCGGCCGGAGTGCAGCAGGACAAGTTCCCAGGACTCGGCGTGCTTGCTCTCCTCCAGGCCCCAGGCTAGCTGGAGGGTGCGGCGCTCGCGCTGACCGCGGCACAGATGCAGGCCCTGCTCGACGTAGTCGCCGACGTAGTCCTCGACGCCGAGGTAGGCCTCGACGATGGTCACGGTGTCCTCGGAGAGGAGATGGCCCCGCGCGGCCATCTCGGCGAGGGGCAGGTCGTCCCAGGGGGTCCAGTTGCGGACCTTGACGGCCTTGCGGAAATAGCGGACGACGGCGTCGCGGGCCTCGGCGGCGGCGGCCTGCTCCCGGGCTTGGCGGGTCCAGGGGCCGGCGAGGACGGTCGGCATCTCGGTCATGGAAGGCTCCTCTCGTGCGGGAAGCGGAGGGGCGCGGGGGGATGATGATGCTCCCGCGCTGGTCTAGCAGGCACGCCCCAAGAGAGGGTACCAGGGCGAGGAGGTGAGGAGGCGAGGAGCGTGCGTGCAGAGGGACGGGAGGGAGGATGGCGCGGCGACGGTGACGCCTTACAGACGTCGCCACCACTATCAAAAGCTCTGACGTCTTACATGAGTAGCTGTAAGGGGGCAGATAAAGTGCGCGGAAAACAGGCGTGAACGACGGTCTATCGCACATAAAATGCGCGGTCTATCGCACGTAAGGTGCGCCGATCCTGCATCTGTCGCACATAAAATGCGCGGATCCGTCTGCACGGGGAGCGCGGTGGGCGCTGCGTGAGGCGAGGAAAGAGCCGTGCGCAGGCACGGACGAAGGGAGAGGAGGGGCCTAAGTAAGGATGGCGCAGGGTAGGGGCGACAGCCTGCGCAGGTTATGTGCCCAACGGCGCATTTTATCTGCCCCCTTACACCTGCGGACGCCAGGGACGCGGCACGCCCTCGACGTGATGCGGCGGGACCTGGACGACAGATGATGACCCGCTCGCGGTGGCTGCCCCGGCGCGGGGCGACGTTACGTTGGAGGAGGCGCCGCTCGCCGCCGTGCCGACCGCGTGGCGACGCCGGGTCGTCCGCCCGGACGACCGGCCCAGCTACCACGTGGATCGCCGGGCGTATACGTTCGTGGTGCTGGAGCAGGCCCAGGTCGCGCTCCGGCGCCGCGATCTCTTCGTCGCCCCGAGCGAGAAATGGGCGGACCCGCGCACCGCGCTCCTGCAGGGTGCGGCCTGGGAGGCGGCGTCGAACCGCTCTCTCCACTAGACAAGCCAGCACAACCCTTAGACAGCGTAGCGCGCCGCATCCGCCCACTTGAACTCCAGACCCAGACCGGGCTGCGATCGATCCGGCCGTAGCGCGCCGTCGACTGGGGTGAGCGCGCCGTCGAACAGCAGGCGCTCGATGCGCGCGTGGTCGTGGAAGTACTCAATCGGCATCAGGCGGGCAATCGAACAGCATGGCGCGACGTGCAGCGAGGGCGCGCAGTGCGCCGAGAGGTCCATGCTGCGCGACTCCGTCAGCGCCGCCGCGCGCAGGAAGCCGGTGATGCCAGCGCAGCGCGAGGCGTCGGCCTGCAACACGTCGACCGCCTCGGCCTCGAGCATGTGGCGGAAGTACCACAGGTCGTAGCCGTACTCGCCGGCGGCGATGTCCATGCCCGCCGGGCCACGGTCGCGCATCAGGCGCAGCCCCGCCAGGTCGTCGGACGAGACTGGCTCCTCGAACCACACCACGCCGTACTCACGGAAGGCCTGCGCCTGGGCCAGCGCCTGCTTGCGGCTATAGGCTCCGTTGGCGTCCACGTACAGCGCGGCGTGCGGTCCGATGGCCTCCCGCGCGGCCTTGACCCGACCGAGGTCGTCGGCGGGATGCGTGCCGATCTTCATCTTGACGCGCGGGATGCCCTGTTCCACCCAGCCGCCCAGTTGCGCCTGCAGCCGCTCGATCGAGTATGAGGTGAACCCGCCGCTGCCGTAGACCGGCACGGCGTCGCGGGTCGCCCCGAGCAGCGTCACCAGCGAGAGGTCGAGCAGGCGCGCCTTGAGGTCCCACAGGGCGACGTCCACGGCGGCGATGGCCATGGAGCAGATGCCGGGGCGTCCCAGGTTGCGGATCTGATGTACCATGGCCCCCCAGCAGCCCGGCACGTCCATGGCATCGCGGCCTGTGACCACATGAGACAGCATATCCTTGATCAGCGTTCCGGTCGCGGTGTCGGCATACGTGTAGCCGAGTCCGGTCTTGTCTCCCGCGCTCACCTCGACCAACACCAGCGTGGTGGAATCCCAGGCGTAGGTGCCGTCGGACTCCGGCGCATCGGTCGGGATCTTATAGACCGCCACGTCGATCTTCTCTATAGGGACGGCGCTGTCGAAGATGGCCATGGATGTATCTCCTCCCTCAAACTGCCCGACGCTCGACGTTTCCTCGCCACGCGGTCAGCCGCCTGACCAGGGTCTGTGCATTGTCCGCCGCGGACGCCGGTCCCAGTGGAAACGCTAATACATGCTGGCCGAAATATTTTGGCGATGCATATGGTCCCTAAGACACTTCAGTGTCCGTGGTTTGCCATGCGACTTCAGTCGCAGGCCGGCGCCGCACGCAAACCTAATAAGCCAAGCTGTACTAGCTCTTGACGCGCTCGTCGGTTGCGCGGTCGGATTCCTGCTGATGCTGGCGCTCACGCGCAAGCTGGCGTTGCTCGTCGCGCTCGTACGCCTTCTTGGATTTGCCCCCGATGCGCGGCACCCCCCGGCCGGAGACGCCGGCCGGTTCGAGTTCCTTGCGCAGCGGCGGGGTCGCGCCCGAGCCGCGGCGCCTGGCCAGCACGTTTTCCCTCTCGCTAATCAGGTAGTCGGCCGTGCGCGCGGCCAGCGCCTGGATGGTCAGCCCCGGATTGGCCGAGCCCTGCGTGGGGAAGACGCTGCCGTCGCAGATGAACAGGTTGGCGATGTCGTGCGACTGGCCGAACGTATCCACCACCGAGGTGCGCGGGTCGGCCCCCATGCGCGCCGCCCCCACCAGGTGGGCGTAGCGCGCCTCCTGCACCACCTCCTCGGCCCCCGCCGCCCACATCACGTCCTCGGTCTTCTTGCGCCCGTAGGCGATCAGTTTCTTGTCGTTGTCGTGCAGG
>JAABUZ0100006438.1_pt1 | contig 14685 bp, 15 predicted proteins | sample 5562091 | NCBI WGS metagenome assembly JAABUZ01 (sample SAMN12813069, study PRJNA571459) | rock metagenome | isolation source: Antarctica rocks | place: Antarctica: Victoria Land, Linnaeus Terrace sud | collected 2015-12-21 | reverse complement strand
GCGGCGGTGCGCGCCGGTGGGTTGGCTGGGTTCGGTGGGCCCGCGCCGGGCGGGTCAGGCGGTGATCGGCGCGAGCGTTTTGAGTTTCTGGAATGCGGCGAGGAGCTGCTCGGCCCAGGGCCAGGTGTCCTGGAGGTGTAGCTTCGCGCGGCGGCCGGAGAACGCGAGCCGTCCGGCGATGTGCAGCAGCTGGTAGCGCAGCCGCTTCGGCTCGGCCTTCGCGAGCTTGCCGTCGAGCGTGAGTGCTTGGGTCCAGACAATCAGGTCGTGCGCGAGCGCGACGATCTCGAGCCACACCTCGTTGAGCGCGAACGCTTTGAACGGGAACTTGGCCAGGCCGGTGTCCTTGTCGTCGCGGATCCGGTCCTCGACGTGCGCGTGCTGGCGGTGACGGCACTCCAGGACAGCGACGCTGTTATCGGGCTGGTCGGTCAGGATCGCTTGGAAGCGGTAGCCGTCGTGGTCGGTGAAGCTCAGCTGCGCGCCGGGGTGCGGCCGCTCGCGGCGGACGATCAGCCTGGAGCTCTCGGGCCACGAGGACAGATAGACACGGTCGGTGATCTCACAGACCTCCCCGTTCTTGCGTGCCGAGCCGTCCTTTTCCAGGGCTGGAACCCAGGCGTCCGCGGGGATCTCGAGGATCGCGGCGCGGACCTGCTCGGTCAGCTCATAGCCGACGGAGAACCTCATGCTCCCCTCGCGGCAGTAGTCCAGGAACCCGTGCGTCGCGCCGGCCGAATCGGCGCGCACCAAAATCTCGACGTTCTCAATGTACTGGGCTGGGATCTGCGCGAGCGCGAGATCGACCACCGCCTTGTGATCATCAGCTGTGTTCGAGCCGGCGTTCCCCGGTCGCAACACGCCGCCGAGCGCCTCCCGGGTCTCATCCAAGTACGCCTGCATCGGATGAAACCCGTAGCCGCCCTTGTAGTTCCCGGCCGCCCGCTCCTTCTCCGAATGCGCCGTAACCAGGGTCGCGTCGACATCGATCGTCAACCGCTCGGGCGCACCGTCAAGCTCCCAGAACCGCGCCCTGGCCCGCGCGTGCGCCGCGCGGACAGCGTCCAGCAGCCCAGGGGTCGACGCGATCCGGTCGAGCACCCGAAACGCGGTCGAGTTAGACGCGACCGACCCGAACAACGCGTCCTGATCACGCATCCCGCTGAGATCAGACACGCACTCCCCGCCGTCGGCGAGCATCACCGCCACGTCCCCGATCACCCGTCCCGGGTCATGACCACGACGCCGCTGCTTCAGTCCCGCCAGCCGCAGCGACAACGCGCTGGTGAGCCCGACCTTGTCCGCGACCTGGCCGAGCAGAAAGCTGCCCGTGTGCGACACCAACCCGGATCCGTCCGCCGTGACTTCTACAGTTACCGGGCGTCCATCGTGTAGCACCTTCAAGGTGAACCTCCAAACTCGGGATCAAGGACCTTCAGCAAGCCCCAGGATCCCTTACGCACCGGACGTTTCCGCGCCCCCGCCCGTCGGGGGCGCGGCTCTTACCGCACGCTCCGGGCTAGGCGGTAATACGGGCGCGGCTGGAGCACTGCATCGAGCTGCTGCGCCGGCGACAGAAGCTGGCGCCGCACCGGATCGCGAGCCGAAAGGGGGTTGCAGGATCACCGGTTCGAAATGCCGCAACCGGCGTATGAGGACAGACGAACAACCAAGAGCTGACCCGCGGCGTCCGATTGTCTTCAGTGTCATGGTCATCCAACCGTGCGGAACCGCGGCGGGAGAGTCAGTACTCCGTGATGTCCGTGACGTTTGGATTGCGCTCAAGCGCCGGCCTAGTGCGCTTCGCCCAGTAGCTGTCATCCTCGGTCACTTGGTCCTCCTCGTCAGGAAGAACGACGGGTGTGTTGGTGGTGTTGATCTGGGTTACCCCTTCCTTGATCCGGAAGGCAACAGTGCGTTGGAGGTTGGGGTCGACGGTTGATCCATCGGCCCAGCGGAGGGTCTCACGATAGATACGGTGCCATCTAGTCCCATCCAAGCTTAGGGCATACGCCGTTCTCTCGTTGTCTCTGTACCCGTCGCGCCCTCGGCCGCCATCGTACCTTCCATCGGCGGGTCCTGCGGTGAATACCTCCCAGCCATCTGAGTGGCGCACCAGGTTAGCGTGAATCTTGACGAGTGGCATGCCTGATATACCCTCTGCTAATACTGAGAGATACGTGTAACGTCGGGATTGTGTTCGAGCGCCGGTAGCTCTCGTTCCTGCCAAACGGAGTCTGGACGATCCGGACGGGAGAACGCAACAACCTCACCTGACGCGCTCTCAGCGTAGCGTTCGGATAGCCTGCCCCACAGCTCGTGCGCTTGGTCGTTCGTGATCCTCTCTGGGTGGTTGTACAGATCTTCCCCGTCAAGCCATTGACCGCCCGGAGTACTTTCGAGGGTGTTTCTTTCCGTCGCTTCTGCGTAGTGTTCGCCAACTTCCCGGCTTCTCACCTCATGGTCGGCGAGTGGTCTCTCGCCGAAGACAGGATCTGGACCGGAATAGAAGACAGCCTTATCTGGGGCCGTTGATACGTCGAGGGTTCCGATGCGTTCTTGGTACCACTCAAAAGTTCTCTCGGCCTCCGGCGTCGCGTCGATCGCCGCGTTGCCGGCATCGGCAAGGCCATCGTCCACGTTGGCCGGCATGTCGGGCAGCAGGTCATGGTTGGGGTCTGCTCCGAGTTCCGGAGTCCTGCTCTCGGGTGCGCCGACCTCGCGCTCGGGCGGCGGCTCGGGGGGGTCCGGCGGCCTGTTCGAGAACTCCGACAGCCTGGCCTACCTATCGTCGTCCGTTGGTTCGGTGGGAACGAGGTAGGCGTCCGGCCACGGCGCCTCGATCGTCACCGATGCAGCGAGCTTCGCGGTGAGCGTCTTCTGCCAGCCCTTGCTGGTGTGGATGTCCCCAACTGCCTCCTCGAGCGGCGATGGCTGTTCACCGCCGAACAGCAAGCGCCGTCGACGCTTCTTGAGAGCCACCACCCACCCGTTGATCGCCGCCAGTTGTTCGTCGATCGTCTCTCCCGGGACTTCGACGCCATACCGCTCGCGCCACATCCTGCTGTCTGGGTGACGGCCCTTCGCCGCCTGCTCTTGCGATCTCCTTTGGAGAGCGGCACGGAGGTGGTTCCAGCGAAAAGGGCCCGCCTGCCAGCGCCACTCGTCCGGCCCGCAGGGCGACGTCGTGGCGTCGAGCTGCGACAGCAACAGCTCGGAGACGTGCGCGGCGAGCTGGGCCGGAGAGTAATGACGTGAGAGCTCCCCGGAACGGACGTGAACGGCCGTGTCAACGGCATGGGCGATGGCGCATTCGATATCCCGGCGCTCAAGCGTCGTCATGCTAGCATGAAGCTCGCGGGAAGGTTCCGGCGAGGGGAACCCGAGGATGTGCGCGAGCACGGCGAGCTCCACCCAGACGACGACCCGGGGATCGTCCTCCAGCTGCCGCTGCGCGCGGCGCATCTCTCGAAGCGTGCAGGCCCGATTCAGACAGAGGGGGCCGCAGGCGGCGCTGAAGCGCCTCGCGAGCGGCGGGTCGTCGCGCAGGCCCTCGTCGGACTCGCGCTTCTCCCCATACGGTATGCGGACCAACGCTGGGTGGTCCATCTCCTCGGTGAAGACCGCCGCCGCCCCGCGCGGCATCGCGACGACGTACTCGGACTGGACGTCGGTGAGGTTCATCGTCGCTCCGACGGCGTGGCGGTCATCGAGCGCGGGAAGCCGGTGCATGACCTTCACCGAGGTGTTCTTGATGACGTCGGGGATCAGCTTGCTGGGGATCTGCTCGGCGACCACGATGCCCTCGCCATAGGCGCGCACCTCCGCGAGCAGGGAGGCGAAGAGCTCGACGGCGTGCGCCGCGGGTTCCAGCGCCTCGGGCCGCCGGAGCAAACGGTGGGCTTCCTCGATGACCGTGACGTGGCGCAGTCGCGGAGGTCCCGGATCATCGCGGGCACGTTGCCGGAAATGCTCGCGGACCCGGAGATGCTCGACGAGCCGAACGATGACGGTGCCCATCAGAAACGCCTTGTCCCGGTCGTCGCCGAGGTCCTCGATCTCGAAGACGACGTTCTGCCTGAGCAGCTGTCCAACCTCGATCGGATGGCCGCCCTCGAAGAAGCGGCCCGGGGAGCCGTGGCGCAGGCTCGAGAGCCGCACATCGACGTACCCGCGCACGTCTCGAGTCACCTCGTCGCCGTAGCCGATATCGCGGACAACATCGAGCGCGACGCGCTGGAGGTCGCCGAGATTCGGATAGGGGGGTGTTACGCCCTTGGTGCGGGACTCGCCGAGGGCGAGATCCCATCCCAGCTCTTCGTAGCAGCGTGTCAGCGCGGCGCTGAGCACCTGGGGGAAGGGCTCCTGAGGCTGAAAGGACGCCAGGAAGAGCGCTCTTGTCAGATCGACGTGCGTCTGCAGCGAAAAGCCTGGCTCGGGCTCGAGCGGATTCAGCCCCGCCGCCACGGAATCGGGCGCGTCTTTGCCCGGCTCGGGGCTGGGAGGAGTCCCGGGCCGGACCGCGAGGACGGTCGCGCGTCCGGCAAGGCGCCCTGACATGCGCCGGTACTCGGCCTTGGCGGGCTCGATGACCAGCCACGGAAGCGGCTCCTCGGGCGCGGTCGAGATCTGCTCCAGCAGGTGGCGGATCGTCTGCGACTTGCCGGACCCCGTGGCGCCGCACACGAACGTGTGGTCGTTGAGCGCCCGTCGCTCGAGGGTCATCTCACCCACCTCGGTCAGGTGGGCGTCGAGCACGGTCCCGAGCCTGATGTCGCCATGCTTCTCCGGCGTGACGTCAAAGGCTGGGCCCGTGACCATCCGGATCCCTGGGATCTCCCGGATCGGTGGGCGGGCGATGGCCGCCAGGAGATCCGTCGTCGCCCACGGGACCAGGCCGTCAGCCGGCGCCGGCTCGTCGGAGACCTTCGAGAGCGCGGCGGCCAGCGACCTCGTCGTGGAGGTCGGCGTAAGCACATACGGCAGATCACGAACGTCGACCATCGCCGCCACGAGCGCGGCGAGCTGCCGACTCCGACGCTCATCGGACGCGCCGACAAGGAACGTCATCCTCCAGAGACCGATGAGAGCGGCGCGGCGCAGCTGGCGGTATCGAGCCTCCGCTCGCTCCTTCTCGACCTCATGCTCGGCGCCTGACTGTCGTCCCATGCCCTGCAGCTCCCGCTGCACGCGCCTCGCCTCGTTGGCGATGTCGGCCGGCGGCAGAGGATGGGCGTGCACGAGGAGCGCGTACGAATGCGGCCACACCGATCCCAGTGCATCCTCCAGCGATCGGGCGAGGGTCTCCTGGCCCTCCGGCGCACCGTCGCGCGAAGAGAGTCGCAGAGCCTCGGCAACCTCGATGCGCGTCCAGCACGGCACCTCCTCCAGGAGGCCGCACACGGTGCTGCCATCCGCCGACTGTCCGGTGGCGCCCGGCGGGAGCAGCACGGACGTGTTGATGGCATCCGAGTCGGCCCGCCCGATCAGCTGGCTGCCTCCGACGAAGACCGACGCAGCGGCGGTCGCTTCGAGCCGAACCCATGCCACAGCCACGGCCCCGTCCTCCTGTGCGAAGAACGAGGCGATGAGGGCAGCCTTGCGCTGCTCTAGGAAATCATCGAGCAGCCCGTCTCGGTTGCGCCCGGTCGGGCGCGGCACCGTCGAAATCGCGCAGAAGGGCAGAGAGGCCAACGCGCCGATTCCGGAGATGACCGCGCGTGAGTCTGACTGGAGGCTCACGCGCCCCCGCGGGCGGTATCCAGCTCGGTCGATGGGGGGACGCAGAGACGGGCCGGAGATCCAGCAAGCTGCGCCCAGAGCGCAGAGTCATCCGCGCGCCGCGCTGTTCTATAGCAGCCGGTGTCCCGAGCGGCAAGGCTCAATGGCTGGCCGAGGTTGGCATTCGGTATCACATCCCCGCGCAGTAAGCGCCTGCGCGTGGCCGTACGCATGTCGCGCTGCAAAGCTGATCAGCGCGATGCCGACCGTGTGTCTGCATCACCAGCCCGAACGAGCCGGGTCGCCATCCCCGCATAGACGCCGGAGAGATCACGCTAGACTGGGACATATGCTGCTGAATATAGAGTACGCGCGGCGAACGAGATCGTGATCGACAGGCTGTACACGGTCGCTGCGACCCGCGAGGGTCCCCAGCGGGAGAGTATCCACGAGCTGTGGCGGGCGCTCTTCGTCCCCGGATACAGGTACGGATGGTTCGCCCGAGACCTCGCCTCGGAGATCCGCCCGTACCAGGAGCCGCCTCCACCGGACATCGACGCCGAACTGCAAGGCGAGTACCAGAGCCTTCGAGCAGCGGTCGCCGCCGACGACGACGAGCGGCGTGGATCTGCCCGGGCCTCGCTCTGGTTGCTGATCGCGCCGGTGGTGATCGGCGTCGGGTGGTACTTCGCCTACCGCGGCAGTGCTCACCACCCCTACCCTCCCGGGAAGACGCTGGCGCAGATCATTCCGGTCATCGTTGGGCTCGAGCTCCTCGTCATCCTCGGGCATCTCGCCTTCGCGCGCGGCGGACGACAACGTCGTCAGGAAGAGCTGCAGCAGCGTCGTCGGGAAGAGCTGCAGCAGCGGGAAACCTACTTGCGCGAAACCCCCAAGCTTCAGCGCCGGTGGCGGCGCGACCGCGAGGCCTGGGATGACGCCGAGCGGGCGCGAGTGCTGTCCCAGCCTCAGCACGTGCCCAGAGGTCCGGGGCGGCCGCCACGTCGCGGCGACATTGTCGGAGGGGACCTCTTCGGCTGGCAATGTCTGCTCACCACGCTGGGTTCCTCGCTTCTGGCGGGGGGTGCGCGTGTTGAGGTCCTGGACCTCACCGAGCGCGGTACCGCGGCCATGTTGACGGAGCTATGCGAGATCAGCCGAGTCGTCGAGACCGAGGTAGTCCTGCTCCCCGAGCAGGCAGCCACCATCGACCTGTTCGAGGGCGTCGAGCCTGCCGGGATCGCGAGCATGGTGGCCGAGAGCCTTGGCGCCGCCGCCGGCGATCGTGGCCAGCGCCTGCTGGATCGACGGATCCTGGACGCGGCCATCCGGAGCCTCAAGCCGCCCATCACACCCGCACGCTTGACGGCGGCCCTGGGACTCTTCCTCCGCGGTGCCAGGACACCGGAGGTCGCCGTGCTCATTGACGACGAGGAGTTCGACGCTCTCGATAGAGCATTCGCCGACGAGCAGCGCACCGCCCTCCTCGAGCGTCTCACCGTGCTCGAGGCGACGCTCGAGCCGCTGGCGCACTTCGGCACCTCGAGCGTCGGCCGCCGGCCTCTGTTTGCTGATGACAGCCAGGGCGGGCTTCACTGCGCCGCTCTCACCGGAACCGATGCCGAGGTCGTGAACGAGCTGCTTGTCGATCTGCTCGTGCAGAGCTTCATCCGGCGGGTCACGATCCACGCGCGGTCCCACGGGGTCGATGGCCACACCTCTGCCGAAGCGGTGACCCGCGACCGCGGGCCCGCGGGTTTCGCCGCTCACGCGACCGGTTCAGGCGACATGTGCGCAATCGTCCTCGGCGCAGAACGCATTGTCCCGAGCCACCTCGACAAGCTCAACAACCTCTCCCTGGCGCACGGCTTTGGCCTTGTCCTCTTCTTCGCTGCTCTCACCGAGGAGATCGCAGAGACCGCCGTGCAGAACAGCGACGTGCTCGGGATCATGAGGCTGACCAACCACTCCCAGGCGGAACGCGCCGCCTCCCTGATCGGTAGCGAGTACAAGATGATCTTCTCTGCCCAGGCGCTGAGCGAGAGCAGGTCGCAAACGCTGAACTGGGGGTGGTCGTCCGGTCAAAGCTCTTCGGCAATGATGCCGTTCAATGCGACGACGAGTGAGCAGCAGAGTCGTGGTGGTGGTCGCCAGGACACCACAGGCAATCAGGACACATACAGCCGGGTCCACGAACTCGTGGTCGAGCCGGAGTCCATCCAACGCCTCGGGAGCACCGCGATCGAGTTTGTGGACCTGGTGGATCGTGCAAACCGCGCACCGATCAGCCTCGACGTGCATCCCCTGCGCGCACTGGGGCGATAGAGCAAACGAGAGGACAAAAGGTGCCGAGCAGGAAACGACTGTTGGACAGCGACGACTGGATCGATCTCAAAACGTCACAGGTGCTCGCGACCTGGAGCGGACGACCGGGAGGTGCGAAGTGGGGCTTGATTAAGGCCAACCTCAGGCTGCTTCGCTCTGAACGTGGCGCCCTTGTGATCGTCTGTCCCGGCAACGTGTTGCGCATTCCCTACTACATGACTGTGCCACTGTCCGTTGACTACCTGCCTGTTAACCCGCAGCGGGCGGTGGATGTCATGGCCTGGAGCGGCGGAATGAAGAGCGCGAAGCGGCTGTTCCCGGACATCGCACCGCAGCCGATCGCGCCGCAGGGGGGGCTATTGGGGAGGCAGGTGTAGCCTTGCCGCCCCAAACGATCATTGGGACCTTGTCGCGAGTGGCCGTCGCGGGATGAACGGTGGGGCCTTCCTCCTTGGCGCGCTCGCCGGCGCGATGGCTCGTCAGCGCGCCGATCGCCAGGCTGGCCAGACGGCGCACTCATACCAGGCGGCGTTCGCGGACCACGACACTACGCGGGCGGACGAGGAGACGGCGCGGCGGCTCGAGGACGCCGCCAATGCCCAGCCCGTCAGCCCGATCCAGCCGCCGATGCCCATCGCCTCCAAGGTGACCGTCACGGGCGGTCAGTTTGCGCTAGGCGTCCCGGAGGGATTCGGTTCGCTGCCACCCCCGCTGCTCGAGCGCTGGATAGCCTCTACTGGCCCGAGCTTGGCGACCGTGGCGGACCTGAACGCCGAGGGCGTAGGCGTATCCATGCTCATCTCCGCGAACGACAGGGGTTCCGTCGAGCCAGAGCAGGAGCGAGGCTTCTGGCGTCTGTCGCACGACCTGCGCGACGAGGTCGCACGCCGCTGCGCGCGCATGCAGTTGTCGCTCACACACGGCCCTCAGGCCATCCTCGTAGACGGAGCTCGCGCCATCTGCTACGCCGCGACCGGCCGACATGGCGTCACCGAGGTGCGCAACTGGAGCGCGTTGATTATCAAACATGGCGGCGTCGTGGAGATCACGATGAATGTCCAGCCACACGTTGAGGAACGCTACCTGCCAGTCTGGTGGACAGTCCTCGGATCCTGGGTCTGGATGGATCGCGAAACGGACGCGCCCCAAGAGCACGCTGTTCACCAGGAGAAGGCTGCGGGCAAGCAGGCGTTGAATATCGGCGAGGGTTGGGATGTTGTGCCGCCGTCTTGAGCTCGGCTCTGCTCGCGGCCGTTCTGCTTCTCGGCGAAGCATCACGTGGCAGGCGAGTGGCGCTCGGGTTGTACGGCCGATCGTGCGCAATGCGCCCAAGAGGCTTCTTCCCTCAGTGCGCGTCGCCGTGCTCGTACGCGGCGATCGCGATCGCCAAGTCGCTGTTCCAGAAGGGCGCCTCGGCGGCGTCGGCGCTGGCGTTTCAGCTCGCCTCGACGAACCTGGTGTTTGAGCTCGGGCTCGTGATCTGGATCCTGATCGGCTGGCAGTTCACGCTCGCGGAGTTCGTCGGCGGCGCTGGCGTCAGCCGCCACCCATGCGTGCCGCGAGGCACGCCGCGATGGCTCCGTCGGCCATCTCGCGGAGCCGGCCGTGCGTTTTATCGAAGCCGCCTCACCGTCTCTAGTCGGGACCGAGGCCGCTCCCAGCCCCAGCTCCGAGGGTTGGGGGTGAGCGCGATCTGCGGTGGGCATGCCCGGCGGTGCCGCATCTGCTCCATGTCGGGGGCTGGGCCCATCTCCATCCCGCGCTCCGAGGTCAGATTCGTCGTGGTGGGATAGCAGGCGTCCCTGTCGGGGAACGTCTCCGCCACGGACCGCACGGTCGAGGTCAGCTCCTCGTCGTCGAGGCCGACCGCCTGCGCCCACGTGCGGGTGAGCAGCGCGGCCTCGGCCTCGTCGTCTGCGCCGCCGACGATCTGAGCCATCGCGGCGTCCAGCTCACCCAGGTCGTCGGGCAGGGCGAGGGTCCACATCGCACGGCTCTTACGCGGCTTGGTCATCTGGTCGCTTCCTCTCGCTTTCGTGCGCGTGCAGTCACGCCGACCGCTGCTCGATCAGGGTCTTGGTCTCTTGGAGGCGGTCGTCGATCCTCGATAGCTGCTCGGGCGCCTCGCGCATCCGGTCGACTGACGGGCTCACCCCGCCTGCAGGGGCAAGGTATCAAGCCGCCGACATGCAGCCAGGAGGTCTTGCGCCCACGGCCAGTCGCGGGCGAGTCGCAGCTTGGTGCGCCTGCCCGAGCGCGCGAGGCGCCCGGCCTGATGCAGCAGGCGATAGCGAAGCGTCTTGGGCTTTGCCTTGGCAAGCTCGCCGGTGAGGGTGAGCTCCTTGGCGAAGCCGAGCAGGTCCTGCGCACAGAGCGCGAGCTGCATCCAGGCCTCGTTCATCTGGAAGTCTCGGAAGGGCAGCTTTGAGAGCCCGAGCTTCTTGCCATCTTCGATGCGCTGCTCGACGTGGGCGTGAGCGCGGTGGATGCGGTCGAGCTCGGCGATGTCCTCGCCGGCTTGGTCGGTCAAGAAGCACTGGTGACGCCATCCGTCGGTGTCGATCAGCGAGAGCTGGGCACCGGGGTGGGCACGCTCACGCCGGCAGATGAGCCGCGCGCCAGGACCCCACGCGGAGAGGTCGAGCATCTCGGTCAGCTCGCAGACGTAGGCCTCGCGGGGGCGAGTCTCGTCATCGGCTGTGGGCTCTCCGTCCTGAGTGATCGCGGGTGCCCATGCGTCATCGCCCACCTTCGTGATCGCGTCGCGCACCTCGGCTGTGATATCGAAGCCGACCGAGAAGCGGAGGTTGCCCTCACGGCAGAAGTCCACCAGCTCGTGCACGCAGGCGCTGGCCGAGTCGCCGCGCACCAGGATCTCCTCGGCCATGCACGAGGCGGGGAGCTGCTCGAGGGAGAGCCCCACTGCGCGCGTCTGGTCTCTGCCAGTGTTCGAGCCAGCGTTGCCCGGCCGCAGGACGCCGTCGAGCGCGGCGTCTGAGCCATCCAGGTAGCAGAGCATCGGATGAAAGCCGTAGCCGCCCTTGTAGTTGCCGGCAGCCCCCTCCTTCTCGGAATGTGAGCCAAGCAGGGTGGCGTCGACTCCAGGATCAGCCGCTTCGGGCGCGCGCCTGCAGAGAAGACGCGCTCGCGGGCTAGGCCGAAGTTTTTGAAGGGTTGAGGCCCGATTGCCTGTTGTGCGGGGATCGGGTCTCTTCTTGGCTGGTTGATGTAGACACTAAAATGCTTGACATGTCGCCTCGAGCACCGCCGCCGGCGAGCCGCGGTCGAGTTCGATCAGCACGCCGGCGCTGCGCGCCTGGTCGAGGTCCTGCTCGGCGAAGCGGACCTGCGGTGGCCAGTAGGCGTATGAGCTCACCTGCTTGTGGAGCTTCTCGGCCTCGGCGTAGAGCGCTTCGGTCTTCTTACCCAGACCCAGCTCGGAGATCTCCTGGGCGCCGGCCTGGTTCAGATAGGCGGCAAACGTCTTGCTCCCGCCGTGGCGTAGCGCCTGACCGATCACCCAGCCGGGCTCGCTGGCCAGCCGGCTGAGAGCCCACTCGCCGGCGCCGTAGAGGTAGGCGATGAGCGCATCGAGGACCTTCGGTGAGACCTCGCCGATCGCCCGCAGCTGGTGCACCGCAGCGAGCGGGAGTGCGCCGGTGCCGAGCATCTCCTGGGCGCGCTCGGGGAGTGCGAGGATCTTCACCCGCGCACTGACTCTGGCCTTCGGCCAGCCCAGCGCCTGCGCAGCGCCCGCCTGGCTGAGTCCGCGCTCGAGCATCGCGCTCACCGCCCGCGCCTCCTCGTAGGCGTTCAGCTGCTTGCGGGCGATGTTCTCGATCGCGCGGTCGCTGTCGAGCAGCTCGCCTTCGCGGACGATCACCGGGATCTGCTCGAGCTTCAGTGCGCTCGCGGCCGCGACGCGGTGAAACCCGGCGACGAGCTCGAACTCGGCGCCGCTGTCGCCCGCGGGCGCGCTCACGGGACTCACGACGACGGGGACGAGGATCCCCTGCAGCGCGATCGATCCCGCCAGCGCCTTGACGTGCTCCTCGTCGAGCGGGCGAACGTTGGCTGGGATGTGGATCTGTGTGAGCGTCATGGTGCTGTGCTGAGCGTCTGTGGTGGCCATCAAGGCCCTCCTTTTGGGTGCCTGCTGGCCCGCGCCGCGGCAGGACTACTTCAAGCGTCCTAGAGCTGTGATCCCGAGCTCTGCGGCCAGAGCCGGGCGCGTAGCTGCGGGAAGTCCTTATCAGCGCATTCCCGCAGGCCAGTTGCCGTGACGGCGGTGGTGCGCGATGTCATAGACGCTCGGGCGTCGGGACGGATGGCGCGTGCCGAACGCCACGGGCACTAACAGTGGCCCGTGCCGGTCGCGCTCGCCGCTCAGCACGAGTCCCCAGTCGCCGTAGGGGATCGGCAGATAGAGCTTGACCAGACCGGCGAGATCGGTGCTGTCTTGGGCTTCGCTCTGACACGGCGAGAGCAGCGAGATCGGCACCCCGCCGCGCTCGAGCTGCTCGCGTGCTTGGCGCCCGACGATGCGTCCTTGTGCGCCGGCGCGGTCCAGGTCGACTTCGAAGGTCAGAGCGTCAAATCTGACCCGGAACACCGGGCCCCCGGCACGCTGCGGCATTGCTCGTGGGCCTCTAGCCTTCGCCATCGGGTGGACGCAGATGCGGTGCGATCAGCTCGTCGAACTCCGCTTGGGTGAGCGGGCGACTGCCCATGCGTTCGCGTATCGCTTCGAGCTCGGTCTGCGGGCGAAGTAGCACGCGACCGTCGTCGAGCTCCTTCTCGACGACGTAACGACGCTCGTTGGCCTCACCGATCGCCAGCTCGAAGGTCTGCTCCATAACGGTCATTGTCGCATCAGCTCCCGTCTCCCATCTGGACAAGGCCCGCTCGCCGCGGGGCCGATCCCCGACTCCACGCGAGCGTCAGCGCGCGATAATGGGAGGGGTCGGCTCCCGCGCCGCGGCACGCGACTACTTCACGCGTCCTAGAGCTGTGATCCCGAGCTCTGCGGCCAGCCGTGCGCGCAGCGCCGGGAAGTCGCCGCGCTTGGTCCCGCACCCCCAGAGCGCCGCGGCGAAGTCATAGATGCTGCCCCCGGCCCGGCAGCCAAAGCAATAGAAGCTGCCGTCCTCATAGAGCTGAAGGCTCGCAATCCGGTCCTCGTGAAAAAACGGGCAGCACACCTTCCCGGTGCGGGATGGTTCCAAGCCCGCGAGCATCCACACGTAATCGCGGGCGGGAACTGCGAGTAGCGCTCGGTCAAGCGGATGACCGACTACGCGCGCCCGGGCACCACAGGCAGCCGGCGGCTTGCTCGCCGGAGCTGGGAGCTCGCCGACGAGCTCGTGGAGCTCGTAGCTCCGGCCGGGCGCCAGCTCGAGCAGCCCTACGGCCCTCGGCGGGGAGTGCTTGTGGTTCAGGCTGCCGGGCGGGCGTTATCCGTAGCGGCGGAAGCGCGTCTTTGGTGGAGTGGTTCTGTCCGGGGGCTGCGAGAGGGTGTTGTCGATGACGGTGTTATCCGGGGCGCTCTTCGACGGCGACCAGTGTGGCGTGGTGCCGGGTGTCGCCGGACGGGTAAGGAGCCCCGGAGGGGCGACGATCCCGTCCGGCGTGCGCCGACCGCCGGCCCTCTGTGTGGTCGGCTTGGTGTTGGTTTGACGGCGGTCGCTCGGGTCCAGCAGGTGCTGGGCTCGGGCGGGGAGCGAACGTGGACGGTTCTCGGCGAGGACCGTCGGCCGGTCGACCCGGTGGAGCGGTTCTTGGAGTATTTGCGGGTGTTGGGGCGCTCGCCGAACACGGTGAAGTCCTACGCGCGGGCGCTGGCGTTGTGGTGGCAGTTCCTGGGCCTGTATGGCCTTGATTGGGACGCGGTGAAGCTGGAGGACTTCGGCAGCTTTCTGAGCTGGCTACGGACCGGAGACACGCCGGTGGTCGCGTCGATCGAGCCGCGGGCGGCACGGTTTTGTGAGGAGACCGTCGCGGTGCGGTTGCAGACGGTCGCGTCGTTTTACCGCTACCACCACTTCAACGGCGTCGAGGCGGCCTCGGGACTCTATGAGCGCGCGTTCCGGCCGGGCCGGTCCTACAAGCCGATGCTCGAGCACCTCGCGCGACGCCGGGGCACGACCCGCAGCGTGGTGCGCGTGTCACGTCGGCGGCGGGCATCGCCGCCAACGCTGACCCGGGGGCAGATCGAGGCGATCCTCGATGCCTGCGCGCGCTGGGACGAGACCGCGCGCGAGTGGCGAGGCTCGGTCCGCGATCGGCTGTTGTGGTCGCTGCTGGCCGAGACCGGGCTGCGCCTGGGCGAGGCACTGGGGCTCCAGCATCGCGACTGGCACACCGGTCTTGGCGACACGCCGTGGCTTGAGGTCGTGCCGCGCGAGCACCCGCACGGGGTGCGGGTCAAGGGCCAGGCCTACTTTGTCTCTGATGAGCTGGACCGTCTCTACGGCGACTATCTGTTTGAGCTGTGCGACCGCGGCGTCGAGCTGCACTGTTGAGCGCCGTTTGAATCCGGCACGGGAGATGGTGTTCGCGCCGTTCAAGGACGGGATGATGTTCTAGCGGTGGCAGGCTTCGTGCGTTTCTGAACGCGCGAGAGCCCTCCCGTCCTCTTGG
>JAABUZ0100006437.1_pt1 | contig 14686 bp, 18 predicted proteins | sample 5562091 | NCBI WGS metagenome assembly JAABUZ01 (sample SAMN12813069, study PRJNA571459) | rock metagenome | isolation source: Antarctica rocks | place: Antarctica: Victoria Land, Linnaeus Terrace sud | collected 2015-12-21 | reverse complement strand
TGGCACAACCGCTTCCGCAAGCTGCGCATCCGCTACGAGAAGAAGGCCCGCAACTACCTCGGCTTGGTGCATCTCGCCTGCTTCCTCATCGTCTATCGCCTTCGCATGGTTTTGGGATAGGCTCTAAACCATGAGTACGTGTTGGCGCACGATTCATTTCGTGACAAGTCGCTCCATATCATGACCCTTGCTCCCGAATACAACTGCTTTTGGCAGCGCGGCATTAGTTATATATTCGGCGACCTTCGTGATATTCCAATCCGCGACTCTTACTACGATACGATCGCCTGTATCTCTGTACTGGAACATGTCGGGCTCGATAACACTGTGTACTCATCAGACGAGTTGTACAACCAGAATGCCCCGGATGATTTCATCACAGTTATGCATGAATTGCGTCGCGTCCTTAAACCAGGGGGACGGCTCCTGCTCACGGTCCCGTTTGGGACGTACCAACATTTGGGATGGTTGCAACAGTTCGATCGAGATCTTCTGTCACGCGCTATTGTGGCATTTGGCTCTGCTCATCCAAGCGTCGAAGAGTTTTATCGGTACCATCCCCATGGGTGGGCAAAAGTTGAGGCAGAGGACTGTAAGGATTGTAGGTATGCTGATGGGCCGACCTCCGCAGCGAATGCAGTCGCGTGCGTCCGGTTGACTCGGTAGCAAATGTGGTGCGCACGCCTTCGTGAGGCGCTACAGAGGTTTCGCCCAACAATTCAGCGTGACCCGAAAAGGTACTGGCCGTGCCCGCCTCAGCAATTCTATCGTTCGGCATAACAGATCCTCATGCTGCGCAAACCGAATGCCGTCAGGGCTACTCCGACTTTTTGGGCAAAGCTAGCCTTGTCCTTCACAGCGCTTCACTGAGAAAGGCGCGGAACCAACAATAGGGCTACATCAGCGCGGTCGATCTCGTGCCCGGCCTCGCCCGCCGATCTGGCGCGCTCGTTCCACCTCGACGACGCCGACCGCGCCCTGATCACCGAGCGCCGCGGCGACCACAACAAACTCGGCCTGGCCCTGAAACTCTGCACCATCCGGCACCTCGGCACGTTCCTGGAAGACCTCATTGACGTGCCGCCCGGCGCCGTGGCGAAGTACGGGCGCATCTCCAAGTCGTTCTTCATGTTCCCGTATCTGGACGACCAGGCCCATCGCCGGCGCGTGCTGCACCAGATCAACCGGCAGGAGGGCCGACACCGCCTCGCTCGCGCGCTCTGCTACGGGCGGAAGGGCGAACTGCGCCAGCATTACAAGGAGGGGCAGGAGGATCAGCTGGCCGCCCTCGGATTAGTGCTCAACGCGGTGATCCCCTGGAACACGCGCTACACGCTGCGCACCCTCGACCCGCTGCGCGCCGAGGGCCTTGAGGTGCGACGCGAGGACATCGAACGACTCTCCCCGTTGGGCTTTGACCACATCACGATCCTGGGCCGCTACCAGTTCGTGGTCCCCGAGTCGGTGCGACGCGGCGAGGTCCGCCCCTTGCGTACCCTCAGTGCATCGGTGGGCACCGAGGATCACAGGGCTTAGACGTGTTTTCTGTTCCGCTGCTATGGACCTGCTCACGGACAGGTTCCATTTTTGGGAAGATATTCCTCCGCACAGTATGTGCGTTTCGACACGGGCACGCTTCGGTAAACGTAGATCGCCTTTGCTATAGACGCTTGTTACAGGCGGTACAACCCTACAAATCCGACATCACCATTTGCTTCGGCGGCGATGTATTCCTTCCCAAAAACGGAACCTGTCCGTGAGCAGGTCCACGCTGCTACTCGCTACCCAGCCTCATCGTTTCTAACCCTTTGTGCTTGCGCATGTGGACAGCTTTATGACTGACACCGAAGCGCGGGGCGGCCGCCCGGACGCTCAACCCCTCGACGACGCAGGCGTGGACGGCGGAGGCCAGGAGCGGCTGCTCGCGTGCGAGGCGCGCGAAGGCGATCCGGCCGCGTTCGGTACGAAGCAGTTCGGCCTCGCACTGGTCGGCCTCCTGGCCGGTGTCGGCCGTGCTGGTCTCGCACGCCCCATCAACCCATGCGGCGAAGGTGTCGGTTACACGCCGACCGACCGCAGTTTCGGTCGCATCGGTAATGCTCAACGGGCCGTCGAACTCGCTGGCGCTTGTGTTCATTTTGACTCCCTCCTAAATGAGTGGTCCTGGGACCTTCAGGCGATTGATCCCGCGCCCCCTACCGTCTATCGTGGGTTCATGACGCAATACATCCGGCCGATCCTCGCTGTGGTCCTGATCTTCGTTGGCTACGCCTGCCTCGGCATCGGCCAAAATCACGCCCATTCGTTCTTCACGATCCTCGGGTTCACTGCCATATTCATCGACCTCCTGCTCTTTATCTCTGCGCTCCCCGCGCGCCCTCAGCGGCCGCAAGTTAATCGCCGCAGCCTTCTTGAGCTCGCCGCCTATTACCTCAACACGTGGTTTAACACGTGGTCCATCTAAATCTCCCCCTCACAATCTCTTGACGTAGGCAACACACGGCCTTCATACGTCGGTGCGATGCTGTAGGAGTCACCGAGTGGGGCTCGCCTGTCCGGCCCGGCATCGTCGAGGAACGGGGCACCGCGACGGTACCGAGTTGGATGTGGACACCGGCCCCGCTCGATGTATGATCCTCCTTCCCCTCTTTCCTCAATGCGCCGGGTGCCAGATGTGCCTGGCGCATTTTTGCGCCCCTTGTCCGTTGATGGCTAGCGCTGCGTGCGGCTGCCGATACCCGACCGCGCGGGCGCGTGATGCCTTCGGATTCATGACGACTCATGCCACGCCTCGCCCCTCGCCGGGTGGTCCATGCAAGCCGACCCACGCGACGCACTCGGGCCGGATGTGCGCCGCTATAAAGGCATCGAGGCGGTCACGATTCCGCCCGGTCGCGGGCAAACTCCAGCAGCGGTCGGCTTTGCGCCATGACGCGTCCGCGTGCGTGGGAAAGGCGGCGCGGAAGGCGCGGGTCATGTCCTCGCGCGCCGCGCGATCCCCGCCGTACCAGGCCACCAGCAGGCGTCCGGTCGCGTCGACGACGGTCATACCGCAGGGGCTCACCGTGGAAGGCCGGCCCACGACCTGCCCTATCCCGGCGTTGAGATAGGCAGAGCGCCCGAGGAGGTCGCTCACGCATCACCCCTTCGCCGCCCGGCGGACCGGATAGTCACGCCATCCCGCCAGACGGACCCGTCCGGGTTGATGACGACAAGGGGATGACAGTGGCAGCACCACCAGTGCCAGCGCTCGTTCGCGTCGTCACGCCATAGACGCCAACGGCGACCGCTGCATGCCCGGCACGGTGTCGTGGGGATGGGTTCCTGTGGATCGGAGGCCTCATGCACGGGCGGCAGAGTCGTAAGGCCGTGGATACCCCTTTGGTCGCTTATGTCGCTTATGTCGTCCGCCTTCTCACCGCACGATGGGGCAGCTGCCTCTGCGGCAATTCCCGGCGGCAGGGTACCACGGGCAATGTCAAGATAACGATTTATCATGCCCCAACCTCCTTAGCGATTAAGCGACATAAGGGGGCCATGCGAGACGTGTCTTCCCCCTTTGGTCGCTTATGTCGTCGTGCGGTCATTGGGCAAACCAGCGTTCGGCCGGCCGGCCGTTCGTCTCTTCCTGGGCACGTCGCGCGAGGTTCGCGGCGTCCAGTGTTCCGAGCGCCCGGCCGATAGCGTGGGCCGAACGGTGCCGACCGAACAGGTCGCGGATCTCCGTGCGTGTCATGCCGTCGGAGCGCGCACGGAGGGCCTGCAAGAGTTCGTCGGCGACGGGATCGCCGAGGGCATCGCCGAAGATGTAGCGCGCGGACGCCTCGGCGTACTCCCACAGGGCCAGCGCGGCGAGCAGGTGGTCGCGCCGGATCGTCACGCTCAAGTCAAGCAGGGCGTAGATGCAAGCGAGGCGCATCACCTGCGCCTCGGCTCGCGCCACGACCGAGCCGAGCAGGCCCGGCTTGCCTTCGGACAAGGCCGGATAGACCCGGTGCCAAATGGCGCGCGCCTCGTCATCGCGCCGCATCTCACCGACGGGCCGGGCGAACGCCACCGCCTCGGATAGGCGCCGCACCAGCGGCGCCATATCGACGGTGTGAAGTTGGCCGCCCTCGGGGAGCGTTTTGGAGCGATTCACGCAGATCCAGATGTAGCGGTTGGCGAAGCCGTTGGCCGTCTCAGTGCTGTCGAGATAGCGCAGGAGTTCGTCCTTCGTGATGTGCCCGATCTGGCTGACGTGCGCTCCCGTGGCCCGGTTCGTCGCGTTTTTGGTGAGCGTGCTGAGGTCACCGGTGTCCCACGCGTTGCGGATGACGGCCGAGAGCGTGCTGCCGTCGCGGCTGGCCGAACGAAGCGCCGATGCAAACTCGGGCTCGATGGCAAGCAGGCGTTTGTCCGCGACACCGGCGTCGGTCTCGACCGTCTGGTAGTCCACCACGCGCCCTTTCTCCTTGAGAGGCTCCTTCGTCTCGACGGCGTCGCGCACGGCCCAGATGAGGCCCTCGCCGCTGGACAGGCCGGTCTGCACACACTTGTCCGTCCACTCATTGTCGACGCTTGTGAAGACGCGGCGCACTTGACCCCACGACGTGCCTTTACGGCCGCCAGCCGTCTTGCCAACGAGGACCGTAAAGAGATTGCAGTAGTGCCGATCCGCCTCGGCGGTGAAATGGGCGGAGCGGCCGATGACACTCCCGAACGCCACCAGGAACTGGGCGAGCACGGCGACGGGGTCTGCTTCCGAGTGGGGCTCGATCGTCCTGACGACATCCCCGGCCAGCCCATAACGCGCCGCCTCATCGAGGATGGGCCACGACGGGCCGTCGTGTCGCGGCGCCTCGCGGCTGGTGTGGGTGTCCTCACCAAGTGACGGGATTGTCGCGTCGAGGTCCGCGTACAGGTCGCGTAGCGCACTCACAGCGTCACCTCCCGTCCGCGCAACGCGCGCAGGAAGTCGACGGCGTCGCCATAGAGCCCACAACCCTAACAGCGGAACTTGCCGATCGCGGGCCACACGGCGAGGCTGGGTGTGCGGTCGTCGTGGAAGGGGCAGCGGCCGGTGAGGTAGCGGCCACCCGCCCGTTCCGTAAGGTCCACGATCTCGCTCACGACATCGTCAATGCGGTGACACTCCTTGAACGCCGCGATCGGCGACACTGCGGTATCGTAGCATGGGCGTGGAGGGCGTGGAGGGCGTGGAGGGCGTGGAGGGCGTGGAGGAGCGTCGGGGATATGGAGCGGGCGCAGCGTGCGCAGGGCCTGGAGGAGGGCCGCCGCGTGGTGGCCGCCCCGCGCGTACAGGTCGGTCAGGTCCCCTTTCGCGGGCAGATCGTCGGGGAGGCGCAGCGCAGTCGTGCGCAGGCCTGCGGCGCGGAGCGTCCGGATGACCGTCAGCGCCCCACGCTCACCGGCTGCGTCGCGGTCGTAGAGCGCAACCGCGTAGGGCGGCCGGTGAGCGAGGAGTTGACGCACGGCCAACGCGGGCGGCGTCCCGGTCTCGCCGACGAGGAAGCTGCACGGGTTGAGCCCGATTTGCCAGGCAAGCCACGTGTCGGCCTCGCCCGCGACGATGAACGCGGGCCGCTCTGGGATCAAGCCATCGCCCCCGTAAAGGACATCGGCGCGACTTGGTCCCGCGTCTGTGTCCCATAGGTACTTGCCGGGATGCTTGCCGTCCACGGCCTTGAGGCGGTAGCTCGCCACCGTCCCGTCGGGCAGGCGCACGGGGTAGCGCCAGTAGAGACGGCTGCGGCGCGCCATTGCCGCAAGGCCGAAGCGCGACAGGGTGGCAGGTGTGAGTCCACGTGCTCTGAGCGGCGCGTAGGCGGCCGACTGGTAGTCGATCGGAGCGTCAATCGTGAGCATGGTCACTCCGCGCGCCGTGCAGCGCCTCAGGGTCGCAGTTGACCTCCAGGGGATGAGCGGATAGCATGGAACAGGGTGTTGGCATATGCATGGCGGCATCCTTCGTAAGGTTGGGGCGGCGCCTGGCAGGGTGCCGTTTCCTTATTTTGGCGGGGAAAATAGGCGGACGGTTCTTGCTGGCCCGCAAGCTCATTCGCCGCCATCCTCGACCCCGCGAGCGCTTTCCAGGCGGCTCACCATCTGTCTCAGGCCGTCGGTCGGGATCAGGACGCGCCTCCCCAAACGCACGGAGGGCCATATGCCTTTTTGAACCTGGGAGAACGCGAAGGTGCGGCTGACCGACATGAGCTCAGCGGCGCGGTCGACGGAGACGAGGATGGCCGACTCAACAGGATCGGGGCGGCGCTGCCTCCGGGGCTGGGGAACCTCTGTCGCGCGAATTGACTGCCTCATTGAGTCACGCTCTCGCGCTGAAGCTCAAGCAAGCGATCTAGCTCGGTGGCGGGTACAAAGAGCCGCTCCCCGATGCGGACGGCGCGCACCTGGCCCCTACGAATGCGATAGCGCAGGATATCGGGGGACATGTCCAATAGTGCCGCCGCGCGGCTTGTCCCGAACGCGCGCGGTTGTTGCGGTGAACGGTTCTCCATAAGCGTAACCCTCCCTGTGTTCCATAGCGTGTCGTTCCACGCGTCTTTATGGTCACAGAAAGAGGAGGGCTACTCTTCGCGGAAAAATGCATGCACACATCTTTTACGCGTGTCGGGCAAGGTTAAACGCGAATATGAAGCGTCGTAGCAACCGGGAGTGAAGTTACTTGTCTCTACGCCGTGGCGATAATTTGCACCCAGTCACTTTACGGTATTCCGTCAACCACTCCGACAGTGTGCTATCGGCCTCAACACGAATCTTGTCAAACTCTATCATTTGTGCGTCTCTGAAACTCTGGTTTTCTCGCACATCAGACAGGGTTCGCGTTTGGTCAGCTTGCAAGAGATTGTAGGCAACCTTGGCGACGCGCAACCTCTTCTCGTGCATAGGCGCTGTTTTTGGGTGCGCTGTTTTTGTATTGTTGGCTGGCTTAGTCTGCTTAGAAAGCGATCCATAAGGCATCCGCTTAGCCTCACGGTTCGGCGTACGCAAAATTCCGTTCAACTTATTGACAATACGCTCTTGCCGCTGCGTAGCCGCAACTTGACCGCGAGCAAAAGGGCGCGACCCCTTATCTTCTTGAATGAAAAAAGGCCAGGGGAACGGCTCGACTAGTTCGCTCGCCTTATGCATCTCCTTTGGCCATGAGAGCAGATGGGCCACCAGCACTCGATAGTGCCAGTTATCGCGGGGATGTTGGGCATCAAATAGATTTGCGGCCGCACTATCAAGAATTCCTGAGACGATAGCGTACATTACTTGGCGCTCATTTTTGGTTAAGACTGGCGCGGGTATACGAAGGACACCAGGTACCGATGCTACAGACAACTCTATGCCGTCTGCATCGCAGATCCCTAAAATTTGTTGTCCGTACCAGATGGCTACTGTCTCGGGAGCCGCGTTGTTAATCAGATCCAACAACTTCTGATGCGCCTCTTGAAAAGGGGGCGATTGGCGCACTTCGCGCAGCAAACTCGTTTCCCACAATGGCCGAATGATCTCGTTTAAACGGGCTTCTTGGTCACGCCTGTCATCGCGTGTCAATAAAGTGGAGGACTGCCTTTTAACGGATGATAAACTCTCGTCAGACATCGTGCCGCCTTCCTCGGTGCGCTTGTTAGAGAGCGCCGGCCTGTTCGTAGCAGGCCGGCGCTCTCGCTATTAGGTCAATTGTAGAACATGGCCCACGATGCGCGCCGCGTTTGTCCCCGATCCCCTCAATTAGCCCGTTTGTCCCCTACCGCTGGGCCCCGACCATGCTCTACAGTGCGCCTGCATGGATTGTGCGCGCGCCGAGCGCGGCTTGTTGAAAGAGGTAAGCGTTGTGCGCCACGCCGCTATCACCGTTGCCCTCATCGTGTGCGCCGTCGCTTTCTGGACGCTCCTCAGCCACGCCGTCGTCGACCTCATAGTCATGCGCTCCGCGGGATGCGCGTCGCACACAATCGCGCGATGCGGCCTTGCTGGACTTATGGGTGATGTCTCCTTCTACGGCACCATCGTGAGCGGGACCGCCGCGCTCATCAACCGCTTGCGTCCACGCGCGGGACAGGTCGAGTAGGGGTCTGTCGCGCGTTGCACCGGCCGAACGTGCCCGGGCACGTTCTATGTCACGCATGTCACGGCCATGTCACGGACGGCCCAAAAACGTCCCGCATTTCCCTTGCACGTAGTGGACGAAGTGACACGATAACAGCGCGAACGCACGTAAATTGCTGGACGCAATAGACGAAGTGGTATACGATATAACGATTATCGCTGCTTCCCAAGCAAGATGTCGTCGGTTCGAACCCGATCACCCGCTTCAACAAAAGCACAGAAACCGGGCCGATTGGCCCGGTTTCTGTGCTTTCTGTTTCCGATTATCGTATGGTTGCCTTTAGGTTGCCGTCGCGCCCCTCCGTTCCGCTGCCATTCCGCTACCATTTGCCGCCCGGTCGCTGCCGTACCCCTACGTGCCGCCTGTTATCGTTGTGTGTTGTGCCATAGACTAACGTGGGAAATCTTTCATCAGATTAGTCTTGTCTCTCGCGGACTTAGCCTACAGTCCCCCACTCCTCTGGACAAGGATGGTAGATATCGGAGCCAAGTGCGTAGCGATGACGGATCATAATGTAAGCGCCGCCCCATTATCATTCACATGGTGCCACTAACAAAATAGTCTGCGAACTGTGTTCTAGCCGTGGTCGTCAACATGTAACGCGCCTCTCGCCACGCATCAATGAACATGGTGCCGTGCATGATTATTCATGATCCCGTGGTCATCGCGGTCGCCGAGGTGAGGCTCCATGCCGTGCCGGAGAGTACTCATTGCTATGCCGCAAACGATGGTAGCCCGCTACCTGGGCTGCCCACGTTGCAATACTTCGGCGCAACCCCTTCATGCCCGGAGCCCTGAGGCGCGCGGCGCTACCGGTCATGTCGTGGCCCACCCCAGTACGCCCGTTGTGCCTTCCGCGTGACCGCTGGCCCGCGTTAGGGAAGCCGAGTAGCGACAAGTGGGAGGCATTAATGATCGCGGCGCAGTGAATATCTATACAGCGATGTCGCAACCGCGTCGTTGACTCATCGCCGGCGCTCGGTCTACTCTCGGGCAGCCGTTAGCACGGCTACATGAGTGATGGGCGTCGATATCTCGCACAGTGTCAAGTGCAACGGTGGCAATGAGCATGGCATCTAGGTCCAGCTAACGACCATGCAATAAGTTGCCTCGAGCTAACGCCCGAATCAGGAATGGATGGGGCCTTGACACTGGCTTGGGATGCCAGGTGCCACTGGGCCGGGTCGGCGATCTCGTGGGAGGGCGGGCAGCGCCGGCCAACGCGCGTCGGCGGCGGCCCGTGGGCCAGGACGCTCTGGATCGTTTGCGGGCTGGGCCGACGGCCCTTGGCGATGTAGCAGATGGCGGCGTTCTCGCGCGGATGGACGGCGGGGTACGCGGCCCTGAGGTCGACGATGAGCTGGCGCGGGCGCGGCGACGGGGTCGGCCGGTGCGCGCTCCTTCACGAGGGCGAACAGGCTGAGCATGCCGATGTGATCGAACCGCTCGACCTGGCGATAGGGCTGGCGCGCCGGCACCCCGGTCTGGCGGGCGCGCTCGGCCGGCGACTGGCCGGAGAGCACGCAGGTGCGCATCACCTCGTAGGCGCGCTGCTCCGGCCCCTCGACCAGGAGCGAGAGCTGCTGCCAATCGTGCGTCGGCTCGACGCGCGGGCGCTTTCTGGTCGGCATAGGCCACACCTCGGCGCGGCACGTACTGTCGCTGTGTAAGGCTCGTCAGGTCATTGTGCGGCGTCTCGGGCTCGGGGCGCAACCGCGCCCAGCCGTTCGCGCGAGGGCCGGGCCCCGGGGCGAGGCCACCGGCCTCACCCCCTCACCCCGCCCTCACGCGGACCTCGTCGGTGTCGGTCGCCGCCCGCGACGGCGGCGCGACGCGCAGCAGGGCGAGGGCGGCGATCCCGGCGACGAGGTGCAGGCCGCCCGCGCCGCTGAGCAGGGGCACGACCCCCGCGCGGTCGCCCAACAGGCTCGCCACCCCCATCCCCCCGAGGCGCGCCAGCGCGCTGGTCGTGGCGTACGCCCCCAGGACGCGCCCGCGGTAGCGGTCGGGCGCGCTCGCCTGCAGGAGCGTCTGGCCGCCAACGATCCAGCCGACGGCCGGGACCCCGGCCAGCGCCACCAGCGGCAGGATGACCGGCAGCAGGGGGACATTGGCGACGACGGCGATGATGGCGCCCACCAGCACTAGTGAGATCCCGAACAGCCGCACCGTCGTGAGGCGGCCGCTCGCCCATCCGATCGCCAACCCGCCCACCACGCCGCCGATCGCCTGCACCGTCAACAGCCAGCCAAATAGTTGAGCGTCGCCGTGCAGGGATCGCTCGACGAACGGCACGAGGAGCACGTCGAGGACGCCCTGCCCCCCGAACGCCAGCCCATCCACCGTCAGGAGCGTCCGCAGCGTCCGGTCTTGGCCGACGAGGCGCAGCCCATCGCGCCACGCGCGCAGCGCGGCGACCCCGCCCGCCCCCGCGGGCGTCGTGACCCCCGTGGGGACCTCGGCCGACGTCGCGGGGGGCGGGGCCGCGCCGGCGCGGGGCGGCACGCGGATGCCCGTGATCAGCGCGGCGGAGAGCAGGAAGGAGGCGCTGTCCAGGAGCACGACGGCGGGGAACCCGACCAGGCCGAACAGGAGGCCGCCCAGGGCCGGGCCGGCCAGCCGCGGGAGGTTGTCGCCGAGCGCATTCAGGGCGTTGGCCTCGGCCAGCCGCCCCTCGTCGACCAGCCGCGGGAGGAGCGCCCCCTTGGCCGGCCCGAAGAATTGGGCGATCGCCGAGAGGAGCAGGGCGACGGCGTAGACGCGCGGCAGGTCGGCGCGCGCGTGCACCGTCAGCAGGAGCAGCAAGAGGGCGGCGCGGGAGAGGTCGGCGAGGATCAGCGTGCGCCGGCGATCCCACCGATCCACCCCACCGATCCACGAACACACCGGCGACCGAGCCGAGCAGCAAGGGCGGCACGGTCTGCGCGACGAAGGTCGCCCCGGTGGCCAGCGTCGACCCCGTCCGTTGGTAGACGTAGAACGGGAGGGCCACGTAGAGGACCCAATCGCCCACCGCTGAGATCAGGCCGCCGACCCAGAGCAGGGCGAAGCCGCGCCGGCGCAGAAGGGCGAACATGGGACACCTCACTCCCCGCCCTGGGCCGACAGCGCGCCGTGAAGGTCGATGACCGCGTAGGTGTCGCGCGCGACGATGGCCTCGAAGCGCGCCGCATCGGTCACGCTCTCGAAGCCGGCGACTAGGGCCGGACGCCCGGCCGCCTCGATCGAGCGCTGCGGCAGCAGGCGGAGGCGGGGATGCGCGCGCCAGAAGCGCCGGCCGGCGGGCAGGGCGAGCACTACGGCCTCCAGCAGCTCCCACCCGCCGCTGTCGCACGCCGCGCAGTGACAGTGGAGGCCCCGCGCGTCGCGCAACCATGAGGGCGCGGCCCCCGTCTCGGCGCGGTGGACAGCGCGACCGGCCGGCCGCAGGTGACGCACGGCATGACGCCGCGGGCGAGGTGGGGCACGTAGCGGTCATGGAGCCAGCGCAAGAGTCGGCTGAGCGCCGGCTTGTGCCCCGTGACCCCCGCGAACACGCCGGCGAGGTGCGCGCTCGTCAGGAGGTCGTCGCGCCCCGGGCAGCAGCCGGGGCACCGCGTCAGGAGGTCGTCCCCCGTCTCGCCCAGGTAGCCCAGCAGGCGATGCCGCCCGCACAGGGGGCACCACACGCGCGTCTCGCGCCACGCCAGCCCCGCGACCGCACCGTCGTCGCCCGCGGCGGCGCGCTCGCGTTCCAGGGCCCGGTGCAGCGCGACCTTGCCGCGATGCAGGCGGACGGCGACGGCCCCCTCGCTGATACCCAGGCGCGCGGCCACCTCCGCTTGTGGCAGGGCATCGATGTACCGCTGCACCAGCGCCTGCCGCGTGTCGGGGGGCAAGAGGCGCAGCGCGCGATCCAACAGGGCCGCGAGCTCGTCGCGCTCGAACTCCAGGTCCAGGTCGACATCATCGGGCACCGCGTGGAGCGCCAGGGCGATGGGCATGCCGAGATCCCCATCGACCTGGATGAGACGGGCACGATCGCGGCCGCGGCGGCGCGCCCAGCGGAGGCAGCGGTTGCGCGCGATCCCGGCCAACCAGGCCCGGCGCGCCGCGGGGACGGGCCGCTCGCGCACGTGCCGCCAGGCGTCGAGCAAAGCGTCCTGCGCCAGGTCCTCGGCCACCTCGCGGTCGCCCGTGAAACGCAGGCAGAGCCGCACGAGCCAGGCCCGCTCCCCGACCAAGTCGTCGAGCCGATCTCGCCCGCCGTCTATCATCGTCCCCCGTCCCCCCGCACATCCGCGCTAGCCACTATCTATATACATAGCGCCCGCCACGGGTCGCATATTACACGTTTTTTCGGCGCGAATGTGGCACGCCGCGCGCCGTGGTGTGGAGCGGGAGGCCAAGGCATAGGAGGGACAGGGGCAGCGCCTCGTGGGAGTCCGCGCACGGGCAGCCTGTCGGTGAGAGCAAAGCCACGGCACGGACGGAATGCGCCGTCTTCCCTCGGCTAACAATTGTGCCAGGATCGACATCGGGCTAACGGCTTCGCACGGGTATGTTGTCCCTTGGCGACGACCGCGGCTTCCCGCACACCCTGGGCGATTGCTCGGCGTCAGCAAGGATCGTCGCTAAACACCTCGTGTCGATCCGCCTTTCCCCTATGCGCGCCCTTCGCGGCGTGCGGCCCTCCGTGCTCTCGCATCCTCCCTCTCGGCGCGCCTTGCCACGCAGCGGCCATCGCTCAATAATCGCTTCGTGGAAGCAAACATCGGCGACATGCAGGCGCTGGCGGATGCGGTGATGCGCGTCGTCCGGCGGGTCGGGCGCACGCAGGCGCGCGGCCTCAAGCGGCGCGGCGTCGACCTGGCCACCGTCGCGGCCCTGGGCGCGATCGTGGCGCGCGGGCCGGTCCACCCCTCGGGGCTCGCCGAGGAGCTGGACATCCCCCCGTCGTCGGCCGTCTTGGCGACGCGGATGTGCAGCTTGAGCAGCTCGCCCCTGATGCGCTCGGCGCCCCATGTGTGATTGGCGGCGGCCAGCTCGCGGATCAGCACAATCGTTTCGTCCGCCACCTTCGGCGTGGGTGGAGCCGTGGGCCGCGCTTTCCTGCGCCAGAACAGACGGAAGCCCTGGCGATGCCAGCGCAGCACGGTCTCGGGTTGGACGATCAGCACCGCCTGACGCCACAGGCGGATGCGGCTCGCCAGGCGCACGAGGAGTGCGCGGTCAGGCGGCGTGCAGCGCGGGCGTTTGACGCTGCGTTGGAGGATAAGGAGTTGATAACGCAGCAGGGCGTTCTCAGCCACGAGGGCAGATTTGCTCCGTGGAAGGTCAGCGAGTGTCCCCAGCACGAGGACAGGGCCAGCAGGCTTGGTGGCTATGGCCATGCGGCCGCCCAGCACCTGCGCGATGCGCCGACCAACACAGGCGATGCGGGAGAAAAGGCGAGTCAACATCAGGGCTACTCCCGAAGAGCTATTGATTGGGGGGGAGGCCACGGCGACGCAGGGGCACTGCTTCAGTGTAACCTTGCCCCTGCGTCGGGTGTCAACATAAGCCTTGCTGAATGCCCTTATGTTTGAACGGATGTACCAAACGGCCAGCACAGGGGTCTGGTTCGACACAGGCACCGGCAACTACATCTCGGCGTCGACCATGCCTTTCGCCCAGCAGAGAAGGCGCACGTCGCGTCTGAGGTCAACGGATTGGCTGACCTGCGTGGCCGGCTGGTGACGGCCGGCTACGCGACGACCGACGATGAACCGTTGGCCGGCTATCAACGCTGCTACGTGACGGACCCGTTTGGTAATCGGATGGAGCTGCTAAGTAGCCAGGCGCTGCGCGTTCGTAGTTTTTACACGTCAAATCCCACGAACTTTGACCAGCGACCCGCTTAGAACCCGAGTAACAGCGACCCCCAACACGATTTTCAGGCGACACGATTTTCAGGCGAGGCGAGGCAGGGTAATCATTGGAATCTCTTTTCTCACGAGTGGTCCGGCTTTGCCCATAAAGTCGGCCTCTGCCGAACGTTCATCGCCTACTAGACTGTGACGAGCCTCTCAATTCGGACCTGTGCTATGCATGGTGCGCCAAACCGTACAGGATGCGGAACTATCGGACTTTATGGGCAAAGCTCGAGTGGTCCCTTTGATTATCCCGCCTTCCCCTCTTCCAAATGGTAACGATAGGTAGGGCTTTACAGCCGTTCCCCCGTCCCAAACGGAGCGTGCGACTTTCACCGCACTCCGCTTTCCAGAGCGGTTCCCTGGTTCTGGCCTGCCAGCGCACCTTGCCCTTCCGGGCACATGCGCCGTCGTCACTAACGGCACGCCGTTGTGTCTACGACTGACGCATGTTACAGATGGTAGCTTCCGCTCACAGGTCTCCCGCTCCTGGCGGACCTTCACCCTGTCCGTCCCATGACAGGACGACGTTGGGCTACGACGCCGCCGCCGCCCTCTCTCCCGCACGCTGGCATGCTCGCGTCCCCGCGCGGGGTGAAGCGGTGTGAGAGTTCCCCCGTTCCCGCATGAAAGACGCTCGTGCCCCGTAGCTGCCTGCTCGACGCCGGGTGGATCA
>JAABUZ0100006435.1_pt1 | contig 14690 bp, 21 predicted proteins | sample 5562091 | NCBI WGS metagenome assembly JAABUZ01 (sample SAMN12813069, study PRJNA571459) | rock metagenome | isolation source: Antarctica rocks | place: Antarctica: Victoria Land, Linnaeus Terrace sud | collected 2015-12-21 | reverse complement strand
AAACGGGCGGCTATGGATAACAACTATATGCTTCAGGTATTAGCATCTGCGTCACCTCAATAGCATAAAAAGCTACACTTTTTCTTGCGCTTACCCTGCCCTTCAAGCGGAATCCGTACGCGCCATCAGTTGTAGGACGAAAGTACACTATGTACTCATTATCCTTGCCCCATTTCTTACGAATATTTCCCTGATCGTCAAGAGAAATCGGTAGGAGCTTTCTACCAATTACCTGAGCCGATTGAGAGGGTGCATCAAGCAGCATGACCTCGGCTTGTTCAATCTTTACGACATCTCCAGCCTCCGTGTTCACTGCCTCGGTAAGTGCAGGATCATGAGCCGCATCCGGATGGAAGGAGAGATTGATGTCTATTCCATTCACCTCATTCGTGAATGCAGGCTCAGAACTAAATCCGACGTGGAACATGAATACATTCGCTCCTTCACCATTTCCCTGGTCGCCTCCAAGATGTCGCATCTCGTGTGCAAGGCTAGAACTAGCGCTGCCGAGAACGATGAGTATGGCAGTCGCAAATCTAAATAGCTTCATAAAGTTTATCCTCCGTTACAGATCCAGCCCCTAATAGTGATGCGGATTTGCTGTCTGTGTCAAAAGACAGGCTGTCAAACTTCAGAGCAAAGACAGCCTGCGCGTGGGTGGGAGTGCCTGTCAATAATTTCATCGGGTGTAGCCCAAGAGTACAGCCCCCCATCCAATCAAAGCAGCACCTAAAATAAGACTCGGGGCATTGATGCTACGAATTGCCAAAACTGCTGAGACAATCGCGATCGCCGCAGCTAGAAAATCAACAAACGGAGGTTTTGGTACTGTCAAAGTGGCTGCTCCCAGTTGCAGGGTGACAACAGCCATTAGCGCCAAAGCACTAACATTAATCGAATCTAGAAATGCCTTTGTCCATTTCGAGCCGCGTAAGCGAGGGATTAGGGGATTAAGGGCAGCAACGAAGAAAAAAGACGGTAGGAAAATTCCCACCGTGGCAACAATTGCACCTGGAACACCCGCAATGATGTAGCCGATAAAGGTAGAGGTGGAAAGGACGGGACCAGGGGTAAATTGACCGATGGCGATCGCATCCAGCAACTGTTGTTGCGTCAAAAAGCCGTACTCCTGAACTAATCCCCCTTGGAGAAACGCCACCAGCACATAGCCGCCGCCAAACAAGACACTACCGATTTTTAGGAAAAACCAAGCCAACTGCCACAAAGGAACATTTGCTGTTGATGTAGTAGCAACCGTAGCTCCAACTGCGCCCGCCTTTAGAGTCGCACCTGTGGTTAAGCCAACGAACACAAGGTTTGCCTGCTCTTCTGGCGGGTTGTCTTTATCAGTAGTACGCAACCAAACCATTCCCAGTAATCCGCCAATTAATAGGGCAATCACTTCATCCAGTTTCAAGAGCAATAACAATGCCACAACACCCAAGGCAATAATTAGTAGCTTGCGAGTCTTCACCGCCTTTTTTCCTAAGCGCCATAAGGCATTTATGATGATTGCTAAAACAGCGGGTTTAATGCCATAGAGTAGAGGAGCGACTAAGGGCAGGGTACCATAGGCGACATAAACCCAGGCAAACCCAGTTGTAATCAGAACTGCAGGTAAGATAAAACAGACACCCGACACAATCAGCCCCAGCCATCCTGCATAGATGTATCCCACATGGATAGCCATTTCTGTAGAATTAGGGCCAGGAATCAGGTTGGTTGCGCCAATCAGATCCAGAAAATGTTCGCTTGTCAGCCACTGACGGCGCTTGACCACCTCCGATTCCATCATGGCGATATGGGCAGCTGGACCCCCAAAGCCGATGACGCCCAGTTTGAAAAAGAGTTTGGCTAGTTCCCCCAGACGACCTGGTGCTGAGTTATTCATAAGCGACTTGGTACTTGTGCTTCACACTGTCCAATCCTCAATCGACAATCCCGGTACTTTACCAAAATCCCGATGGTTGCGCGTTAACAAGATCAATCTACGAGAAAGGGCAATCGCTGCAATTCGCGCATCCATTCTTGCTAGTTGAATTCGTTGAGCTTGTAATTGATTCAATGCTGTTGCTGAGCCTGCATCAAATGGAATGAGAGGAAGAACCTTAAAGTCACTTACAAGTCGTGCCATTATCTCGTATCCCTTCACAACTTCATTCATGTGACGGGCACGATTAAGATACGCATGACTGCCAAGAAGTTGCTCATGAAACGTCACAATTGAAATGGCAAAATCCGATAGAGGATACTGAGCCATGTGTGCCGAAAGATTGATGTAGTCCTGACCCATCTGTCGCTGGATAATGCTCAGATGGTCAGTATCCAACAAATATTTCATGGCTCATCCTGCGTTTCGGTCATCGAATCATCGCCTTGACGAATTGCTCGTCCATAAGCGAGTACTTCTTCAAAGGCAGGCTCGTCTTTAAACGAACCTGTAATTTGTTGCAACCAATTCGTTGATTGAGGCGCAGCGACTTGTTTCTGCAACTCAGTCACCGCAGCTTCGACAGCCGCCAGCCGCTCTTCCAGAGAAGTATTTGTTGACATTCCGGGTTCTCCCTGCCTGAATCACGTCAATTCGAACCATAACGAGTCAGAGCGGGGGTTGCAACTTCCTAAATAATGAGGGGAGAATTTAATATGATTATCGAGCGGGATGCGGATGGCTACGCATGTCGCCTCCGTTCCTAGTCTTCCTGGGTGTCATACGCAAGCCAAATCAATAGAATTGACGCAGCACATCCCTTGAAGCGATCGCACTTTGTCTGGAATTTGAGGAGGAACAGCAGGATTCACTGGACTTTGTGGGTGAAAGAGTATCTACAGACGTGTGACGTTATGGAAGTTACTATAGTCAATGTAGCGTTCCCCGGACGCTGTCCATCTCAAAATATCTATAAACCGCATATTCCACAAAATTTCTGTAGCAGCGAAAGTGTGACGGGCATGGACGGTTTGAGAAACAGTTTCGTCGAGACCATTAAGCGAAACCAAGAGTTCGGTTTCAGACTCAGCTAAACTCTCTGGTGTAGCTCCATAAAGGGGACTATGTTCGTCAATCGGATGCATTGCCGTCCAACTCAGTGAAAAGAGTGGATTCTGGCTGCGCACCAGTTTAAGATCGAAAAATCGACGCATAAAGTCTCCCTCAGTGCTAATTTCGTCGCGTGCCAGACGCACCCGCAATTGGGCTTCTACAATCTGATTCCGGCGCTGGTTAGCTACTCGAAACATCAAGGTGGGGATGCCATTATGGGGAATAATGACTGCGACGCGGCTAAAGAGTACACGAGCTGTAGGTCGAGAGAACCGGGCAAACATTAGCCCTGTCGCCATAGCGACACCTAACACACCTAAGAGTGCTTCGATTGACACTAACACATTTGCGTAGAATGTGTGCGGGTACATAAAGCCATAGCCGATGGAGGACATCGTCTGGATGCTGAAAAAGAAGACGTCGAAGAAGTTACCAGGTCGGGCATTGGCAATGGCATTTCTTTGTAATAAGTAGGCGAGAGCAAATATGGCATTAATGGCTACATACCCCAGAGAAACCAGACCTAGGAACCCAGGCAAAGGAATGGTTAGCAGTAAATGGTACGGCTCGCGCCAGTATGAATGCCAGAGATTTATGCCCTCGATATTTAAACGTCCATTCCGCTTCTTAATATGCACTACTGGGAGAGGTGCTGGGCGCTTTTTTTTCATCGACTGTGGCTCCTTCAATTAGACTTGAGCCTATAGTAAAGGGCTACCAAAGCCAAGAGGACGTTTGAGCCTCAAAATCATCGCTGTGTAGCATTTAAGTTCAACAGATTCGGTTGAATCAGAGCCTTCAAGACAACCCCTTTCTCTACATCGCTCAGAGCCTGGTTTGTTTCTTCCAGCGTATAAATACGGCTGATCATTCGCTCCCAGCCTGCACCAGAGCCAACTTGACCGCCATGACGTGCGAGGAACTGCATCGCCCTGTAAAAGTGGCTAAAATCAACTCCCCACGTTCCTCGAATCTCTAAATGCTTGAGGTTGATTTCAAGATGGGGATTAATAAGTATCTCACCGGTGTTTGTGTACAGGGTAAGCGCAAGAAAAAAATGCCCAAAATATGATATATAGGCAATGCTAATCCCAATAATGAAGTTTGATTCTTAGCTTTATTGCGATTATTCTCAGTATTATTGAGAGCCAAGTACTTTTATTGCTTCTTGCGCTTACCCTGTGTTTGTGTAGTGTCCTACAACAACATAGCGCCCACCATCCCTCGTCATATTGATACCTTCTTTGATTGCAACTGGAACCCCCGTGGCTTCAATAGTTACATCAGCTCCACGACCATCTGTGAGTTCGAGGACACGTTCGACGTGGTGCCAAGGATTTTGTTCATCGATAGTAATGATTTCATCTATGCCAAAGGATTTGGCCAGCTGCAAGCGATTTTCATGTTTATCGATCATGATTACACCGCCTGCACCTGATAATAACGCCAGAATCCCCACACTCAACCCCACTGGTCCACACCCCTGCACGGCCACAATATCACCAATCCGAATCTCAGCCCGATCAACAGCATGCAATGCTGTAGGCAAAGCGCAGCCGCCAGCGATGAATCGTTCTGGCGTCACCTCGTCAGGAAGCGTCAGGACTTTGACGCCTGATTTGAGATAAATCAGCTCGGACCAACCGCCGAGCAGACCATCGCGGGTCGAGTATGTAATGCCATAGACCTTACGTTTCGGACAACGGGTGGACATCTTGGCCACCAGACAATACCAGCAACTGTTGCACGTTTCATTAACGTCGAGAAAGCTGACGATTGCTCCAACTTTAATCGGCCGATCATCAATGTCACGGACTGTTCCGCCAACATCAACAACCCGACCGACAGAAAAGTGGCCTGGAATAATTGGGTACGGCACCCCCGACAAATGGCCACGTAGCAGGTGGACATCAGTACCGCAAACTTCAGAGTAAATTGTTTTAAGTATGATGCCACCGCGTTCGAGTACAGGCTCTGGCAGCTCTTGCACTTCTATTAGGTGATTAGGGGCAGTCATGACAGCGGCTAGCACCATTGGTCATTTCCTTAGTCTGTTCGACTCGATCTAAATCTCATTTTACAAGGGTCTAGGTGGGCTCGGTGGCAGCAACGTCATGGGGACTTTCTGTAAGAATCAGAAAGCTTTCAGAATCAGCGGAATGTTACCTAGAGGAGATATGATGGCAAAATCTTTATTTGATGGGAGTAAAGCTTTTTTGTCAGAGGTCAAAATGATGTCCTCTCCGCCAACTGTTATCCAGGCAGCGCCTGACAAAACATGAAGCTCTCGGCACGCTGAGGGAAACCGAAATACCTCTCCTTTGTGAAGGGTAAAACGATAACAGTCTCTAGATTTTAGATGACACAATTTGTTTGACCAGGATTCGACTGAACTTGAGCTTGTCGCGAGGCGAAACATCCTTGACAACGCATTACTTATCGCTAACCGCATAAGTGCAGATCTCTTTTCAATTTCAGGTGATGCTTTTACTCTATTTGTTCTAGTTGTGGCAATCAAATAATAGAGCGAATAACAACTATGAACAAAATAGATAGATGCTTCCAGGCTGTTAAACCTGTATCTTTACTTTTATCTAAAAACTATCAACCTGAAAAGGTACAGTTTTTCAAACTTTTACTAGAACAGTTACCTTACTCTCAAACGTTTAGTTTGTTAAACTATATAGCAATCATATTTAAGTTTTAAATTTGCAAGCCCTCAGAAACCCGGTTTCTCAAAGAAACCAGGTTTCTAGGTTTCTCCGTTTACGAATCAGTTAGGACTGCTATAGGATTACTGGGAGCTTAAAGCAGCTAAAGACTGCAAATCGGGTACTTCCAGGTCAGCTTGTCCGCTTGCGAAGAGTGCTGCACCACTTCCGTTTTTATTTGCTCTTCGATTGACCCAGACACTTGATAGCCCTAGAGAACTGGCTGGAACGATGTCATGATAGATGCTAGAGGCAGCGTGCAATATCTTTTTAGGTGGCAAGCCAATTTTGTCGATAGCAAGTTTAAAGTTGTTAAGAGAAGGTTTGTAGCTCTTAGCCTGTTCTGCGGTAATCACCTGGTCGAATTCAATGCCTAGCTGTTGTGCAGTAGAAGCAAAGAGATCGTTATCTATATTCGAAATAATTGCTAGCTTAAACTTCTTTTTAAGAGATTTTAACGCCTCAATGGTATCTGGAAAAGGTTGCCAATTCCTGATTGAGTTTGGAAGAGCATCCTGTTCAGACAAGTCAGGCTCAAAGCTAAGTCGCTCACCAAATTTGCGTACCACTGCTCTGAGAATATCTCGATACTTAGTGTACTCTCCTTTTTCCTGCTCTGACTCAAACTCAGCAAAAAGCTCAAGAATCTGTTCCTCATCTAAACTGATGTTATGGTTAGCAAGAATTTGCTTTAGCGCCGCTATTATACCACTCTCCCAATCAATCAAGGTTCCATAACAATCAAATGTCAAGACCTCGTAGCTATCTAAGTCAATCATGTTGCATACCTCATATAGATAAACGATGCACCACGTTCAGCCTTCTCTTAAAATTGGAGTTTTTCTTTCCAAGGCTTGCAAATGTTCTACTAACGCTTTGCCATCAGTATTGTGTCCTTTTGCAATTTGTTCCGCGAAAGTAGCAGAGCCGTGTTCCTGGAGTCGGCGATGTCCAGAGAGCTGAATGATTGTTTTGTGCAGTCCAAAATCTGCATCTGCAAAGTCCTTCCAACTTCCTCTCTTTGCTGCTTTGACCAACTGCTGTAGTGTAGCATTAAGGATATCGACTTTGTTTGACGTTATTGCCTCGGCTGCTAATTGTGCTGCCAAACCCTCCAATGCACTCCGGAGCTTGAGCCAATCCCCGTGCTGAAACAGCGGGGATTCAGGCCAGAATTTGGGTATAGCTTTTCGCCCGGACTCTCTAAAGTCGGCTATCTGGCTAAACTTTTCTGGCTACGAGGAGAACTGCTCTGCCGGGCAATCAGGACACGGACTTTCGCACTCGGCTACTCGCTTCGCAGTTTATGGTCAACGCTTCCATGCCTCCTACAAGATCGACTCCGACCTTTGACACCGTTATCGGCACCATGCAATGAAAGCTACCCTGATCGTTGTTCTAGCAACATGTGCTAGAAACCTATGCCCAACTCCCAGCACTTTCAGCCATGAAGTTATAGGGCCAAATTTTGGGCTAGTCATTTGCTTCCCGGAATTTTTCAACCCCGTGTATCCATCACCCATTGATGTCAATTTTAAATCTATGTGGCATCTTTGTCACTCAAGATTAGTCAGATATTTTGTCAGAGGTTTTGTCATGTTGAATGTGAGACGGCGCTTATTACCGCTCGTGTCTAAGTTCCGCCCCGATCTGAAGATACGGGGCGGAAAGACTTCCCGTACTATTTAGGTGTAGAGGCGTAATTGTTTATTGTCAACAATCAGCAATCACCAGCTGCAGCATAGTATCTGTCCTAACTCGTGGTAGATCTAGCTAAGCTGTTATTTTGGACACGACCGTCGCTATCATCCGGGGATAATCAAAAACCGTGGCAGGGGTTTCAGCCAAGCGCGTAAGTTTCTGTAGGCTACAGGTTAGCTCAAGTCCAGCAATTAGATAGCCCAAGAGAAGCTGAATTGACTTGGAACCAGAGTCGTATGAGTCGAAAAGCCAGCAAAGTGTTTAAGCAATCGGGGGTAATTCCGTATCGAGTCAACAACTGCAAAATCGAAGTCTTGCTGATCACAAGCCGCAAACGTCAAGACTGGGTCATTCCGAAAGGGGGAATTTCCAAGGCGATGGCTCCGCCCGATTCAGCCGCCAAAGAAGCGTGGGAAGAAGCCGGGGTGGTTGGTCAGGTGGCTAGCAATCAGCTCGGTACCTACAAGTATCAAAAACGGGGCAAAACTTACCAGGTTAAGGTGTTTTTGTTGCCGGTCGAGACAGTGTTGTCAGATTGGCCGGAAGCTAGTCTTAGAAAGCGGCAGTGGCTAGATGTCACTAAAGCTGTCAGACGGGTGAAGAAAGCCTCACTCAAACGAATCCTGAAGACCTCACTAGACCAACTTAAACTAGACGGTCCATAAATAGCAAGGCTGTTACCAACCGCCCTCTTTGGCTCATTTGTCTGCTGTGGCATGTTGGGCTTCCTGTAGCGCACGGGCAAATCCATCTGCCATTTGAGAGCGGCAGGAGTTGCGCCAGCAGAGAAACATGAGGCGTTTCATAGTGATCTTGATCATATTTAGTTAAACTGGTTTTAACCTTTTCTTAATTTGGGGTAAATTTATCGATTTACCGTAGTTTATTCTCACTCTCACTTTGGTTAGGTTGGTGCGCTGATGCTTAAGACTCACGACCCCACACAGATCCTGGTGCTATTGGTGGGCGGCTCCATGCTGCTGCTTTATGGCGTGAAGCTCGTTACTGATTCAATGGAGCGGGCGCTTGGCGCACGTCTACGGCTTGCTATGATGACGCTGGCTCACCGTCCGCTGGCTGCCTTTGTATCGGGTATTATCGTGACCATGCTGACCCAAAGCTCCACGGCGACGGCTTCGGTCATGGTGGGATTGGTGAACGCCCAGTTGGTGCCGTTGGCAGCGGCAGTCATTATGCTGCTGGGGGCTGGTGTTGGCTCTACATTAGTCGTGCAACTGCTGGCGTTTCATGTAACTGATTACGCGCTGCAGTTCTTGGGCTTAGCGGCGGCGGTTGCTCTGTTTACTCAACGCACTGCCCTACGGGATATTGGGCGAGGTGTATTCAGTTTTGGGTTAGTGCTGGTGGGACTGTCAATGATTGACGCCAGCAGTGCCCCCATTGCGAATAGTCCGATTACAAATGCCATCATGCAGACACTCTCCCAGTCCCCCCTAGTGCTGGTGCTGCTGGGTATCCTGCTAGCAGCGGTGTTTGTTTCCAGCATCGCAGCGATTGGTGTCGTCATGGTGCTGGCAGCAGGAGGTGCCCTCCCACTCACGGCAGCTCTAGCCGTGACATTGGGTGCCAATATCGGCACTACGCTGACACCGTTACTTACCGCGTTAAATCGCGGCAGCATTGCTGGACGTCAGTTGGCGTTCATCTACTTCGGAACCAGGCTGGCTGGCGCTGCTTTGGCACTGACATTGCTCGATCCCCTGGCGGCGCTGCTGACGAGTCTGCTGCCCAATCCAGCTACCCAAGTTGCGTTAACGCACCTGGGATTCAACCTAATTCTGGCAATCATCTTTGTGCCACTGGCGGGTCATGTGGCAGCTCTCGCCGCAAAGTTTCTGCCAGAACCTGAAGCTAAAAAGAAGCCAAAATCACTCTATCTTGACCCGGAAGCCTTGAGCCAGTGCGATCGCACTGGCTCAAGCACTGCGCGAGATTCTGCGAATGGCGGATCTAGCAGTAGAGATGTTGCAGCTTAGTCTCCAGGCATTTAAGGAGGGGGTAAAAGACCTGCCTAAGCGGATTGGTGTACTAGATAACCAGCTTGACGACCTGGAAACTGCCGTCAAACATTACCTGATTCAGCTTGATAATGCATCGCTGACAAAGGAACAGTCACAACGTGAACTTGCCCTACTCCATATTAGCACAGAGTTGGAAGCGATCGGCGACATCGTTGATCGGCAACTCATGCGATTAGCCCGCCACAAACGTCGCAAGCAAATTGCCTTTTCTCAGGAAGAGTGGGAGGACATCGTTGCCTACCACGGCGAGGTGCTCTCACTTTTGCAACGAGCCGCTTCAGGGCTTGCTGCACAAGATCCGACTATTGCAGACGAGGTATTGTCCCAGCGGCAGTGGCTCAACCAAGTTAAACGGGAAATCTCTCTGCGGCATCTCCAGCAGCTCAGCTCAGGTTCACCCACGAGTCTCAATGCCAGCGCCATTTACCTGGAAATGGTCAGTGCCATGAGTCGCATCCTCTCCCACACCTGCAGTATTTCCCGTGCTGTCCAGGGCGACTTATAGTATCTGCTACAGGTTAAAGACAGTGCTTCAGTTCCGCAAATGAAGGCAATTGCCACAGATGGGGTTCAAAATCTGTCAATGAGTTGAGAATTTGGTTAGCTTCTCGGTACAGCTGTTTATCTACACTGGGAGGAGGCACAACAATAACCGACATTCCCGCAGCAAGTGCCGCTTCCATCCCGGCGTGTGCGTCTTCAAAAACGAGACATTGTTCAGGAATGGCTCCGAGACGTTGCGCGGCGAGTAAGAAAATATCCGGTGCTGGTTTTCCTCGTTGCAGGACGGGATCATCTCCCACCACAATCACATCAAACAAAGCAAACCATTCTTGATGATGAGTAGTTTTGAGGCAAAATGGACGACGGGCAGAACTCGTTGCCACAGCCTGAGGAATCTGATGCTGGTGGAGATGTTCAGTCAGACGTACAGCACCCGGAAGTGGTTTAGCTTGGGGAAGCAGCTGATCCAAAAACACTTTTCTTTGCTCCAAATAGGTTTGGGCAGTAATCGGTAGTGTCAGCATTTCAACCAGAATCTGTGCTGAATCCAAAGCATTTCTGCCAGCAAGTTTGAATTGCATAGACTGATCAAAAACTTTCCCGTAGCGGCTGACAACCGTTTGGATGATCAGTGCGTGCAAGGGTTCTGTGTCAAGAAGCAAGCCGTCAAGGTCATAAATAACGTGCGTGATTTTTTTGAATCCTTTCATAGTTCACGGAAAATTCATAAATAGCGGGCTACTTCCCGTCCTGCTACGTATACGGTAGTAATAGCAGATGGCAAAGAGTTACCTGGAGTGATTAGAAGAAAATCTGCATCCCAACCTATAGCAATCTTACCTTTGCATGAAGCGTTAGCCGAGAGCTTTGGCTCTGCGCCAATTCCAGCGGCAGCGGCAGGAAGGAAGGAAACTAACTCCCAGGCTTGTTCAAATGCCATCAACCCCAACTCTGCCATTTTGAAGGGGGCATGGAACAAGGAGGGGTAATGGTAGTCAGAGCAAAGGGCATTTAAGACGCCGTTCTGAACAGCGTCGGCAACACTCATGTACCCAACATGAGAGCCACCTCGCACCAAATTGGGAGCACCCATTAACACCGCTGCACCGAAGTCACGGGATTTGACAGCCAGATCAATGGTGGCGGGGAACGCAGATGTCAGCACATCTGCTCCCTGAATAGCCGTTTTTTTTTCTAGCATTTAAGTTGCTTCGCTTTAATTACAATTTATTTCGGTTTCAAGCAACACGGCGACCCTGAACAATAACTGAAGTTAAACGAGGCACAACGCCGTATTCGGCAGTTGGAGACGATAATTGGTGTAAATCTGTTCATTCATAAATCGCTGTTAGATGCTAGAAAAATAAGTTTACGATTACAGACTTGTGTGAGTACCTCATCATCATGAAAAATACCAATCATGGCGCAGCCAGATGCCTTTTGTTCTTGCAACAAGTCAATTACAACGCGGGCATTTGTAGGATCTAAAGCCGAAGTTGGCTCATCCAATAGTAAAATTGGATAATTGACCAACAACGCGCGGGCAATATTAACTCGTTGTTTTTCCCCTCCAGAGAAGGTGGTTGGTGAAACGCTCCACAAACGCTCTGGTAGGTTCAGACGGGTAAACATTTGGGCAGCTTTTTCACGAGCCTCAGCTGCCTCCATACCAAGTTCCAGTAGGGGTTCAGCTGCTACGTCCAGGGCAGCTACCCGTGGGATTACCCGCAAAAACTGACTGACATAGCCAATCGTTGTCTGACGGATAGCTAGTAGCTGGTGGGGTTCGGTGTAGGTTATAATCCACCCACTCGCCCTTGTGTTTAACCCATATGGAGCCACTATCCACCCGATAGTTGCCATACAGACAGCGCATGAAGGTGGACTTGCCACCACTTGCACCTGTCAAGGCAACACATTCCCCTCGTTTGATATCAAAAGAGATGCCTTCTAAAACGGATAAACGCACCCCGCCTTGCGTGTGCAAAGTAAAGCTTTTGTAGAGTGAATCAGCTTTGAGGAGAGTTTCCGTGCCGGTGGCTATTGTTGTGTTCATCGTCATTCTCGTAGGGATTAAAATGCGGACAATGCCGAAGCCACTAGCAATTGGGTCTGATTGGGTTGAGCCTTTTGAAATGCCAACAACAACCATGAGAAAGAAGATGCAACGTATGTTTTTACTCTTGGCAGGTTTACCTCTGATACCTTTGCCTTTAACATCTTTGGCAGCGAGTCCTACAGTAGCAACTCCAGCGCTAGCAGCGTCACTATTAAGTGAACCAATGCCTCTATCGGGTGCTAGCAATAATCCAGTACTAATAAGTCAGTATTACCCAGACGGTCCACGTGACTCAGAACGGGCAGAATATTGGCGACGAGTTCGGGAACACCGAGATCGCTGTGAAAATTTTCGTGAATACCTCCTTTGCTAATCGTGACTCTTACAACCCTGAAGAGCTTCATTACAAGTGGGAGCGTTACCACCGTTACTGTGACGAAGGTTCCGAAGGCTCCAGAGGCTACGGTGGTTACCGAGGCGACAGAGCCTACTAACCATAATTACGAACCGCTCAATCATCCCGGACTTTTATAGTTAAGTAATGCTCTACTGTGCCTATATCAAGTCGCAACATGTAGTGTTTGTTGTAGCTTGAGCAGCCGCTCCCTCGCCTTGTGAAGCGTTTCTGTTGTTTTACTAAAACAGAAACGGATAAACTGCTGACCATCTGACGGTCTAAAGAAAAAGCTGGAGCCAGGAACCACAGCGACACCAATCTCTTTAATTAGATAATTAGTGAATTCGATATCACTTTGGTAACCAAAGCTGGAGATATCCGCTAAGATGTAGTAAGCTCCTTGAGGAGCAAAATACTTGATCCCAACCTCATCCAAAGTCCCAAGGATACTATTTCGTTTTTCGTGGTAAAGCTTGGCTAGGTCTTCATAGTAGGCGTGAGGTAGCTGCATGGCAGCAACACCCGCTCGCTGTAGCGGTGCTGGAGCTCCAACGGTAAGGAAGTCATGAACTTTGCGAATGGCTCCGGTCAATTCCGGGCTAGCTAATATATAGCCGACTCGCCATCCCGTCACACTGTAGGTCTTGGAAAGGCCGTTAATCGTGATTGTCCGCTCCGCCATGCCCGGAAGTGTGGCCATGGAGATATGCTTGGCACCATCATAAAGAATATGCTCATAGATTTCATCAGTGAAAGCCAGCACGTCCCATTTCTGGCACAACTCGGCAATAAAGGCCAGTTCATCCAGGGTAAACACTTTACCCGTCGGATTGTGGGGGGTATTAATAATGATGGCCTTAGTATTTTCGTTGAAAGCTTGGCGTAATTCCGCCTCGTCGAAAGTCCAGTCGGGGGGATGAAGCGTAACATAACGTGGAGAAGCACCGGCTAAAACAGCATCCGGTCCGTAATTTTCGTAATACGGCTCAAACACAATCACTTCTTCGCCAGGATCGACTGTAGCCAGCATGGTAGCAGCCATGGCCTCTGTTGACCCACAGGTTACAGTGATTTGCTTTTCCGGGTCAATATCCAAGCCCAAATACCAACGAACCTTCTCGGCGATCGCTTGACGAAATGGTCGATCGCCCCAGGTTATGGCGTATTGGTTGATATCTTCTTGAATAGCCTGACATGCAGCACTTTTCAGCTCAGGGGGACAGGGAAAATCTGGAAAACCCTGAGCTAGATTCACTGCATTGTATCTCAGCGCCACTCTCGTCATTTCTCGAATGACTGATTCCTTGAACTGAGCCGCTTTAGACGATGTTTTTTGCTTCTGGATATTCGTCACACTATCATTCCTCCATCTTTTATATGCAAGTTTTCTCTGATTGTATTGACCTTTGGGTAGTCCCCAGTGAGGTCGAGCCCAGTTGTGTACCCTGTTTCTGTTCGGTTGCTACTTGCGGGTGAAAAACCGTAGTTTATTATACCGTTCTCCAAATAACTGCTACTTATAATGAGAGTCTGAAAATTGGCATCTGGGAGTCTTCCCCAATTCCCTACTCCCTCATACCCCTCCTCCTGGTTATATATGTACGAGTTAGAGCGATCACTCTTTTCATTACTGAAATCCCATCACGCCCAGGTAACAATTCGTCATGCCACCTTTGATGATGTGGCGGCAATTCACCTCATAACCCAGGCAGCCTACGCCGAACATCGGACACTGATTCCCTACAGCAGCATCTGGCTTGAAACCCCAGAGCTCATTGCCGCCGAGATGCAACTCGGTCCGATAATCCTATCTGTGGTAGATGGCAGGGTAGTCGGAAGTGTGCGTTGCCACGTAGAGCATGAAGAAGGACAGGGAGACTTCATGTATATTCATCGACTGGCAGTGCTTCCAAGCTATCGACGACAAGGATTGGGTTGCGCCCTGATCCAAGCGGTCGAAGGTCTGGCAAAATCAGAGAATCTGCGTCGAGTTCGCCTAGAAACGCGCGCCGCCCAACCGGAAAATTACCACTTTTATCAGAAGCTCGGCTATAAACTTGGCGAAATTAGCTTGTACCTGGCTGATGGCAGTCCACGTTCCTACTGGATGTCAAAAGACCTAGTGCAGGCTGGCAGAAATAACTAATCAGCTTAAGCGACCTCAGAATACCCCTCAAACTTCCACTTGAACGGCTTGGCTAAGGTGCGGTTGAAATAAGAGATAAAGTCCAAG
>JAABUZ0100006430.1_pt1 | contig 14699 bp, 22 predicted proteins | sample 5562091 | NCBI WGS metagenome assembly JAABUZ01 (sample SAMN12813069, study PRJNA571459) | rock metagenome | isolation source: Antarctica rocks | place: Antarctica: Victoria Land, Linnaeus Terrace sud | collected 2015-12-21 | reverse complement strand
ACGTCGATGCCTTCGTAACACTGCAGACGGATCAGCGGCGCGCCGAGAATGTCGGCGAGCACGTTTGCGACCTCGGTTTTGCCGACGCCGGCTTCACCTTCGAGTAGGATCGGCTTGGGCAAGCTCAAGGCGAGGTGGAGCGCGGTCGCGAGTCCGCGGTCGGCGACGTATCCGCGCTCGTGCAGCCGCAAGCCAAGCTCCGCTACCGCCGGTGCGAGCGGCGCAGTCACGCCGCGTTCACGAACGGCGCGGTCACGCTGCGTCGACCAGCGCGCGCACCCGGACGTGCAGTTCGCGCTGCGCTCTTTCCAGTGCCGCTTCGACCGGCGCACTCAGCCCGACACCGACTTCATCGCACGACGACGGCTGCACGCCGATGATGATGACGCGCCCAGGCAGCACGCCGAGCGCTTTTGCGAAGACCAGCGCACGCGCTGGATTGGTGTAGTGCATGTCGCTCAGAAAGTCCCGGCGTTCCGCGTCGGACAGCGCGTTCAATTCAACGACGCTCGCTTCGAGCACGTGGAGCGTGCCCGGCGCACCGCCGCGCTCGACCGCATCGATTACGATAAGCGCGTCGTAGCCGTCCATCAGATCTTGCACTAAGCTGATCCCGCCGATGCCGAACTCCCCGACCGTTACTTCGGGCCCAAGCATGTTTGCTGCGATGAGGCGCTGCGCCAGCACGACCCCGAAGCCGTCATCGCCGCGCAGAATGTTTCCGACGCCGGCGACCAGCACGCGCGCCGCGCGCTTTGCGGTAACGCTCACGAACCGCGCGTCGAGGAGGCGCGGCCGCGCGCGTTGACGGCGACGCGGACCATCGCGCCGTCGACCGCGACGGGATACGGCTCGAGTTCGCCCGTCAGCGGCGGCTGCGCGCGGCCGGTCCGCGCGTCGAACACGCATTGATGCCAGGGACAGTGCAGCGCGTCACCGTCGAGCGTACCAAATTCCAGCGGCAGCGGACTCTCGAGACACGCGTTACGGTAGGCATACACGTCGCTGCCAAGACGCACGAGGAGCACGCGGACCCCGTCGAGTGTCACGCCGCGTAAGCCTGCATCGGGAAGCTCGCTAAACGGTAGCGCATCGACGAAAACGGGACGCTCGGCGGGCGCAGACACGACGCGCGGTAGCGTGTCGTCGATGCTCGCCTCGTCGCCGAGGTCTTCGGCAACGAGTTCCCGGAAGCCGGGATAGTGCTCGCGCAGTGCGGCTTCGACGCCGCGCTTCAGCGTGACCGCAGAGCCCGAGCAACCGTGGCACGAGCCGGCGAGACGCACGCGAATAACGCCGTCGTCTGCGCTCAACACCTCGATGCGACCGCCGTGCGACTCGATGTAGGCGCGCACCGCATCGAGCGCCGATTCGGCGGCCGCGACCTCGTCTTCGCGAAACAGTCCATACAGTTGGAAGACGAGGCGGACCACAGGGTCCTCCGCGATGCGGTCGCGCAGTTCCGGATCGGCGCCGAGACCGACGACGATGCGCCCCAGCGCCTCCCGGTGCAGTGCATCGATACCGTCGAGCAACTGATGCGTCGCCTCGCGCACGCGCGTTTCGGGGTGCGAGCTCAGTGCCGCGATGTATTCTTCGATTTTTGCGGCGAGTAGCGTAACGTCGAGCGCTTGCGCCACATGCTCGTGGGGCGAGTGCTTCGGCAAGGCGTCGTGTTCGCGCGCGTGCTCGTTGCTCGCATGCTCACCGCCGTGCTCGCGGGACGCGTGCACGTCAGACGCATGGACGCCGGCCGCGTTTTCGGGTGTCATCAGTGAATGCTACGCTCGCGCAAGCAGGCGGCGGCGTCTTCGCTCGAGCGGTGACACCAGCAGTCGTCGCTGCACTCCCCGTGCGCTTGGCCCATGAGGCCGGCGAAATCGTCGGAGAAGGCCTGTCGCCCGTGCGCTGCCCCGGCCTCGCTCAGCCGGTAGCGGCCGCCGCTACGGGTCTCGAGATCGCCGTCGCGTGCGAGCCGTGCGAGCTGGAACGCGAGTTCATGGGCAGGTTCGTTCAGGAAGCTCGAGAGCGTCGCCGCCGTCGCCTCGTCGGCGAGCTTCTCGCCGGCGAGCCAATACATGACTTGCAAGATCTCGTCACGCCAGAACAGCGCCCGGAGCGCCGGATCCTCAGGCGCCGACCGGGACAACGTCCGTCTCCGCCCGCAAGTACGATACGACCGTCGGCAACGCCGCAGCGACGATGGGGCTGAAGCCTTCGCCCCAACCGAGGTCGGCCGGTTCGACCTCGACGACGATCGCGCGCTGAGGAAGCGCTTGCAACGCGTGCGTGACGATCAGCAGGTTGTCGAGGCTGATGACGCCGGTAACCGCTTCCGCGACGCGTTCCTGCACCGCAAAGCTGTCAAGCCCGGATGGCTCCCAGCCATAGCGCGTGACGGTCCCGGGAGTGCGCCCGCGCTCGACGGCTCCGAACAACACGACCTTCTCGAACGGCTCATCGCCCATCGCTTGCCAGCGGTGGACGACGGCGATCGGGCCGAAGCTGTAATCGTCGACCGTTACATCCGGGGGCCACAATTCCGTTTGCAAGCGCGCGGCGAGCGTCGGTCCAAGCGAGCCGTCACGCAGAAACGGATAGCCGACACCCGCAATCAGCGTGCGCATTCACTCATCGAGCCCGCAGCCGCACGTGTTGACCTCGCGCGACACGACCAGCTTCTCTTGGTCGAAAATGTGCGTCGTGCAGGGCATGCACGGATCGAAACTACGGATCGCGCGCAGAATGTCGATCCCCGTGAAGTTTTCCGGCTTCTCGAAGTTTTCGAGGATCGGCGTGTTGAGCACCGCCTCTTCGTAGGGACCTTGGGCACCGAACGGATCCTTCGGCGATGCCATGAACGTCGAGGGCGTGAGAATTTGATAGTTCTCGATCGCGCCGTCGGTAATGACGGCATGGTGCGTGAGGAATCCGCGCCCCGCGCCTCCGAAACCGACGCCGACTTGCGTGCCTTTGCGCGGCATGTCGTATTTTGTGGCGACTTCGGTCTTGCCGGCGCGCAAGAGTTCCATAGCCTTGAGCCAGTCGTTCATCGACACGAGCGCGTTGAATGCCATCGCGTATGCGCGTCCGCGATTACGCTCGAAGGCGCCCCAGTGTTTGGGCACGTGCCACTCGAGTTCCATCGCGGGAAGCTCACCTTTGGGCAGGTTCATCTTGAGGCTGTGGCCCGTCGCTTCGATAAATGGATTGGGGCGGATCTTCTGCGCGACGGCCGTGTTCCACATGCGCGAATACGGGCCCGTCTCCATCGCGAAACGGTCCCAGCGCGGCGCGGTGTCCCACGTGTACTTTTCCTTCCAGCTCGTCTTGCCGGGCTTCGGAATCGTGTCTTTATTCCACATGTGGTACGGGCTCAGCGGTGCGCCGAGCGAATCGGTCGCGAAGCGCTGCGCGTGTCCGTTCGTGCTGCCGTTGCCGTTACCCGTCCACTCTTCGTAGAACGAGTGCGTAACGAATTCTTCGAGACCGATATTGAGGTTCTGCAAGCTTGTCGTGCGCAACTCGCCGTTGACGATGCAGCCCGGCGTCGCCCAACGCCGGTCGCCCCACTCGGCACAATACTTATACGAGGCATCGTATGCGTCGGGATCGTCCCACAGCCCGGTATCGATCAAGTTCGCGGGTCGCGCGCCGACCTTCTTGTAGTCAGGATTGACTTCGTAAAAGAAGTCGAAGACGTCGTCCCAGAGCGTCGCCACTTTTTTCGAGTAATCGAAGAAGCGGACGAGGCGGTTGTAATATTCTTGCAAGGTCGTCAGCGAGACCGTCGTGCTCACGCCGCCGGGAACGATCGTTTGCGGATGCGGATACTTGCCGTGCAGCACGACATACGCTTCCCGCGCGACGCGCGTCATGCCGAGCGCCTCGAGGTACAAGCTACCGGTGAGCGGGTTGAGCCCCGTCATGATATCGCCGATCGTCCGGAAGCCGTGCACCGAGGCATAGCGCGCCTCCGTGCGGACCGCCCGCTCCCAGATTTCGGGATTCGTCCCCTGCACGATCTGTTGCGAATAATCAGGACCTGCGAGCAAAAACATGTGCAGCGGGTGGTCGTACATGAACTCCATCGAGAGGCCCAGGTTTCGCAGCAGCACGCCGAGCGGCGGCGGCTTGATCCCAAAAGCCATTTCGAGGGCGAGCACGGAGGCGACGGAATGGACGCCGCCGCACACACCGCAGGCCCGGCTACTGATGAAGATGGCGTCGTGGGGATCGCGCCCTTTAAGAATGATTTCGTAACCGCGGAAAAGCGTCGCGATGCTGTTGGTCTCGAGCACTTTGCGCTCTTGCAGGTCGGTCACGGTATGGAAGGCGAGCGCACCCGCGACCCGCGTGACCGGGTCGATGTTGTATTCTTTGATGTGCCCGTTCTTGCGTACGAGTTCGCGGATCTTGTCGTGACTCGGCAAGGTCGCCACGCCGCTCTGAAGTGGACCGTCCGTCGCATACGCCGACGCCGCGTCCGCGCGGAGAAAGGCTCGGCCGCTAGCATCGAATTCGACCGGTAAGTTCTTGAAACACATAACGTTTACGACTCCAAACCGAGGGCGCGCGCGACGCCGGCAAGATGGCCGTCCGCCGAGCCGAGCCGCTGCAAGAGGGTACCGAGGGCGCCGTTGATCGTTGTGAGGTTGGGCTCGAGCGGCCCGACGTTGCCGCTCACGACTTCGAGTCCATCGGCGACGGCGTTGAGATCTCGCGCAGCGCGCGTGAGCGCGATCGCCACGCTGATCAGCGTGACGGCCAGGACCAGCACGATGATTGCTGCGACGACCAGCGTCGCATCGGTCAGAAACGTCAGCATGCGTTCACTTTCCGGCGGCTACGCGACCCAAGAGAAGCTTTTCGATGCCCGCGCAGTGCTCGTCGATCGACTGTGCAACACCCAGAATCGTGGTCGCGACGGCGATCGTGTCGCCGAGCGCGGGAATGCTCGCCGTGTTGCCCGCGATGCCGCCGGCGGCTTTGAGCGTTCGGGCCAAATACCGCTCGATGCGCCACGCCGCAAGCATCAAGCGGTAGACGAGGGCCAGCACCGCGGGCACGATGACGAGCACGACGATGGCAAGCGTCACGCCCCAAATCCACTCGACCCCTAGCAACTCTCCCGGACTCACGATGCGCGGCCCTGTTTGAGCGCGGTCGCGACGATACGCCCGAGCGTTGCGTCGATCGCACCGAGTCCGCCGGCCGCGGCAGAGAGTGCGCCGTTGAGCTGCGTCACTTGCGGCGCGATGTGGCCCGTTTCGACTTCGATCGCGCGCACGCCGTAACTGATTTTGGCGAGCAGACTATTCCGGCCGCCGATCCGTTCCAACACGCGCGTAATGCGCGTGACGAGGACCGCGACGGTCGCTAGGAACACGAGCGCCGCGAGACACGAGAGCACCGTGAGCAGGACGACCATCAGCGCGTCCCCCAGAGCGGCGATTTCGGCGCCGCCTGCGCGGCGACGCACTGCGGGCAGCCGGGACAGATCGCGGCGTGCGCTTCGATCCGCTGCGCGCCGCCGGCGATGCCGCCGGCCGCCTTGAGGATCTCGGCGACGAGTTGGTTCGTGCGTATGAGCAAGGTGATCAAAATCGTGTTGTTCGCGATCAGTTTGCCTGCCGTCCAAATCTGCGCCGCGCCCGCTTCGATGCGCGCGGCTTCCCGCAAAATGAGCGACAGCAACAGTCCCACGACGAACGTTACGACGAGCGCCACCACGATCGCCGTCCACCACAGCTGCTCCATCAGGCTTTCCCTCGCGACGATTGGGTGCTCTCGAGTGCTCCGGCGAGTGCCGTCGCATGCGCTTCGAGTGACCGCGCGGCGTTCGCGAGCTGCGCGGCCACTCCGTTGGTCGTTTCCAATCCCCACAGCGGCATCGTGCGCTCCTGAATCTGTGCGCCCGCGGCGAGCGCGCGTTCCGCGCCGCGCCGAATGCCGATCGCGGCGCGTAAGATGATCAGTGCAAGCACCGCGACGATGACGACGATGAGCGCGCCGATGATGAATCCGATCGTCCAGCCGCTCATTTCCCGCGTCCGTAACGCGTCCCCGGCTTCACCGACTTTGCGAATTGCAGTTTCTCGTAGAAGTAGTGGACGAAGTTGTCCGCGACCGACGGCTTCGCCTGATCGCTCGACCAGCCGCTGGTGATGACACCGGTTTGGTCCCAGCGGGGCTCGAGGTTTCGGTCGCGCTGGCTGAACGCGCGCAAGAAGCGAATGCCGGTGCCGGTGATGCGCGAGACCGCGCCCGATACCTCGGAGCCCGGTGCCGCTTTATAGAAGGGCGAGAACTTGTCGGGGAAGCCGGGCATCGTGCAGCCGATGCACACGCCGCCCGCGTTCATGCAGCCGCCCATGTGGTTGATTGCGCCGCGCGACGTGATGTTGCACTGCACAACCGGACCCCAGCAGCCGATTTCGACGAGGCACTCACGGTCGCCGTATCGCTTGGCGAACACGCCTTCTTCGTAGTAGCCGGCGCGACCGCAGTTGCGGTGCACCGTCTCTCGGAAGAGCCACGCCGGTCTCCCCAGATCGTCGAAGTCCGGCAGCGGGCCGATGCCCTGTATGAAGAGCAAAATGGCGGCGACCGTTTCCATGAAGTTGTCGCCGACCGGCGCGCACCCCGGAACGTTGACGACCGGCAGCCCGAGCGCGCTGCGATACTCTCTGCCGAGGTAATCCATGAGACTCATTGCGCCGGTCGGGTTCCCGGCCGCGGCCGGTACGCCACCCCAGGTCGCGCACGTCCCGATCGCAATCGCCGCAGCGGCACCGGGCGCAAGTTTCGTCAACGTATCCATCGTGCGCGTCGGCTGGTCGACGCCGTCCTTGGTCGCGCTTTCGTCCTGGCTCTCTTCCGTGCCGCCGGCGCCCATCGCGGACCAGTAGCCTTCGCCGGAGAGGCGCTCGTCAGGCACTGACCCTTCGAGGATGATCACGTACGGTGCGTCGAGCTTGCCTTCGGCGGCGTCTTTGAAATGGCGCGTGAAGTCGCTGCCGACGTCGACGGAGAGAACCGGATGGTGCAGCACGAGCTGTGGCAAACCCGGGATTTGCCCGAGTAACAATTTCTCGAGCGGCGGATTCGTCGCGCCGGTGACCGAGATGGAGCAGCCGTCGCAGCTCATCCCGGCAAACCAGAAGGCGTAGATCTTCTCGAGCGGTTGGTGCGGAGGATTCACCGCCTGCGTCAACCCGTTGTCCATCACGACAGCCACGTATGGTCTCCTTTAGCGTGCCGAAGCGTGCGCCGCCGACAATCGGTCGGCGAGTCGTTCGATCTCACGGACGAAATCTGAATCGGGAGCGGCGTCGAGAAACGGTCGCCCGTCGCGATCCGCAGCCGTCACGCGATCGTCGAACGGCAACAAACATCCGATCTCGAGGCCGTGCTCGTCGCAGTATGCCCGCAGGGCACGTTCTTCGTCGGGAGTACGCACTTTATTGGCGACCGCTAGCACGTGCGTGATGCCGAGTTGCGGGGCGAGCACCGCGATGCGGCCCGCGGTCTCCATCGCGCGGTAGTACGGTTCCACGACGATCAGCAGGTGTTCCGCGTGCTTGATCGTGCCGCGGCTGAGATGCTCGATCGATGCTTCCATATCGAGCAAAATCGCCTCGCGCTCCGCAACCTCCCAACCCCCGAATGCGCCACGGACCGTGGCGTGCGCACTGCACAGTCAACCGGCGCCTGCTTTTTGAATTTGGGTACCGAGCAACAAGGTCACGCCGTCGGGCCCGACCGCTCCACAGTTCGCGGCGACGTCGTCCCGAGAGCGCGCGACGGTCAACGTGACTTCGCCGTCGCCGTCAGCCGTCTGGCGCATGAGATCACGCGGCAACGGTTGCAGCCGCTCGCGTTCGGCCTCACCGATGCCGAGCGCAACCGAGAGGTTGGGATTGGGATCGCCGTCGATCGCGAGGACACGGTAGCCGCGCCGCGCGAGGATGCGCGCCAAGGTCGCCGAGATCGTCGTTTTGCCGGCGCCGCCTTTGCCGGTGACCGCAATTCTCACGGCACAAACTCCAGCGCCGCAAGGGCCGCCGTGTCGTAGCGGTGAGCAAAGCGTTCCAGGAGGCGCCGGCTCTCGCCGAGCGTCGTGACCCAGGCGTGCAAAGACGCCTCACCAGCATCGGTCAACTCGTACATCCTTCGGTCCCGCCCGCTCGCGGCGATTTGCCAACGCGAGCGAACCAGACCCTCGCCTTCGAGGGCACGCACCATCCGGTACAGTCCGCCGGGATCACGTCCGATTCCAAACGACACGAGGCGTTCGATCAGATCGTAGCCGTGCGCGGAGGCCTCTTTGAGCAACAGCAGCACGCAGGGTCGCAGAAAATTACGCGGTTGTCCGCCGTCGCAGCGGCAGCCCCGGTCGGCAACATTTTTGGCCGTACTCGCTGAATCGATCCTAGCGCTCCCCACGACCGGAATGCACCGTGATAGATGTGTTAAGCATACACCGTGGCCAGCGTTTGTCAATGCGAACGTTTTGCAGGTAAAAGTCAGCGCTCACGCAGAGAAACGTCACGTGCGCATCGCGTTCCTAGGCAAAGGCGGCAGCGGCAAATCAACGATCGCGGGGACCGTCGCCCGCTTGCTCGCGCAGCATGGGGAAGGCGTGCTGGCCGCTGACGTCGACACGATGCCCGGGTTGTCGTATTCGCTCGGTCTCGGCCGGGTCGACGACGGCGGCTTACCGGAAGACCTTGCCGAGCGCCGGCCCGGCGAGGGCTGGGTCGTGACCACCCGGCAGAGCGCCGAAGCCCTGGTCGAGCGGCACGCGCTGGCCGCGCCCGACGGCGTGCGTTTCCTGCAGCTCGGGAAGTTGCCCGCCTATGCGAGCCCCGCAGCGACGTGCGCTTTCCGCTATGTCCTGCAGTCCTTTCGGCCGCGCGGCTGGTCCGTCGTCGGCGATCTAGCCGCCGGCGTGCGCCAAGCCGCGTACGGCTGGAGCCAGTTCGCGACGCGCATCGCGCTCGTCATCGAGCCGACGAGTGCGTCCGTGCTCACGGCCCTGCGCGTCCGCGCCTTGCTCGCGGACCGCGCCGATGCGAACGTCGGCTGTATCGTCAACAAAGTTCGTGACGACGCAAGCGTGACGGAACTCGTGCAACGCATCGGGTTGCCGCTCTGGGCGGTCGTGCCGTTCGACCGCGCCGTCGCCGCCGTCGAGCGCGACGGTCGCGCGCCGCTCGATGCCGCTGCGGAGGCCCCGGCCGTCGCGGCGATCCGGCGCTTCGTCGAGGAAGCGGCGGCTAAGGGCCTGAAGGAGATTGCGTGAAGATCGCCGTCGTCGGCAAAGGTGGTTCGGGGAAGACGACGAGTGCGGCTATCCTCGCGCGCATCTGCGCGCGCCGCGGACAGCGCGTCGTGGCGCTCGACTGTGACACGAATCCGAACTTGGGCATTGCGCTCGGCCTCGGCGCCGAGCGCGCGAATGAACTTCTGTCGATTCGCGAAGCCCTCGACGACGACGAGGCCGAGCACGCCCCGTCGATCGCGGAACTGATGCAGCGCTTCGGAATGGACGGACCCGACGGCATTCGGCTTGCCGTCGTCTCGAAGATCGAGCGCCCGAACCCGGGTTGACTTTGATGTGGAATCAACACCGAGCAGTTGCTCGGGGAGTTCCGCGGCGACGACGGCATAATCGTCGCAGATTTTGAGGCCGGCGTCGGAACGCTGTCGCGCATGGAAGCCGGTCAAGCGGATGCTTTTGCCGTCGTCGCCGAGCCCAGTGCCAAGTCCCTGGAGGTCGCGCGTTGGGCGGTCGACCTTATCGAGGGTGGCTCGCTCGGGCAGCTTGTCGTGCTAGCGAATCGCGTTGGCATCCCTGAAGACGAACGCCGCATACGCGACGCGTTCGATGGGCGGCAAGTTCTCGTAATCCCGGACGATCCGGCGATACGCGCTGCCGACTTCTTGGGGCTTGCGCCCTTTGACACGGCTCCGTCTGCGCCGGCAGTCGTTGCGCTCGGCGGCGTCGTGAGCCTCTTGCTCGGCTAACAAGTGCGGTCGGTATGTACGTCGGTGCGAGGTCGTGGGACGCTTTACTCGAGGGCGAGTGGCCTCTCTCTGAAGAGGTAAAACGCGCCGATCAGGACGAGCATCGGCCCCGGAATAAAATTGAAGGCGAGGGTGCTGCGATCGATTACGATCGCCTTCGTCGGCTTCGTCGCCATCCCGGCCCATACTTCCCATTCCGCCGCCCATTCCGGCCATCGTCGGCGCGCTCTGCGTCGCGGGCCGTGAAAGGCCGATGACGGGAGCCAAGAACGGCCCGAGGAATAGCCAGAGGCCCATGAGCAGCACCAATGCGGCGACCCATTTACTCATCGTCGTCGCCTGTTCCAACGAGCCGCGCAGGTGAACCTTCTCCGGCGCGGTGCCGATGAGCAGCAGCGCCTCCTCCCAAGCCCCGGCCCGGTGCTGCGGAAATATGGTCGCGACCTTTCGGCCGGCCCGCTCGAGTACGAGATCGTCGGACGTGAGGACGAGCTACGCGAGATATTCGAGATATTGCTGCGCTGGCGGCACAACAACGCGCTCGTTCGCGGGAGGTCCGGAGTCGGGAAAACCGCGGTCATTCGCGAGCTAGCGCGCCGGCTTGCGAACGGCTCGGCTCCGCCCGATCTCGGTATCCGCGGCATCGTTGAGATCGACGTGCGCGCACTCGTCGCCGGGGCTTCCGTTCGCGGACAGTTGGAAGAGCGCGCGGTCAACGTCGTGCGGGAACTCGAAAGCTATCGCGGCGCGTTGATCCCGGTCTTCGACGATCTACCGGCGCTGCTGGGAGGCGCCGCGCTCGGCGACTTCGATCTTCTGCGCCTGCTCGAGCCCGTGCTCGCAGCCCGAGACATTCCCTGCCTCGCCACGGCTGGCGGCGACGGCCGAGCCGGGAACGAGGATATCGAACAGCGCTTCAGCGCGTACTTTCAAGTCGTACGCCTTGCGGAGCCCGATCACCACGCGGCCGTTGCGATTTTGCAGAATGTTGCCGGCGAACTCGAACGGCATCATGGAACGCACTTTGCATCCGACGTGTTCGATCTCGCGGCAGCGTTGGCGCGTAAGCATCTGAAGGCGCGCGCGCTGCCCGACTCCGCGATCGCGCTGTTGGATCAGGCTGCCGCCGGAAGGCGAATCGCGGGCGACGCCGACCGCGGTGTGTGCACCGCGGACATCGCGGCGGTGGCCGAGCGCTGGACCAACATTCCGCTTCAGCAGTTGCTCGACGAGGAAGCCTCACGGCTCGTCGGCCTCGAGCATATCTTGCATCGGCGGGTCGTGGGGCAAGACGCGGCCGTGCACGCCGTCGCGAACGCTGTGCGCCGCTCACGTGCTCGCCTTGCGGACGCGACGCGCCCGCTCGGCTCCTTCCTGTTTCTCGGTCCGACCGGTGTCGGCAAAACGGAGCTCGGAAAAGCGCTCGCGCAGTTCTTATTCCACGACGAACTCGCGCTCGCGCGGATCGACATGTCTGAGTACATGGAGCGACATCAGGTTGCACGTCTGATCGGCGCTCCACCGGGTTATATCGGCTACGATGAAGGTGGGCAACTGACGAACAGCGTCGTCGAACGCCCCTACAGCGTCGTCCTGCTCGACGAACTCGAGAAGGCGCATCCGGACGTTTTCAATCTTTTGTTGCAAGTGATGGAGGACGGGCGCCTGACCGACGGCCGCGGCGCGACCGTCGATTTCTCGCAGACCGTCATCATCATGACCTCCAACTGCGGCTCCGAGCATATCGTGGAACTGGGGGATTCGCCCGAGGAGATCGTGCGGGAGCGCGTCATGGATGCGGTGCGCACGCGGTTCAAGCCCGAGTTTCTGAACCGCATCGATGAAACGATCGTCTTTGGGCGGCTCACGCGCGAGCAGCTTCGGCGCATCGTCGACATTCAGGCGTCCCGCTTAGGTGAGCGGCTCGCCGTGAACGGTTTAGCGCTTATATTGACCGACGCGGCCCGCGATTTTCTCGCAGCCCGTGGCTACGATATTCAGTACGGCGCTCGGCCGCTGCGCCGGATGATGCGCCGTGAGCTCGAAGATCCGATCGCCATGCTGCTGCTCTCGCGTGAGCGCAATCAACTCGGCGATGTCATAACGGCGGACGCCGTCGACGAGCGGATCGTGATTCGCGCCGCCTCTAACGGCGGAAAAGGGCTCCCATTGGCAAGCCCGCGGCATACATCCCGGGAATGATGACCTGCATCCATAGCATGAACGTCACGCCGGCGCCCAAGGTCGAATAGCCGACCGTACGCCAGAAGATCGGTTTCGCTACCTCAGCGCCGTACCGCCTAAAAACGGGCCGCACGAGAAGATAGCTCGCCCCCAAGATAAGAATTGCTGAACCCGCAGCGAGGGTCGGTGTCCAACCGAAGCCCCAGAGGACGTACTTGCCGATTGCAAAGTAGGCCGTCCCGAGACCGAGCCCGGTCAAAATCGCGGGAACGATGCCGATGCTGCAGCAGACTACGGGCATCCAGCCCGCGAGCGCGCCGACGCAGGCGCACGCACCGCGATTGATGCGAGGCCCCTCGCGCAGACCCGTCCGTGGAGCGGGCTGTGGTTGCGGCCGCGACTGCGGGCCTATGCCTTGCCGGACCATGCGCTACCCTTTCGGCTGCGGAATCGAGATGTGGAACTTCCACATAATCGGCTGGAGGATGATGAACCAAACAAGGTAGGCACCCACGCTCCAAGCCGCGGTCCGCGTCAGCGTTTGCAAGTACAGCGCGCGGAACGCCATGCCTGAAATCCGGGCGCGTCGCCGGTAGATCGCGAAGTAGCTCGCACTGAGAACGACCGCGACGGCAAGGGCAAAGAACACTAAGGACATGGCCTGCATGTCGTGGGTCGCCGCGAAAGCACCGAAGCTTGATCCCGCGCCGAGGCCAATCAGCGCGAGCGAAAGCGCACCGCTCCCGCAACAGCTCGTGGCGAGCAGACCCGCCCCCGCCCCCGAAATGCTACTCACCAACCCCGAACCTGGTCGGCGCCCTGTTGATTCCATTACGCTACCTCCCAGCCCAAGAGGTCGTGCTTTTCCAGCGTGCCTAGAGGCGGACCTCCGCTTTCGCTACGGTCAATGCGTTGCGTTAAAACGTGCCCTTCCGACGCTACGTTGCGGAGCTACGCTCGCTCGGCAGCGGTAAGATCGCAAACCGCGCGTCGAGGACGATGTGAACAATTATCGGTATCCCACAGGACACCAAAGCCCACGTACATGGCGCCGACGACCGCTCCCAGGATCCCGGTCGAGATCACGCCACTGGCGCCTTGGCCAACGTGGATTATGCCGAACAGCAAGGCTGCAAGAATGACGCACAGCCGGATCGACGCGCCGGGCAGCACCGTTGCGAGATAATGGATCGCAAATGCTCTGAAGATGACCTCCTCGCAGATACCCGCGGTGACCGAGACGAGCAGGAACAGAACGCGTTGCGATGGCGTCTTCGGCAGGAGATAATCGATGGCGGCGAGTTGCTTCGCGAAGAACGAATTTGCGCTGGCCGACCGCCAAGCCATGATACTCGGAATGAGCACACCGCGATAAAAGCGATCAGCAGGCCGACCAGCGTGTCCCACGGCGGTAGCCATGCAGGCCGTACAGGCGTGTTGAAAAACATCGTTGCTCGCCAGCCGATCAAGGCGATCACGAGCAACGTCAGGCTCCATTCGACGCCCATGATACGCCCGTAATAGAATCCGCGCGCTCTTGAATCGCTCGCCGAACGCAGACCCCTCGTCTCGATCAAGTCCCATATCGGAAACGCGATAACGAGCGCGAGAAATAACAGGCTGGAAATGGTGAAAGAGGCGGTCACGAAATCTCCATCAAGCCCATCACGGCGAGTAATGCAAGCTGCGCATCTGGTTCGGCCCCGCGAGCATCGCGCGTCACTGGCTTCGAAGTCCAGAGTCGCGGGAGGACACCACTTTTGTAAAGCCCCGGTTCGGCCTTTGCACCGAGGGCGCTTAGTCTGTCCATGTGTCCGCGGGCTTGCGGATTCCCGAGCATCGCTTTGAAGTCGTCCTCGCTCCGCCATTGCGCGTAATTCACGACGTGGATTCCGTCGGGGCCCGCGTGTATATTGGCGGAGACGAATCCTGGAAAGCGCCGCATCGTGTCGTCCGTCGCACGAACGAGAAGGTCGATGAGCTGCTGTTAATGTTCCACTGGAACCGTGAAGACGTATCGGCATGGCAACGTAGGCGCTGCGCTTTCTGATCGTGCCGAGGCTAACATGGTCGCGGCACGTGCGACCGCCGTTGGCCTGGACGGAGACTTTGGCGCGCACTCCTTGCGTTCAGGGTTTGCGACCTCCGCGGCAAGAGCGGGCCGGCTTGAGGCGGCGATCATGCGACACGGCCGTTGGAAGAGCGTCCAAGTCGCACGTCGCTACATCCGGGCTGGCACGCGGTGGGACGGTAATCCAGCCCTGGGCCTGGGGCTATAGCAGCGGTTAGATTCCCAAGAAGTCGCGTGCACTGGCAAGGTCGATCTTCTGCTCGAGCGACGGACGTACGATGTGGGTAACTAGTGTGATGATTCACGAGTTCATTGAATAAATCGGGGTACCGTGGTAGACTGAACTATGCAGCGTGGGCGTCCACTTCGGGAACTCAACGTAACCGACGATGAGCGCTCTGAGCTACAGCGT
>JAABUZ0100006428.1_pt1 | contig 14700 bp, 13 predicted proteins | sample 5562091 | NCBI WGS metagenome assembly JAABUZ01 (sample SAMN12813069, study PRJNA571459) | rock metagenome | isolation source: Antarctica rocks | place: Antarctica: Victoria Land, Linnaeus Terrace sud | collected 2015-12-21 | reverse complement strand
CAGAAATTCTCCGCTTCGAGAATCCCCAAAACAGATCAGTCGCCTCGTTCGCTCCGCACCTGTTGCAAATCAGACTCAACGGTGACGACAACAGAGCGTTGAACAGCCCTGATGGCGCAGCCTGCTGCCTGCCCGGCACGCCCGATGGAGGTCGTGAAGTCGCGGGGCGGCACGATCCAGTATGTTGGAACGGTGGCGGGTATCTCAGAGCTGTGCCGGCAGGTTCGCGCGGATGGAACAGGGGATTATTACTTCGGGGTGTGGCGGAGCAACTGGCCGGGCGCCGGCCAGGCTTATCCGGTGATGCGTGAGGTCGTGAGGGGGAAGCAGGGGACGCGGCTGAGCTTCATCACGCGATCTGTGCCGGGGCTGCAATGGGTCGATAGTTTCGAGCACGAGGGGCTGGAGACGATGGAAGTCGGTGGCCGGCCGTTCGTGGCGCTCCGGCTGGCGCATGAGCGCGAGGGGATCGAGGGGAACACCTATCACTCGATCATCACGACCTGGCGGGACGTCGAGACCGGGGTGGCGCTACGGACGGTCGAACAGCAGATTGCCGGGCAATCGTATGGTCCGAATACGACGTGGACGGCAGTGCAGGTTCATCCGCTGGGGCCGTAAACCGTCAGCGGGCGAGGCAGGCGTCGATCTGCGGGGCGGCTTGAGCGAGAAAGGCGGCGGACCAGCGTTCGGCGCTGTCAGCGCTCAGGTGCGAGGTGTCGACCGCGGAAAGATCCGGCACGACGGGCTGGACGACGGCTAGGGCGAGACGCGCGCCGAGCGCGGCGGCCATGGCTTCGGCGTCGATGGCCGGGGTCGGCACGCCGGTGAGGAGGATGCAGTCGCGCGGCGTGTCGAGGGTGGGCAGGAAGGTGTCCCCGTCGTGGATCCAGGCGGGGAGTGCGGCGTCGGACCAGGCGCTTGCCTTGGTTGGGGTGATCGGACCGGCGACACGGTCCCGCGGGACGAGCACGCCGTGCCAGATCCATTGGCCGGTGCGGCGGTCGCGGTAGGTGGCGGGATCGGTATCGGTGCAGAGGCGGGGGATGCGGCAGCGCCACGGGTCGATGCGGTCGAAGGTGTATTTCATGACACCGTCGGCGAGCGCGTGGAGCGGGGCGCGGGCGATCTCGTAGGCGACGGGCGAGAAGATGGATTGGAAGAACGGGTCGGCGTTGATGATGACGACCTTGGGCTTGGGCTGGTAGCGGGCGATCAGTTCGCGCGGGAAGCGGCTGCTTTCGCCGTAGCCGAACCCGAGCAGGTGGTAGGGGGTGGCGCGGGCGGCGAAGAACGCGTCGACCTGCGGGGTCGAGAACGCGTATTGCAGGCGGCTGTTGCCGAGGAAGAGGACCTTTGCCTGTTGCAGGGCGCGGATCGCCTCGGGCTCGAGGCCGAAGCGGTAGGCGTCGTGTTCGTAGCTGCCGAATCCGGTGTTTTCGCAGTAGGCGAGGTAGGCGCCGGGCCGGTCGAGGTGGCGGCACGAGGCGACGTGGCCGGCCCATGAGGCGAAGTAGAGCACCGGCGCCCCGCCTATGCCCAGTCCAAGGGTGAGGAGCAAATAGAGGACGAGCGAACGGCGGGCCATCGCTCAGAACTGGAAGTAGAGGAAGGCGGACGGGCGGGCGAAGGAGCCGGCCAGGGCGATCGCCAGCCCCGCGCCAACGATGACCGCGGTGCCGGCGCTGGGGCGCCAGGCGAAGCGGCCGGGGGGGCTTGCGAAGATCTGGCCGGTGTTGGGTAGCAGCAGGGCGATGGCGCCGAGGGCTGCGACCCAGGCCCAGCCGGTCCCGCCGCCGTGGCTCGGCGCCGGGTCGAGCATCGCAGCCCAGAGGGTGGTGGTGGCGCCCAGGGTACCGGCGCGGAACGGGACCCAGGCGAGGACCACGAACAGCAGGGTGAGTGCCTGGCCGGCGAGCCTGGGCATCGCCAGGCCGCGTTCGCGCCAGAGGTGATTGATCGCCAGGCCGGCGCCGTGCAGGGCGCCCCAGAGCAGGAAGGTCCAGCCGGCGCCGTGCCAGAGGCCGCCGAGCAGCATGGTGAGGAACAGGTTGACCAGTCGCCGGGCCGGGCCGCGGCGGTTGCCGCCGAGCGGGATGTAGAGGTAGTCGCGCAGGAAGCGGGACAGGGTGATGTGCCAGCGGCGCCAGAACTCGGTGAGCGAGGCGGATTTGTAGGGCGAATCGAAGTTCATCGGGAAGCGTACGCCCAGCATGAGGGCGAGGCCGATCGCCATGTCCGAGTAGCCGGAGAAGTCGAAATAGAGCTGCAGCGCGTAGGCCAGGGCGCCGAGCCAGGCGTCTGCTCCGGGGATCGGCGCGGCGGCGGAGGCTGCGGCGAACACCGGGTCGGCGAAGGCGGCCACGCCGTCGGCGAGCACGACTTTCTTGAACAGCCCGGCGATGAACCAGCTCAGCCCGGTGGCGAGCTGGCCGAGGTCGGCCCGCAGCGCCGGGGAGCCGCGTTCGAACTGCGGCACGATGGCGTCATGACGCAGGATGGGGCCGGCGACCAGATGCGGGAAGAAGGTCACGAACAGGGTGTAGTCGAGCAGGCGGTAGCGGTGGGTGTGGCCGCGATAGGCGTCCACCAGGTAGGCGATCTGGGTGAAGGTGAAGAAGGAGATGCCGATCGGCAGGACCACTTGCAGCACGGGCACGGGCATGCCGAGCGCGGCCAGGTTGCCGCTCAGGAAGCCGGCGTATTTGAACCATCCCAGGGCGGCGAGGCCGCCGCCGACGCCGAGGGCGAGCTTCAGCCGGGTCGGCCGGGCGGCGATCCAGCGTCCGACGGCGAAGTTGAACAGGACGGAGAGCAGCAGAATCGGCAGCAGCCGCCGGGGATGGTCCCAGCCGTAGAAGGCGAACGAGGCGAGCACGAGCCCGGCGACCGAGGCGCGCCTTCCGGCGAAGCGTTCGAGCAGGAAGGTGCCGGCCAGGACGAGCGGCAGGTAGGCGAACAGGAAGGTGGGGGCGTTGAACAGCATGCGGTTTAGGTCGACCGCTCTCGACGGAACTCGCCGAACAGCACGGTGCCGGCGACGGCCAGGATGATCACGAACGGGGCGGCCGGGGAGAGATAAAGTAAGTTGATCGATTGGATCGTCGTCACGTCGACATAGGCGAGCAGGGCGACACGGGCGAGGATCGCGACGGCGCTGCCGGCGGCGAGCGCGAAGAGCGGGGTGCGGATCGCGCGGCGGCGAAAGGCGGCGGTCGCGATCAGGCCGGCGGTGCCGGTCGCGAGCAGGACGGGGGTCGCGGCGGCATAGAGGCGGCCGATGCGGCGGGCGAGCGACTGGATCGCGGCATCGCGCAGGACGGTGTCGCGATGCATCAGCACGGGCCGGGCCTGATCGGTCTGGAGGATCAGGTCGGGCCTTGTGTCGATGCCGGGGCGGAGTTGGTCGAGCGGCAGCCGGGCCCGCTCCTGGCCTGCGGCGGAGATGACGAGGGTGCAGCGGTCGGGCGGGCAATCGGTGGAGATGCCGAAGCGGGAGAGGGCGAAGCCGGGCCGGGTGGCGTCGCGATCGTTGCCGGGCTGCAGGGTGATGTCGGCGGTCCAGGAGGCGAGGCCGGGGGCGGGCAGCAGCGCGAGGGTGGGCGGCCCGCCGGGCAGGCTGATGGTGCCGGTGAATTCGATCACGGCCCGTGTGGGCTGGGCGACGGGGCCGACGATGTCGGCGAATTCGGTGATGGCGGGCTCGGTGCTCTGGCTGGGATGCGCATGGACGACGTCGCCGCCGAGGGCGGAGAGCAGAGCGAGCATGGATCGGGCGGAGGCGAGGGCATCGCGCAGGTAGAACCAGTGGAACGGGGGCGCCATGGTAGTCCGCGACGGCAGGCAGGGGATGGTGCCGGCGTCGCAGGCGGCGTCGATCTCGCGGGCCAGGCGGTCGTAGAAGGCGGCGGCGTCGGTGGCGGAGCCGTAGTGGCCGGCGCGATTGACGACGTCGCGCAGCGCCCATTGGAACCAGGGCGCGAGGATCTCGCCGCAGGCCTCGCCCGGCATCTGCGCGCAGCCGGTGCGTTGCCAGTTCGCGCCGGCTTCGCCCTCGAAGAAGGGCTGCAGCTCGCGGGCGGCGGGGCTTACGGCATAGGCGCGGGCGCGGGCTTCCTTGGGGAACACCACGTAGCGGCGCCATTGGTCGTGGGCGATGCGCGAGAGGGCGCCGTAGGCGTGCTGGAAGGGCTGGGATTTGACGTCGACGGTCTCGGCGACGCCGTAGACGCGCCAGTTCAGGGCCATGACGCCGCCGACTATGGTCGCCATGCAGACAGCGGCGGCGAGCAGGCGCGGTGCCGCGCGGTGCGCCGCGCGGCGCCAGCCGGGTCCGAGCAGGCCCAGCGCGAGGACGAGCAGCAAAGCGGGGATCAGCCAGACGCCCTCCTCGCGGGTGAGCCAGAAGGCGCCGGCCAGGGCGCCAAGGCCGGCGCCCTGCCATAGTCCGAAGCGCGTGGCAGGCCCGGCGGCGGGGAAGGCGAGGCCTGCGGTGGCGCCGAACAGGGCGAGCGAGAGGCCGATGTAGAGGGCTTCGCGGATGACGCGGGAGAGGCTGTCGTTCCAGAACACCGGGCTGAACGCCAGGGCGGCGAAGAGCAGGGTGGCCAGGATGGGCCTGCGGCCGCGCTGGCCGACGAGGGATGCAACCAGGGCGCTGGCGGCGAGGTAGACGGCGTGCTCGGCGAGCTTGAGCGGGATGCCGGCGACGAAGCTGGCGAGGATGAAGACCGGGTAGAAGGCGCCCTTAGCGAGTGTGGCTTAATTGAAGGGGCCGAGCCAGCGGCCGGCGCCGAGGCTGTTGGCGATGCGGACGAAGAGGAGGTCGTCGAGCGAGGCGAAGCCGATGGCATGGACGGGGAAGCCGCTGCGCAGCCAGAGGCTGGCGGCGGCGATGGCCAGGCAGAGGGCGCGGCAGATGCGTGCGGCGGGGTCGGGACGAAGCATGAGCCGGACCCTACAGGAGGGATTGTTGCACCGCACCCGGGAGCAGGCCGGTTTAGCCGCCACACTTGGCGATTGATCGGCATGGCGAGCGGGGTAGCGCGCGCCCGTCCGCGGCCTGCTATATCGCGGACTTTGGCAGGAGGGTTGCTCAGTCGGTGCTCGACGAACTCGATCACTCGGGACCGGTGCCGGATTCGGCGGCCGGGCTTCCCGCCCCCGACCAGTATGGCTGGATCGACGTGGCCGATGCTCCGGTGCCGGCGCGGGCGACCGGGCATTGGTGCGTGCTGAGCCTGGACATCGCGCGCGGCGAAGGCGAGCGGTGGCCGCTAGTGCTGTTCGAGGACGCTCTGGGCGAGCAGGTGGGCGGGCGGCACCATCTGGGGCGGGTGCGCGGCCTGATAGGCGAGCGCTACCGCACGATCGCGTTCGTGCCGGCCACGGCGGTGCGCTACCGGTTCTACAGCAAGGCGGGCACGTCGACGGCCGCCGACCGGGCGATGCGGTTCGCGCCGATCTCGCGGGCGGCGGCGGCGGCGCGGATCCTGCTGGCGACGCTGCCGAGCGCGCCGATGCTGCTGCGCCCGCTCCTGGCAGGCGACGTGCGGCGAGCGCGGACGACGCTGGTGCTGCTCACCGCGGCGATGCATCAGCCGGTCGATTACCAGGATTGGGTGCGCTCGTTCGACCGCTGGCCGCCGACGCCGCCGGATGCGGCGCTGGGCGGACCGAGCGTCTCGGCGCTGGTGTTCGACCGGGACGGCGGCCACTCGCCGGCGTTGGCGGCGACGCGGGAGTCGCTGGCGCTGCAGGCGGTGCCGATGCGGAGCGCGGTGCTGACCGGGGCGGAGTCGGCGGGGTGGCGAGAGGCGGCGGCGGCGCTGGGGGGCGAATATGTCGCCTTGATCCAGGCGGGCGAGGTGCTGCCGCCGCATGCGTCCTGGTTCGTCGCGTCCGAGTTGCAGCGTCTGGGCCGGCCCGAGCTGGTACTGGCCGACCAGGACCGGCTCGACCCGGCCGGTGCGCGCGCCGAGCCGATCTTCCGGCCCGAGCCGAACCACCTGCTGATGCTGTCGGGGACACAGACGCGCGGGGTCTGGTTCGTGCGGCTCGACGTGCTGGAGGCGGTGGGACCGGGCGCGGATCCGGGTTGGGCCGAGTGCCTTCGGCTCGCGCTGTGGCTGCGGCGGTATGAGCAAGGTGGGGCCGAAGGGCGGCGGATTCCGGTGGTGCTGACGCACCGGCGCGACGACACGCAGAGGGCGCCGCCGGCGGTGCTGGCCGGGCTGGTGAACGACCATCTGGCGCGGAGCGGCATGGCGCTGCGTGCGTCGGAGGCGTTCCCGATGATCGTGCGGGCGGAGAACCCGGCGCTCGTGCCGGTGTCGATCCTGATCCCGTCGCGGTTGCGCTCGCCGCTGGTGCTGCGCTGCGTGCTGTCGGTGCTGCGGGATCTGCAGGGAAGCGGGTGCGAGCTGGTGGTGGGGGTGTGCCAACCGGGTCCGCTCGATGCGGAGCAGGCGGCGGCGGCGCGGCAGATCGAGGCGCTCGAGGGCGGCCGGGTGGTGCACCTCGAGGCGGCGCGGTTCAACTTCTCTTGGGTTTGCAACCAGTTGGCGGCGATGACCGGGTGCGCGCACATCCTGCTGCTGAACGACGACGTGTCGGTGATCGCGCCGGGCTGGCTTGACGAGATGACGGCGCTGATGGGCGATCCGCAGATCGGCATCGTCGGCGCGCGGCTGCTGTATCCCGACCGGAGCGTGCAGCATGGCGGGGTGATCATGGGGTTGAGCGGGCTGTGCGACCACGCGTACCGGCACCTGCCGGCCGGGGAGGCGGGTCCGCAGTGGCGGGCGGGGCTGGTGCAGGAGCTGTCGGCAGTGACGGCGGCGTGCCTGCTGGTGCGGCGGGCGGCGTTCGAGGCGGTGGGCGGGTTGGACGAGAGCTATCCGAGCGCGTTCAACGACGTCGATTTCTGCCTGCGGGTGCGCGAGGCCGGCTATCGGGTGGTGTATGCGCCGGCGGCCGAGCTGGTGCATCACGAGATGCACACGTACGGCTCGCACTATGCCGGGGAGCGGGCGCCGTTCGAGGCGGAGGAGATGACCCGGCTGCGGCGGCGCTGGGCCGGGCTGGTGGCCAACGACCCGTATCACAATCCCAACCTGGATTTGGCGTATGGGCGGGAGTGGTCGCTGTCGTTCCCGCCGCGGCGGCCGCAGACATTTCAGCTATAAGATTTTTCACGAGGGAGCGGGGACGGCGATGAGCAACGCGGGCAAGCTTCGGGCGCTGTTGGCGGGGCCGGACATCGTGCTGGCGCCGGGCGTGTATGACGGCATCACGGCGCGGCTGGTGGAGCTGGCCGGGTTCCCGGCGGCGTATATGACGGGCGCGGGAACGAGCCTATCGGTGGGGCTATCCGGATCTGGGCCTGCTGACGCTGACGGAGATGGCGGGGAATGCGGCGGTGATCACCCGCACGATCGACCTGCCGGTGATCGCCGATGCGGACACGGGGTATGGCAACGAGCTGAACGTGACGCGGACGGTGCAGGAGTATGAGCGGGCGGGCCTGCTCGACGCGCAGGCGATGGGGTATCGGCTGGCGATCCTGCCAAGCCTGTTGCTGAGCACGATGATGGAGGCGGCCGACGGCGTACTGGCGTCGCTGAAGGCGACGCACCAGCCGGCCGCGGCGGTAGGCAAGCTGAACGTGGCCGACCTGGTTCCGCCGCTTCCGGTCGGACGAGTGGGATACGCTGCGGAACCGGTTCCGCGACGAGGGTGCGCCGGGCTCTGGAAGCAAGGCGGCGGAGTAGGGTTCAGGGTGCGGGGCGGACGTCCTGGAGCGGCAGGAGGCCGTTGGCCAGGAGAGTGACGCCCTGCACCTTGCGCGAGACGCCGACGATGTTGCGCGGAGTCCAGAGGTAAATCAGCGGCAAGTCGGCCTGCACCTGGCGCCAGAGCTGGCCGTAGAGGGTGCGGCGGCGGTCCGGGTCGGTTTCGGCGCGGGCTTGCTCAAGCAGTTGGTCGGCCGTTGGGTTGCTGTATTTGGCGATGTTCAGCGCGCTGCCGGTGTGCAGGAAGGCATAGGCGTTGCTGTCGGGGTCGAGCAGTCCGGACCAGCCGCCGAGAGCGACTTGGAAGTCGCCGCGCATGGTCGCCGCGATCACGGTGCCGAATTCGGCGGCGACGACGCGGACCTCGAAGCCGGCCTCGGCGGCCATGGCCTGGATCACCTCGCCGGCCTGGACCCCCTGGGGCGTGTTGGCGACGAGGAGATCGATGCGGAGCGGGGCGGTGATGCCGGCCTGCTGCAATAGGACGCGGGCGAAGGAGACGTCGTGCGGCGGGAGCGGCACGTCGGGGGCGTAGAAGGGGCTTGCGGCGGAGATCGCCTGCGCGTCGGGCTCGTACATGCCGGCGAACACGACTTGGGAGAGGGCGGCGCGGTCGAGCGAGAGCTGGAATGCCATGCGGATGCGCGGGTCGCGGGCGAGCGGCGAGGGCCCGGCCAGGTTGATGGTGAGCGCGCCGTAGCCGAGGCTGGGGACGCTGACGACGGCGAGCTTCGGGTCTGCGGAGGCGTTGGCGACGTCGAGCGGGGCGACCTCGGCGATGTCGAGCGCGGCGGCCTTGAGGTTAGAGAGGCGGATGGTGCTGTCGGGGAGCACGCGATAGGTGACCCGGTCGTAGTGCACGCGGGCGGCATCCCAGTAGCCGGGGAAGCGCTCCAGCACGATTCGGTCCTGGGCGACGCGCTCGACGAAGCGGAACGGGCCGGTGCAGACCGGATGGAGGCCGAAATCCTTGCCGCCCGCCTCGGCCGCCTTGGGCGAGACCATCATGCCGGCGCGGTCGGTGAGCACGGCGATGAACGGCGCGAACGGCTGCTTGAGGACGACGCGGACGGTGAGCGGGTCGACGATGTCGACATGGTCCATGGCGCCGATCTCGTTGCGGCGGAAGCTTCCGGGCAGGAAGGCGTGGCGCTCGAGCGAGTATTTGACGGCGGCGGCGTCGAGCTTTTCGCCGTCGTGGAAGCGCACGCCGGGGCGGAGGTGGAGGAGGAGGGTGGTGGGGTCGATCTGCTCGTATCCGGTCGCGAGCACGGGGACGATGGCTTGTTTTTGATCGAAATCGAACAGCTTGTCGCAGATCGCGGTCATCACGAGGGTGCCGACATAGGTGCGCGAGAGGGAGGGATCGAGGATATCGGGATCGTCGCGCATGCCGATGCGGAGCGATTGGCCGTTCGCGGCAGCGGCGAGGCCGAGGAAGGTGGCGGCGAGCAGGAGGCGGCGCATGGGGGGATCTCCGGGCAGGCGGGACGTGGCTTGGCCGGGTCCATGCAGAAATCCTGTCATTTGCAGATCGCCTGGGCGCGGCTCATCGTGCCGGGCAAAGACGGGAGGATCGCGTGGCGGCAGAGGTGCATGTGCGGGAGTTCGGCGCGGGGCCGCCGATCTGGCTGCTGCATTCGTTGCTGGCCGACGCCGGCAGTTGCGTGCCGTTGGCCGAACGGCTGGCGGGACGGCACCGGGTGCTGGTGGCGGATCTGCCGGGGTTCGGCGGGTCGGCCCGGGTCGGGCCGGGATTGGACGATGTGGCGGACCGGCTGGCGGGCGCGATGCAGGGCGAGCCGGCCGCGGTGTTCGGCAACGGTTATGGCAGCTTCATCGCGCTGATGCTGGCGTTGCGGCACCCGGCATTGGTCACGCAGCTGATCCTGGCGGGGACGGGGGCGGCGTTCTCGGAGCCGGGTCGGGCGGCGTTCCGCGGCATGGCGCAGGCGGCGTCGGCCAATGGGTTGGCGGCGATCGCGGCCGTGGCGATGCGGCGGCTGTTCGCGCCGTCGTTCCAGGAGGCGCATCCGGAGATGTTGGCCGAGCGGCGGGCCGGGTTCGTGGGCACGGATGTGGACGTGTTCACCGGGGCGTGCGCGGCGTTGTCCACGCTCGATTTACGCGAGGCGGTGCGCGGGCTCGATGTGCCGACGCTGGTGATGATGGGCGAGCAGGACGAGGCGACGCCGCCTGCGATGGCGCGGGAGTTGGCTTCGCTGTTGCCGCGGGCGACGCTGGTGGAGCTCGATGGCTGCGCGCATGTGCCGCAATTGCAGGCGCCGGAGCGGGTGTTCGAGGTGATGTGTCGGTTCTCTAGAGCACTTCCCGAACCGATCGGCTCGGGAAGTGCTCTACCTCATTGATAAGAACGGGCTCCGCGGCCCTCGGTTAAGACCTCGCTTCGGTCGGAGGGCTGCATTAGGTTTTGCGGCAGTGGGGTATTGGATCGGTGATGAGCGACAGGGTGAACGATCTTTCGGCGTTGCTGGAGAGCCGGGTGGCGGCGATCGAGCCGGCGTTGATCGCGGTGCGACGCGATATCCACGCGCATCCGGAGCTGGGCATGGACACGCCGTGGACGGCGGGGCTGGTGGCAGCCGAGCTGCGGCGGATCGGTCTGTCGCCGCGCACCGGGGTCGGCGGGCACGGCGTGACCGCGGAAATCGAGGGTGGGGCGCCGGGGCCGACGTTGCTGATCCGGGCCGACATGGATGCGCTGCCGATCGGCGAGCAGACGGGGCTGGCGTTCGCCAGCACGGTGGCGGGCCGGATGCATGCGTGCGGGCACGACATCCATACGGCGACGCTGCTGGGCGTGGGCGAGGTGCTGGCCGGGTTGGCGCCGCGTCTGCGCGGGCGGGTGCGGCTGGTGTTCCAGCCGGCGGAGGAGGCGGTGGAGAGCGGGGCGGCGGCGATGGTGGCCGATGGTGCGGCGGACGGCGCCGACATGGCGCTGGCGTTCCACAACCGGCCGGAGATGCCGGTGGGGCGGTTCGGCTACGTGTATGGCGCGGCGACGGCGTCGGCGGACGAGTTCGAGGTGGTGCTGCGCGGCCGGTCCGGGCACGCGGCGCGGCCGCACCATGCGCTGGATCCGATCGTGGCGGCGGCGTCGGTGATCATGCAGCTGCAGACGGCGATCTCGCGGGTGATGGACCCGACCCGGTCGGCAGTGCTGACGGTCGGGCATATCGAAGGCGGGTCGATCCACAATATCATTCCGGACACGTGCATGTTCCGCGGCACGGTGCGGTGCCGCTCGGCGGAGTCGCGCGACCAGATGGAGGAAACGTTCCGGCGGATCGTGGAGCACGGCGCGGCGGCGCTGGGGGTGGTGGCGGAGATCAGCTATATCCGCGGCGCGCCGGCGCTGGTCAACGACGACCGCGTGGTCGACCTCGCACGGCACGCGGTGGCGGCGCAGTTCGGGGACGGCGCGCTGGAGCAGCTGGAGGGGCGGTTCGGGGCGGAGGATTTCTCCTATTTCTCGGAGCGCATCCCGTCGTGCCAGTTGCTGGTCGGCGCGTCGCAGCCCGGCCGCCACGACCGCGTGCACAATTCCGACTACCAGCCCGACGAGCGCTGCATCGGCATCGGCGTCTCGGCGCTGTCGCGCGCAGCACTCGATATCCTGTCCTGACCCGTCCTTCTGGGGAGACCACACGCATGATCCTGAGCCGCAAGTCTTTCATCAGCGGCGGCCTGGCGGCTGCGTTGGCGCGGCCGGCGCTGGCCCGGGAATGGACGACGATCCGGGCTGCGACCGAGGGGGCGTTCCCGCCGTTCAACGCGACCGCGCCAGACGGCACGCTGATCGGGTTCGAGCCCGACATGTGCGCCGAGATCGCGCGGCGGCAGAAGGTGACGATCAGCCTGATGGCGCAGGCGTGGGATGGGATCATCCCGGGGCTGAACGACGGCAAGTACGACGCGATCGTGGACGGCATGTCGATCACCGCCAAGCGCGAGGAGGTGATCGCGTTCACCCGGCCGTACACGACGAGCGGGTCGGGCTTCACGGTGCGCAAGGACGGTCCGCTGGCCGAGATGGCGGGCAGCGGCACCAGCGTGGCGCTCGACGACGAGGCGCAGGCGCAAGCCGCGGTGGCGGCGTTGACGCCGGCGTTGCAGGGCAAGACGGTGGCGGTGCAGGTGGCGACGATCCAGTTCGATCTGCTCAATCGTTACTTGAAGGATGTCGTGACGATCCGGACCTATGCGGCGGGCCCGGATACGTATCTGGACCTCAAGAACGGGCGGGCGGATGCGGTGCTGTCGTCGCGGACGAATGCGGCGCCGTTCATCAAGCGCTCGCGGGGGGAGCTGGGGCCGTCGGGCTACGCGTTCACCGGCGGCGTGCTGGGGCGGGGGTCTGCGTTCGGGCTGCGCAAGAGCGACCCGGAGCTGAAGGCGATCCTGGATGCGGGGCTCGGCTCGATGATCGAGGACGGGTCGTTGCGGGCGCTGTCGATGAAGTGGTTCGAGTTGGACGTGACGCCGAAGGCCTGATGTCGCTCGACGACCTCGCGCTGCTGGGGTTTGGTGCGGAGGGATGGGGTGGGGCACTGCTGCGGGCGGCGCTCGCGACGGTGCTGGTGTCGGTGTGCGCGTTCCTGCTCGGGCTGGCGCTGGGGACCTTGCTGGCGTGGGCCAAACTCGCCGGCGGCGCTGTGCTGCGCCGGGGGGCGGATGTCTACAGCGTGGTGTTGCGGGGCATTCCCGACCTGCTGGTGATCTATCTGTTCTATTTCGGCGGGCGGCAGGTGATGGCGGCGCTGGCGCGGCTGGCCGGGCATGAGGGGCCGGTCGATATCAGCGGGTTCGCGGCCGGGGCGCTGGCGATCGGGCTGATCTCGGCGGCCGGACAGGCGGAGGTGCTGCGGGGCGCCTACGGGGCGATCCCGGGCGGCACGATCGAGGCGGGGCTGGTGGGCGGGATGGGGCGATGGACCTTGTTCCGGCGGGTGATCGTGCCGCAGGGGACGGTGACGGCGCTGCCGGGCTTGGGCAATCAGTGGCAATCGGTGATCAAGGAGAGTGCGCTGGTGTCGGTCACCGGGCTGGTGGAGACGATGCGGGCGGTGACGATCGCGTCCGGGTCAACCGACCTGCCGTTCCTGTTCTATGCGGCCGGCGCGGTGATCTTCCTGGCGATCACGTCGCTGTCCGGCCTGGTGTTCCGGGCGGCGGAGGGTCGGGTTCGGCGGTGGGCGCCGTCGATGGGCCGAGCTTGAGCGACGGCGCGTTCCTGCTCGAGGTGCTGCGGGCGCTGCTGGCCGGGTTGCCGCTGACGATCGGGCTGACGGCGGCCGCCTTGCTGGGCGGGGGCGTGCTGGCGCTTGGGCTTGCGGGATTGCGGGCGAGTTCGGCGGTGGGCGCCGCGGTGGCGCGAGCGTATGTGTTCGTGTTCCGCGGCTCGCCGCTGCTGATCCAGATCTTCATGATCTATTACGGATTGCCGCAATTCGGCTTCATCCGGCACAGCGTGGTCTGGCCGTTGTTGCGCGAGCCGTATGTCTGCGCGGCGCTGGCGTTCATGCTCAACGATGCGGCGTATACGTCCGAGATCCTGCGCGGCGGGTTGCGGGCGGTGCCGCGCGGGTCGGTCGAGGCGGCGGTGGTGGGCAATATGGGGCGGTGGACCCTGATGCGGCGGATCGTGCTGCCGCTGGCGGTGCGCCAGGCGTTGCCGGCCTATGGGATCGAAGTGACGAGCATGCTGAAGGCGACGTCGCTGGCGTCGGTGGTGACGTTGATGGACGTGACCGGGATCGCGCGGGCGCTGGTGTCGGAGACGTATCGGGCGATCGAGGTGTTCGGGGTGGCGGCGGTGATCTACCTGGTCTTGGTGACGGTCACGACGGGCGGGGTCCGGGCGCTGGAGCGGCGATGGGCGGTCGGGGCATGACGCAGGACGCGATCCGGCTGCGCGGGATCCACAAGCATTTCGGTGCGGCGCATGTGCTGCGCGGGATCGACCTGGAGGCAAGTGCGGGCGACGTGGTGGCGGTGATCGGCAGCAGCGGGTCGGGCAAGAGCACGCTGCTGCGGTGCATCCCGTTCCTCGAGCAGCCGGATTCCGGCGAGGTGGCGGTGGGCGACGCACGGCTGGCGGTGTCGGGCGGGCGGCTGTCGCGGTCGGACCGGGCGGCGATCAGGGCGATCCGCGGCCGGGTCGGGTTCGTGTTCCAGAGTTTTAACTTATGGCCGCATTTGACGGCATTGGGCAACGTCATGGAGGTGCCGCTGCATGTGCAGAAGCGCCCGCGCGGGGAGGTGCGGGCGGAGGCGGAGGCGTTGCTGGAGAAGGTCGGGCTGGCGGCGCGGCGCGATGCGTGGCCGGCGCATCTGTCGGGCGGCCAGCAGCAGCGGGTGGCGATCGCGCGGGCGCTGGCGATCCGTCCGGAGGTGCTGTTGTTCGACGAGCCGACCTCGGCGCTCGACCCGGAGCTGGTGGGCGAGGTGCTGGCGGTGATCCGGGCGCTGGCCGAGGAGGGGCGGACGATGATCCTGGTGACGCACGAGATGGGGTTCGCCCGGCATGTGTCGACCAAGGCGGTGTTCCTGCACGCTGGCGTGGTGGAGGAGTCGGGGCCGCCTTCGCAGGTGTTCGGCGACCCGGTGTCGGAGCGGTGCCGGCGGTTCGTGGCCGGGCTGTCGGGGCGATGAGGGTGGCGCTTACAGGGTAAACAGGGTCTTGGCGTTGCCGCCGGCCAGGGCGGCTAGGCCTGCCTCGTCGAGGGTGGTGGCGCTGGCGAGGTGGCCGATCGGGTCGGCTTCGGCCATGTCGTAGGGGTAGTCGGTGCCCATCATCAGGCGTTCGGTGCCGAATTGGCGGACGAGGGCGTCGAGCTGGTGGCCGGTGAAGACGACGGTGTCGAGATAGACGCGCTTGAGGTAG
>JAABUZ0100006427.1_pt1 | contig 14700 bp, 19 predicted proteins | sample 5562091 | NCBI WGS metagenome assembly JAABUZ01 (sample SAMN12813069, study PRJNA571459) | rock metagenome | isolation source: Antarctica rocks | place: Antarctica: Victoria Land, Linnaeus Terrace sud | collected 2015-12-21 | reverse complement strand
CGCTCATGCCCTGGTTGCGGCACAGCACGTAGCTGATGGACTCGGCTTCCACCTCGAACGCACCGCGGTTGCCGTTGTGCCCGGAGTGGTACTCGTCCAGCTTCTCGACGTGGCCTGCTTTGATGTGGCCGAGCTCATGGGCGAGTGTGTTCACCTGGTTGGCCTCGGACATGCCGGAGCGGATCACCACCCGATGGCCGTGCGGGTCGGTGAACCCGCGAGCCGTACCGGGAATGTCATCGTAGGACACGGCGTACCCGGACTCGGTGATCGCGGCGGTCAGGTCCTCCTGGAACCCCGGTGGCGGCTCCTCGGACAGGGTCATCATGGACTCTCCGTCCGGCAGCGGTTCGCCGTCGGTCTGGGACACGTCGAACACCGAGACCGCGGTGAACCCGATGACCACCGACTTCTTGGCCGGTTTGCCGTCCGGGCCGACGATGGGCTTGCCGGCGGAGTCGGTGGCATCCTTGCGGATCGTCTTCGGCGCCAGGATGGCGATGCCCTTCTCACCTTTGCGCACCTGGCGGTTCATTCCCTGCCAGGTTCTGAACCCGGCCACCCTGGTCGCCTGGCTCTTCGTCTGCATCGCGATGAGCATTTGGTTGGAGAACGAGTAGTGATGGAACCGGGACATGGTGTCCAGATAGCGGTTCCAATCGGCGTCCTCGGCCAGCGCCGCAACCCGACTCTCCAGCTCACCGTGGATGGCGGTCAGCTTCTCATCCAGGGTGTCGTAGCGCTGAGTGAACAGGCTGTCCCGGTCCACGATGGAGGCGTCAGGTTCGGCGCCCAGGCTGACGTCGGTCTCGGCGTGGGCGTTGGCGGCGAACTGCCCGCCGGAGGGGACACCGGGCTGTACTCGGGTGATGGTGTTGGCGCTCATCGGGGGCCTTCTCTGTCGGTGAGCAGGGGTGCTCACCTGGGATGTGTGCGGGGAGCCGCGGTGGTCAACCATCACCCGCCGCAGACAGGTGAAACTTTCGGTGATGTTGTTGCTTGTTCGGTGACGGTGGGCACGTGTGCGGTGGCCCTAGACGGGACCGGCAGCTTCTTTTGCGGCTTCTTTCTCCGCTTGGGCAGACAGCCAGCCCGCGAAGTTGCGATGGGAGAACGCGGCGAGGCCGGCAGCGTTCTCCAACGCCCTGGAGTTGAGCTCGGTGGGCTCTGCGAACCACGCTTCGTACTTCTCGACGACCGCAGCCCGCTGCTCCCACACGGCGTGGGCAAGCCGAACGCGCATGACCTGTGGGTCTGACACGGGCATGAGGACGAAGACGTCATCGCCTTGCGTCCGACGTAGGCCGGGCACCGGGTACACGATCTCGTTGGACAGGGTCACCCAGTGCTCGGTCACTTTGGTGATAGTGGAGAACACCGCGTCGAAACGGTGCGGTACGAACGGGTGAACCTCAGCCACACAGGCGTCGACGACCACCCAGTCGGGCACTTTCTGCTGCTCATTCATGATGGTCATGTGGGCGGCCGGGGCTGTGTCCACCGTGTCCGTCGCGGTCCACGATGGAAGCGGCGGGCTCGGCAGCCAGGCTGACATCGGTCTCGGCATGGGCGGCGGCGGCGAACTGTCCACCGGATTCGATGCCGAGCTGGTCCTTCGCCTCCCGGGCGCCATCGGGGTGGACGGGCCTGTGGCCGCACACATGGGTGGTGAAAGTACCGAAACCGGCACCTTCACCACCGGCGATGAGGACGACACCGATGATTGACGACCCGACCCCCGTCGAGCAAGCCCGCGCCGCACGGTGGGTAACAGAGTGGATCACACGGAAGATCCAAGCGACCGAGGACTGGGTTGACGTGGCTGACGTTGCCGGCGACATCATGTACATGCTGCGCAAGCACGCCGATGCCATGGACCCGCTGGAGACGGTGGAGTCCCTGCGTGCCGAGCGGGACTCGGCACGGCAGGACGCAGATGGCTGGAAGAGTTCGGCGCACGAGATCGAGGACCAACGCGACGCTGCCTACGCCGCGCTGGCCCGTTCCCGTGCCACCCACACCGAGGCCGAGGACGCATGGGCACGGGCCAAACAAAAACCGCAGGTGTGGTGTGCAGGCGATCACGAACCACCGATGACCACACCATTGCTCCAACTGCTCGACAAGCATGGTCGCCGGTGGAGCAGGTGGTACACCAACTGCTGGTGTTGCCACAACGAGCACGGCAAGCAGCTACCGCCCCACCCCGGGCTGCTTCTGTGGCGTGAGCTGCTCAACGATTTCGGACCGCTGACCGAGGTGATTCGCTGATGCTCGCCACCACAACACGCCCCCAAGCGTGGAGAGGCTCCGCGGCGTGCCTGCACTCCGAGCTCCCCCCACGAACCTGGGACGACCGCTGCGACGGGGAAACCTCGCAGGACCGGGAGCTCCGCCACCGGAACGCCGAAGCCGTCTGCTCGAGATGCCCGGTCACAGCGGCGTGCGCCGCGGACGTCGGCCGCTACGACGCGGGCATCCGCGGAGGCCGCCTGCTACTGCGCCGCGACGACGACACCCCACCCGCCACACGGGGGCAGCGCATCACCCGCGGCGACCCCTGCTCGGGGTGCGGCGTCCCGTTGTGGCCCTCCAGAGCCGCTGTGCCGGTGCCGCCGGGTCTGGCCCGGCACAGCGGGCGCGGGTTGTGCTCCATCTGCTCGTCACGGAACAGACGTCGGGCGGTGTCCGCATGAGCACCGACGTGCACAAGCCGTACACCGACGACGGTGTGACCTACTGCGGCTGGGACGGTCACGAGGGATGCGGCGAGATGTGGCCCTGCTCGGCAGTGCGGGACGCAACGCACACCGAACAGGGCGAGCGCAACGACACTCCCTGCCCGCGCGTTGACCGTGCTTATGGCGTGTGCATCTTCGTCGCCGACCACGTGGGCCGCTGCCGCGATCGGGCCGGGTACTACTTCACCGGCAACACCGACCTCACCGATGTGCAGTACGCCGTGGCCGACGCCATCGAAGCCTATCTGGAGAACCACGCCACCGAATCGTTCACGCCGAGCGTGCTCGCCCGCATGGTGCGCACCGACACCATGGCTGCGCAGACCGTGTGCCGCTACCTGACCGAGCACCGCTACATCAGCGCCGGCGGCAACGGCGCCTGGACCCGTTACAGCGCACGGTAACTCTCTCCGAGGACAGGGCCTGTACAGCGCTGTTCGGTACCGAGCCGGGCCTTTGCTTGTCGGGCGACACCAGGGTGGACGGACCTGCGGCCGCACACATGGAAAGTCGAGGTACCGAAACCGGCTCCTCGACCACCAGCGAGGAGACCAGGCCGATGATTACCGACGATGTGTTGCTCATGGGGATCCTCGGATCGCGTGCCTACGGCCTGGCACGGTCCTGCTCCGACATCAACAGGCAAGGTGTGTTCTTGACGCCGAGCCGTGAGTTCCTGGGTGCGATCCAACCAGTAGCGGACAGCCGTGAGTCCCACGAGCCGAACGCCCGGGAACTTGATCTGGGTAAGTTCATGCGGATCGCGCTGGACGGAAGGCCCAGTGCCCTCGAGTTGCTCTACCTCGAGGACTATGGGCACATCACCGAGACCGGCCGACAGCTCGTCGGTCTGCGCGAACACTTTCTGTCCGCTCCCGCCGTCGCCTCCGGGTACCTGACCAACACCGAATGGGCGGTGAAGAAGATTATGAAAAGACACGCCGTGGCGGACTCGGGCTTCGACATCCGCAACCCGAAAAGTGCCCGCCACGTGCTGCGGCTGCTGCAGAGCGGTCTGTCTCTGTACACCGACGGGCACCTACCGCTGCGCGTCCGTAACCGCGGCGAGATATTCGACTTCGGGCACTCCGTCGGCATCTTGGGCGACATGGACCTGCTGCAGGACACGTTGCACTCCTACGAAGAGCGGTTCGCCGCCACCAGGTCACCGCTGCCCGAGGAGCCGGACACGGCGAAGCTGTCGGACTGGCTGCGCAACGTCCGGCTGGACGAGCTGGCACATGCGCGCTGACACTCGGTGGCCGAGGTGAATGCCGGTCTCGCTGCGCATATAGCTCGTCGAGCTACCCCCTACAACCCTGAGCAGAACGGTGGGGGCGGGGAGCGGCGGTGGTCAACCATCACCCGGCCGTGGGTGTTGGTTGGTGTTTCACCGGAGGGGGCACCACCCCGGTGAAACGGTGCACCCAGGCGAGGCCGGTGTTATCCAGGTGGGTGCGAGCACGGGTGACGCTGACGTAGGCAAGCATCGCGTCGTCCCGGGACATACCTTTCTGGGTGCCGTCCTTGAACTTGGCGGGTTCCCGGAAGTCGTCGGCGATGAGGACGTGCTCCCATTCGCGTCCTTTGGCGACGTGCGCGGTGGACACGACCAGCTCGGCTTGGCGTTCCGGCACGCACCCGTCGATCGCCTCGACCACCGTGGTGGCGCCGTAGCGGTCCACGATCTTCACCAACGCCGCGATGTCGGAGTCGTCGTTGGTGGCGTACTCGCGTACCTGATCCCAGTTGGTGAACGCGAACAGCTCAGGGTGCGAGGTGCCTTCCCCGGACTGCAGCTCGGCGGCGGCGGACGCCAGGTTGCGCAGCTGTTTCGCCCTGTTCCTCCCAGCGATCGCGACCAAGGTCCGGTTCTTATGTGCGGTGATGACCTGGTCGAGCACCCCGGAGTTGGAGCGGCACAGCGCGGCGTCGGGGCGGGCGTTGGAGGTGCCGACGGTCGAGGCCATCGTCGGGTTGCCCGACAGTCGCAGATTGGCCTGCAGCAGGCCTAGCCACACGTTGGCTTCGTCGGCGACGGCTTGGCCGAACCGCCACGACTGGGTGAGCTGGCGGCGGGGGCCGTCGAACTGGTCCATTGCCGAAACCGCACCGCGCCATCCGTAGATGGCTTGGCTGGCGTCACCCACAGCGACGATCTGGCTGTGGTGCTGTGCTTTGATCACGGAGAGCACGTTTCTGTCCGCATCTTGCGCCTCGTCGTAGAGGATGAGGTCGGTGTTGAGCACGGGACGCGACATCGCCCACATCTTGAGGTAGTGGTCGTGCACGATCGGCAGCTTCCCCTCCGGGTCCTTGATGTCCTCCCATTGCCGTTCGGCGATGGTCACCACGTGCGCGCGCAGCGCGTCGAGTTCGGCTGGGTCCACTTCGGGGTGCGGGGGCAGTGTGACGTGGACGGGAGCGATGGTGTCGTCGGTGGTTTTGCAGAATGCTGCGACGGTCCCCGCTGCCATGCTGATGAGCTGTTTCGGGGGGACCTGGATGGGGTCCGCTCCGGGGTCGGTGGGATGCAGCATCCAAGAGGCCCCGAACTCGAACATTTTGGCCTGGGTGTACCACGGCAGCCGGGCAAACTTGAGTTTGGGGGCAAGCGGGGTTCCGAAGACGCGGAACGCCAAGGAGTGCGAGGTGTGCGGGATGATTCCGGTGCCTTTGAACGTCTTGCGCGCCTCATCTCGGACGCTCGCGTTGAACGCGAGGTAAAGGCCGCGACGATTCGGGGTGGATTCGGCCATGAACCGAAGGGTGGAGGTCTTGCCGGTGCCGGCACCGGCTTCCAAGACCAGTCCGGCACCGCTGCGATAGGTGTCGATGGCGGCCTGCTGTTCGGCGGTGGGTGGGTATGCCACGAGTGCTCTCCTCGTCGGGTTGCCGGCACGGAGAAGCGCCGGCCCAGGTTCTGCGCGGTGTTCAGCGAGGACTTCCTCGGCTGTAGCCCGCATGGTCAATCGTTATGTGTGCGGCCAGGCAGGTGTGTTCCCGGAAACGGGTGGGCAATCCGGTGGGTGCGTTATTGGGGTGGGTGGGCGAGCCACTCGAAACCGTCGAAGTACCGGGTACCAACCGGGCCCCTGTGCCCGAGCGCAGTGACCGCCGCCGCCGCCGCACATACCTCTCCCGGTGGGCCGCACCTCGCGGTTCACCGCACCGATGGGAGACCCACGATGAGCTACCCCTACGACGCCGGACAGAACGATCCGGGCGGGTACGGCAACTTCGACCGCGGACCAGGTGGCTACGGACCGGCACAGCCGGCGCCGAACAACTATCTGGTCTGGGCCATCCTGAGCACCGTGCTCTGCTGCCTGCCCCTGGGAATCGTCTCCATCGTCAAGGCCGCACAGGTCAACGGACTGTGGGCGCAGGGCCGGCCGGACGAGGCCCACGCGGCGGCGGCCTCGGCCAAGAAGTTCGCCATCATCGCCGCCATCGTCGGCGCGGTGATCCTGGTGGCTTACGTGATCGTGCTTATTGCGATCGGTGTCGGCACCCAGCAGAGCAACTATCGCTGAGGCCGCGGGCGTCGAGCCGCACACACGGAGGGTATGAGCAACCCACATTCGCGTGTCTCCGCCGGAGTCCCCTCGGGTGGCCAGTTCGCCACCGCAGCGCACCCTGAGCCGGAAATCACGCTGAGCCCGGAGACTGGGCCAGCGGTGGGCGGGGACCTTCGCGCCGAGTGGACACACGATGATCGCGACGACGAACACTCGGCCCGGATAGGTGACCTGGCGATGCGGGTCACCTCACATGAGTCAGGGTCCTTCGACTGGGAGGTGTACGACACCGATCGCTTCAGCCGGGTCGCCTCCGGGCAGTCCTCCGATCCCGAGAAGGCGCGTGCCGCCGCCGAGGACGCCCAGGCCGAGGCTGCGCGGTGGGGTTCGGCGGATGTGCGGGAGGGTATGCGCACCCCGTGGGGCGCCGCCCAGTACGCGGAGACGGTGGCACCGGGGATCGGGGTGGTCGGCACCGCCGGGCACGGTGGCACCAAGCTGTCCGCGCAGCGAAACCGTGCCGTGCACCCGGAGTGGCGTCAGAAGGGTGGCTGGTACGAAGAGGACGATGAGTGGGCGATCACGGCGATCACCTTCCCGGAGGCGTACTCGCCCCAGCATGTGGAGCAAGCCCACCGGCTCTGCCGGGACTACCGGCCCGACGAGTACGAGAAGGTCACCGGCACCACGATCGGACCGGGGGAGTCCCACACCCGGGACCAGCAGAACTTCCGCGCCGAACACCGTGACGACGACGTGGTGAGCGGCGCGACCACCAGTGACACCTACCCGGGCATGGTCGAGGTCACCGCATCCCGCCCCGGGTCGTCGGAGCAGCGCGAGTACCTGGTACCCACCGACGAGTACCGCACGCGGGGCCGGCACGGGTTCGTCATCGACCCGTCCCGGCACGCGCGGATGCCGGAAGAAGACTAGGCCGGGAAGTTAGTTCCGCTCGGCGTCGAGTTCCCGCAGGTGCCCACCCAGGGCGCCGAAGAAGCTGCGCGAGCCGTACGCGCCGTTGCGCTCGTTGTGCAGCTGCACCGCCTTGGTGTTCTCCTCGAGCTGGTCGACCACATCGTCCACCGTGGCGTCCTCGGTGAGCGGCACCCGGAACTCGACTCGCTGGTAATCCCACTGGTCGCAGCCACCGTCGAGGGTGGCGTCGTACTCGGTCAGCAGGTACTCGTCGATGTCGGCGCCATGCTTGTTCAGCCAGGTGTTGAGCTCGGCGTCGTCAGCCGGTTTCCTGTCGGCGTCGTACATGTCGGGCTTGGTGTAGGGACGAAGACCATCAGCCAAGTCGATTGTGGTCTCTCCGCGGACGTAGAAGCCTTCCGGATCCCGGCAGATGCTCACGGTGTCGACTACATCCGAGGTGACTGGGTCCCGGGTGATGTCATCGAGGAACTCACTGTCCCATTCGTCGATCCCGAGTTCGGAGACCGGGCGTTCGTCACCGGAACCGCTTTCAGCGTCCAGGCTGACCCCGTTGTCGGCCCGCACGCCTGGGGCGAACTGACCTCCTGTCGGGGTTCCGATAGGGGAGCGGTTCACGTTCGTCATGCTCCCCGTGTGTGCGGCGACGCGGGAGGCTCCAACGAGTGGAAGCTAGACCGGCACCGCGGTGACGACGATGTTGTCCCGGTAGGTCCCGTAAGTTCCACCGTGCCCGTTGGGCAGGTGCAGCAGCGGTCCACCGCAGGTCACCAATGCCAACCGGCGGGGCCCGTTCTTACCGGCGAACACGACCGGGGGCAGGGAGTCCTTGCCGACCACTGCGACGTCGGTGACCTGCCAGCGGGTGACCTGCCCGGAGGTTTCGGTCACCGAGACAACCGCACCGGGTGCGACGTTGTGCAGCTGGTTCATGGCACCGGGGCCCTGGTTGACGTCGTCCACGTGCCCGGCGATCACGGTGGTTCCTGCGGGGGCGACGATGGCGGCACCACCGGTCCACAAACCGACCTTGTGCACGTCGACGGGGATGATGAGGCTGCCGTCGCCGGCGACAACGGTCGGCACGATAGGGGCGTTGATGCAGAGCGAGCCGATGACTACTCGACCGGACTGTGGTACATCACCACAGCCGGGTCCGCTCGGTTTCTGATCCCTGCTGGCCCCGGTGTTGACGATTCCGGCCGCCGGTATTGCTGGTGCCGCGGTGAGGGTGGGCACCGGGGCGACAGGTGGCAGTGCTTGGTTCGGTATCGGTGGCAACGGGGGTAGAGCTGTGTCTGCCACATGGAATGGTGCGTCCGGCAGCGGGGCCGCACCCGGTGGTGGTGGGGCGGCGGTTGCGGTGGGGGCAATGGGGTTGGCTCCACCCCCGGCAGCATCGTTGCCGGGGGTGGCAGCATCAGCGCCTGGAGCAGCGGCGGCGGCAGGTGCGTCGTTGCCGTTGGTGGGTACTGCAGGTGCTGCATCGTTGCCGGCGGTGGGTGCAGCAGCTGCAGGTGCAGCGGCAGCAGCGGCGGGCGTACCCGGGTTCAACCCGTGGGTGGCCACCACACCTCCGGTCACGAGCATGGCGAGCCCAAGGGCGGCGGCAGCCGCCGTCACCGCACCGCGCCGTCGATTCCGTGTCGGCCCGGTAGCCGTCGTTGTGACGTCCGGGTCGGGGACAGCACCGGCTGTCGTCGGAGTGACGTCGTCGGGTTCGGGTGGGGTGGTTTCATCGTGCATGCTCATCGCGGCCACGTTCTCGGGTTGTTCGTTACGGACAGGGACACCGTCGGAAGCACGGGCGGTGGAACTCTGGTCCACCGCCCGTGCTTCCGAGGCTAACGCGACCGACGCCGGTACAGGGCGCCCACCAGCAGGGCAACACCGGCCATCACGATGCCCAGTCCACCCGAGAGCATCGGGTAGTTGGTGCTGGTGGGTGCGGGTGCCGCCACAGCGTTGGCTCCGAGACCCGTGTCGATTCGGAACGGAGTGACTCCAGCACCGGGATCGACTACCGCGGTGGCACCGGGATCAGACACGACCGGAGGGGCCACCACGGGTGGCGCAACAGGCACGATCACCGGGGGTGTCGTGATGACGGGTGGCATCACTGGAGGTGTCGTGACGACTGGCGGCATGACCGGAGGTGTGGTCATGGGTGGCATCACTGGAGGTGTCGTGACGACTGGCGGCATGACCGGAGGTGTGGTCATGGGTGGCATCACTGGAGGTGTCGTGACGACTGGCGGCATGACCGGAGGTGTGGTCACTGGCGGCATCACCACCGCGGGGAGGTGGGCGAGGATGTACTGGCGGATGTAGGCCACCGTGCTCAGACCCGGCGCCACTTCCACGGTGTTGTACATCAGGTGCGGTGGGGTGGGGCCGTTGATGACGCTGATGATGTTCCCTGCCGAGGCCGGTGAGCCGGGTGCCGCGGGTGGGGCGTCACAGACGTTGTCGCCCGGGTTGCAGAACTCGAAGGTGGTGGCGTTGTTCGCTCCGAACCCGGCGAAGCGTGCGGGCAGCGGGCCTGCCCCGGTGCGAGCCCCGATCTGGGTGCCGAAACCGGGCTGTTGGGTGGCCTGGTTGATCGGGTCACCGACGAGGAACGAGGCCACGACCTTGTCCGGGGTGACCCCGGGAACCTTGTTGTTGGCGATGTCGGTGGCCACGTCACCCGCGACCCAGGCGCCCTGGGAGTACCCGAGCAGCTCGATCTTGCTCGTGGAGCATTGCGCGAGGAAGGCGGTGGCCTGCCGCTCGGTCTCGACGACACCGGCTTGCTCGGAGGCGAAGATCGGGATTCCGCCGGCGGCCGGGTAGTTGATCGTGAAGTAGTCGGCCCGACCACCAGACGCCTGCGACAGGTTCGTCAGCGCACGGTCGGGGGCGAAGGGCGCCGCCGCCTGGAAGTCCGGGGGTGGCGCGGTGCCCGGTGCCAGGCCGTTGAACGCCCCGGTCCCCTCCAGGTTGAACACCCGGATCGCGGGACACGGGTTCGCCGCGGGGGCGGCTGCAGATTGCACGGTGGATGTGGTGGCGGGTGTGCCGGCTGCCGAGGCGGGTGTGGCCAGGGCGAGGAGCACGGGGGTGCTCAGCATTGCCCCGGCGCCCACTGCGGCGGCTGCCACACGGAACGAGCGGTTCCTGGTCCTCAAGGTGATCTCCTCTTCCTGAGAGTCGCCGCTGTTTCCGAGGAGGGAACAGCCGTCGTGGATGTGTGTGCGGCGATCCGGAAATCTCCTACGGCGCACCTGTCTCATCCCTTTGCGTCTGCCCGCCCATCGGGTACCGGGACAGAAATAGAAGGCCACCTCCGAGTCGGAGGTGGCCTTCTATTTCTGTCTGTGGCAAGCGGCGTCAGTGACTTTTTCTTGAACGGCTAGGTCCCGGTGGCGGTCTTCTCCGGTCCGTCCTTGGCGGCGGGACCGACCGCAGTCGAACGACCTGGTTGCGTCGGGCGACCGCGGACTCGGCGTGAATCCGGGTGAGCTGCTCGATAGTGGCCGTCGCGTCCTCGACGTGGCAGTTCGTCAGGGTGGGCCGGGATGCCTGATGGGCCTCACGAGAACCCAACAGTATCGAGAAATGGCGTACTATTCTGTAGTTGATTGCTGGCCTGGGTGGAGAGGAGGCAGCCGTGGCTGTGCAGGTTGAGCAGGATCGGGTGGCCGCGTTGTTCTTTCGGGTCGAGCAGATCGAGGATGTCGCCAACACCTTGGCGGCCGATGATCCGCGCCGGCGAACGCTGAGCCACGTCGTGCGCCAGGAGCTGTCCGCGGCGGAGGCGGTGCGCCCGGTCATCGCGGCGGCCCTGCTCGGGTTGACCGAGAAGACGGTCCGGGCGTGGGTCCACGAAGGAGTTCTCACCGCCCGCACCGAACGCCCTCGCCTGCTGCTGGACCCGTCCCGGCTGCACGATGTGTGGCACCTGGTGCGCGATCTGAAGGCCGCCGGGCAGCACCGGGGTTTGCTTGAGGAGCTTTACCACCGGCTCGCCGACGCGGCCTTGCTCGAGCGCGAGGACCTGCAGGCGAGCCTTGAGCAGATGCGTCGCGGCGAGGGCCACCAGGTCGCTGCGGCAGAAGTGCTCGCCATCAAGGACGACCCTGTCGACCTTCTCGAGATTCGGGCGATCCAGCAGGACATGGCCGCGCTGCATGAACGGTGAGGTCTACGGGCTGTCAGCTGGCCCCCGTCAGCCGGCGGTGTGTGCGGCGATGTATTCGGCTAGCGCGGCGCGGATGATGTCGCTGGGACTGCAATGTTCGGTGTGTGCGAGGGCGGCCAACTGGTCGTTCACCTCGGCCGGCAGCCGAACCTGCCTCACCGGGGAGTGTTGCCCTGTTGACGCCTTCGGGTCGATCGACGGGCGTCCGCCACGTTCGCCCGCGATCTGCTCGAGCGGGCGAACGTGGCGGCGGCCTCTCCGCGCAGTGCAGTGGCCGAAGCCGACTTGACGGTCATGTCGTGCTCGGCCCACTCGGCTGCCTGCTGGCAATCCTTCTCGGTGCTGCCCACCGGGCCAGTCTCCCATCAGGAGGAGACAGAGTGACTTTTTCGCCTGCGGCTAGGTCCCGGTGGCGGTCCTCGCCGGCCCGTCCTTAGCGGCGGGGACTGACCGCAGCCGCACGACCTGGTTGCGTCGGGCGACCGCGGACTCTGCGTGTAGCTCGCTTGACACTTCAGAGGTTGTTCTGAACACTGGTATTATGACGTCCACCGCTACTTTTTCCGCGCTCTTGCGTACTCCTAACGAGGTCATCGACCAGTTGGAGGGCGGCGATGTGCTGCTCACCAGGCGCGACGCCGAGCCGCTGCGCCTGTCGAAGGCGCGCCCGGCCGAGCAGGAGGTAGACACTCTCACGGCGCTTGCTCAGCTGATCGCCGCGTCCCTGGATGACGCGGCCTGTGACCGGTTGGTCGAGAAGCTGGCAGACCCTTTCCCTTGGATCGCTGTTCTGCCCGCGGCGGCCCGGCGCAGCTTCGTTCTGGAGTTCCTCGCTACCGCCCGGGCCTGCGCGGCGGTCGGCCGTTTCGAGCGGCTGACCATCGCCCTGGCGGCGTGGAAGGGCACCGCCGAGGTCTACGCAGACCCGGCTATCGCGTTGGATGGCTCTGATCTGGACTACCTCGACGAGCAGCAGGTCGTCGGCGACCCTCACCTCGTGTAGTGGCACCACGGCAGGTCGCCAGACCACACAAACGCAGCGAGTTTGAGCTGGTGTTTATCACCCGCCAGGCGGAGAAAGGGTGGACCGACTGTCTCGCTGTGGCCCGAAATGCCACAGTTGATGCCTGGGACCGGCTCACCACGGCCCCGACGGTGGAAGACGAACGCCTCTATCGACTGCGAGCCGAGCTCGCGACCGGCACCTACGACGGCGCCACGTTCGAGCGGTACCAGTACAAGATCACCAACGGTGGCCGGCTGTGGTACTTCGTTCAGCTCGCGCCAGCGGCGAAGATCGAAGGGCGAGTGCTGTTGGAACGCTGCGAACCCGGGCACCCCAAACAAACTGACCGGCCACGCAAACACTAACCGAGAGTCGACGGCACAGAGTGGCCTTTTCGCCTGCGGCTAGGTCCCGGTGTCGGTCCTTCCCGGCTCGTCCTTGGCGGCGGGGACCGACCGCAGCCGCACGACCTGGTTGCGTCGGGTGGCCGCGGACTCGGCGTGAATCCGGGTGAGCTGCTCGATGGTGGCGCTCGCGTCCTTCTGAATGAGATGGCCGTACACGGAGTAGGTGGTGTTGATCGACGAGTGCCCAGCCCACATCGCGATCTCCATGGGGTTCACCGTCCCGGCCGCGATCCACAGGGAGATCGCGGTGTGACGAAGACTGTGCGGGGTGGGCAGCGGTTCGGCCAAGCCTGCTCGGGTCACCGCCGGTTTCCAGATGTTGGGGCGGAAGTTCGACCCGCGCAGCGGTGCGCCCTGGCGACCGGTGAACAGGGTGTCCTCGGGGCCGAGCCCTCGTTCGGCGATCATCGCCGCCAGCTTGTCGACGGTCGAGGGCGTGAGGGTGGGGACCACCCGGCGGCCGCGGGCGGTCTTCGTATCGGTGACCTGGCGCATTGTGGCGGCGTTGGTGAACTTCTTGGAGACTTCCACCGCGGTGCCGCGGACCCGCACCGAATGCTTCAGCAGGTCGAGGTCCTTCACCTGCAGCGCGCCGAGCTCACCCAAGCGCAGTGCGGAGTCGATGGCCAGGGCCAACATCGGCCGCCACCACTCGAGCATCCCTGCCTCCAGTTCCTCCAGCTCCCACGGCTCCAGGAAGCGTCGCTCCTCGACACTGTTGGTCACCGGTTTGACCCGGGTCGCCGCGTTGGTTTCGAGGAGGTCGGCGTCGACGGCTCCGGCCATGCACAGTTTCATCATGGTGAGAACCTTGTTGACGGTGCTCGGTTGCAGCGGTGGCATGTCCGGCCCCCGCGAGCAGCTCCCGCCCCGGGTCAATTCCACCGTCCACGTTCGGATGTGGTGGGCTTTGATGTCGATGAGCTTCCAGTCCCGCCAGTGCGGTACGACGTGGCGGTTCATCAGGGTGAACTGGGATGCTTTGGTCGAGGCCCGGACATCGCGCGTCGCCCACCACGTCTCCGCCCAGTCGGAGAACAGGGTTCTGCCCGGCATCGGGTTCACGCTGACACCTCGTCGGCGGTTGCGCGTCATCTCCTGTAGGTGGGTTTCTGCGTCGTCGAGGGTGTCGAAGGTGGCGCTGTGCCGCCCTCCCTGCTCATCGCGCCAGCGGGCCCGGAAGGAGATCCCGTTTATACCCTTTCTCAGCTCAACGCCCGCAGGCATACGCCTGGCCATCAGGAGAACACCTCGGAGGAGGTGGCTGCCCGTGTCGGGGTGCGAGGGCGCCCACCGACGTTGCGCACTGCTGATGCGGCAGGCCGTTTGCTCACCGCCGGCGACGGTGTACGCGGTGGCGGGTCTGCCCGTCTGCCAGTGTTCAGCGTTTCCACGGGGACGTGCACCGAGTCCAGGTAGGTCTGGATGTGTTCGGCGGTGAAACGCACGAGCTTGCCGATCCGGTGGTGCCCGATCTTGCGGTCGGCGACCAGCGTGTAGACGAAGTCCGTGGAGGTGCCGAGGTGATCGGCGAGCCGATCAACACTCCACAGCTCGGGGAAGGCTGTTGCTGAAGTCATGCACCTTGTTTGCGACCGGCTCTCGATCGGGGGCTGTCGGGACCAGTTTCGGACCGCGACCGCAAGCCTCTGGGACCAAATTGGGCCCAAACCTCCTGATCGTGGTCCGGTGCAAGTGCACAAGGGTTGCTGAGATGCGGTGACGGACAGAGCATTCCGTCGCTGGATACTTCGGACTGGGGCCGGATAGACTTGCCCGTTGTGGACAACGGATGGATGATGATGCGCGGCGCAATGTTGGCCGCGGAGCCGCGCCGCAAGGTCGGACGGCAGACCGTCAGACGGGTGGTCACCTTCGCCCGGCCGCACCGCCGATCGGTTGT
>JAABUZ0100006421.1_pt1 | contig 14709 bp, 16 predicted proteins | sample 5562091 | NCBI WGS metagenome assembly JAABUZ01 (sample SAMN12813069, study PRJNA571459) | rock metagenome | isolation source: Antarctica rocks | place: Antarctica: Victoria Land, Linnaeus Terrace sud | collected 2015-12-21 | reverse complement strand
CGCTCGGCGCCGGCCACCCCAAGGTCATGTGCCGCATGCGCTTCTGGTCCGACGGGCCGCGCGGCAGCAAGCTCGCCGACGAGCTCTACGGCGACAGCAATGGCGGCCATGCCACCGCGGCCGAGGTGTCGCTCTCGCAATTCTACCAGCCCGGCAGCATCAAGCAGGCGCAGCTGCACCCCAAGGTCGCGCCCAAGAGCGGCGGCTTCTACGACTGCGCCGATTACCGCGCCCGCTTCCCCGACGGCCGCATCGGCTCGGACCCGTCATTGTCGACGCCGGAACACGGTGAACGCCTCTACCACGCCGCCATCGACGACATGGTCGACGCCTATCGGGCGTTCATGGCCTACTGAATGGATGCCTGCGCAGGGCCTTGCGGATCACGCCGAGCGCGTCCGTCTCGGCCCCCGCCGGACGGCCGCAGGCGCCCCACAGGCCGAACAGCACGCCGGCATAGATCGCCGCACCCGCCGACACCGCCAGCAGCAACGCCCCCAGCCCGGCCGCCCCGCTCCAGCCCAGCCCCCCATAACCCCACCGCCATCGCGCCCGCCGCCACTCCAGGCCGCCAGAGCGGGCCGAGCGCCGCCCCGAGCCCAATCCGCTCCTCGCGCATCACCACCGCGGCGAACACCAGCCCCTCGAGCGCCATCGTCGCCCCGGCCGCGAGCGCCGCCCCGCGCAGCCCCAGCAGCGGGATCGCCGCCAGCAGCGCCGCAATCCGCAGCGCGCCCACGCCCAGCGTGATCGCCGCGATTGTGCGGAACCGCCCGGTCGCCGTCAGCAGCGTGCGGCACAGCGTGCCCACCACCACCATCACCCCCGCCAGCGCCAGCACCTGCACCACCGGCACCGCCTCGCCCCAGCGCGGCCCGGCCACCAGCCCGATCGCCGGCCCGGCCACCAGCGACATCCCGACGCAGACCGGCAGGCTCAGCTGGCAGGCGCCTGCCAGCATCCGCAGCAGCGGCGCCGCCAGCGCCTGCCCCTCGTGGCGCGCCGCCACGAAGCCGGAAAACGCCGGCCGCTGCATCGCCTCGACCAGCTCGGTGAAGGTCAGCGCCGCGAAATCGAAGCCGATCGTGTAGACGCCGACCGCCGCCGCACTCATCGACCGCCCGATCACCAGCGTATCGGCCCGGTCGCGCAGCAGCGACGCCAGCCCCAGCAGCCACATCCAGCTCGACGGACCCGCCAGCACACGCCACCCGCCCAGCGACAGCCTCGGCCGGAACGGGTGCATGACGTAGCTCGCGATCACCCGCAGAACCCGCCCGGAGACGATGCCGACCACCAGCGCCCAATAGCTGCGGAACGCGAGTGCGGCGCCGATCGCGAGCCCGATGCTGAGCAGGCGCGGCACGATGAGATAGCGGAACTCACGGTCGAACGCGAAGGCGCGGCGGAACTCGACCACGCCGATGTTCTCCGCTCCCATGACCGCCGACGCCACGGCCAGGAACAGCAGCACCGTCTGCAGCCGGGGCTCGCCGAAAAAGGCCGCCGCCGGGCCCGACAGGGCGGCGATCCCGGCCGCGAGCGCCAAACTGCGCGCCAGGTTCAGCGTGAACCCGGTGTCGTAGACCGCCCGCTCCGGCGCCTTCTCCCGCACGATCGCCGCCTCGACACCGATCCAGCCGAACTGCTCGACCGCGCCGGCGATGCCGCTGGCCAGCGCCACCAGCCCGAAATCGGCCGGCGACAGCACCCGCACCAGGACGAGCGTGCTGCCCAGCCCCATCGACCGGGTCGCCAGCCGCCACGCCAGGCCCCAACCCGCGCCGCGTGCGCTCTTGGCAAAGATCGTATCCGCGGACGACGCCATGGCAGGAACCCTACCGCTTTTTCGTACGTGCACCGCCGTCCGCGGCGAACGCTGCTTCCATGTGCCAGAGGCCCTCGTCGGTCATATCATCCGGCCCACCCAGATGACCCGCGACTTCGCCCTGCGCCGGGCCTATCGCGGCGGCCGCGGCAAGGGCCTGCTCGCCCAGGAACTCGAGCCCACTCTCGACGTCGCCGGCGTGCCACGTTATTTCCTGCGCCAGGCCGCCCAAGCCGCCGCCGGCTACGGCGCCGCCCGCCTGCGCCGAGACCCGGCCGCCGCGTTCAAGGCCGCCTGGCAATGGCACTACGCCGTCGGCTGCATCCAGGGCGCCCGCGCCGTCGCCGTCACCGCTGCAGCATCCCGCGCGCCGATGCCGCGCGACGCTCCCATCCAGAGCGCTCAAGCGCTGGCGTGATGCTCTCCTCCTCCGGATAGCCGAGGCACAGATAGGCGATGAACCGCCAGGCCGGGTCGACGTCGAGCGCGGCGTGCGCGGCGGCCGGGTCCAGGATCGACACCCAGCCGAGCCCGAGCCCGGCCGCGCGCGCCGCCAGCCACAGCGTATGGATCGCCATCGCGGCGGAGTAACCGACCGTCTCCGGCATCGTCTGGCGGCCCAGCCCATGACCCTGCAGCGGCGCCTCGTCGGCGAACACGGCGATGTGGCGCGGCGCCTGGCCCAGCCCTTCCAGCTTCAGCCGCGCATACAGCTCGGCCCGCCCCCCCGTCTGCGACTCCAGCGCGGCGCGGTTGCAGGCGGTGAAGTTGGCGATGATGGCCGCCCGGCGCGCGGGATCGTCGACCGTCACGAACCGCCACGGCTCGCTCAGCCCGACCGAGGGCGCCAGCCACGCCGCCGCCAGCAAGTCGTCGAGCAACGCCGCCTCCACCGGCTGCGACCGGAACCGCCGCACGTCGCGCCGCCACTCGAACAGGCGGCGCAATTCGGCGCGAAACGCCGGGCCGAACGCGGGCGGCGCGCTATAACCGGCCGAGTGCACATCCTCCTCGTCCGCCATCCCGAACCCGACATCGAGCCCGGCCGCTGCTACGGCCGCCTCGACATCGGCCTCAGCCGCGCCGGCCAGGACCGGCTCACCCCCCTGGCCGCGACCTTGCGCGCCACCGGCATCGACCGGGTCCTGACCAGCCCGGCCCGCCGCTGCCGCGTCCTCGCCGACGCCCTGACCCCGCACGCATGCATCGACGCCCGCTTGCAGGAACTCGATTTCGGCGCCTGGGAAGGCCGGCGCTGGGACGATATCGAGCGCCGCCAGATCGACGTCTGGGCCGCCGCCCCCCTCCTGTTCGCCCCGCCCGGCGGCGAGTCCGGCGCCGACCTGATCCGCCGCATCGAGGCCGTCTGTGCCGACCTGCGCGCCGGCCCCGCCTGCATCGTCATCGCCCATGGCGGCCCCCTGCGCCTGATGATCGCCCTCCTGCAAGGCCGCCCGCCCGACCTCCTGGCCTCCTCGCCCCCGTTCGGATCCGTCACCACCCTCCATCACGGCACGCACGCCAGCGCCGACAACACCGCGCACTCCACCACCACCGCGCACCCGCCCAGCACATCCCCGGTGAAGCCGCCGATCTGAGCCCGCGCCAGCCGCGCCACCCCGACGGACGCCGCTGCCGCACTCAGCACCGCAGCCGTGGCCGCACCGGCCGGCAGCAACAGCGCCGCCAGCGCTACCGCGATCGCCAGTCCGGTCCACGCCGGCCCCCTTCGCCCCCCGATCGACGCCCCCAGCCCGCCATCCCGCGCCGGACGCAGCAGCAGCAGCGGCACACCCATGCCGGCGCGCGACAACGCCCCCGCCACGATCATCGCCGGCCCCACCCCCGCCAGCGCCGCCAGCGCCGCCACCCGGAGCGCGGTCGCCAGCACCACCGCCAGCACGCCATAGCTGCCGACCCGGCTGTCGCGCATGATCTCGAGCTTGCGCGCCGCGTCGCGCCCGCCGCCGAACCCGTCCACCAAATCGGCCAGCCCGTCCTCGTGCAGCGCCCCGGTCAGCAACGCCAGCGCGACCAGCGCCCAGACCGCCGCCAGCGCCTCCGTCATGCCGGCCCGGCGCGCCAGCGCGAACACCGCGGCGCCGCCCGCCCCCACCGCAGCTCCCACCACCGGATAGGCCCAGACCGACCGCGCCGGGTCGACCGCGGCCGCGCCAACCAACCAGCCGGCCGGGACGCGCGTGAGCAACATCACCGCCGCCCCGAGGTCAGCCCGCAGCACGGCCGCTCACCCCCGCCTCGGCAAAGGTCGCCATGCCAACATGGCACGCGAGCGCCGCGCGCAGGATCGGGATCGCCAGCGCCGCCCCGGACGCCTCGCCGAGCCGCATGCCGAGTTGCAGCAACGGCGCCTGACCGAGCGCCTCGGCCAGCGCGGCATGCCCGCTCTCGGCCGAGAGATGGGCGATAAGGGCATGGTCCAGCCCGCCCGGCGTCAACGCCGCCAGCGGGGCCGCGGCCGCCGACGCCACGAACCCGTCCAGCAGCACCGGCACGCCGAGCCGCCGGGCCGCGACCGCGGCGCCGAAGATCGCCGCCAGCTCCCGCCCGCCCAGCGACGCGGCCAGCGAAACCGGATCGCCCGAAGGACGCGCCAGCGCAGCGTCGATCGCATCGCGCTTGCGCTGCAGGCCGGCATCGTCGACCCCGGTGCCGCGCCCGGCCCAGCGCGCGCCGTCGCCGCCGAACAGCCCGGCCGCCAGCGCCGCCGCCGGCGTGGTATTGCCGATCCCCATCTCGCCCAGCGCCAACAAATCCGTCCCCGGCGCCACCGCCTCGAACCCGGCGAAGAACGCCTCCGCGAACCCCGCCTCCGACATCGCCGGCCCCTCCGCGATGTCGCCGGTCGGCCGCTCGAGCCACAGCGGCAGCACAAGCAGCGTCGCCCCGGCCGCGCGGGCCAGCTGGTTAATCGCCGCTCCCCCCGCGGCGAAATTGGCCACCATCTGCGCCGTCACCGCGGTCGGATACGGCGACACGCCGCGCGCCGTCACCCCATGATTGCCGGCGAACACCACCACCTCGACCCGCTCCAGCCGCGGCAAGTCCCGGCGCTGCCACCCGGCCAGCCATAGCACCAGCGCCTCGAGCCGCCCCAAGCTGCCGGGCGGTTTGGTCAGCATGGCCTGCCGCGCCCGCACCGCCGCAATGGCGCCCTCATCCGGCCCGGGCACATCCCGGCAGAGCGCTCGGATCGCCTCGAACCCGCTCACGCGCCCGCTCACGCGACCGCCGCGATGGCGTGGAAGAACGAGCCGCTCGCCCAGCCACGCCGCCCACCGGCCGCGCCCAGGTCCCGCCCGGCGGAGTCGGACATTTGCGCCAGCCGGTCATCCCCGCCCGGAGCGGTCGTGACCGCGTAATGGAACTCGTGCCCCCGGATCACCGATCCGGCCCGCCCGATCGGGCAATCGGCCAACAGCCGCGCCTCGCGGTAGCCCAGATTCAGCTTGCGTCGGGCGAAGCTGGTCGCGTGCCCGAGCAGCCCCAGCATCGGATACACCGTCGCGCTGGCATCCTCGAGCGTCGCGCCCAGCACCATGAAGCCGCCGCACTCGCCATGCACCGGCCGGGTCGCGGCGAACGTCCGCAGCCCCGACTGGAACCGTGCCGCCCCGGCCAACGCGGCGGCGTGCAGCTCCGGATATCCGCCCGGCAGCCAGCACGAGTCGCAGCCGCCATCCGGCGCCTCGTCCGCCAGCGGCGAGAACGGCACGATCTCCGCCCCCGCCGTGCGCCACCCGGCCAGCACATGCGGGTAGACGAAGCTGAACGCCGCATCCCGCGCCAACGCCACCCGCTGACCCGGCGGCGGCAGCGCCGGCCCGCCGGCCTCCGTCGCCCCGATCGGCGCGGCCAGCGCAAGGATGGCGTCGAGATCGAGGTGCCGCTCCGCCAGATCGGCCAAGCGCGCCAGCAACGCCGGCAAGCCACCATGCTCGCCCGCCTGCACCAGCCCCAGATGCCGCTCCGGCAGCGCGATCGCCGCCTCGCGCGGCACGCTGCCCAGCACCGGCAGCGGCACCGCCTCGATCGCCTGCGCCGCCCCCTGCCGATGCCGCTCGCTGCCCACTCGGTTCAGCACCACCCCGCCGATCCCGACATCCGCCCGGTGCGACGCAAACCCGCGCGCCACCGCCGCCGCCGTCTGCGACTGCCCCGACACGTCCAGCACCAGCAGCACCGGCAGCCCGTATCGAGCCGCCAACTCCGCCCCCGCCCCGCTGCGGCCGGGCCGTGCATCGACGCCGTCGAACAAGCCCATCGCCGTCTCGATCAGCACCAGCTCCGCATCGGCCGCGATCGAGCCCAGGATCGCGTCGAGCTGGCCGGGCGGCATCGCCCACGCATCGAGGTTGGGGCACGCCGCCCCCGTCGCCGCGGCATGGAAGGCGGGATCGATGTAATCCGGCCCCGATTTCGCCACCCGCACCCGCACGCCACGCCGGACCAACGCCGCCGCCAGCGCCAGCGTCAGCGTCGTTTTGCCCGAGCCCGAGCGCGGCGCGCCGATGATCAGCCCGCGCGCGCCCAACCGCCCACCTCCTCGAGCGCCGGGATCAGCGCCAGCAGCCGCGCCCGCGTCGCCACCACGCTGCCGATCACCACGATCGCCGGCGAGCGCAGCCCGGCCCGCGCCAGCTCCCCCGCCAGCGCCCCCAGCGTCGTCACCAGCACGCGCTGCCGCGGCGTCGTTGCCCACACGATCGTCGCCGCCGGCGTCGCCTCCGCCAGCCCCGCCGCCATCAGCGCCCCGGCGATCGCCGGCATGTGCGTGATCGCCATATACAGCACCATCGGCTGACCCAGCCGCGCCAGCGCCGCCCAATCGACGTCGCCGGGCAGCACCTCGGCCGCGTCCGCGCTATGCCCGGTGGCCAGCACGATCGCCTGGTTCTCGCCGCGCAGGGTCGCCGGGATGAACGCCGCCGTCAGCGCCGCCAGGCCCGACGAGATGCCGGGAATGACCCGGAACGGGATGCCCTGCTCGGCCAGCGCCAGCACTTCCTCGCCGCCGCGCCCGAACACGAACGGGTCGCCGCCCTTCAGCCGCAGCACGCGCCGCCCGGCGCGCGCGAACCCCACCAGCTGCGCCGTGATGTCCGCCTGCTCCGCCGACGGCCGCCCGCCCCGCTTGCCGGCGAACACGCGCTCGGCCTTGGGCGCCACGAACTGCATGATCCGCTCGTCCACGAGCGCGTCGAACACCACCGTGTCGGCCTGCCCCAGCGCGCTCAGCGCATGCAGCGTCAGCAGCCCGGGATCGCCCGGCCCCGCGCCGGCCAGCCACACATGCCCCGGCTGCAGAAGCGGCAACCCGGCCAGCGCGGCATCGAGCGCGCTCATGTGCTAAACGCCTGCGCGTGGAAGCCGAGCGCAGCAATCTCCGACGCGGCTGGACCACCGGCGCCTGCGCCACGGCCGCGGCCAAAGCGGCCTACGCGGCCCTGTGCTCCGGCCAATTCCCCGACCCGGTCGAGATCGCCCTCCCCGGCGGCCGCCGCGTCGCCTTCGCCCTGGCCGAGACCGCGTTGCACCCGGATCGCGCCGAAGCCGGCGTCGTCAAGGATGCCGGCGACGACCCCGACGTGACCCACGGCGCGCTGATCCGCGTCGTCGTCCGCCGCCTGCCGCCCGGCAGCGGCATCGTCTTCTGCGCCGGCCCCGGCGTCGGCACCATCACGCGCCCGGGCCTGCCCATCCCGCCCGGCGAGCCCGCCATCAACCCGGTCCCCCGCCAGATGATCACCGCCGCGCTGCACGAGGTCGCCTCCCCGGCCGACGTCTGCGTCGAGATCGGGGTCGAGCACGGCGAGGCGCTGGCCCGCCAGACCCTGAACGGGCGCCTCGGTATCGTCGGCGGGCTGTCGATCCTCGGCACCACCGGCGTGGTCATACCCTATTCCTGCGCCGCCTGGATCGACACCATCCATCGCGGCATCGACGTCGCGCGCGCCACCGGGCTCGATCATGTCGCCGGGTCGACCGGGTCGACGTCGGAGGCCGCGGTCCAGGCCCTGCACGTGCTGCCCGAGGTGGCGCTGATCGAGATGGGCGACTTCGCCGGCGGCATGCTGAAATACCTCCGCACCCACCCCGTCCGCCGCGTCACCATCGCCGGCGGAGTCGCCAAGATGACCAAGCTTGGCCAGGGCCGGCTCGATCTCCACTCCAAGCGCGGCGAGGCCGACCTGGCCGCGCTGGCACGCTGCACCGACGACCCGGTGCTGCAGGCGCGGATCGCCGCCGCCAACACCGTCGCCGAAGCCTTCGCCCACGCTGCCGCTTCCGGCGTGGCCCTCGGCGATACCGTCGCCTCGGCCGCCTGGCGCACCGCCGCCGAAGCACTCCACCCCGCCGAGATCGAGCTCGAGATCGTCCTGTTCGACCGCACCGGCGCCCTGGCCGGCCGCGCCGCCTTCGCCCCCGTTCATGCCCGGAACCGCCGCTTGTAATCCCGATCATACAGCGCGCTCTCGCGGAACCCAGCCGCCTCCAGCGCCCAGCCGATCAGCACCAGCGCGGTGCGCTCCGCCGGCTCCGCCTGCATCAGCGCGACCAGCGTTCCCAGCGTGCCCCGCACCACGCGCTCCTCCGGCCAGCTCGCGCGCACGACGATGGCCGCCGGGCACTCGGCGCCGTAATGCGGCAGCAGCTGCGCGACGACGCGGTCCAGCGCATGCACCGCCAGATGGATCGCCAGCGTCGCCCCGGTCGCCCCGAATGCTGCCAGCGTCTCGCCCGCGGGCATCGCCGAAGCGCGTCCGGACACGCGGGTCAGCACCACGCTCTGCGCCACCTCCGGCACGGTCAGCTCGCGCCCGATTGCGGCCGCGGCAGCCGCGAACGCCGGCACCCCCGGCGTCATCGTGGTGGCGATGCCCAGCCGCTCGAGCCGCCGCGCCTGCTCGGCCACCGCGCTATAGATCGACAGATCGCCCGAATGCAGCCGCGCCACGTCCAGCCCGGCCGCGTCGGCCGCCACATACTCCGCCTCGATCAAGTCGAGCGACAGCCCCGCCGTGTCCACCAGCCGCGCCCCCGCCGGACAATGCGTCAGCAGCGCCTCGGGCACGATCGAGCCCGCGTACAAGCACACCGGGCAACGCGCCAGCAGGTCGCGCCCGCGCACCGTGATCAGGTCCGCCGCCCCCGGCCCGGCGCCGATGAAATGCACCGTCACGGCGCTGACTCAGCGAGCGCGCAGGTCGCCCCGCCACTCGCGATCCGCGCCAACACCAGCCGCGCCCCGGCTCCGGCCGCCGCCAACGCGCTGCCCTCGGCCACCGAGGCCACGCCGACCGCCCGAAGCGCCGCCTCAGACCGTGTCGGGCAGAGTGCCTGCGCCGCCTCCAACGCCGCCTGCTCCACCAGAACCAGCGCGACGCCCAGCGATGCCGCCGCCGCCGCCGCCTGCTCGCGCTTGAACGCCGGTGCCGCCAGCGCCATCACCTCGCACCCCGCGTCCACGCTCGCGCGCCGCACCAGCGCCACCACCTCCTCTGCCGCGCAGCCCCGCCGCATCCCCACGCCCGCGATCACCCTCACCGCTTCACCACCGCCCATTGCACCACCGCCATCGCCGGACGGAACGCGCGCATCGTGCCGATCTGGTCCAGCCGCTCCACCGCCAGCCGGGTCAGCGTGCCGCCCAGCCGGGCCTGCGCCTCGAACAGCATCGCCTGCGTGTCGAGCGCCACCGCGTTGGCGACCAGCCGCCCCCCCTGCCGCAACGCGCCCCACACAGTCTCCAGCACGCCCGGCCGCTGCAGCCCGCCGCCGATGAAAACCGCGTCCGGCGTCGGCAAGCGCGACAGCGCCCTCGGCGCCTCGCCCACCACCACTTCGAGCGTCACCGCGCCCAGCGCCATCGCGTTGCGCAGCGCCCGCCCCGCCCGGTCCGCCCGCGCCTCGATCGCAAACGCCGTCCCCCGCGAGCGCAAGCACCACTCGATCCCCACCGAGCCCGAACCGGCCCCCAAATCCCACAGCACCTCGCCCGCCCTCGGCGCCAAGGCCGCCAGCGTCATCGCGCGCACCTCCTGCTTGGTGAGTTGCCCGTCATGATCGAACGCCTCGTCCGCAAGCCCGGCCGCCAGCGGCACCACCACCGCCCCCGGGCCGGCCACCAACTCGACCGCCACCAGATTCAGCGAACCCACATCATCGAACGCGAAATCCGCCGCCGCACAGGACCGCACCCGCTCCTGCGGCCCGCCCATCGCCTCCAGCACATGCATCGTCGACGGCCCGAACCCGCGCTGCGTCAGCAGCGTCGCCAACGCCCGCGGCGTCGCCCCATCAGCAGACAGCGCCAGCAGCCGGGCCCGCGGCTGCAGTAGCGGTATCGCCGCCTGCAACGGGCGGCCACAGAACGAGACCGTGGCCGCGTCCTGCAGCGCCCAGCCCAGCCGGGCGCAGGCAAGCGAAAAGGCCGACGGCGCCGGCACGCACAGGATCTCGGCGGCCGGCACCAACCCGGCCAGCGCACTGCCGACGCCATAACAATACGGGTCGCCCGACGCCAGCACCGCCACATCCTGCCCGGCGCGCGCCAGGATCGCCGGATAGGCGTCCTGCATCGGGCTCGGCCAGGCCAGCCGCTCGCCCTGGATCAGCGCCCCGGCCAGCCGCAGGTGCCGCGCCCCGCCGACCACCAGTGCGGCGCCCCCGAGCAGGGCGCGCGCCGGGCTGGTCAAGCCTTCGACCCCGTCCTCACCGATGCCGATCAGCGCAAGCCAAGCACGGCGCCCTTCCCTGCCGACCGCCGTGCTCATAGGAACGCACCATGAAGGTCCTGATCCTCGGCGGCACCACCGAAGCCTCGGCGCTGGCCCGCATGCTGGCCGGCGACCCGCGCTTCGACGCCACGCTCTCGCTCGCCGGGCTGACAAGCGACCCGGTGGCCCAGCCGATCCCCTGCCGCACCGGCGGCTTCGGCGGCGCGGACGGGCTCGCCGCCTACCTGGCCGCAAACCACGTCGATGCGCTGGTCGACGCCACTCACCCGTTCGCGGCCCAGATGTCGCGCCACGCCGCCGCGCAGACAATCCTCCGCCTTGCCATCCTCCGCCCGCCCTGGACCCCCGGCCCCGGCGATCGCTGGCAGGCCGTGGCCGACATGACCGAAGCCGCCGCCGCCCTCGGCCCCACCCCGCGCCGCGTGCTGCTGACCATCGGCCAGAAGGATCTGCAGCCGTTCTCGGTTCGTACGCATATATATAAGGTACGCTCGGTCGAGCCGCCGCAGCGTCCGCCGCCCGGCGCCGAGGTCATCATCGCCCGCGGTCCGTTCGATGAAGCCGCCGAACGCCGCCTGCTCGAGGCGCACGCCATCGAGGTCCTGGTCACCAAGAACTCCGGCGGCACGGCCACGGGCGCCAAGCTCGACGCCGCCCGTGCGCTGGGCCTGCCCGTGATCATGGTCGCCCGGCCGCCCCCGCCCGACGGCATCGACCGCGTGCCGGACGCGGCCGCCGCGATGCGCTGGCTCGAGGCTCACGCCACACTCCGCGGCGAGTAGACGAACGCCCGGCCGCCCTCGCGCGCGATGCAGCGCGTCGCCGCCGACCCGATCAGCACCAGCGTCCGCATGTCTGCCCGCGCCGGCTCGGCCAGCGCCAAGGTCGTCACGTCGATCCGCTCCTCCGGCCGGCTCACCGCCGTCGCGAACACCACCGGCGCGCTCCCCGGTACCACCTCGCGCAGCACCTCGAACGCCGCCCCGAGCTGCCACGGCCGCGCATTCGACAACGGATTGTAGAGCGCGATCACGAACCCGGCCGTTGCCGCCGCCTGCAACCGCGCCAGCACCACCCGCCACGGCTTGAGATTGTCCGACAGCGAGATCGCGCAAAAATCCGCCCCCAATGGCGCGCCCACCCGCGCGGCCGCGGCAAACATCGCCGAAATCCCCGGAACCACCTGCACGTCGAGCGCCCGCCACGCCGCCTCGCCCGCCTCGATCGCCTGGAACACCGCGCTCGCCATCGCGAACACCCCGGCATCGCCCGACGACACCACCGCGACCCGGCGACCCGCCGCCGCCAGAAGCAGCGCATACCGCGCCCGGTCCAACTCCTCACGGTTGTCCGAACTGTGCCGCACCTGCTCCGGCCCGCCCGCGATCCGGTCGACATAGGGGCCATAGCCCACCAGGTCCGTCGCCGCCGCCAGCGCCGCGGCGGCTTGCGGCGTCTGCATCTCGGCCGCCCCCGGCCCCAGCCCGACGATCACGACGCTTCCGGTCATCGCGCCCGCTGCCGCCCGGGCACGAGCACGATGGAGAAATACGGCGCCGGCCTGTCGTCCAGCTCCATCACCGGGAGAATACGCTCCCCCGCCATCGTCCCGCGCTCGACATAGATCGCCCGCTCCGCCAGCCCGGCGCGCGCCAACGCCGCTCGGATCTTCGGCAGGTTGCGGCCGATCTTCATGATGACAGCCGCATCTGCCCCCCGCAGCCGCGTCGTCAGCCCCTCCTCGTCCAGCGTCCCCGGCAATACCGTCAGCACGTCGTCGCCATGCGCGATCGGCGTGCCGGCGCACGTCCAGCAGCCGCTCATGGCGCTGACGCCGGCAATGACCTCGCTGCGGAACGACGGCCGCAGCCGGTCGAAGATGTACATCGACGAGCCGTAGAAGAACGGATCGCCCTCGCACAGCAGCACCGCGTCGCGCCCGGCCGCGAGCCGCTCGGCCAGCGCCGCGGCGCACGCATCGTAGAAGGCGACGATCTCCGCGCGGTAACGCGGATCGTCGAGCGCCACCTCGGTGGTGAACGGATATTCGAACCGCAGCTCCTCCACCGACCCGTCGATGTAGTCCGCGGCGATCGTGCGGGCATGGCCGGTGCGGCCGCGCTTGGCGAAGAAGGCGACCACCGGCGAGGCCGCGATCACCCGCGCCGCCTTGACCGTCATCAGCTCGGGATCGCCGGGACCGAGGCCCACGACATGGAAAATCCCGCTCATTCCGCCTCGCTCGCCAGCGCGTTGACCGCCGCGACCGCCATCGCGCTGCCGCCTCGGCGGCCCTCGACGATGAAGAACGGCACGCGCCCATCGGCCGCCAGCGCCGCCTTCGATTCCGCGGCGCCGACGAAGCCGACCGGCACGCCGATGATCGCGGCCGGAGGCGGCGCGCCGGCGTCGAGCAGCTCAAGCAGGTGGAACAGCGCCGTCGGCGCATTGCCGATCGCCACCACCGCCCCGTCCATGCGCTCGCCCCACAGGTCCAGCGCCGCGGCCGAGCGCGTGTTGCCGATGCGCCGCGCCAGCGCAGGCACCTCCGGCGCGTCCAGCAGGCAGATCACCTCGTTGCCGGCTGGCAGGCGCGGGCGGGTGATGCCATGCGCGACCATCTTGGCGTCGCACAGGATCGGCTTGCCGGCAAGCAGCGCGGCGCGCGCGGCGCGCGTGAATCCGGCATGAAAGCGCAGGGCGCGCGCCACCTCGACCATGCCGCACGCATGGATCACCCGCACCGCCACCCGCGCCTCCTCGGGCGTGAACCCGGCCAGGTCCGCCTCGGCCCGGATGGTGGCAAACGATTGCGCATAGATCGCCGCGCCATCGCGCACGTAATTGAGGCTCACGAGCATTGCTCCATCGCATCCTGCCCGAACACGAGCGCCTCGGCCGCGGTCAGCCCCCGCCGCACCGGCGCCCCGCCGGCCGTGCCATCACGCACCACGTCGAACCGCCCCGCCCGCCCCACGAGCGTCAGCGCCGCCTGTCCGGGATGCGCACAGCCCTTCTCGCAGCCCGACACATGCACCGCGCGATCCGGCCGCAGCGCTGCCGCCAGCGCGCGCGTGGCCACCGTCGCCGAGGCGCAAGCCGGCTGCCCCGGACAGGCCGAAACCAAGCGGCGCGGATCGTCGGACGCCACGATCAAACCAAGCCGCCCCGCCGCAGCCGGCAACGACTCCCGCGCCCCGGCGATGACCACGCAGCGGCCAGGCGCGAGCCGCAGCGCCCCGTCGCCATGCCGCTCCGCCAGCCCGGCCAACGTCGCCGCGTCGAACGCCCCGAACGGCAACCCGACGCCAAATGCCGCCCCAACCCAGCCGATCGCCTCCGGCCAAGCCGCCGCCGCCCGCGCCGGCCGCGTCGGCAAGCCGGCCTGCGCGAAGATCGCCGCCTCGCCCACCCGTGCCACCAGCTCCGCCATCCGCCGCCCGCCCCCGAGGGCCAGGAACGCCCGCGCGAGCTGCAACACCGCGCTCACCGGGTCGTCCACAACCGCTTCGCTGCCGCCGACGACGGCCGTGCGCTCCGCCTGCAGCCCGACCGCGATATCGGCGCGGGGCACCCCGTCGATCGAGACCCCGAACTTGGCCGGCAACCCGGCCAGATCTTCCGCCTGCACCAGCGCCGCCTCGATCGCCTGCGCCAGCGCATCGGACTCGCTCCAGGGCGGCGCCTGCACCGTACGGCGGCGCTCGGCCGCGGGATCGGCGCTGGCCAACCCAGCCCCTACGATCAACGAAGCAAACCGCCGCGCCGAGCCCTCGTCGAAGCCGCGGCACTGCAAACTCCCCCGTGCAGTCAGCTCGACCACCCCGTTGCCGTGCTCGGCACAAGCCGCCCCGATCAGCCTCGCCGCGTCCGCGCTGAGCCGGCCCAGCGGCGGTTTGACGCGCACCAGCAACCCGTCGCCCGTCGCCATCGGCTCGAACAGGCTCGGGCACCAGCCCTTCGCGCTCGTCACGCCCCCTCCAGTCGCGGGCCGACATCGTTGCGGCGCGTCTGCCACAAGCCCCGGCGCCGCGCTTCGGCGAATTGCGCCCGCATGCCCTCCCGCGCCGCCGGATTGGCCGCCTCGAGGAACGCATCGACCTCCGCGTCGCCCAGCGT
>JAABUZ0100006420.1_pt1 | contig 14709 bp, 11 predicted proteins | sample 5562091 | NCBI WGS metagenome assembly JAABUZ01 (sample SAMN12813069, study PRJNA571459) | rock metagenome | isolation source: Antarctica rocks | place: Antarctica: Victoria Land, Linnaeus Terrace sud | collected 2015-12-21 | reverse complement strand
GTCGCCAGCCTGTACAGCGCGGTGGGGCTATGAGCGCGGAACATCGGAGCATCGTCATCGCGATGGACGGGCCCTCGGGCACCGGGAAGTCCACCCTCGCGCGCCGGCTCGCCGTGCAGCTGGGCGGAAGCTACCTGGACACCGGGGCGATGTACCGCACGGCCACCTTGCACGTGCTGCGCTCCGATGTGGACCCGGACGACGCCGGCGCAGTGGCGGCCGTCACCGCCGAGCTGCCGCTGACCATCGGCACCGACCCGGAGCACCCGTGGGTGCAACTGGGCGGGCAGGACGTGTCCGCGGAGATCCGCGGCGCCGCCGTCACCCAGGCGGTGTCCGCGGTGTCGGCGGTGCCGGAGGTACGCGAGCGTCTGGTGGCCCGACAGCGGGAGATCGCCGAGGCAGCCGCCAGCGGCATCGTGGTGGAGGGCCGCGACATCGGCACCGTGGTGCTGCCGGACGCCGCCGTCAAGGTCTACCTGACCGCATCGGCCGAGGAGCGCGCCTCCCGACGGACCCAACAGGACCTCGCGGAAGGCCGGGAGTCGGACTGCGACGCCGTGCTGGCCGATGTGCAGCGGCGCGATTATCTCGATTCGACCCGGCTGACCTCGCCGTTGCGGCCCGCGGAGGACGCCGTCGCCGTGGACACCAGCGGGCTGGGCGTCGATGAGGTCCTCGACCGGCTGTGCGCGCTGGTCGCGGCAGAGACTGGAGTAAGGCAGTGACCGAGGAAGGCCTGATCTCGGGCGACGGCATCTGGAGCGACGAAGCCGACTGGGAGCTCGCCGCCGAGGAGTTCGGCGACGACCACGGCCCGGAGGAGGCCGTACCGGTGCTCGCCGTGGTCGGGCGGCCCAACGTGGGCAAGTCCACGCTGGTCAACCGCATCATTGGTCGCCGTGAGGCGGTGGTGCAGGACGTGCCTGGCGTCACCCGCGACCGGGTGTCCTACGACGCCAACTGGAACGGCCGTCGCTTCACCGTGCAGGACACGGGTGGCTGGGAGCCCGACGCCAAGGGTCTGCAGAAGTCCGTGGCCGCCCAGGCGGAGCAGGCGATGAAGACCGCCGACGTGGTGCTGCTCGTGGTGGACACCGTGGTCGGTGCCACCGCGACGGACGAGGCGGCCGCCCGGGTGCTGCGCCGCGGCAAGATTCCCGTGCTGCTGGCCGCGAACAAGGTGGACGACGAACGGACGGAGTCCGAGGCGGCGGCCCTGTGGTCGCTGGGGCTGGGGCAGCCGCATCCGGTGAGTGCCACCCACGGACGGGGCACCGGCGACCTCTTGGACGAGATCCTGGCCGCTTTGCCGCACACCCCGCGGGAGGGTGACCCGGTAGCGGGGCCACGGCGGGTGGCGCTGGTCGGCAAGCCCAACGTGGGCAAGTCCAGCCTGCTCAACCGGCTCACCGGCGACGAGCGCTCGGTGGTGCATGAGATCGCGGGCACCACGGTCGACCCGGTGGACTCGCTGGTGGAGCTCGGCGGACAGATCTGGCGGTTCGTGGACACCGCGGGGCTGCGCAAGCGGGTGAGTCATGCCAGCGGGGCGGAGTTCTACGCCTCGCTGCGCACCCGCTCGGCGATCGAAGCCGCCGAGGTGGCGGTGCTGCTGATCGACGCGCACGAGGTGATCAGCGAGCAGGACCTGCGGGTGCTGTCCATGGTCGCCGATGCCGGTCGGGCGTTGGTGCTGGCGTTCAACAAGTGGGACCTGGTCGATGAGGACCGCCGGTACGTGCTGGAGCGGGAGATCGACCGCGACCTGGCGCGGGTGCCGTGGGCACAGCGGGTGAACATCTCCGCGCACACCGGGCGCAGTGTGGCCAAGCTGGTGCCGGCGCTGCGGACGTCGCTGGCGTCCTGGGACAAGCGCATTCCCACCGGGCAGCTGAACACCTGGCTGACCCAAGTGGTGGCGTCCACGCCGCCGCCGATGCGTGGTGGCCGCTTGCCGCGCGTGCTGTTCGCGACACAGGCGGCAACGCGGCCGCCGACGTTCGTACTGTTCACCACGGGGTTTTTGGAGGCCGGGTACCGGCGGTTCCTGGAGCGCAGGCTGCGGGAGAGTTTCGATTTCACCGGCAGTCCGGTGCGGGTCAACGTTCGGGTGCGGGAGAAGCGGGACCGCCGCAAGCGCTGAGCTTTCTTCGTCGCCAAGACACCAGGGAAGATAGCCAGGTCGTTGCATGTTCAACCAACTATGAAGAACATCGGATTCCTGTCGTTCGGCCACTGGACGCCGTCGCCGCAGTCGCAGACTCGCTCCGCATCCGACGCGCTGCTGCAGTCCATCGATCTGGCCGTCGCCGCCGAGCAGCTCGGAGTGGATGGGGCGTACTTCCGGGTGCACCACTTCGCCCGGCAGCTGACCGCACCCTTCCCGCTGCTCGCCGCCATCGGGGCCAGGACCGACCGGATCGAGATCGGCACCGGCGTGATCGACATGCGCTACGAGAACCCGCTCTACATGACCGAAGACGCCGGCGCGGCCGACCTCATCGCCGGCGGCCGACTTCAGCTGGGCATCAGCCGGGGATCACCGGAGCAGGTGATCGACGGGTTCCGGTACTTCGGCTATGCGCCTGGCGAGGGCTCCGACCATGCGGCGATGGCCAGGGAGCACACCCGGATCTTCCTCGAGATGCTCGAGGGTGAGGGGTTCGCGCAGCCCAACGCGCGGCCGATGTTTCCCAACCCGCCCGGACTGCTTCGGCTCGAGCCGCACTCGCCCGGTCTGCGCGAGCGCATCTGGTGGGGTGCCGGGACGCGGGCGACGGCGGAGTGGACCGCTAAGCAGGGCATGAACCTGATGAGCTCCACGCTGCTCACCGAGGACACCGGGGTGCCGTTCCACCAGCTGCAGGCCGAGCAGATCCAGCGGTTCCGCGACGCCTGGACGGTCGCCGGCCATGAGCGTGCGCCGCGGGTCTCGGTCAGCCGCAGCATCTTCCCGGTGGTCAGCGACCTGGACCGGGCGTACTTCGGTGGTCAGGCCGGCGGCCAGGACCAGGTCGGTCAGCTCGACGGTGGCCTGGCGCGGTTCGGCAAGACCTATGCCGGCGAGCCGGAGCAGCTGGTGAAGGAGCTGGCCGAGGACGAGGCGATCGAGGCGGCGGACACCCTGCTGCTGACGATCCCCAACCAGCTGGGTGTCGACTACAACGTGCACGTGCTCGAAACCGTGCTGCGCGAGGTGGCGCCGGAGCTGGGCTGGCGCTGACGCCGACTGACGGGTTCGCAGTGGGCGGTTGATCGGCCGGTTCGTCGGGTGGTGGCGGGCTGCGGTAACCTCATCGAGCGCTCGTTCGCGGGCGTGTTCGGGCTGTGGCGCAGCTTGGTAGCGCACCTGACTGGGGGTCAGGGGGTCGCAGGTTCAAATCCTGTCAGCCCGACCGGTCGGTCCTGGATCTCATACACCAGGGCCGTGTTCATTCTCTGAGTGTGCGACCGCGCATGACACCAAGTGTCGGCTTCCTTTAGACCAGGAGTCGAAGCAGTGCCGATTGGGTCCAGCATCCGTACTGTGATCCGCCTCACGAGTCCGCGTGGCGCATGGTCTGTCGCAGGTCACCTGCTGCGCGGCCTCAAGGCTGCTGCCTGAACCAGACAGAAGAGCGCGATCGGTGACACGACCACAGCCACTTGGTGGAGGCGATCGACGGGGCCATACGAGGCCCTGCCGCGATCGAACCTTCTCCCCAGGCAGCCCGAGTCAGGACCGCCCCCATTCCGGTCTCGTAGTGCTGTCGAAGATGCCGAGTCGGGTCGGTACTCTCCAGATCGCGATCTTCGCCAAGTACGTCTCCAACTCCGAGACCACACTTGTCGAGTTGCGTTGCATGGCTCAAGAGGATCGGGCTTTTTGAGCGGGTGTTGCCCGTCTCGCAGGGCTACTGGGGCTCCAGCAACTTTCGCTTCTCGACATCGACTTCGCCCAACTTCGTCAGGATGTACTTGGCGCCCTGCAGGTGGATGTAGTCCTTACTGCTGTCGAGCGCATTCAGCGTGCGCTGGATCTGGGCCCGCATCGGTGCGCGAGCCCAAAAGCGCAACTCCTCCAGCGTCGCTCCCTCAGCGCCGCGCCAGTAGAGCAGTACCAGGAAGTGATCCGACGCCTTCAATTGCTTGAGGACACGCGGGAACCCATCAAACACCTGGATCAGTGGAACGTCCTTCGACACGAGGTCGCCAATGATGCCGTGCGCCTCACCCGGTGAAACATTGTGGAACAGGCGGACGAGCTCCGCCAGCACCCACTCCATGTTCCTGACAACCATGGTGGCGTCCTGCTGATTCGGGTCGATCCCGTCGCTCAGGTGAGCGACGTCGCGTTTGTTGCGGACGTCGTAGATCAGCCGGAGCGTCCGTGGGATATGGAACCGGACGCTGTCGGGCGCGGTCGTCGCCTGCTCCAGCTTCACAATGAGCTTCGGTACTCTCGGGAGCGTGTCCCCCAGCGGCGTGTACGTCTGGGTGGTGGTCCACTCGAGGATGCGAAAGACAGCCTCCGAGAATCGCGCACCCTCGATCTCTGACGGACGCAGGTCCTCCCGGTAGAACCGACGCTTCGCCTCTGCAAACGCCTCAAGCAGTTCATCAACCAGTTCGGTTGGAATTCCGGCTATATTGAAGCCCGCCGCAACGCGGGTGATCAGGGTGGTCACGCCCCCCCCGGGACTTTGTCGATGACGGCGCCGAAGGCCGCTATGCCACTGCCCTTCGCCTCGAGGCGAAGGGTCTTCTTCTCGCCCTTTACAACGAAGCCTTCCAATTTGCCCAGGTGATGCGAAGCGAAGTTCTTCTGGTCGTAGCAGTGCTTGCTCTCGCAAGCATCCTTGATGACCTCCAGGGAGGTGTCCAGGTCGCCCATCCCGACCCTGCGAAAAACGGTGACGATTTGGGCGACGGCTCGCGCCTGGGCGGTAGTGGTCGATCCGTACTTGCTTGACGAGCCGAGGAGTTTCACCGAACCGTCGTCGATATGGAACACCCGCTCTAACTTCTCGATGGCGACGCCGGTTTCTTCGCCCACCGCCTTCATCACGGCGCCTTCGTCGACACTGACAGCGCCGATCTCATCGCCAGCGCCGCCCGTGCCTCGACCTTCACCGGCTTCACCGCCGTTGACTCGACCGGAATGATCCAGAGCACCGGTGATCCCGTAGCGGTCGCCCGCCCATCGCAAGACACGCCTCTGCACCTCGGCGTCCAGGCTGTCCACAGCAGCCGCGACGGCCGACATGGCGTCGATCTCCGGGTCGCTCATCACTCGGCCCCCACCAGTTCGTCCACGAAACTGGGGAACGCGGCGATGCCGGCCGCCTTGGCGCGGATACGGCGGTTGGTGCCCGTCCCCGTGACTACGAAGCCACTCAACTTCCCCAAATGCGAAGAGAAGTTCGCGGAGTCGTAACATTTGAGCCGCTGAACCTCCGAGCGTACGACCTCGACGGGCGTCTCGTCTTCCTCGAGGCCGAACCCGCGGACGATCGTGAGAATCTGCGCTACCGCGCGGGTCTTGTCGGCGTTACTCTTGCCGAGCTTGACGCCCGGCAGGCTAACTTTGATCGTGTCACCGTCCAGGTGGACCAACCGCTCCAACTTGTCGAGATCGACGACGGTCTGCTGGACTACTCGGCCGTAGATTTCCGCCTCGGTGACGGCGAGTCCTTGGTCTTCGCCGTGACCGTCATTAGCCTCCGCCCTGCCACTGCCACCACCGTTGCCTCCACCGCGCGTGCCGGACGGGGTTGGCGGGGCAAGCTGAGCTGGCGGCGAGAGCAGGCGTACGGCCTCACGAAATGCCACCGGCTGGATTGGTGCCGGCAGGCCGGCTTCCTCGACGGCCGCCCACGCCTTCTGGAGCACTTCGCTCACTTTCATCGCAACAACTCCTGTGTATTGGGGATACCAGGTTATCGCCGTGAATGGAAAATCACAAGAAGGACTTGCGTCGGCCGGTCCTTCATGTTTGTATCGACTGTGCCTCCCTTTCGGGCCAGCATCTCTTTCGCAGCTCAGCGAGCTGAGTAGGACGCCGGAGTCTGTCGTCCAAACACAGTGACGTCATGGCTGTACTGAGTGTATGCCATTGCAATTGCTAGTAGCCCCATGAAGCAAGCTCTATCGCGCATGAAAGTGGTTGCGGCAGCGCCTCAGAGCCCCAATTGGTATGTAGGGCTGCTGGCAGTCCATTTATACCTAGACCATCTGTGAGTGCCTAGCAGATCGCGCCTTTCGTTCGCCTCGAGCGGTCGATGATGGTGGATAGACTCGGGATTGAAGTGGTCTCACGGGCCCGGCATGTCGGTCTTCTTCCTGAGCTCGGACCGAGGACCGCCTCGACTATGGTGTGGTCAACGACAACGCGAGATGTTGACCTTCGACCTCGGCAGCACCGCGCTGCTTCGTTGCTGTTGTGCTTCATCTCGAGGGTCCGACACAGTTCTCGGGCTGAGCATGGAGTGCCCCGGCCGGACCACCGAACTGGTTGCGCCACCGGTAGTAGGTCTGCTTGGAGACCCGCAGCACTCGGCAGACGTCGGCGACGTCCTTGCCCTCGCCCAGCATCGGATCCGCACTAAGCCAGCTTGCGTACGACCCGCTCTAGCGAGTGCCTCTCCCTTGTCGTCATCGTCATCGACCTTCCTGCCCATCTGGTGGGCGGCAAGATTTCACTCGACCTGGATCAACCAGCCGGGGTCAGGCCAGTACAGCCGAGGTCCGGCTGGGGGTGACGCACTGGTCGGCGCGGTTGTTGGGCGAGGACCTTGACATCAGCTTCGCGATGGTGGCGCGGGTGTGGCGGCGGTGGGGGTTGAAGCCGTGGAAGGCCGAGACGTTCAAGTTCTCCACCGACCCGGATGGGGCTCGGCGAGCTGCTCGGCCAGGGGGAGGCGCCTCGGCGACGGGGCACACCTCAGCCTGTCGCTCAGTCGCGCCGACGCAACACCAGCGCAGCCGCAGCACGATTCGCCATGCCTCATTCTGACCGGACCCAAAGCCTAACAACTAACGACACAGACCACTAGAAGGTGTACCGATTAGGCTACTATGCCGACAGCTGAAATACGGCTATACTCAATTTGATGAGCATTTTCAGTCTAAGCCACTTCACCTTAAGTGATGGTACCGAGCTGGATCTAGCCCCAGGATCCGTGCTCTGCGTTGTCGGCGGTAATAACGTCGGCAAGTCGTTGTTCCTGCGCGAAATCACCGGGCACCTGCAACGCCACTTGTGGCCGCAGCGTCAGATCGTTAATGAACTTAGTTTCGCCATGGGCCTGAACGACGAGACGTCTGGACCCTGGCTACGCGTCAACGGCATACAACAGACTACGGCGGGCCAGGAGGAGGTGTTCACCCCCGTCAACGGAGGCTCCGGCACTAGCGTGACCAACTTCATGGGCACGGTCGCCAATATCCAGCAGATCGGTCTTGGGCAGTTGATGAACTTCTTCGTTCGAGTGCTCGATTCCCATCAACGTGCAGAACTGGCTATAACCAATATGCAGGTTGGAAGTGGAGCTCTCTACCTGGTTTACCGCGATGGCTCGCTTGAACAAAAGTTGAGCAACTTGTGCAAAAGTGTCTTTGGTTTCCCACTAACTCTCGACCGCTCCAACGGAACCGTCATGCTCAGAGTGGGCAAGCCGATCGTTCCAGTTCCTTCATTGCAGCACCCGACGAAGGAATATGCTGACGACGTTCTGAGCCTGCGTCCGCTTGCCGAACAGGGTGACGGAGTCCGGAACTATATGAGTATGGCTCTTCACATGCTGACGGCTTCAGAGCCGGTCACTATAATTGACGAGCCTGAGGCCTTCTTGCACCCAGCGCAGGCCCGGGTGCTTGGAGGGTACCTGGGCAAAGAGGTCAAAGCTCGTGAGCTGCAGCTCATCACAGCTACACACGATCGGGACTTTGTACTCGGTCTACTCGGCTCTGGCGCGCTGGTGACATTCTTTCGACTGAACCGCGTTGGAGACGCGACCACAGCAACTGTCTTGCCTGCCGCAGAGGTTAATAAGCTGTGGTCTCGCCCGGTCTTGCGGTACTCGAACATTTTGCAAGGACTGTTTCATAAGGCTGTTGCCGTATGTGAAGCTGACGCTGACTGTAGGTGGTATGCCGCGGTTTTAGATTCTGTCATGGAAGATTCGTCGAGATCTTCAGAAGAAGCGTTGTTCGTTCCATCGGGCGGCAAAGATCAAATCCCGTCAAGCGTAGCAGCATTGCGAAGGCTTGGTGTACCGGCGTTTGCCATGCTGGATTTCGACTCACTTCTTGACCAAGACTTTATGGAAAAGATGCTCAAGACGTTTGATGTCGCCGATGAGCAGCTGTTGAAGACGCTCAAATCGATCAACTCGCAACTCAGTACGTCTGAACAGCATAAAGCAGCAAAAAGTAGCGGCCTCAATGGCCTTCCGCTAGGTGACGTTACGCGGATGGCTACGGAACTGCTGGAGTCTTTGAAGGGACACAACATCCTCGTGGTCCCAGTCGGAGAGCTTGAGTCGTTTGACCGGAGAATCGGCGGTCACGCGGCAATTTGGGTTACGCAGGCGCTGAAGCGGAATCTGCACAAGACGAACGGAGCGGCGCGGGAGTACGTAACGCCACTCGCTACCGCCATAACTGTTTAAGCGAGTATCTAGTTTGTAATTTCGGGGGAAAATCTATCCGTTACGATGCTCCCGCATCACTAACACGATATCTACCTTGAGCTTCACCACGCACTTTATCTGCCGTGGCTGAAGAAGCGTGGTCGCCCCTTTGTGTCAACCTAGTGGGCCGTGTCTCAAGTCGGTCGACGTTTTACTTTCTTGAGGACCTCGTCGGCGGTTTTGGTCCAGGTGAACGGGTGACAGCGGTCGTTCCAGCCGTCGATGAAGGCGCACATTTTGGCGTTGAGGTCGCGGACGGAGCCGAAGGTCCCGCGGTGGATGGCTTGGCGTTCAACAATCCCATACCAGACCTCTACCAAGGCTGATATGTCACGGAGGCCGTGGTGCCGAGCTGTACCGCCGATGATCGCTATCGCGTGGCCGAGCCGGGCGGATGTGCGCGTAACGGTGGCACCGGCCGACTGCACGTCGGCGCGACTGCACAACGGCGTGACGGGGCAACGGGGCAACGGGGCAACGGGGTACGGGTGCCGCCGCCTGAGCCGCTGGCTCTGAACCTGTGGACCCCTGGCCTTTGAAGCACCGTTGTCGGTCGGCGCGCTCCGAGCGCGGGGGCGACCTACGCCGACGACCGTACGCCATCGCTCCGGGCGCGACAGAAAACCGCCGGTCAGGGTGCCGGTAGGGTAAAGGCTTGCGCCGCAACCAGACTCCGCCGGTCCGCGGGTCGACGGGGCGGGTCCGTTCGGGTAGACTTCGTTCGGAGTCGCTCGATCCCGAGCGGCAAGCGACGGCCGAGTTGCAGGAGAGAACGCGAAGTGGGGCGTGGCGCCCCAACGGTTTCCACGGGGCCTGTGCCCTAACGGTTTCCACGGGGCCTGTGCCCTAACGGTTTCCACGGGGCGCGATGCCCCAACCCAACCCTTGTCTTTTCAGGGATCGCGTAGCTCTGTGCTCGGCTTTTGTCGTATTCACGCTCGGCAACGCCGTCTGTAGGCGCGATCTCTGGTGTCTAAACCAGGAGGAATCATGAGCAGAATTCAGGAGCTATCCCCCGCGATGCAGCGGCTGGCCGAGGTCAGATCAGCACCGGCCTACCGCAATGACCTACCGACGCTGGACCGCCCTAGCGTCGTGGCGCTGTGCGCGTCTATGGGTGTTGAGGTTACAGAGCGTGGCGTGAAGTTTGAAAGCATTAGGGGCGCCCTAGCCAGCCATAAGGTGCTCGGGCGCATATAGAGTGTGAACGGTTTTCTACAATTGTCGCTAGATTGGCTATACACCGTTTGATCCACTCGTCGTTCCCACTCGTCAAGGGGCTCGCGTACGGAGCAGCACAACAACACCACCGACCAGTGGGCCGACGTTGACGCGATGGCAGACGTGGACCAGTGGCCCAGGGCCGACCGCGCCTACCACCACCGCGGATGACCATCCACTCATGGCACCCACTCACCACCTACTACCGCGCCTTGGCTCACCACCGCGCCTTGGCTCACGCGGGATCGCCGGTCGCCGGTCGCCGGTCGCCGGTCGCTCGGTCGCCCGACTCGCCTTACGGAGTCCGGGGACCCACTTTGCTGAGGCCTAGCTCCACAGCTCCCGGCCGAGACCGGCCCAGCGCGGGTCGTTTATCCGGCGGGCTTCCGCAGGCCCGCAAAGTTGGCGACAGGTGATTGCCAGTGAGCGGTGAAACATGCAGTGGGACAAAGCAACGGCGCTATAGCGCTCCATATAGGACTGGCGTACGTTCGGGGCGGGTCGAGGCGGAAGGCGGAACCGTTCGTCTACGCCCCACAGACAGCAAGGAGAAGGTCGTGACCAAGATCGAGAAGCCGTACATGTTCGGGTACGTCCGCGTGTCCACTGAGGAACAAGCCGAGTCCCGCAACGGCATCGAGGCGCAGGCAGTGCTGCACGCTGAGGCCGAGCGGCGGGGTTGGGACCTTGAGGTGTTCCGCGATGAGGGCAAGTCAGGGAAGGTCGTCAACGAGGGACTACGCGAGGTGCTGGACCTCTTGGTTTCAGGGCAGGGTGACGGCCTGGTTGTGTCCAAAATGGACAGGCTCGCTCGCAGTGTTATCCACGCGGCCACGATCACTGAGCGAGCGCAGAAGCAGGGTTGGTCGCTCGTGGTGATCGACCTCAACCTCGACTTCACCACTGCCTCAGGGCGTCTGATGGGACACATGCTCATGTCGTTCGCCGAGTTCGAACGTGGCGTGATTGGGGAGCGCACCTCAGCAGCCCTCGCAGCCAAGAAGCGTCGCGGCGAACCAGTGGGCCGAACCTGCGCAGCTCCCGCGCCCATCGTCCGTCGCATCGTTATGGATCGTCGGGCAGGTCAGTCCTTCGCACGGATCGCCCGAGCCCTGACCAACGAGGGCGTGCTCAGCCCGACAGGACTCGACTCATGGCAGTCGTCGTCGGTGCGACGCATCTACACCTCAGCGGCGGCCAAGGAAGCAGCCCAAGCAACCCACGAGCAGAAAGCGAGCTGATCATGGCGAACGTCCGCAAGATCACGAGGGACGACGGCACCCGGTTCTACCAGGTTCGCTGGCGGACGCCGGACGGCAAGCACCGCACCAAGGGTGGCTTCCCGACGAAGCGTGCGGCCGAGGACTACGTCAACGACGTGGACTATGCACGGCGCCGCTCCACTACTTTCGACCCCAAGGCAGGCGCGGTCTCGTTCCGCGAGGCCGCGCAGGACTGGCTCAGTTCGCGGCACGACCTGAAGCGCTCCACCCACGCGGGCTACGTGGCCGCACTCGCCCCAAAGTCCACAGAAGGCAGCACCGAGGTGAAGGACACGCGCCGCGACGCTGACAACGCAGCGGGCAGGGCCAAGCGCGCAGCGTTGAGCATCGACGCGACGTTCGGCGGATACCCAATCAACAAGATCACCCGCACCCAGATTTCGGAGTGGGTGAGTGCGATGGCCGCGGCAGGTAGTAAGCCGTCCACCGTCCGGCATGCGTTCTTCATCGTGCGAATGGTCCTGGCGCAAGGCGTCGTGGACGGACGGTTGGCGACGAACCCAGCCGACTACGTGCGCTTACCGAGCGAGCGGTCAACCGGCGCGGCTCCTGCTGGGGTGGTGGACGACCCAGCGCAGTTCCTCACCGCCGCTCAAGTCGGAGCGCTCGTGAACGCCACGCCGTGGCCGTACAACGTGACCGTGAACCTCGCGGCGTGGGCTGGGCTACGTGCTGCGGAGCTGTGTGGCCTCCAGGTGGGCGATGTGGAGTTGCCCACGCCGATGATCAACCCCAACGCGCCCGCGAAGCCAGGTGTGCTGAGGGTCGAGCGAACGGTGCTGCAGATCGGCGGGGTACTCACCTACGACAGCCCCAAGACACGCGGAAGCCGCCGTATGGTGCCGTTGCCGCACGAGCTGACCGCTGTGCTGCGGGACTACCTCGTAGTCCACCCGCGCCGTAACGAGGCCACAGCGCCGCTGTTCCCCGGGTTCGGTCTTACCGCGTTCAAGCCCACGGGTGTCGCGGCGAGCGACGCCACGGGACGCCGAACAGCCCCGACACCTGAGGAGACGCGCGGAGCGCTAACGGTCCAGCAAGCCTGCGACCAACTGACCCTCGACTGGTCCGCCATGCTCCGGCACGGATCGTTCTACCGCTACGTGTACCGGCCTGCTGTGCTGCGGGCTATCCGGCTCGGCACAGAGCTCAGCGCGGACGCGACCACCCGAGGAGGCGCGGACCTGCCGCCCGCGCTCCGGTTCCACGCCCTGAGGCACACGTACGCCTCGCTGTGCGTAGCAGCGGGGCTCCCCGCCTTGGCGATTGCCAAATTCATGGGCCACTCGAAGGTGACGACCACCCTCACCGTCTACGCGCATCTGTTCGAGGACGACCACAGCGACGCTATGGCCGCGCTCGGCGCGATGGATACGCCTCGGCAGACCGCAGACAACGTCGTGCCGATTCGACGTTCGGGTTAGAGCGACCGGGGGCTCATGCGGGATGATCGACACATCTTAGCGGAAGATGTCGCAACATATTGACGCGCTCCGATGAGCCAGTTACGATGATGGCTGAACATCGAAGAAGATGTCGCAACATCACCCAACGAATCGGAGCAAGACGATGATCCTTGTACATCTGAAGACTAGCTGGCCCAACGTCCTTGCGGGTGAGGACGATGCTGACCGCGCGACGCTGAAAGCGTGGGCGGGTATCAATGATGCATCCCTCCAGAGGTATGCAGATGTCGTCCTTGGCATCTACAAGGACGAGGTTGTGTCGGCATACGACGTCACCGGGTGGGAGAGGCAGAAGGGTGACCGGAATCGAACCCGTGTTGCATTCGAGGGCAACCACTCGAAGCGGTGGGGGCACCTGATCGGCACACCGAACCCCGGCACCACCTGGGGGCCGGGCATGGCACGGCCGGTCCAGTACCTAGACACCCAGCGTCTTATCGACGGTGACGTCGAGGTCGAGGACACGGAAGCAGGGCGTCGAGCCATCATCGAGGGCTTCATCCTCACCGTCCTGGAGGACGGTAACGCCAACCTCGTAATGCCGAAGGACCGGCAGCTACAGGTGATACCCGCGTAGCGGCTCGGGCTCGCCGTTCGCGGCGTATCCGCGGCGTCATCGGGTCTTGCGTTGGATGCCGAGGCTTGGTGAAAGCCTTCGACCTGCGGAAACATGAGAGCGGATGACGGGAATCGAACCCGCGTGTTCAGCTTGGGAAGCTGATGTTCTGCCATTGAACTACATCCGCCGGTGCCCTGAGGGCAACGGCAAGCAGCATAACGCGGCTACCAACCGCGCAGATCCACCGGCCAACGCTCGCGCACCTGCTCGCCCTCAACCAGCCACATGGCCTCGTGTAGCGCCACCGTCGGGTCGACGTGCGCAGGGAGTACCCGGATCCGCTGACCCACCTGCACGGGTCGGGTTGGGGCGAAGGTGGTGTGCTCGTCGCTGCAGAACCACACCTGGGCGTCCGGGATGGTCGGGTTGCCGTGGTCCATGCCCAGCGACTTCAGGCCCACGTCGGCCACGGCATAACCCTCGCTCACCGAGATGACGGTCGCCAGCAGCGACAGTGCATGCCCGAAGGGGTAGCCGAGCGTTGCGTAGGAGGTGTCCATCAGCGCGTAGGAGCCGGCCTGGATCTCGGTGGCCCACCTGTTGGCGGCGTAGGTGCCGGTGCCGCCGGCGCTGACGAGTTCTCCGCCGACCGCGGTATGTGCCTTCAGTAGCAGCGCCATCGCCTCTTCGGTGAGCCGTCGTTGCTCCTCGGGAGGCTGCATCATCATCAGATGCCCTTCGTAGCCCATCACGCCGCGCACCGACAGGCCGCGGGTGCGGGCCAGGTCCGCGATCCGGCCGGCCTGATCGGGCGCGCAACCGCAGCGCGGGAGGCCGATGTTGACGTCGACGACGACCTCCCGCACACCCCCCGCCGCGGCGGCGGCCACGGTATCGGCCGAGTCGACCGCCACGGTGACCCGGTGGCCCAGCTCGACCAGTGCGCCGAGCCGGCTGGTGTCGAGCACCTCATTGGCCAGTAGCAGATCGCTGCCCAACCCGGCGGCCGCCATGCCCTCCACCTCGCGGATGGTGGCGCAGGTGAACCCGTGATGGCCCGCGGCATCTTGGACTCGCGCCAGCTCCGTGCATTTGTGTGCCTTGACGTGCGGCCGCAGTCGGGCACCGGGAAGCGCCGTGGCCATGGTGTCCACGTTGGACTGCAAGGTGGCCTTTTCGACGAGCAGGGCCGGGGTCTGCAGCTCGGCGGTGGTCAGGCTCATCCGAGCACCCGATCCAGGTAGGAGTTGGCGAAGTGGCGTTCCGGGTCCACGGCGTCGCGCACCGAACGGAACTCCTCGAAGCGGGGATAGCGGCTTCTCAGTGTGGCGGCGTCCTGGAAATGCAACTTGCCCCAGTGCGGGCGCCCGTCCAAAGAGTTCATCACCGACTCCACGGCACGGAAGTACTGCTCATAGGGCTCGCCGCGGAACATGTGCACCGCGAGGTAGGCGGAGTCGCGGCCCGACGCGGTGGACAGCGGGATGTCGTCGGCGGCGGCGAAG
>JAABUZ0100006419.1_pt1 | contig 14712 bp, 18 predicted proteins | sample 5562091 | NCBI WGS metagenome assembly JAABUZ01 (sample SAMN12813069, study PRJNA571459) | rock metagenome | isolation source: Antarctica rocks | place: Antarctica: Victoria Land, Linnaeus Terrace sud | collected 2015-12-21 | reverse complement strand
GCCTTCACAACGTCCTGCTGCTCGAGCAGCTCGTTTTTCTGCGCGACGGCCTCGGTGACGATCTGCTGCGCCTTTTCCTGGGCATCGCGGACGATGCGGTCCTTGTTCGTCGCGATGACCTTCGCGCGGCCGACTTCCTCGGGCAACGTCGAGCGCATCTTCTCGATGTACTCGACAAGGCGTTCTTCGCTGAGGATCCGGTGGCCGAGCGGCACCCAGGTCCCCTCGTGCACGTACGCTTCGAGCTTATCGATGACGCGGTAGATCGACATGCGGGGTTCCTCCGAGAGCGGTACGTATGTGGTTCATCCGGGCGAGCACGGGTCCTGGCACGAACTTCGCGATGTCGCCGCCTTCGAGAAAGACCTCTTTGACGAGGCTCGAGCTCACGAACGAGTAGCTCGATTCGGCCATCAGGAACAGCGTGTCGACGCCCGAGAGCGAACGGTTCATGTGCGCGGTCGCCATCTCGTTCTCGAAATCGGAGATGGCGCGCAGGCCCTTGACGATGACGTCGGCGCCGAGCGACGTGACGTAATCGGCGAGCAGGCCGCGGAAATGATCGACTCGCACGTTCGTGCTCGCGGCGCCGATGCATTCGCGCAACATCGCTTCGCGTTCGTCGAGCGCGAAGTACGGCGTGCGTTTCTGCGGGTTCGCGACGACGGCCACGGTGAGGTGCTCGAAGGCCCGCGCGGCGCGCGCGATCACGTCGAGGTGGCCGATCGTCGGCGGATCGAAGGAGCCGGGATAGACGGCCAAGCCCGAACGCGTGATCAGTCGGAGCGCCGCACGAACTGTAAGCTCACGTCGCCATATCGTGCGTCGCGAAGCGTAACGAAACCTGGGCTCGCGAGCGGCGGCGCCGTCGCGCGGTGCTCGTACACGATCGTCGTCGCCGCGTCGAGCGCGCCGCGCTCGGCGAGCTCGTCGAGCGCGGCGACCGGCGGCGGCAGATCGTACGGCGGGTCGGCGTAGACGATGTCGAACCGCCCGGCGAGGCGCGCGGCGACGCGCTCCGCCCGGCCGCAGATCACCGTCGCACGCGCGGTCACCCCGAACGCCGCGAGCACGCCGCGTAACCGCTCTGCGGTCGGTGCATGCGCTTCGACGAACACGGCGCTCGCCGCGCCGCGCGAGAGCGCCTCGATCCCGATCGCCCCCGTCCCCGCGAAGAGATCGAGGACGCGCGTCTCGGCGAGCGCGTCGCCGAGCATCGCGAAGAACGCCTCCTTCACGCGGCCGGGCGTCGGTCGTACCGCGTCGCCCGGCGGCGAGGGGATGATGCGCGAGCGGAGCTCGCCGCCGCTCACGCGCACGAGGTCAGACGGGTGCGGCTCCGAGCGCTTCGCGCAATAGCGGCAGCAAGTCACCCAGGGCGTGGATCGTGTGCGCGGGCCGCACGGCGTCCGGGGGATACGGCTTCTGCTCGGCGTCGAGCCAGATGGCGACCATCCCGGCCTCCGTCGCTCCGACGCAATCGGCGATCGGATCGTCGCCGACGTACCAGATCTTGCCGGCCGGGAGCGCGAAGAGCTTCTCGAGGCTCTCGAAGGCGGCGCGAGCGGGCTTGCGCGCGCCGATGCGCTCGCTCACGAAGACCGGCGCGAAGATCTCGAGCACGCGCGCCTTCTCCTCTTGGAGCGGGCTCCAGCCGTTGCTCAGGACGCCGTAGGCGACGCCCATCGCCTCGAGCTCGGCGAGCAGCCCGCGCAACCCGGGCAGCGCCGTCATGTGCTCGCCGACCTTCACGAGCACCGCCTCGCGATAGTCCTCGGCTTCATCGATCACGTCGACGCGCTTGCCGCCGGCGACGAACTGCTCGAAGAAGCCCGCGATGCCGAGCTCGACGCTGACGTCGCCCGAGCGCATCGAATGCAGCGTCTCGCCGATCGCCTCTTCGGCCGCGGCCGTGTCGTAGGTGACGCCGCGCCGCTGCGCGCGGGCCGCGAGCATCGCGAGGGCGACCGTCTTCTCGAGCAGGTTATCGATGCCGAGCGTGTGGTCGAGATCGAACCCGACCGCAATATCACGAGCCATGAAGGCTTCCTTCGCGCCGCGCGCCGTGCCGTCCGCCGTGCCTCAGCTGCTGAGCAGCCGCCGCCGCGCGCTCGCGTCGCCCGCGGCTCGCGCCTGCGCGACGAGGCGTTCCGCGTGGTCGGGATCGGCGACGACGTACGCGTCGGCCGCGAGCTTCGCGCGTTCGTAGAGCGCGAAATCCGAGACGATGCTGCCGAGGAGCCGGCGGCCGCCGGCCTGCGCGAGCCCCGCGAACTCGCCCTCGCCTCGCAGCCGCAGATCGGCCTCCGCGATCGCGAAGCCGTCCGTCGTGTTCGCGAGGATCTCGAGCCGCCGGACGTGCGCGCGATCATCGGGAGCGACGAGGACGCAGTACGAGCGCGCGACGCCACGGCCCACGCGGCCGCGCAGCTGATGGAGTTGCGCGAGCCCGAACCGGTGCGCGTCGAGCACGACCATCACCGAGGCGTTGGGCACGTCGACGCCGACCTCGACGACCGTCGTCGCGAGCAGCACGTCCGTCTCGCCCGCCGCGAAGGCAGCCATCGCCGCATCCTTCTCGCGCGGCGGGAGCCTGCCGTGCAGCAGCGCGACGCGCAAGTCGGGGAAGACGTCCGCGCGCAGGTGCTCGAGCTCGGCCATCGCGCTCGCGCCCGTCGCCTCGGCGTCGTCGATCGCAGGCACGACGACGTAGGCCTGCCGGCCCCGCGCGACGTTGCGGCGCACGAAGTCGTACGCCTTGGCTTTCCGGCGCTCACCCACGACGTATGTCTCGATCGGCGTGCGGCCCGGCGGCAGCTCGTCCACCGTCGTGAGGTCGAGGTCCGCGTACTTCGTCTGCGCGAGCGTGCGCGGAATCGGCGTCGCCGTCATGTGCAGCGTATGCGGCGCGCGGCTCTTTTCCCGCAGCGCCGCACGCTGCGCGACGCCGAACCGGTGCTGCTCGTCGATGATCGCGAGGCCGAGGTTGCGGAACGCGACGCCCTCGACGATGAGCGCGTGCGTGCCGACCACGAGATCGCACGCGCCGCTCTCGAGCCGCGCGCGAACGGCCGCGCGATCGCGCGCGCCGAGCGAACCGAAGAGCGCGTCGACGGTGATACCGAGCGGCAGCAGCAAAGGCGCGAGCTTGCGCGCGTGCTGCATCGCGAGCAGCTCGGTCGGAGCCATGAGCGCGCTCTGGACGCCGCGGCTCGCCGCGAGCACGATCGCCGCCGCCGCGACCGTCGTCTTGCCGCTCCCGACGTCGCCCTGGACGAGGCGGTTCATGGGCGTTCGCCCCGCCATGTCCGCCCAAACGTCGGCGATCGCGCGGCGCTGGGCGCCGGTGAGCGAGAACGCGAGCGTGGCCTCGAACCGCGCGAGGAGATCCGGTGCCGGCTCGAGCGGCCGCGCGTCGCCGCGTGCGCGATCGCGCGCGCGGGCGAGCGCCGCGTCGAGCGCGAGCGTGAAGAACTCGCCGAAGATCAGGCGCTCGCGCGCCGCCTCCGCCGCCGCCATCGTCGGCGGCTTATGGACCTCGCGCCAGGCCTGCGCGAGCGGCGCATACCCGTGCGCCCGCGCGACCTCCGGCGGGACGTCGTCGCGCACGAGCTCCGCGAGCGCGTCCGCGTTGCGCTCGATCGTCGTCGCGATCGTGCGCGAAGGCAGCTCCTTCGTCGCCGCGTAGACCGGAACGATCTCGCCGACGTACGGCTCGCCCGGCGCGAGCTTCGCATGGTGCAGCGCGTTGACCGAGACCGCCGCGGCGCCGCGCGTCCGTTTGAGCGCCGCGCGGCCGTGCACGAAGAGCCGGTCGCCGACGGTGAGCTTGCCCGCGAGACCCCGCCGGCCGAACCACGTCACCGCGATGCGACCGGTCGGGTCGACGAGATCGGCCGTCACGACCGCGACGCGCGAGCGGATCTCGCCCACGCGCACGATCTCGCCGACGAGGATCGTCTCGCTCGAGTCGGCCTCGCTGGGCGAGGTGCCGCGCGCGAGCGCCTCGCGCACGATCGTCGCAATCGGGATGGGAACGCGCCAGTCCCGGTAATCGCGCGGATACGTCGCCGCGAGCGCGGCCGGTGTCGTCACGTCGATCATCGCGAACTTTCGCGCGAGCTCCGGCCCGACGCCGCGCAAGTCTCGGAGCGTCAGCTCGCGCGTCGCGTGAGCTCCGCGCCGACGGCGTCGAGCGAGACGCCGCGCTCGGCGAGCATCACGAGCACGTGATACAGGAGGTCTGCCGTCTCCCGCACGAGCTCGCTCGGATCCGCGTTCTTCGCGGCGATGACAACCTCGGTTGCCTCCTCGCCGATCTTCTTGCCGATGCGGTCGACGCCGTCGTGCAGCAGCTTCGCGGTGTACGACGTCGCCGGATCGGCACCGCGCCGCGCCTCGATCGTCGCGCGCAGGTGCGTGATCGCGCGCTCGAATTCGCCGTCCGGCGACCGCACGGGCTCACCGCCGCCCGCGCGCTCGCGCGCGATCGCCCGCGGTACGAGCGCGAGCGTCTCGGCAAAGCACGACGGCGCGCCCGTGTGGCACGCGGGTCCGGCCGGATCGACCCGATAGAGCAGCGCGTCGGCGTCGCAGTCGAAGCGCACCTCGCGCACGGCCTGAACGTTGCCCGACGTCGCGCCCTTGTGCCAGAGCTCCGCACGCGAGCGGCTCCAGAGCCACGTCGCGCCGGTCGCGAGCGTGCGCGCGAGCGCCTCGCGATTCGCGTAGGCGAGCGTGAGCACGGCGCCCGATGCCGCGTCCTGCACGATGACCGGCAGCAGCCCCGCGCCGTCCCAGGAGAGTTCGTCGACCGTCACCCGCCTACGATACCGCGGGCCGGACGTGGATTCCGCGCGCCGCGAGCTCGGCCTTGAGCGTCGCGACGTCGAGCTCGCCGAAGTGGAACAGCGACGCCGCGAGCGCCGCGTCGGCGCCCGCATCCGCGAAGACACGGGCGAAGTCGCCCGTCGATCCGGCACCGCCCGAGGCGATCACGGGAACCTCCGTCGCGGCGCGGACCGCGCGCACGAGATCGAGATCGAAGCCCGAGCGCGTGCCGTCCCGGTCCATGCTCGTGAGCAGAATCTCGCCCGCACCGAGCGCGGCCGCCTCGCTGGCCCAGGCGACGGCCTCGCGGCCCGTGGCCGTGCGGCCGCCGTCGACGAGCACGTCCCAGCCCCCGTCCGCGCGGCGACGCGCGTCGATCGCGACGACGATGCACTGGCTGCCGAAGGCGTCCGCCGCCTCGCCGATGACCGCCGGCCGGCGCACGGCGGCGCTGTTGAGCGAGACCTTGTCGCAGCCCGCACGCAAGAGCTCGCGGACGTCATCGACCGTGGCGACGCCGCCGCCGACGGCGAACGGGATCGTCAGCTCGGCCGCGACCGCGCGGACCACGTCGCGCATCGCACGACGGCCCTCGATCGTCGCCGTGATGTCGAGGAAGACGAGCTCGTCGGCGCCGCGTGCTTCGTAGACGCGCGCGAGCTCGACGGGATCTCCGGCGTCGGCGAGCTCCACGAACCGGATACCCTTGACGACGCGCCCGCCGGCAACGTCGAGACACGGCACGATCCGCTTGACCACCATCAGGCGCGCATCCCTACGCGAACTCGCGATGAAAATTTGAGGCGACGCCCAGATTCGAACTGGGGGATAGAGCTTTTGCAGAGCTCCGCCTTACCACTTGGCTACGTCGCCTTGATCGCACGTTCGGCCGCTCGTCCGAGCGGGTGGCGAGAATCGAACTCGCGCGTCAACCTTGGGAAGGTCGCAGGCTGCCATTACATCACACCCGCAGGCGACCGAACCACCCAGCATTGGTCGCGAGTTGCGGCCGTCCCTTCGCCTACTCGTCGAGCGAAGAAAACCCGCGCGCGACCTTGCCGAGCAACTCGACGAGGGTCTTCTTCTCCGCGAGCGTGAGCGACTTCATCGCCGCGCGATTGCGCGCGAAATAATCCGGCAGCATTTGCGCGACGATCCGCTTGCCCGTTCGCGAGAGCGAGATGTACGACACGCGCCGATCTTCGGTGCTCGCCTTGCGATCGATGTATCCATCGCGCTCGAGTCCCGCGACGAGACCCGTGACGTTGGCCTGTGTCGTACCGAGATAGCGGCGCAGATCGGAGAGCGAGATCGGCGCGCCTTCAGCATGCAGGACGATGAGCACGCCGAACTTCTGCGGCGTCAGCCCGGCGTTGAGAAACCACGAGCCGAGCGCGTTTTCGACGCGTTGCGCGGTTGCGCGCAGGCCGAGCAACGAGCGCATCGTCGGCGGATCGAACTCCGGAAAACGCTTGCGGTGGCCTGCGAAATGCGGTTCGGGCCAGCCGACGATGTCGAGCGGCTGCGGCGCATCGGCTTCTCTCATGCCGATCATGTTATCATACGAACGCGCGAAACTTCGGTGGTTTCGCAAACTTTGTTAAGGAGCTATTCGTGAAGAAAGTATTCTTCGTACCCACACTGCTCGCAGCGCTTGCGTTGCCTAGCGCAACCTTTGCAGCAACGATCGCACCGAGCGGAAGCGTGTTTGGCGCGACGCTCGACCAGCGCTTGGACTCGAAGTCCGCTCATGACGGCTCGACGTTCGTCCTGACCGAGAAGCCGACGCTACTGCACCATCGCTCCGAGCTCGACGGCCTCACGATCGACGGGCACCTCGAAAACGTCACGTCGGCGAGCGCGACGCACAAGGCGACGATGACGCTCGTCTTCGACGACGCGAAGTTCTCGAACGGCACGATGGTTCCGATCGCCGCGAAGATCACGAAACTCTCGATCGTCGAGCCGCACACCCATCATATCCGCGACGCGGGCCTCATCCTCGGCGGCGCCGTCGCGGGCCACATGCTCGCCTCCAAGCGCGGCGTGAAGCACGGCGGTGCGGCCGGGGCCGCTGCGGGCTTCGCGCTCGCCTCGGGACTCAAGAGCAATATCGTCGTGAAGCGAGGCACGTTGCTCAAGCTCGAGCTCACCCAGCCGCTGGACGATCAGCCCCTGGCGGCCTCGCCCTCGCCGTAACGCTCGCCGGGCTCGCCGCTCGGGGCCATCATTGCGCGTGCATCTTCTCGATGAACGCGAGATGATCGGCGCCGAAGATCAGGTGCGCCGGCAGGCTCCGGGTGAACCAAGGCCGCCAGTCGCTCCGCCGCACGAACGGCAGCAGCATCCGGCCGTCGAGGTTCTGCATGACCGGACCGGTCCACACGATGGGTCCGGTGGGCTCGAAGACGCGCAGTGCGTCGCCGCGCCAGAGGGCGTGCAGGCCGGCGTACGGATCGCCCTCGCCGCCCTCGAAGTCTTGCTGGAAGAAGTACGACTCCCCGTCGGCGTCGACGCCGGCGCAGCCGAGACGACCTGCGATCGCCGTCGCGTCATCGAAGGCGATGCCCGGCGGGAGCGGCATGGGCACGACATCATCGAGGGAGACGTCGGCTCGCGCGCGAGCGAAGTCGTGGGCCGTCTGCATCTTCACGATCCGTTCGGCCGGTAACCCGAGCGCTCGCGCGAACCGAACGGCGATGCCGACGTCGAAGCCGGCCGTTCCGGCGAGGATCGCGGCGACGGTCGCGCGCTCGAGACCGACGACCCGCGCAAAGTCGTCGATCGCGATCCCGACGGGCTCGAGAAACGTCGCGAGGATGATCGGACCTGGATGCGACGCGACGTTGCGACGTTCCCGAATGACGGTCGAGATGGCGATGGCGAGGACCCTCCTTTGGCATGTATCGGCCATGCGGAGGGAGGCGTTTAGGCCGGCTTCGGAAAGCAGCCGTCGGGCAGCCGCGCGCTCGCCGGCGGCGCGTACGGCACGTCGAACGAGAGCCCGAAGCGAAGCGGATACGACGAGCCGCCGTCGGTCGTGTACGCGCCCGTCACGGTCTCCGCAGTGTGCGCCGCAACGACGAATGTGCGCACGAGATAGCGATTGCCCGCGGTCCGCACGCATGGCACCGTCGTCGGTCCCGGATCGCCGTCGAGCCGAAGTGTCGTCGTCACGGGCGAGCCGCTCGGCGCTTCGAAGAAATAGAAGCGCTGCGGCGCCGCGGTCGCGTTCGCGAGCCGCAGCCGGATCGGCGATACCACGCCGTAGGCGCCGACGAGGGGGCGCCCGCCGGCGAGGTTCGGCAGCGCTTCGCCCCGGCCGCCGACGCTCGCCAGCGGCGACGGGCCGTCGCCGCTGGCGAGCGAGAGATCGATCCGCGTCGGATCCTCGAGCGAAAAGCGCCCGATTCGTCCGTGGCCGTCCGGTCGCGCGGCCGGGAGCGATCCGGTTCCGAGGGCGGGATCGGCCGTCGCCCAGACGCTCGCCTCCACGGGCGCTCCGGCGAGCACGGCGATGTCGTAGGAGCCCGCGATCAGCGCATTCGCGGCGAGCGGTCCGAAGCTCGCGAGAACCACGGGGCGTCCCGCCGAGACGTCAACGACGACGCCGGCCGCGCGCGCGAGATCGTCGAGCAAGCGGAACGACGCCGTCTGCCCGACGAACATGACCTCCGGATTGGGTCCGGCCGCCCGGCCGACGATCTGCACCCGCGCGGTCCCGGCAGCGACCGCGAGGCCGACGCTGAGATACTCGCCTGCCGCCTTTGCGCTCGGCAGATGGTACACGTAGAGCCGACCGGGCCGGCCGGCGACGACCGTGCCCGTGTACAGGACGCCGGGCGCTTCGAACTTCTCGGGATCGTCGCTGTAGAGCAACGTCTGCGCCGCGCCGCCCGCCGGCGGCCCGACGTGCAAAACAGCGGTCAGCGCGCCATCGAGCGGCGTGCCGTCGGCAAGCCGAGCGTGCACGACGACCGGCGCATCGATGACGTCTCCGGGCTCCAGCGGCTCCGGCAGCGTCGTCGTCCCGACGACGAGCGTCGTACCCGGCGGCAGCAACCCTTCGAGCGCGGTTCGCAGCGCGGCGTCGGCGAAGGCGTGCGTCGGCCGGCCGACCAGATCGATCGCGACGGTCACGGGTAGCGCCGGCACGTCCGGCGCATCGGCAACCGCAAGCGCCGGCACGCCGGCGAGAACGACCGCGAGAAGCGAGCGGCTAGCGCGGCTCGAAGCGAGCGAAGCGAAACGTCGGCTCGCGCTCGCCCGCGAAGAATGCCTCGATGTCGCGGCCCATCCGCTCCGACCCCGAACGGTCGAGGTCGTAGGCCGGACCGCTACGGTCGTAGACGGGGACGAGCGTCTCGCCCGTCGCCTCATCGCGCGCCGGAGAGCCGAAGAATCGGGCGTCCAGTGATGCTCCGGCGACGGCGACCTCGATCGAACAGGCGCCGCTCATCCAGCGAACCATCTCGCCGAACCGCTCGCACGCGATCGGCGGGGCGGACGAACGTGCGGCCGGAGCCGAGCCGTATTGCATATCGAGATGCTACGCCGAGACGGATCACCGGCGATTATCCAAAGGGCGAACGTTTTCGCCCCGCGCCTCAACCTCGGCGGTCGAAACGATCCGCAACGGTGCGCGCGAGGCTCGCGGGAGACGTCTCGCGGAACGATACGCTGAGCTTGGGATCGCGGTCGAAGAAAACGGATGCCGTCGTGCCGTCGTCGTCGAGCGAGGCGACGACCGTCGTCGCGCCGTCGCGCCACATCGCGGAGTCCCACGAGAGCTCGGCTGTCGTCACCGAGCGCGCGCGCTGCCGAACCTCGGCGTTCACTTCGTCGATCCAGTCGCTGAATTTCATGTCCGATATCCTCGAGCAACGTTAACCGAACGGCTAACGCTTCGCGGCAATCATAATCCGAATGGCCAAACGGCGCAAGCGGCGCACAACACGAACGCCCACGGCAGGGGCCGTGGGCGCGATGGTGCCGAGAGCCAGAATCGAACTGGCGACACCAGGTTTTTCTGACCTGCCCAACGGTTTTGCCGCCGCCCCTTCAACGGCAAGGAAACCATTGATATGACTGGGTTTCTGGGCCGGAACGGTGATGCACAGAATTGCACCAAATAGTGCCGTTCGGCATACGATAAGGTCCCCATAAGGTCCCCACGCTTCATGTTAGCTTTCCGGCGACGCCGTCGTCGCAACGTCGCGTGGTCGAGGCTTCGAAGCGACGGCGCATGATGCTCGCTCGATCGTCGCGGCACAGTGGCCGTCCGTGATGGGGACCCAAACCCACGCCTCGACGTACGCACCATCGGGCGCCGTGGAAATGTCGGCGTCGTCTTCGACTTCCACTTCAGGATACAGGTGCCGGGCAGCGAGGCGTAACGCTTCATCGGTTGGCATCGCAGCATCATAGCGAGGCGGCGTGTCTCAGACGTGACCTATCCGAGAAGAGCCGATGAAACGAGGCACTGCTTCTCGCGGGGAGATTTCCGCCTACGGCCCACTCTTTCGATCTGGTATCGACAGTGAACGCTCGGCGAAAAGCGCTGCTGCACTACCCGACGGAATCTGCTTAGCGACGTCGCGCCAGGCTCGCTCGAGCAAGGCCGTAGAGCCCTTGTCCGATGTGTTTAAGACGCGGCGGTTCGTCACCACATCGCGATCGCGTAGGATGACGTGCGCCTCTCGTTCGTGAAGCGCGGCGATATACTCGAGGCGCCCCTGGGTCACGTCTTCACAGAACGCGCGTAGGAGATCTATGCGCTCCTCGCGTCCGAGATCGGATGCGAACGTTAGGGTTAGCGTATCGCAAATGCGTTCGTCTTTGCGGGCAGCGCCCCGCTCGCATTCGCTGAGCCATGCTGAAGCGACGGTGCGCAGGCGCGCTAGTTGATCGGCGGCCGTCATCGTCAGGCGATTACCATCCTCGTCGCGAGTTACGGCCGCCACACATGCCGACTCGCGTAAGATGTATCGGGCGTGCGCGGCTGCGGCGCCGGCGGCATGCGTTCGCAAGCCGATCTTTGCGTGCTCGAGCCGAGCCTTAGCCATTACCTGCAGCGTATCACGCCCGCACCCATACAGCGTATAACGCCCGCACCCAGTTTCGGGCGCATCAGGTCTGCGGGGCACGTCCCGCAAACGTTCGCTTTCAAGAAGGATCCGCCAGCTTTCGCGCGGCCCGGGGAATCGTGACGACGTGACCGGATCGGCCGGCAACGTCATAGCTCGAGGCCGCGTCCCTGGTGCTGCTGGATCGCGCGGCTTCGCTCGAGTTCGGGCGACATCTGGTGCACCGCCGTCACATGGACGGCAACGCCTTTGCTACCGATGCCGATTTCGAGGGTGTTGCCGTCGCGCAATGCCAGGGCGAGAGCCGGCCGCTTTTCGGGAGGCGTCAGATCGAAAAGTTCTTGCCTAGGGTACATAGTGAGGCCGCGTTGAGGGGATGCGTCATCCTCGATGCCGATCAGCGCGCCGCAATTGAAGATTTTGCCGGTTTGGTGATGACCGACGCCGACCGTTTGCGATTGGCCGTCGTGAAAGATGTGCAGCTCCGGATGCGGTTGCTCATGTCGCGCTTGCGTAACGCTTGCTTTTGATCGATCGCCACTTTGGCTCTGATCCTGGTGAACGATCACGCCGAGCGTGCCGCGACCGTGCGAAATGTCGGCAGCTTCGTGGCCTTTGGAAAGTTCCTGGAGGCGATCGTGCAGTTCGAGTCGTTGTTCATGACGCTTCGCTGTCGCCTCGAGTGCGCGATCCGGGTCGAGGTCCTGCGCGCGCCGTTCGAAGCTTTGCGCGCCAAGTTCATCGCCTTTCGCGCGAAGTTCACGACCTTGTGCGCGCAAGAGACCGGCTTCCCGGTTGAGCGCACGCCGGCCCTCATCCACGTGATCTTCCCAGGGCTTATCCTTGAGGGAAGTCCGCAAGCTCCGTTTGTCGCCGTTGGCGTCAAGACCGAGACTTTCATCGTTCCGCTGAAACTTATCCGAAATATTGCGATGAACGGGGTCCTTTTCGATCGCCATTGCATTCTTGATGTTATGCACGCGTTCGGGTCCGAAGCGCGCTGCCGTTTGGCTCTCGACCGGATGATGCCATTCGCGCTTCACGCCGCCGCGTTCGGTCGCCGGTCCCTCAAACGCCGTTAAATCATCAGCGTTCTTGAAGGCCCCGCCTCGCTCGGCAGGGGTGAGCGGGCGGTCCCAAATCGTGCTCTTATTCATCGGATGCTGGTCGGCGAGCTTTTGATTGGGCGTGCGCTCGGCCCATTTTCTTCCGGCGACGCCCGCCTCTTGCGTGTGCTCCGCCGCATGTTCGACACCGGAGGCGATCGTATGCTCGGCGGACTGCTCCGCAACGTGCGCGGCGGCGAGTTCACCCGCCTTGGCGAGCGCGTGGCCGGCGATCTCAGCGACCTTGCCCTCGGGAATTGCCCACGAAGCAAGGCTTGCGCCGCCTTCGACGCGTTGCAGCGTCGAACTGTGGGCATCGGTTAACGCTTTCCAATCGTCCAGGACCAGCGCGTTGACTGCCGCACGGCCGTAAAGACCGACGCGTTCGACGACCGAACGCGGTGCGTTCATCACCCGCTCGCGCCAGGATTCGTTCGTGAGCGAACGGGTCGGACTCTGCGTCGGCGGCTGTGCACTCCGTTGGCCCTGAACTTCGTGCGCGGTCGCGCTAGGCGGCAGGTACGGTTCGCCGACGTTGGGCAGGCTGGGATAATGAATCTGCAACCCATCGGGACCCGTGACGCTTTTTGTTGGCGGCCCAGATGCGGGATCAGGCACGGCCGTATCGAGCCGGGTTCGCTGCCCGTTCTTTTTCGACTTCGACCGGATCGCCGAGTGGGTCGCCGTAGCGGATCATGTTTCGAGCGCGGTCGGCTTCACCGGACGCGACGCCTTCGGAATCTGCAAGGCGATCGAGAGTGGCCATCGCGCGATCTTTCGTCTCGTCATGGCGAGCCAGACGGCTCGCAGTGCGGTAGGCTATCCAGTCATCGCGCACGTCGAGTAAGGGGATGAGGCTCTGCAACCCACCCCGCGAACCAATCTCATCCAGATACGCGTACGACTTCGCGCCGTGCTCGTTCATCTCTCGTACGCTCGTCGGCATCGTCGGATCTGAGAGCTTAGCTTCGCGCACGAAGCCTTCGATGAGCTGCTCGGGCGTCATGGTCTTAAGCGCTGCCGTCTCGGCCTTCGTCATGTGCGATTCTCTCCGCTGCGGTTTAGGCATCGGCTACTTCGAATGAATCTGCAACCCATCGGGACCCGTGACGCTTTTTGTTGGCGGCCCAGATGCGGGATCAGGCACGGCCGTATCGAGCCGGGTTCGCTGCCCGTTCTTTTTCGACTTCGACCGGATCGCCGAGTGGGTCGCCGTAGCGGATCATGTTTCGAGCGCGGTCGGCTTCACCGGACGCGACGCCTTCGGAATCTGCAAGGCGATCGAGGGTGGCCATCGCGCGATCTTTCGTCTCGTCATGGCGAGCCAGACGGCTCGCAGTGCGGTAGGCTATCCAGTCATCGCGCAGGTCGAGTAAGGGGATGAGGCTCTGCAACCCACCCCGCGAACCAATCTCATCCAGATACGCGTACGACTTCGCGCCGTGCTCGTTCATCTCGCGCACCGTGCCGATCGAGGTCCCCATGCCCTCTAGCTTAGCTTCGCGCACGAAGCCTTCGATGAGCTGCTCGGGCGTCATGGTCTTAAGCGCTGCCGTCTCGGCCTTCGTCATGTGCGATTCTCTCCGCTGCGGTTTAGGCATCGGCTACTTCGCCGGGCACCCGTCGAAGCCCACCCCTCCGAATTCTCGAAACCGACGCCCCTCTTTGCCGACGTCTGCACGGCGATGGCCGTAAATACGGAACGTGAACCGGCGCGCATCGGGCGCAAGGATCGTCTTAGCGGGATCTGCGGGTCCGGCAGGTCGTCGCGTGAGCGAACTTCCGCTAATTTCTTTTCATCCTGACTAATTTCTTTTCATCCTGAACGGATCGCCGCGATAGTCTCCGTAACGGATCGCGTTTCCGGTGTTAGACGCAGGGCGCCCGTTCAGGAGAGTTGCGTGCACAGCAAATGCGACGAGGACGCCAAGGGTATTCACGATGGCGCCCATGCCAGCACCCGCGCCGAGACTGAAGCCCACCGCGCTAGACATGTGCTGCACCCGTTCTAAGATTGCGTGCGGGTAGCGATATGCAGCGAGCACGACAATCAGCCAACAGGCGATCGAACTGATGAACCACAGCGGCATGAGGTTCACAAGCGAAAATGCAAGGGTCGCAAACAGCGCGTAGCGCAGGAACACGTTCATTATCAGCCCCTGTGAAGCAATTACCGTTCTACCCTAGGCTCGCCCGGTGGCTCTGCCCTAGCGACTAATTAACCGAATGCGCGTCGCGAAATCCTGCAAACTTGATGATAGCGGCACCAACGATCTCCGGCCTTTGGTCCTCCGAACCACGTCGCGCGCGTCTTACGCGTCGGCCGCTCGACGCTCTCCCGCGCGTTCGCGGTCTAACCGCGGGAGACGACCAGGCCGAAGTTCACGAGCAGCGCGAGCGCCGCACAAAAGAGGACGGCGCTCAGCGCGAGCCACAAGCGTGCGGAGGTGACGTCGCCATCGTGGACCGCGGCGCGCGCCGCCCCGAGCGCGCACGAGCTCAGGTACGCGGCGATGAGGCTCACGCTCCCCGAAACGGCCGCGCCGAGCGAGTCGCCGCTCACCCCTCCTCGCCATCGATCGAGAGCGCGTCGATGCTGATGTCGCCGAAGTTCTCGCCGAAGTCCTCGCCGCCTGCGCCGGCGGGGCGGCGGAGCCGGGACCGTCCCTCGGTGCGCGCAGGCATGGTCC
>JAABUZ0100006418.1_pt1 | contig 14714 bp, 14 predicted proteins | sample 5562091 | NCBI WGS metagenome assembly JAABUZ01 (sample SAMN12813069, study PRJNA571459) | rock metagenome | isolation source: Antarctica rocks | place: Antarctica: Victoria Land, Linnaeus Terrace sud | collected 2015-12-21 | reverse complement strand
GCAGCACGGCGGCCGGCACGGCGAAGAGGACGGCGACAGGACCCTCGCCGAAAGCGATGCTGTAGATGAGCAGCGCGTACAGCGGATCGATCAGGATCTGGTTGTAGAAGATGAGCCCGAGCGGACCCACGCACCATAGCGCGGCCACGCCTACGGCCGCCAAGACGGACAGGCGGCGCGGGGCCAATAGGCCGGTCCATGGCCGGGCGTCGCCCCGCGTGAGGAAGAGCCGGCCGAGGGCGACGCCGATCACAAACTCGGGCAGCCGCGCCACCGGATTGGCGTACAGCGTCCACGTCCAGAAGCGATGCCACCACGCCACATGTAGTGCCGACGCGTCCAGGGAGAAGACGTTATAGGCCAGCGCGGTGGCCACGATGAGCGCCCAGCACACGGCGATGGCGGCGAGGAGAGAACGGCGCCCCAGCCGTACCACACCCAGGGCAATGAGCGGGAACAGTAGATAGAAAAACGCTTCGACCGAGAGCGACCACGCCGGCGCGTTCCAGGTCATGGCGCAGGGCGTCCACGCCTGGACCATCAAAAACGAGACCACGGCGGCGATGACGGGATGGACGCCCGTCAGCGTCCAGGAGGGGCGCGGCCCGACGCAGAATTGCTCGTGCCAGACGCCCGCTTTGGCGTAGAGGACGAGGCCCAGGATGGTGGCCAGGGCAAAGACCGGATAGACGCGCGCGAAGCGCGCCTGCCAGAAGGCGCGCGCCGTGCCGCGCACGCCCCCCCGCACATCGGTGTAGGTATAGGCCAGGATGAAGCCGGAGAGCAGGAAAAAGAAGCTGACGCCCGTGTACCCGCTGGCGACGACATTGGCGCCCAGTTGCGTTACAGCGTGCCAGGCGCCGGAGCCCGCCGCCACATGGATGGTGAGGAAGTGGAACATGACGACGAGCAGGGCCGCCACCGCGCGCAGGCCGGTCAGCGCTTGTAGCTGGCGCGGCTTGCTCGTCGCGGACGCCGGCCGACCCCCCGGCCCGTACGCTCCGACCGTCGTTGGGTGCGTCGTGACGCGCCGGGGGGCGTGGGTACGAACAGCTATCTGTGCCATGTGCGCCTTCTACTGGGGATATACACCGTACCGATCTCAGGGCTCGTGGATTAACGGCGGACGTTAGTGAGTGGGGCGCCCCCCTCAGCGTGCGCCGCGCTTCTCCTGGCGCCGTACTCCGCAATTCTGGGGCCAGCAGTGCACATTGTGACAAAATGGTAGTACACGCGTATTTTTAGTCATAACCGTTTACCGTTAACCCAGTATCGTATTGTTGATATGGTGTAACCAACATTGGCCCTGTCGCTGGAGGGCTGGAGGAGAGGTCGTGAGTCGTCAACGTATCAAAGCTATCGCCGCCCTGATCGCGCTAGTAGGTCTGACCGTGGCTGGACAGCGGCCGGGTAACGTCGCGATCGCGTCGCGGTCACGAGTGATACGACCGGCCGGCCTACGTACGGTGGCTTTCTACAGCCGAGATCTCGGCGGCACGACACACCTGCGCGTCCTGCTCCCCGAGGGCTACGCGTCCACGAGGCGGCGCTACCCCGTGCTGTACCTGCTGGCCGGCCACACGGGTACCTACAAGCAGTGGACGACCAACAGCGACGTGGCCGACTACGTGCGCGGTCTACCTCTGATCGTGGTGATGCCCGATGGCGGGACCGGCTGGTACAGCAACCCGGCGAGCGGCGTCGGACCGCGCTGGGGGGACTACCTGATCGACGAGCTTGTCCCCTACGTCGACGCCCACTACCGCACCGTCGCCGGCCGCGCGGGCCGCGCCGTGGCTGGGCTCTCCATGGGCGGCCTCGGCGCCTTCGATTATGCCGCGCTCCACCCCGATCTCTTTGCCGCCGCCGCCTCCTTCAGTGGGTACCTGAACCTGCGCCTCTTGGAAACGCCCGCGCAACGCCATATCTACCCGGACCTCGCCGTCTTCGGCGACCCGCGCGCCGACGCCCTGTACTGGGCCGGGCACGACCCCGTCGCGCTCGCGCCCAACCTGCGCGGCGTGCGCCTGTACCTGACCAGCGGCAACGGTCAACCCGGCCCGTTTGACAGGTTTCACACCCCCGCCGACCCCGACGAAGCGTCTACGCACGCCGCCCTGCTCAACATGGCCGCCGCCTTGAGCCGCACGGGCATCACGGCCACGGTCGAGGACTACGGGCCGGGCATCCACGGTTGGCCCTACTACGCGCGCGACCTGCGCCACGCCCTGCCCCTGATCATGGACACGTTCGCCCACCCGCCCGCGGCCCCCCTGCCCTGGGGCTATCGCACGATCGCGCGGCAGTTCGACGTGTGGGGCTACCAGGTCGTGCGCACGAGCGGCGCGCCCGGCTGGACGGCACTGAGCGCTGTCTCCGCCGCCGGGCTGACCGCGGCCGGTGTAGGACTTCTGGGGGTGACGACGGCGGCGCTCTATCGGCCCGCCGCCACGTACACGATAACCGTGGATGGCGCACACCAACACGTCGTGGCGGATACAACTGGCCGGTTACACCTATCCATTCAGCTCTCCGGCAGCGGAGCATCGCATCATGTGACGATCCCCGCTGTCCGTGCACCATAGGGCATGCGTATCCCCTCATTGGCCGGCAACCACTAGCCCGTTTAGGTGATAGCGGCGGGCGTGAGCGCGGACCTATCTTGGCCTCGATCCCATAGCGAGACCGAGTAATAGAGAGGATTTGCCCCTTGCGCACGCTGCTCACCCGCCCTATCTATGCCGCATTCCGCGTTAGCCTTTTGCTAATCGTCATTCTCCCCGCGCTCCTGCTCCACGGACGCCTATCCGCCGCCGGCGCCACGTCCGCGGGCACAGCCGTCGGTCTACCGCCAACCATCGTCGCTATCGGGGACAGCATCACAGCTGGCTCCTATGACACTGATGTTAAGGGTGGATGGGTAACGCGCCTGGCGGCGAAGTTGAACGACGTGTATCCCCAGGTCCATCTCGCGGTGCGCAACGCAGGGATTGGCGGGGACACATCGTGGGGCGTGCTCGCCCGCCTGCGGCACGACGTGATGGCCGTCCACCCGCGCCTGGTGATCATCTCGATTGGCACCAACGACTTCAACTCAGGGGTACCAGCGCCCGTGTACGCGGACCGGCTACAGACCATCGTCGCGCGGCTGGCCTCCGCGCCGCATCCCCCGGTTCTCGTGCTCGCCAGTCTATTGCCTTTCGCGGGGCTGACTCCCGCGCGCTTGCGCGCCGAAGAGGACTACAATGACATCATCCGGCGGACTGCCGCTGCGGATGATATTGGCTATCTCGACCTATTCGACCAGTGGCTCGCTTTGGGGAGCGTGTATTGGCATACCCTGCGCCACGACAGCGTCCATCCCAACCCCATCGGCTACGAACTTCTCGCCAGCGTGACGGCTGCTTTCCTGGAGGCGGGCTATGTGGGCCCTGGCGGCGACATCACGGCGCCCGCGATCGTCCCCACCTGCGCCGATAGCCGCTGCGGCGCGCTGTCCCGCGCGCGACGATTATCAAGCGGAAAGGAAAAGCGTGTTCCGGTAGAATGAGATAGCCCAAGCAAAGAAGATCTATACTCTATAACGCGCGAGAGGGGCGCCATGACGCGGACTCTACCCATAGCTATCGTGCTGCTCATTGTGGTGTTGAGCGGGACCGGACCGCGGCGTCAATCAACGGCGGCGCACGCGGCGCTACCCCCGCGAGGAGCGCACGTGTCGGGCGTACAGACGACTCAGCCGGACGGCTTGCGCACACTCACCCTGTACAGCGCTGCTCTGGGCGGCGCGACCCATGTGAATATCGCGCTGCCCGACGGCTATGCCTCCTCGCGGCGCCGTTATCCTGTCCTGTACCTTCTCGCCGGGCATACGGGCGTCTACTGGCAGTGGGCGGACAAAACCGACGTGGTGTCATTCACGCGCGGCTTGCCCCTGATCGTGGTGATGCTCGACGGGCGCGGCGGCTGGTACAGCAACCCGGTGAGCGGCGTCGGTCCGCGCTGGGCGGATTACCTAATCGACGACCTCATACCCTACGTCGACGCCCACTACCGCACCATCGCCGGCCGCGCGGGCCGCGCCGTGGCCGGGCCCTCCATGGGCGGCCTCGGCGCCTTCGATTATGCCGCGCTCCACCCCGACCTCTTCGCCGCCGCCGCCTCCTTCAGCGGCTCGTTGAGCCTCACGGGGATGGAAGGGCCGGCCTGGCGCGCGGCTTTCCCGGACCTCGCCGTCTTCGGCGACCCGCGCGCCGACGCCCTGTACTGGGCCGGGCACGACCCCGTCGCGCTCGCGCCCAACCTGCGCGGCGTACGCCTGTATCTGGCCAGCGGCAACGGCCGGCCCGGTCCGTTCGAGCCGCACGGGCACTCTCCCGATCCCGACCCCGGTGAGCAGTATTCCCTCACGTCGCTGCAAGAAATGGCCGCCGCGCTGGCCGGCGCCGGTATCACGGCCACGGTCGAGGACTACGGGCCGGGCGTCCACACCTGGCCTTACTGGCAGCGCGACCTGCATGACGCTTTGCCCTTGATGATGGACACGTTCGCCCACCCGCCGGCGCCCCCCCTGCCCTGGAGCTACCGCACGATCGACCGCCACTTCAACGTGTGGGGCTACCGCTTCGGACGCGCCGGCGGCGCGCCCGGCTGGACGGAGCTACAGGATGTGTCGCGGGCCGGACTGACGGTGGATGGGATGGGCGGGCTGTTCATCCTGGTCACGGCCCCGCTCTACCGACCCAGCACGCCGTACGCGCTCACCATAGACGACGTGCGCCAGCCTCGAACCGTACGCGCCGACGCGACGGGCCGCCTGTCCCTGGCGCTCACGCTGGCCGGCGCGGCGACGCGCCGGCGCCTGTCCATCACCCTGGCCCCGTCTAGTCTGTGATACATGTTGCTGAAAATGGTAGGATGCGAGGTGAAGATACAAGAAGGTGAGGGTATAGCACGTTATGCGCGTATTGGTCAGCGGTGGGGCGGGCTACATCGGCTCGGTCGTGGCGGCGCAACTGCTGCGGGATGGGCACGAGGTCACGGTCTACGATAATCTCTACAAAGGCCACGCCGCCGCGATCCCCGACGGCGCGCGCTTCGTACGCGGCGACCTGTTCGACGGCGACCTGCTGGCGCGGACGCTACGGACCGGCGGGGACGGCGGGGCCGGCGCCATCGACGCCGTGATGCATTTCGCCGCGCTCTCGCTCGTGGGCGAATCGGTGGCCGAGCCGGCGCTGTACTTCCGCAACAACGTCGCGGGCACGATTAGCTTGCTCGACGCCATGCGCGGCGCCGGTGTGTCGCGCCTCATCTTTTCCTCGACCGCCGCCGTCTACGGCCAACCAGTCTCGACGCCGATCTACGAGGACGCCGAGTTGCGGCCGATCAATCCCTACGGCGAGAGCAAGCTGATGGTCGAGACGATGCTGCGGCGCTACGACGAGGCGTACGGGCTACACTCCGTCGCGCTGCGCTACTTCAACGCGGCGGGGGCGGCCGGGCGTCTCGGCGAGGACCACCACCCCGAAACGCACCTCATCCCCAACGTGCTCGCCGTCGCGTTAGGCCACGCCGCGGCGGTACGCGTGTTCGGCACGGACTACGCGACGTCCGACGGCACGGCCGTCCGCGACTACATCCATGTGTCTGACCTCGCGCGCGCGCACATTATGGCGCTCGATGTGACCAATGAGCGCAGCGCGGTTTACAACCTCGGCAATGGGCTGGGGTTCTCGGTGCGCCAGGTCATCGAGGCGGCGCGCACGGTCACGGGTCGCCCTATCCCGGCGCAAGAAGTCGAGCGGCGCGCGGGCGACCCCGCCGTGCTCGTAGCGGCCTCGGAGCGCATCCAGCAGGAGCTCGGCTGGCAACCCCAGTTCCCCGATATCGCGTCGATTATCGCCTCGGCCTGGGAGTGGCATCAGGCGCATCTCAATGGATATGAGTGATGAGTGTTTAGTGATTAGTGGCTAGTTCGCCGCCGGTCACTAAACACTCATCACTAGCCACTAATCACTTTCTCCAATTGCCCTGCTCGTCGAGGTGGCCGCGCAGGGTCAGGTCGCCGGTGTAGAGGGCTTTACCGATGATCACGGCTTCGACGCCGAGGCGCTCGAGGTTGCGGATATGGTCGGGGTGCGCGATGCCTCCGCTCACCGTCACGGGGACGTCGGCGACGCGCAGCAGCGCGCGCAGCCCCGCGTAGTTGGGGCCGCCGAGCATACCATCGCGATTGAGGTCACTGTAGATGAGCCGGCGCGCGCCCTGGTCGATCAACTCCCGCGCCAGGACGACCGGATCGGACGGCCCGCTCCGCGCGGGGGTCTCTAGGCGCACGTTGCCGTCGCGGACGTCGAGCCGCACGGTGAGGCGCTCCGCGTGCGCTTGCAGCGACTGGCGCAGGAACGCGGTGGCGGCGATGCGGTCGGCCCGCAGCACGACAAACGCGAAGGGCTTGTCCAGCGCCGCGTCCAGCGCCGCCTCGTCGCGGATCGCCGCGCTAAACTGGACGTGGACGGCGGTCTCGGCCGCGATGCGCGCGGCCAGATCGACGAAAGCGGCTGTCCCGCTTTGTAGACTGCCGATGTCGTTGATGTAGAGGCAACGCGCGCCAAGGTCGACGAAGCGGCGCGCCGCCGCGAGCGGGTCGTCCGCGTAGACGGGACCGCGGGCCGGGTCGCCCTGCCGCAGCCGCACGACCTTGCCGTCCAGAATGTTGATCGCGGGAATAATCAGCATGTCATCAATGACCTATAGTTATAGTAGAGACCAGGCCGGCGAGGATACCGCCCACAATGCGGACGAGGATCAGCGCGACCAGGGGTGAGAAATCAATCGCGCCCAGGGTAGGCAGCACGCGCCGGATCGGCCCCATCACCGGCTCGGTAATCTCAACGAGCAGCCTGAAGACCGGTTGTATCCCGCCCGCGCCGACGCTGAACCAACTGAGCAAGGCCCGAATGATTATAGCCCAGGTCAGCACCTGCACGAAAATAGTCACGAATTCGGAAAGAAAATTGCCTATAGTCACGTTGCCTGCCCTCTTCCTACCCCTCTTATAGCGCTGGTAGCGCTGGCCGCTGCCCAAAGATCGCGCGGCCTACCCGCACGATCGTAGCGCCTTCCTCGACCGCCACCTCATAGTCGTCGGTCATGCCCATGGAAAGATGCCGCCACGCGCCAGCGGAGTTGGAGAAGGCCGGCGCGAGCTCGTCGCGCAGGGCGCGCAACGATCGAAAGATGGCGCGCAACTCCCGCTCGTTCGCCCCGAGCGGCGCGATAGTCATCAGGCCCTCGGGGCATAGGCGCCCGAGCGCGGCTAATTCAGGGGCCACGGCGCGCAACGCATCCGCCGCGAAACCGCTCTTGCTCTCCTCGCCGGCGACGTTGACCTGAAACAACACGCGTTGCCTCTTACCGGCGCTCTCCGCGTACCGATCGATCGTCGCGGCGAGGTCGCGCGAGTCGACCGAATGGATCAGGTCGAATAACCCGACCGCCGGCATAGCCTTGTTACGCTGCAAATGCCCGATCAAATGCCACACAATAGGACGCCCCGCCCGTCCCAGCGCGTCCACTTTCGGCTCCGCCTCCTGCCCGCGGTTCTCACCCAGATCCGTAAAGCCGGCGACCGCCTCGACGGAGCGCAGGTAGTCGAGCGGGACGGTCTTACTGACCGCGACGAGCGTCACCGCGTCGGCCTCTCGTCCGGCGCGCGCCGCCGCGGCGGCGATGCGGCCGCGCACCACTCTCATGTTGTGCACGAGTTCGTCCGCGGACGGCAAAACACGGGGCGATGGAGTAGGTACGGTCGTCATGCTAAGAAGTGTAGCATGCCTCTATCCTCTATACTAACAGCAGGACGTTGTCAGAGAGGTAGGTTACGGCATGTCGGATTGGCGGTTGGTCTATAGTGACGCGGCGGGCGAGTTGCGCGAGCATCCCACGTTGGGGCCGCTCGGCGGCACATTCGGCGACACGCGCCCGCTCGGCCGCCTCGCGCCCCTGCCCGATGGCGCGACGCTGACCATGCTGCCCGGCTGTACACCGCTGGGCCGCGCCGCCGACGGTAGCCACGTCCCTCTTAGGCAGGGTAAGGATTATGCGGTCGGCGCGCTGCTGCCCACCGGCTACGCGCGGCTGTTCCTGCCCGCCTACCGGAAAGAGGCCGCCGCGCCGCATCTGCCGCTGTTCGGCTACACTGCCGTGGCCGCGCGTGAGGGCCGCCTCTACGCCGCCGCGCTGCCGGTCGACGACGCGGCGACGTGGCGCCCCGCCGGCTTCAGCACGCCCGACCTGCACAGGCGCGTGGCCCGCCTGCGAGAGGGGCGCCCTGAGAACCGTCTCTACAAGCAGTTGGCCCTGTGCGCCGAGCACTACGGCTGCTACACGGCGCAGAACGTTTTCTACCAGCGCTGGGAGGGCGCCATCCCCGTCTCGCCGCGCTGCGCCGCCGCCTGCGTGGGCTGCATCTCCGAGCAGGACGGCGCGGTCCCTTCGCCGCAGATCCGGCTCGACTTCGCGCCGACGCCGGAGGAGATCGCTGATCTCGCGGTGCGCCACCTAACCGAGGGCGGCACGATGATCTCGTTCGGCCAGGGTTGCGAGGGTGACCCGCTCAACCGCGCGCGCCCGCTCGTCGCGGCTATCAAGCTGATTCGGGAGCGCACCGATCGCGGCGTCATCAACATCAACACCAACGGCTGGAACTACCGGGGCCTGGAGGAGATGTGCAAGGTCGGGCTCGGCCGCATCCGCGTCAGCCTGTTCTCGGCGCACCCGGCCGGCTACGACGGCTACTATCGTCCGCGCGGCTACTCGATCGCCAACGTCGAGGAGTCGATGCGCGTGGCGCGCCGCTACGGCCTCACCGTGGCCGTCAACCTGCTCGTCTTCCCCGGCTACATCGACTGCACGGGCGAGACCGAGGCGCTGATCGACCTCTTGGCGCGCACCGACACCAACGAGGTGCAGCTGCGCACACTCAACATCGACCGTGAGATGCTGGCCGAGGCGATCCCCGCCCCGCTCGGCGTGGAGCAGGGTATCGCCTCCTTCATCGCCACGCTGCGGCGGCGCCTGCCCCGCGTGCGTCTGGCTACGCACTCCGACCCCGATCCGCTGCAAGCCAGGGCGGGATAGACGACGGGCGAGGGGCGAGGGGCGAGGGGCAATGCGCTAAACCACTCATTCTAAGCGGAATGAACGTTCATAGTATGTAGCAATGAAGAACCTTTTGGGGTCAGGTTGCATCTTTTCAAGAAACAGCACCAAGCACCATCGCTCCAAATCATCGAGCGCGGCGGCCGAAGGAACGACAATACCTTGCGCCGATGTTGTAATGCGAAAACGCTGTGCGATGAGACGTGCAAGAGGTTTATCGAGGAAGCAGTAGGGGGGATTATCGAGCTTTAAATCGTCCCATACGTCCTTGTTACGCAAATCAACGACGCGTTCTAGAGCAAGCTCAAGGCGATAGACGGAGCGCTCAACGGCGCCTGCTTTAACGGCAGGATTGCGCATCTCGTCGTAGTGACGTCCCCATTCGGCCACAGCTAGACCAATGTCGCCGGCGAGATAGAGCGTCGGCTCGCCGGCGACATTCCAACGGTTCTCATGTGATGCAGCCGCCCACTTAAAGTCCAGGACATCCTTTGCCGTTACCGGTATGTGACGGTAGGCTTCCCCCGTCCATAAGCTCGCTCTGTCGTCGAGGGACACTTAATACCCTGTCCCCTCGTAATCGGCTGCTAGAGCACTGAGAACGGCGTCGATTTGGCCGTTCTCGAGCAATTGCATTGCCGTGCGCTGTTCAAAAACAGGCATAGGCGTCGTAAGAAATGCTCGAAAACCTTCGGGCGTGTAGACAGTTAAACCCAATTCAGCGAGCTGAGCGAGATGAGCAAGCTGCGTTCGCTTCGCGTCATCGCGCGGCATCGCCTGACCCTCCTCCCATCGCTCAATCGTTTTAGCGCTTACTTTCAGCACGCGCGCCATGCGCTCTCGACTCAAGTTCATGTTGGAGCGGATCGCGCTTGTGTCAAGGTTAAATGTACGTTCGGCAACCATAACCTTATTCTCCTGACGGTGGCTGCGTTTTATCTAGACATTTGTCTATAACCTATGCGGTCCCTACTACTATATCGTATCTACACGTTCCCGTGTGTTCTTACCTTTTCATAGCCCACGTAGGCTATAGCGCGCGTCACACGCGCCGTCTACTCTAGTCCCGAAGGGGTTGCTCGTCGGGAGCGGCCCGCGCGAGACGCGCTGGCGCTTGTCGGTATCAGACGCACTACCGCCGGTGGGACAAGAGGAGAGAATAACGTATGGTCCAGGAAAAAATCGCCGCGCTCACCGCATTGGGGCCGGTCGTGCTGGGAACCGTTGGCGTGCTGGTCGTATCGCTGCTGCTCGCGGCTGTGCTTTCGGTCGCCATCAATCGTCGCGCCGCGCGCCGCGCCGCGCCCGTAGCGCGGATCACGCGCGCCCAGGTGATGGCGGCGCGCCCCGCTGGACCGGCCGGGCCGACCGATATGCAGGAGCGGTTGCGCCGTCTGACCGCCGGCGCGAATGGGTCTGGAGCCGGCGATGATCTATTCGCGCCGGCCAGTGCGTCCGCTACCGCCCCGACACGGGCCGGCTCCGCCGCTAATTCGGCGTCCATGGCGGTCTCGCCCCTCGGCGCCGGTCCAGCCGGGGGGCCGGTCGCGGAGGCGCGTGTCGATGCTTCGACGCCTGGCGACGACGCCACGCGTTTCTTTGGCGCCAGCGCGGATAGTGTTGATGGCATAGACGGCGTGGATGGTTCCGGCGCGACGACGTTCTTTGGCGAGCCGGATGCCCCGGCGCCCAGCGATGACGCGACGCGTTTCTTTGGCGCCGGCCTGGACGACGCGGCGCCGGACGCCACGGCTTTCTTCGGGGAGGAGCCCACTGCCGGTCGCGCCGCGCCGGCCGAGCGCGACGACGCGACGCGTTTCTTTGGCGGGAACGCGCCCTCCGTTGAGGGTTCGTCGGCTGATGAATCCGTTGCCGAAGATCAAGACCGTACGAGCTTCCTGCCCCCGTCGGAGACGCGCTTCTTCGCTCCGGACGAATTGGAGGGGGAGACCGCGGACGCGTCCGAAGGACGCACGGGGATGCTCTACGCGTTGCCGCCGGCCACGAAGGGCGCGATGTGGGATACTGACGAAGTGAGTACGTCGGCGCGCGATACGGGTAGTCTCGATCGCGTGCGCAAGTGTCTCGCCGCTGTGTCAACGCCCAACGTGATGGCGCTATCGGTCATCGACGGCGCGGGGCGTGTGTTGGCTGGTGAAACCGACGCCGACCTGGCGGGCGAGTTGCGTTCACTGATGGCTGAGTCGGGCCAGGGCAACTTGGCCGACGTCGAACAACCTGTGCGCCTGGCCGACGAGTCGACCGGCGCGCTCCTACTACTTCCAACCGGGGCCAACGCTCTGCTCGGCGCGCTGATCAGCGATGCGCATGATCCGCAAGTGACGCGCCAGTCTCTCCGCTCAGTGGCCCATGATATAGGTGACGCGATACGCTGTGCTTCGTGATGATGTAAAGATTAATGTCCAAGCCGGCGACGGCGGGGCGGGCATGCTCCATTTCCGGCGCGAGAAATTCGTGCCGCGTGGCGGCCCTGATGGCGGCGACGGCGGCCGCGGCGGTTCCGTCTACGCCGAGGCCGATCGGCGCCTCAATACCCTTTACCGTTATACCCGCAGCCGTCACTTCAAGGCCGAGAGCGGCACGGCCGGGTCGAGTAACCGGAGGCACGGCAAGTCCGGGGACGACCTGATCCTGCACGTTCCCGTCGGTACGGTCGTGATCGACGAAGTAAGCGGCGAACCCTTGGCCGACCTCGACGAGCCGGGCGCGCGCGTGATGGTCGCGCGCGGCGGACGCGGCGGTCTTGGCAACACGCACTTCGTGACGGCGACGCGGCAGGCCCCGCGCGTGGCTGAGAAGGGTGAGCCGGGCGAGGAACGCTGGGTGCTGCTCGAGCTCAAGCTCATCGCCGACGTCGGTATCGTCGGCTTGCCCAACGCCGGCAAGTCGACCCTGCTCTCGCGCGTCAGCGCGGCGCGGCCCAAGATCGCCGACTACCCCTTCACCACGTTGAGTCCCAACCTCGGCGTGGTCGGCCTCGACGACGAGCGCACCGTCGTCGCGGCCGATATCCCCGGTCTAATCGAGGGCGCGCACAGCGGCGCCGGCCTCGGTCACGAGTTCCTGCGCCACGTCGAGCGCACCAAGGTGTTCCTGCACCTGCTCGACGCCGCGGCGGGGGACGCCGACGAGGTTCTGCGCGCCTTCGACGTCATCAACAACGAGCTCGAGCTCTATCAGGAGGGCCTCTCGGAGCGACCCATGATCGTGGGCGTCAACAAGCTGGACCTGCCGGAGGCCGCCGAGAATCTCCCCACGCTACGGCGCGGGCTGGAGCGGCGCGGCTACCGCGTGCACGCCATCTCGGGGGTGACGGGCGAGGGCGTCCGGCCTATGCTGGAGGACGTGTGGGCGCGCCTGGAGCTTGTAAGGGCCGAGGAGGCGGCGCGGCCGCGCGAGGCGCCCGTGGTGGACGTGGCCGCGGTCGAGGAGGTCGGCGTCGAGCGCATCCCGAGCGGTTTCCGCGTGCGCAGCCGGCGCGCCGAGCGCGCCGTGGTCATGACGGACCCCAGCGAGCAGGAGAGCATGGACCGTCTGCAGGAGTTGCTGCGCCGCTTCGGCGTCACCACGGCCCTGGAGCGCGCCGGCGTCGAGACCGGCGACCAGGTGTGGATCGGCGACACCTCGCTGACATGGGGCGAGTAGCCGAGGGCCTGCAACCATTAGCCTGGCCTTGAAAGACCATGGTAGAGGACGGACCTTAAAAGGTCTTTCGTGCGTCAATCCAGCGTAGACTCTTCAGGGTCTATCTCCTGCCATGGTCTTTCAAGGCCAGGCTCGGATTCACGAATGCTCGTGTCCGTTCTCGCCACGCTTGGTTCCGCGTCGTCGCCGGCCCGTCCTCGTAGGCGCGCCGGCAAAGAAGCGGGCGACCGAGACGCTAATGGGCAGTGTGGGCGAGACGAGGTCTGCCTCCGCCTCGACGAGCGCGCTGCTCGTGTAGTCCCCAAGCGCGGGGTCGGGCGCACTCAGGACCAGGACGTCGCGCGTGGCGGGGCGCACGATCCAGTACTCGGGGACACCCGCGTGGGCGTATGCCTTGCGCTTCACATCGGTGTCGGTGTCAGGGTTGCCCGGCGAGAGGATTTCGATCAGCAGCGCGGGGATGCCCTCGATGCCGTCGGCCGTGACGATGTCCAGGTCCTCCATGCGGATGACCAGCAGATCGGGCTGAACGGGATCGCACTCCGGCATGAACAGCCCGATAGGCGACCATAGCGTGACGGAGACACCAGGATCGTCGATTTGTTCGTAGAGTGCGAGGAAGATATTGCGGATGATCCACTGGTGGATGGGGCTGGGGGCGGTCGACATATAAAGAACCCCTCCAATGACTTCATAGCGGTTGCCATCGTCCGGGAGCTCTTCCTCCCAACGTGCACGGTTCCAGACCGCGTCGAGCGAGCGAAGCGTCAGGACATCGGTAGCAATAGCAATCATGGATATATACCTCCGGTAATGCAGCGCTGAACTGCTTATACCCTAGCAGTCGGGCGGAGCGGCGTCAAGACAGCGCTGTTACGCGGGGTGCACCTTAAAATAGTGGACGCAGCCTGCGACTGACGTCGCATGGCAAACCACGGCGACTAAAGTCGCTTGGGACGCCGCGCTTGGAGACACGTCAGTGTCCGTTGTTTGCCATGCGACGTCAGTCGCAGGCGTCGTACGCGCGATTCCACTATTTCGAGGTGCACCCTATTACGCGCTCTCGAACCCCGCGTCGGCGATGAGCCGCGCCAGGCTCTCGCCCTGATATCCGTTGGCCCGCGCCGTCGCGAATTCCTGCGCGGCGCGGGTGCCGTGGCCCAGGCCCGCGTCGGCCATAGCCAGCACGGCGTTGATGTACGGGTCGGTGGCGGCCAAGTCAGCGGCGTGCTGGGCCTCGACGCGCGCCGTCGCCGGGTCGTGCGCGGCCAGCGCGGCGACGGCGGCATAGAGGTAGGCCGTGGGCACGGCGCGGATCGCCTCGGCGCGTCGCAACTGCCGCAGCGCCTCGTCGTCGCGGCCGAGCTTGAGTAGGAGCAGCCCCACGTTGAACTGCAGGGCATAGCCACGGATGCCGGCTCCTATGGCCGCGTGCGTCTCGTGGTAAGCCCCGGCCGCATCGCGCCGCTCATAGTCGGAGATAGCCGCGGCCAGATGTTGCGACGCCCTGATCTGACTCGTCCCGTATATGTCGTAGACGACGAAGATGGCGGCAATGATCAGCCCGATCGCTCCCGCGCCGATGAGGTAGAGGCGCGCCGTCCGCGCGCGGTCACGCCGCCGCAGCGCCGCGATCTCAGGCGGTGTCACACCACGTCCCATCCGCTTAGGAATTGTCCTGCCCTTGCGGCGATCCCTGTAGCAGGGCCTGTGGCACACTGGGGATACGCGGGGTCGTAGCGCTATCCCCCGTGACGCGCGGGCGGGTGCCATTGCCCGTCCCATTACCAGTGCCAGTGCTACTGGCGCCGTCGAGGCCGACGTTGCCGAGGGTGGCGGCGAGGCCGGCCAGGCCGGCGTAGTCGGTGGGCACAACGAGCACC
>JAABUZ0100006416.1_pt1 | contig 14718 bp, 13 predicted proteins | sample 5562091 | NCBI WGS metagenome assembly JAABUZ01 (sample SAMN12813069, study PRJNA571459) | rock metagenome | isolation source: Antarctica rocks | place: Antarctica: Victoria Land, Linnaeus Terrace sud | collected 2015-12-21 | reverse complement strand
AGGCGGCAATCATGAGCAATCCTCCTCCCCCCAGTCTACCCCAACCCCAAAAACCTAACGTTGTAGTACTAAGCAGGTGTCCACAAGTCTGGCATGGCCTATTTGGGCGTGATCCAGGCGCGAAAACCGCGCCAAATTTATGGTCATGTGCTTAGTTGCGGTTGAGAGGATTCGGTATGAATGAGCACAACTTCACGATTCCCGATATCCTTAATGCATTTACTGCCGTGTGTGAGCTTGTGCCTGATAGAACGGCCGATGGCGCTGTCATCACGTATCTGCCGCAGGCCCGCTACCCCCAGGCAGCAACAACGCCCCTCCATGCGTACGGCCGTGGGCCGTTCTGTCGGTTTCAGATACCCGCATCGCTCACCGGAGAAGGTGTTTACATCATCAGTTGTGACGAAAAGCCGCTGTATGTCGGCCTATGCCAGAATCTTGCAGACCGTTTTAACCGCGGCTACGGCTTGATTTCGCCGAGGAATTGCTACCGTGGAGGACAGTCAACGAACTGCAAGATAAACTCCTACGTGCTGCGCGAGACACAGGTAGGGCGCCTGCTCCGCCTGTTGTTCATGTCCACAACACGGAAAGCCACCGTTGAACGGAAGTTGATCGCTCACTTGAGACCACCCTGGAACGGGCGCCAGTAACGCTGCATCAGCCAGTACACATGATCGTCTTGTTGTCGTGTGGTCGCCTCGTAGGCTGTTGTGGTACATGCCATACGAGAGACCACCGACCGCGCGGTGCTATGAGCGTTCCCTACGGGTTCGCCAGACGGCCGAGGAAATCTTTGCCGCCGAGGTACTCGATGCCCTGATGCATGTATCGACCGTCCTCTTGCCGGGGCGGGTAATCGCGCTTGTTATTCGACACGACGTACCGCGCCCCGCCGTCTACTGCCGCCGCCCAGATCGGTACGTCGTGGAGGTCGGCCAGGGTGTCCCAGGCTTCCGGATAGGGCGGCCGCGGGGCGACCACTTCGAAGGTGGACACCAGGATCTCCATCATCGCCGCGGCCGCCGTGCTGCACCGGCCCCAATTCGCCGCCGAGAGGTCGCACGCGGCGCCCCCGTCGCGCGAGGGCGCCATCGTCCGCTCCACCCATTTCCAGGTCAGCACACGGTTCAACTCGGCGATGATCCACGGAGACCAGAGCGCCGTGAACATCCCCTCCTCGGCCGCGTTCTGAAGGTCTCGGCGCAACCCAGGTGGTACCAGGACGTTCGTGTCGAGGACGGCGCGGATCGCCGGCCGCGCTACCGCTGCCATGGCAAGCGCCCTGGTCGCGCGGCGGAGAGTTGCTCCATCTCCTCGTCGCTCAGGCCCTCCGGTACGCCGAACGCGGCGCTCACGTCGTGCAGTTTGTCCGCGGCGCGGATTGCCCGCACGCGCTCGCTGTCGCGCACGCGCTCAACCTCGGTGAGCGGGATCATGGCACCATTACCCCGCTGCACGCTTGCCAGGAACCCGTTGCGACACCACAGCTTCACGGTGTTGATGGAGCGCACGCCGAGCGCCTCGGCGGCCTCTGTCGTCGTGAGCAGCCGATCGCTCTCCAACTCTTGTAGCGCCTTTTGGGCCGTGCGCACCACCTCGGCGGTGTTGCCCGCCTCGGCTTGCTCGATGACGACCCGCAGATCCTGACGCAACTGTTCTGTGAGGCTCATGTCCTATCCTCCTTGCTGATGAGGTCGTTGTCCATCATTACGGCAAATGCGAGGCCCCCACCGACTATATAATGAAACATACAGGACATGTGTCATAACCGTCAACTGAAAGTATAGATGTTACAGATAAATGAAGTCCTTGCGGCGGCGCTCGGCGCGGACGCGGCGCGGGGTGTGCTGCTGGTGACCCGCTTCGACGACGCGGCGGGCGCGTTCGCCGTCAACATGCTCGCGCCGATAGCGCTCGACGACGCCATCGCCACCGGCCGCCAGATCGTGTTGGATGGGCTACAGAAACACTACCCGTTGCGCCAGCACGTCGCCTGGGCCGCGGCGACGGGCACATTCGCACCGCTGGCGTTCGCGTCATGTTGATCCTCAGCCGCAAAGTCGGGCAGGGTATCCGCATCGGCGACGCCATCACCGTCACCGTCATGGCGGTGGACGGCGCGCATGTGCGTCTGGGGTTGGAAGCGCCGGCCACCTGCAAGATCCTGCGCGAGGAGCTATGGCGCTCCATCGCGCGCGACAACGCCGCAGCCGCGGGCGCGGGCGTCCCGCCAGGCGCCTTCGCTCAACTGCTGCGGCACAATACCGCCGAGTAAACATCCCCTCCTCGGCCGCATTCTGAAGGTCTCGGCGCAATCCGTGTGGTACTAACCTGCATTATTCATGAAGGGGAGAGCCCACTGGGACCGCCGGCGGTCCCAGTGGGCGCGCGTTGGCGGCGCTACTGCTGCCACGGCAACTGCCCCGGTCGCGCGGCGGAGAGTTGCTCCATCTCCTCGTCGCTCAGGCCCTCCGGTACGCCGAACGCGGCGCTCACGTCATGCAGCTTGTCCGCGGCGCGGATCGCCCGCACGCGCTCGCGCACGCGCTCGACTTCGGCGAGCGGGATCATGGCGCCATTACCCCGCTGCACGCTCGCCAGGAATCCGTTGCGGCGCCACAGCTTCACGGTGTTGATGGAGCGCACGCCGAGCGCTTCGGCGGCCTCTGTTGTCGTGAGCAGTCGGTCGCTCTCCAACTCTTGCAGCGCCTTTTGGGCCGTGGGCGCCACCTCGGCGGTGTTGCCCGCCTCAGCTTGCTCGATGCGGAAGCCTGTCTCCGCTATGCCGGCGAACAGTTCGGCGATCCAGTTGGCGCCGGCGCCAGTGGTCTCGCGGCGGAGCACGACATCGCCCGCGCGGTACGTCCGCCCTTCCCCACCGGGCAAGAGCACGACAGGGCGGTCGACGTCGAAGGCGCGCGCGACGGATTCGTCCAGGAGGACGATCCTGTCATCATGTGCAGCGCGGTGGGTCATACTCCTATGGTAGCGCATCTAGAGTATGCTACGGGCATGACGATTCAACCTGCCCTCTCGCGCGAGACACTGCGCGACGCCCGTGACGCCGCGCACGGCCTGGCCCTCTTGCGCGGCGTCCTCGACGACGCGCCCGGCCGGGCTGTGCTGGCCCTACTCGCCGCGCTGACGATGTCCGCACCCGACGCGGCGGCCGTCGCCGACGCCTACACCGCTGCTTTCCGCGCCCTAGCCGTGGCGGCGAACGACGATCCGCTTGACGGGTTGCCCGACGCCTGGCAGTCCCACCTCGTCGCGCGCCTGCTCGACGACGACGATCCGTGGAGCGCCCAGGCCGAAACGGCGCGCGCCAGGGGCGTTCGCTCACCGGAGTCCACTGCCGGCGCTATCGCGCCGGGGTTGCGGGCGGCGGCGCGCCAGGAGTTGCGCGCGCTGCGTCTGCTCTACGACCTCGACGCCACGGCGTTATGGGACTCCGCGCGAGATGCCGTCGCGGAGTCCATGCCGGCCTTGCGGGATGCGTGGGTCCCGTGGCGCGACCTGACGCCGCCCCTGTTTGCACATAATAATCTAGATCCGCGCCGCGCCATGGCACGGCGCCTAGCCTGCGTGGACGATTGGGCGGACTTGACCGACGAGCTCGCGGCCCATTGGTCTCGTCACGGCACCGGCATGCTGGCGCGCTACCGTGTGCTACGGTGGGAAGGGCGTGGCGCGCACGGGTCGGGCGGGGCGGGGTTGCGTCCCGTCGCGCACCCCGACCCAGCGCGGCTCGACGGGCTGATCGGCTACGAGCGCGAGCAAAAGGCGCTGGCGTCCAATATCGAGCGTTTCCTGGCCGGCCTGCCCGCGCAGCACGCCCTGTTGTACGGTCCGCCCGGTACCGGCAAGTCGTCGACGGTCAAGGCGCTCGCCACCTACTACGCTCCGCACGGGCTGCGCCTAGTCGAGCTGCGTAAGGGCGATAGCGAGGACCTGCCGGCCATCGCGGCGGCGGTGCGCGGGCGCGCGCCGCATTTCCTGATCTATGTCGACGACCTCTCCTTCGAGGAGCACGAGACCGCGTATAAGGCGCTCAAAGCGCTGCTCGAAGGGACGGCCGAGGCGCGTCCGGACAACATGATCCTTTACGCCACCACCAACCGCCGCAATCTGGTCCGTGAAACGTTCGCCGAGCGCGGCGCGCCGGGTGACGACCCTCATGGGCGCGACACGATGGGCGAGAAGATCTCGCTGGCCGCGCGCTTCGGCCTGCGCGTGACCTTCCCGGCCCCCGACCAGGAGCGCTACGTCGCTATCGCCACGGCGCTGGCGCGCTCACGCGGGCTCACCTCTCAGGATATGCCGGATGACGAGTTGCGCCGCCGCGCCTTGCTATGGGAGCGCCAACATCCCGGCCGCTCGGGGCGTACCGCGCGACAATTCGTCGACGACCTGGAGGCCGAGTCGCGCTCCCCCTGACGCCCTACATCCTACGTGCTAATGTAAATGAGTTTTGCATCATGTACGCCGCCGCCCTTTTCCCTACACTGGGCATATGAGGGTGTGAGTCATGCGAGCCCTCAGCCTAGCCGCTCTTTAATTACGCGTTTTGTTCGTTATTGGGCTGGGTACACGCCGCATGGGCGCATGCGTGATGGGAAGCTAGCGCCATCATGCTCGCCCTCGGCGCGGAGAGGTGACAGAGGAGAAAAGGGATGAGCGCGAAACATAGGTTGGGGACGCCACTGGCTATCCTACTCGCGGGAAGCTTGCTCTCGACGGGCGCGGCCGCTATGCCGATGGCGTCGCGTCAGGGAGCGGCGTCAGGGACGTCACATGCGTCCCTGGCTTTTCAGACGCCAGCCGGCGCATTGACTCCGGCGGCGACAGCGACGGGGACGGCGGCGACCGCGACGACGACGGCGCCGCCCACGGCGACCAGTTCGGCCACGGCCAGCCCGACGACGACCAGTACCAGTTCGCCGACCGCCACCGCGACGGCGACCAATTCGGCTACGGCCAGCCCGACAGCCACACGTACGGCGACGCCGCTCCCGACGGCCACACGTACGGCGACGCCGCGTCCAACCGCGACGCGGACCCCCGCGCCCATCATGGCGCGCTTTAGTGTCACGCCCGCGACCGCCGCGCCGGGGAGCGTCATCATTGTCAGCGGCGGCAATTTCGCGGCCAGCGAGCGCATCAGCATTAGCTTGAGCGGCGCGCGCAGCGGCGTGGCCACGCTGCAGGCCGACCGCTACGGCAACCTCTACAGAACCTCGGTCACCGTGCCCTACAACGCGGTCGCCGGGGCGCAGACGCTCACGGCGCGGGGCCTGAGCAGCCGGCGCACGGCCGCGGCGCCGTTGACGATCATCGCGGTCTACGCCACACTGGCGGTCACGCCGGCGGTGACCAACCGGGGCGGCGTCATCACGATCTCCGGCGGCTCCTACGCCCCGAATGAGAAGCTTACCGTGACGATCGATGGCTTTGCCGCGTCGCTGGCTACGATCACGGCGACGGTCACCGGCGCGATCACGCCGACCGGTGTCAGCATCCCCTATACCCTACCCGATGGTCCCCACCTCCTGCGCGTAAGCGGGGCCGTGAGCGGGCGCACGGCCACGGCGGCTATCACCGTGGCGGCGCTGGCGCCAAGCATCGGGCTCAGTCTGCCCATCGCCAACCCTGGGACCACCATCACGGTGACGGGGCGCAGCTTCGGGCGGCAAGAGCGCGTGACCCTGGCCCTCAACGGCGCCGCGCTGGTCACCTCGCCGGCGGTCATTACCACCACGAACGGTCTCTTCACGGCGTCGTTCGTCGTGCCGGCGTCGGTGCTGCGCGGCCCCAACACGGTCAGCGCGATCGGCAACACGAGCCGCGTGAGCGCGGTCGCCACGCTGACCGGTGTCCTGGCGGTCGCCAGCAGCTTCTACTTCGCCGGCGCCTCCACGCTGAACGGCGAGGCAGCCACGCTGCCGATCCTCAACCCCAACGCGCAGCCCACGCACATCGACTTTACCTTCTACTATGGCGCGAGCATGACCGGGACGGCCACGCTCGACGTGCCGGCGCACAGCCGCGGGACGGCCGACCTGAACGCGCTGGCCGGCGCCGGGCGCGTCTTCGGGGTCAAGATGGTGGCCGACCGCGTAGTGCAGGCGCAGTTGCGCGAGGCGCGCGCCGGGCGCGACGACTTCGGCCTGCTGGGCGTTTCGGCGCCGAGTACGACATGGTACCTGGCCGAAGGCTACACCGGCCTCACCTTCCACGAGACCGTGTCCATCCTCAACCCCGGCGCGACGGTGGCGGCGGTGCGGCTGCGGTTGCTGCCGTTCGGCGGCCGCGCGGCGCGGGTGGTCACCCTCGACGTGGCCCCGCAAAGCATCCAGGAGGTCGACGTCAACCGGCTGCTGCCGAACCAGTCGCTCAGCGTGATCGCCGACGCCAGCGCGCCGGTCGTGGTCGAGCGCACATTGACCTTCAGCAACGACGGCTTCGGCGTCACCGCGCAGGCGGGCATCAACACGGCGGCCACGAGCTGGATCTTCGCCGAGGGCACCACGACCACGCGCTTCCAGACCTTCTTCACCATTCTCAATCCCAACGCGGTGAGCAGTCTCGTCACGGCCACCTTCTACGACCCGCGCGGCGTGCCGCTCGATAGCCGCACCATCCTCGTGCCGGGCCTGAGTCGCGCCAACATCAAGCTCAACGATGTGTTGCGCGCCAGCGGCATCGCCACGGTCGTTACCGCCAACCTGCCGGTCGTGGTCGAGCGCCCCGAGTACTTCGGCAGCCCCAACGTGCCGTACGTGGCGGGCAGCGATGTGTTCGGGCGCAATGGCGCGGGCCTGAGTTGGGCCTTCCCCGGCGGGACCACGACCAATCGCCGCGAGTTCCTGCTGATCTACAACCCCTCGGCCAAGACCGTCATCATCAACGCGACGTTCTACGGGTCCGATGGCTCGGTGGTAACGCGGAGTTTCGCCGTGCCGCCGACGGTGCGCTATAACCTCGACATCAACCGGCTGTTGCCGGGCCTCATGCCCGAGCACAGCATCGTGTTGAGCGCGGCCAACGGGGTGGGCTTCGTGGCCGAGCAGACCGTCTTCGCGCCGGACTTCAGCGCCCTCGACAGCACGCAGGGCTTCGCGCAGTAAGCCTTTTAATGACAGCGTTACTCGTCGTGGTCATGTGCGTCGGGGTCGTTGCGCGCCATGTCTAGCGGGGCCGTCCCCATCATGTCGCCGTCGGCCATGTTGGCCATCATCGGCGTGCCGCCGACGGCGCCGGGGCCGCGCAGGCTTGGCGTGTTGGCGGCGCAGACGGTCCCGAAACGCGGCTGGCCGTAGGGGAGGTGCGTGTCGCCGCGCGCCAGGATGTGCGCGTGGTTGGTCGACCCGCCCTCGGCATCGCCACTATCGTGGCCCCACAAGGTGAAGCTGCGCGCATTGGCGTAGTGCCCGACGAAGGAGCGGCGGAAGCGGTCCGTCGCGCGGTTGCGGTGCGAGCGGTGCAGCACATGGCCGCCGAAGAAGGCCACGTCGCCCGGCTCCATCACGGCCGGGACCTCCGCGCCAGGGTACCTGGCGGCGACGCGCGAGAGTGTGTTGGCCTCCTCGTCGGTGTTGCTGACCTGCTCCACGACCGTGAGGTCGGCGAGGGTGTCGCCGTGGTTCTGGCGCTCCAGCCCCGCCGTCGGATAGATCGGCTCGTTCTGCGTCCCCGGCGTGAACCACATGCAGCCGTTCTCCTCGTCGGCGCGGTCGACGGCGAGCCACGCCCCGCACAGGGTGTCCGGCACGGTGGGGATGTAGTAGGCGTCCTGGTGGTAGCCCTGTCCCGCGCCCCCCGGGAACTTGAGGAAGAACATACTCTGCATGGCCATCACGTCGGGCCCGATCAGGGCTTCCAACACATCGAGCACACGCGGATGCAGCAGGAAGCGTTCGTGGATCTCCAGCACACGATGGAGCATATGGATGCGCAGGTAGCGCCGCTCGATCTCCTCCGGCGTGGCACCCGGCGGGGGCGGTTCGATGCCGGGAGCCGTGACGCGCCCGTACATCAGATCCTCGCTGTGCTGGACCAGTTCCCGCACGTCCTCGGGCGGGACGAGCCCGCGCACGATCAGGAAGCCCTGGCGGTGGAAGGTGACGTACTCCGCGACGCTGACGCGGTAGCGTGGGTACTCCTTTAGAGGCTTGACCGGCGTCGTCCCCGGAGCGGGCGCCGCGCTCGCGGGGATCGCCCTGACGCCCACAGCCCCGTTGGCGTCGCGCGCCTTATCGATTGGCTTGGTCGCGGCCATGACCGCGCCTGTGCCCATGCTGCTGCCGGCGTCACCCGGAGCCATGTCCATATTGCTACGTATCGTCGTCTCCATCGCTCGCGCCTCCCTATCTTTCATCGTTCCCACTTTTTATGTCTTTACCGCAGCCGATGATGTATGCTCACTTAGTACAATATGATATGGAGCGCCGCGAGGAAAGCCACATGGTTGATCGGCCTGTGCCTATTTCTGATCGCGACCCGGATGCGGCACCGCGCGCGCTGCCGAACACCGGGTGCGTCGTCTACCCGCCGCGCGCGACCTTCGGGCCGCGCCTGCAGCTCGACTACCAGCTCGTGCTCGTCCACGTCGGGGTGGCGCGTGTCACGGTCGACGGCGCGGAGCGCGACATACCGAGCGGGCACGTCGGTCTGCTGCGGCCGGGGCACGAGGAGGTCTACGCCTTCAGGCGCGACGGGGAGACACGCCACTCCTGGATCGCCGTCCCCCCGCGCGCGTTAGATGACGCGGCGCGCGCCGCGCTGGACGCCGCGCCGGACCTGCTGCCGCTCTCGACGGCGCTAGAGGCGTGCGTCGAGATTGGGCGCGGCACGGTGGCGGTCGACGAGCCGGAGCGCCGTCCCGTGCTGGCGGCGGTGGGCCGCGCCGCGCTCGCGCTCTACGTCGCGGAGGGCGCACATGCGCCGACGGCGCGGACGCGCGTGCATCCGGCCGTGGCACGGGCGCGCCTACTGGCGCGAGAGCGCGCCCACGAGGGCATCAAGGTGGACGAACTCGCGCGGGACGTGGGCGTGTCGCCCGAACACCTGGTGCGGCTCTTCCGGCGCGACCTGGCTACCACGCCCGGCGCCATCCTGCGCGCGGAACGGCTGGCCCACGCCACGCGCCTGCTTGCGCAGACGGGCCTGAGCGTGGCCGAGGTGGCGCACCGCTCCGGTTTCGCCAGCCCGCATCACCTGGCGCGCTGCCTGCGCGCCGCCACGGGCCGGACGCCAACCGAGTTGCGCGCCCAAAGTTGGGCGGCCCGCGAGGCATGAAACACAAAATGGATGGAGTGTCACTCTCCACCGCTATCCAGTTGCCATGGACTGCGCGAACAGCCATGCGAGGGGCACCCCATCCAGACAACACGATAGGTGGCAAGCGTACCTAGCACCGGGTTGTCGGGGGTGTGTGGCAGCAATGAGCGTAGAAACGCCACGCGGAGCAGAGGCGCCACCAAGACATTGCGCGGGCCAGACGCGAGAGCTAGTCCCCCGCTGCCGTTACCTGCCTGGCCGGTACTTGTAAGCACGAAATCCGCGATGGGCTGCATAGGGGCTGGCCGCAGGACGCCACGTATAAAGAACACGCTCGTGTGCGTCGTCGTCCACAAAGGACCTGTTCCAGTTTGCACAAATTGCGCGACTAAGTACACCCGCCCTACTCTCAGCGGCTGAGCCCGTGCCTGTGGCCCGAGTCGTGTTGCTATCACTAGGGTGAGGATGACAACAGCGCCCAGGATAATCCGCCTCATGCGTGTCATGGTTAGACGGTACTGCGCGTGCTGCAATCTGTCAAGGGCTTGGCTCGGGTAATCGGGTTGACAGGCCCATTCCTGTTGACAATCGTCCGTCCGTGTGGTACCGTCTCAATCAATAAGCCCCGCGACCGTAACCGCTACCGAAACAGTGGTATCGTTATGACAGAGAAAGGGGGTGATACGCGGCAGTAGGTAGATGGTAGCGAGATCGCGCCAAGCGCGGCGAAACGCTCATCATGGCACTCATTAACGGGTAGCGCCGTTTCGGACACCTCGCTCTCGCCGGTCGTTGGCTGGCATCAGCGCATTTCTTAATACTACAACGTTACTTGTCTCCTAAGGCCGTGCTAACGACCTGGAAGCAGGCGTGCAACCGGTCAGTTTAGCGGCAGGATGGCCCCTTTGTCTGACGGTCGCTATGGGTGATTCTAGCGAAGTAACGTTGTAGTATTAAGGAAGCAACAATGAAGTGTATTAAACCCGCGCGGGTCACGATTCCCGCGGTGGTTAGCATGGCGGCGCTCGGCAGCGCCCTTCTTCCCGCGTCGCTCACTCCGCACACGGTCAAGGCGGCGAGCCCTATTTATATGGTCTCGGACGACGCATTCCACCCCACCGGCTTCACCCGCCTCTTCAGCCCTTATATCGCCACGACGATGGACTACACCTGGGGCGCCGTCTTCGAGCCGCTCATGATCATCACCCCCGTGGGCGGCGGCCACACCTATCCCTGGTTGGCTAGCGGCTACACGTACGGCGACAGCGGCAAGACGCTGACCGTCACGCTACGCCCCAACCTCAAGTGGTCCGACGGGCAGCCGCTGACGGCCTCGGACGTGGCCTTCACGTTCAACTACGGCAAGAAATACACGGCCGCCGACCAGAACGGCCTGTGGGCCGGCAAGTACCTGCAGAGCGTTAGCGCGACGAATCCGACCACGGTCGTGTTCAAGCTGACCAGCGCGGACTCGACGCTGCTGCCGAATATCGTCAGCAACATCAAGATCATCCCCGAGCACCAGTGGTCCAAGATCACGAACCCCGGCACGTACGCCAACCCGAACCCCGTGGGTTCGGGGCCGTTCGCCAACGTGACCAATTTCACCAGCCAGGAGTTCATCTACGCCAAGAACAAGTACTACTGGCAGCCGCTGGCCTACGATGGCATCAAGGTGCCGAACTTCCTGGACAACAATGGCGCCAACACGGCCATGGAGCACGGCGACCTCGACTGGACGGGCAACTTCGTCGCCGATATCCAGCGCGCCTATGTCGCCAAGGACCCGGCCCACTTCCACTACTACTTCGCGCAGACGAATCCACTGGGCCTGTGGTTCAACGACCTGAAGTACCCCTACAGTCTGGTCGGCTTCCGTAAGGCGTTGAGTTACGCCGTCGATCGCCAGCGCATCTCGAACTTCGCCGAGAACGGCTACGAGTTGCCGGCCGACGCGACGGGGATCAAGCGCATCTTCCCCACCTGGTACAACAGTACCCTCGATGCGCAGTCTACCGCGCTGTCCAGCTACAACCCGTCCAAGGCCCAGCAACTGCTCCTGAGCATGGGCTTCAAGATGAAGAACGGCCAGCTCTACGACCCGCACGGCGCCAAGGTGTCGTTCACCATGGTCGTGCCGACCGGCTGGTCGGACTGGGTGCTCACGCTGCAACTCCTGGCCCAGGACTTCAAGAAGATCGGCATCGACGCGTCGTACAAGACGATCGATCAGGCCACCTGGTTCAGCAAGTCGCAAGCGGGCCAGCTCGACGCGCACATCCACTGGACTGGGTACAACGTGTCGCCGTACTACACCTACTATAGCTACATGTCGCGGCAGTCGTTCACCCCGATAGGGACCGACGCCAGCCTGAACGGCCAGAACAACTGGGAACGCTACACCAGCTCTGAGGCGACGAACCTGTTCGCGCAGTACCGCGCCACGACCGATCTGCAGAAGCAGAAGCAGCTCATCGACCAGATACAGCGCATCCAGCTACGGGATTTCCCGTATATCCCGATCATGTTCAGCGCCGACTGGTACACGTACAGCATGCTGCACTTCACCGGCTGGCCGACCGCGCAGAACTTCTACGTGCGTGGCTCGTCCAACGATTATCCCGACCGGACCATGGTCATGACCCGGCTGAAGCCCGTCATGTAACGGGCGGCGCCCCCGGCGCCCGTTCACTTGATGCATACCCTGCTCTCCCCGGAGAGGATGATCCATGCGGTACCTATATCGGCGCATCGTTTTCTACCTAATCGCCCTGTGGGCGTCGCTCACGTTGAATTTCTTCCTGCCGCGGCTGATGCCGGGGAGCCCCATCGACTATTTCGCGGCGACGCACCACAACGAACTAGAAAACAATCCGCATCTCCTAGACTCTTTACGCGTCGCGCTTGGCGGATCGAACGAGCCCTTACCGCTGCAATATCTGCACTATCTCCTCAATATCAGCCACGGCGATTTCGGCGTCTCATATAGTCAATATCCCCTGCCGGTCAGCGGCATCCTGGCCGCCACGATCCCCTGGACCCTGTTCCTCGCCGGCGTCTCGACAGTCGTCGCCTTCTTCATCGGCACGCTCCTCGGCGTCGTGGCGTCGTGGCGGCGAGGGGGTGCCCTCGACACCATCCTGACGCCCTTCACCATGTTCGTCTATTCGTTCCCACCTTTCTTCGTGGCGATGCTGCTGCTCTACTTCCTCGGGTTCATCGCCGGCTGGTTCCCCCTCAACCACAACTACGGCGACACGGTCCACCCCGGCTTCAACCTGCCCTTCTTCGGCGACGCCTTGCGGCACGCCGCGATGCCCCTGCTGGCTATCATGCTGGCCTCGGTCGGCGGCTGGCTGCTCGGCATGCGCAACGTGATGATCAACACGCTCTCCGAGGAGTTCGTGACGATGGCGCAGGCCAAGGGGCTCACGGAGCGACGCGTTATGCTGACGTACGCGGCGCGCAACGCCCTCTTGCCGCAAATCACCAGCTTCGCCATCTCACTGGGCTACGTGGTCACCGGCCTCGTCCTGATTGAGTCGGTCTTCACCTATCAGGGCGTCGGCTTCGCCCTCTTCACCGCCGTGCAGGCGCACGATTACCCGCTCATCCAGGCCCTGTTCCTTTTCATCACCGTGGCCATGCTCTGCGCCAACTTTGTGGCCGATCTGCTCTACACGCGCCTCGATCCGCGCGTGCGCACCGCGTAATGCCGTCATGCGTAGCCTAGACAGGAGGTAAGGGCGGTGCAACTCGATAACGCGCCTTCCACACTGGCATCCAACCAGGACACGATCCCCGCCGTACCAGTCGCCGCGGCGTCGGTCGCCACGACGGCGAACGCTCCCCTCACCAGCGCGCGCGCGCGGGGGCGCGGGATCGCCCTGCCCACCTGGGTCAAGCTGTTGCTAGGTACCCCGCTGGCCGCGACGGGCATAGTCGTCGTACTGATCTTTATCCTGGCCGCCATCTTCGCGCCGCTGATCACCCCCAATGACCCGACGAACATCGGCGGCTTCGACCGCTACCTCGCGCCCAGCCTCGCCCACCCCTTCGGGACCGACTACTCCGGCATCGATGTCTTCGCCGAGGTGCTCTACGGGGCGCGCGTGTCGCTGGCCGTGGGCGCCGTCACCGGCATCGTGACCACGTTCCTCTCCATCGTCATCGGGATGACGGCGGGCTACATCGGCGGCTGGTTCGACGACATACTCGGCGTGGTGATGAACGTGTTCCTGGTCATCCCGCAACTCCCGCTGCTGCTGGTCTTCGCGGCCTACCTGCCGATCAAAGGCCCGCTCTCCATCATCCTGGTCATCTCGATCACGGGGTGGGCCTGGGGCGCGCGCGTCCTGCGCAGCCAGACGTTGTCGCTGCGCAACCGCGACTTCGTGCAGGCGGCGTACATGAGCGGCGAATCGACCTGGCGCATCATCTTCCGGGAAGTCTTGCCCAACATGATCAGCCTAACCGTTTCCAGCTTCATCTTCGCCGTCATCGGCGCCATCTTCACCGAGTCATCCCTGGAGTTCCTCAGCCTCGGCGACGTAAACGCCGTGTCGTGGGGCACTATCCTCTACAACGCGCAGCAATTCACGGCGCTGCAAGTCGGCGCCTGGTGGAATTTCGTGTTCCCCGGCCTGGCCATCGCCGTGATCGTGACGGCGTGCGTGTTCGTCAACTACGGCATCGACGCGATCAGTAATCCGCGCCTGCGCGTGGTCAAAGCGGGGAAAGCGCATCGCCAGGCCGCGAAGGCGCGCGCGGCGGCGACGAACGCGGGGGTGGCGCGGTGAGCGCGATCACTCCCCTCCCCCCCGCGGGTCCGGGCGCGAGACCAAGCGATACCGAGACGCTGCTCGACGTGCGCGGCCTCGTGGTCGACTACCTGACGCCGCGCGGCCCCGCGCGCGCCGTCGATGGCGTCTCCTTCGCCATCAAACGGGGCGAGGTGTTCGGCCTTGCCGGCGAGTCGGGCTGCGGCAAGAGCACCATCGCCCACGCCATCATGCGGCTGATCAAAGCGCCCGGACAGATCAGCGGCGGCCAGATGGTGTTCGATGGTCAGGACATCTTGAGCCTCTCGCCCCAGGCCCTGCGGCGGTTCCGCTGGAGCCGGGCCTCGATCGTGTTCCAGAGCGCCATGACCGCGCTCAACCCGGTCATCAACCTCGGCGAGCAGCTCGTCGACGCGATCATGGCGCACGATTCGATGAGCAAGCGACAGGCATTGGAGCGCGCGGCCGAGCTATTCAAGCTCGTGGGCATCGAGAGCAAGCGCATTAAGAGCTTCCCGCACGAGTTATCCGGCGGCATGCGCCAGCGCGCCGTGATCGCTATGGCCCTGGCGCTCAACCCCGATCTCGTGATCATGGACGAGCCGACGACGGCGCTCGACGTGGTGGTGCAGCGCGACATCCTGCAGCAGATCCA
>JAABUZ0100006413.1_pt1 | contig 14721 bp, 13 predicted proteins | sample 5562091 | NCBI WGS metagenome assembly JAABUZ01 (sample SAMN12813069, study PRJNA571459) | rock metagenome | isolation source: Antarctica rocks | place: Antarctica: Victoria Land, Linnaeus Terrace sud | collected 2015-12-21 | reverse complement strand
ACGAGCCGGACGATGACGACCGTCACGACATGCACGTACTCTGCGCGCGGTTCGGCCTCGTTCTGCCTGAACCTTTCGAGTATCACTGACGCGCACGGATCAATCTCCCCTCTCCCCGCTTACGGGGGCGATCACCCTTTGTATCCGCCGAAGAGCGCGTGCCCGGCGGTCGCCCAGAAGACATCTACGCCCGTAAAACCCGCATCCGTCAGCCAGCCGAGTTGCTCCGGCACGGTGGACGGTTTGTCGAAATCCGGGTCGGGGTAGGTAAAGATATTCCAGTGGTCGGCCTGGAACTGCGCGAAGACGGCGAGATCGCCGGTGAACGCAAGCGATTGGCGGCGCACGGCGTCATCGTAGGCACGGGCCATCACCTGCCGTCCCCACGCGCTCGTCGGCTCGACGATGTCCGCAATCAGGAGCGCACCGCCCGGTTCGAGATGCCGATAGAGATTTGTAAACAATGCCTGCTTGCCGGGGCCATCGAGGTGGTGGATGACGAGGCAACTGACGAAACAGCGCACCGGCGCGGTGATCGAATCGAGCCATCCATCGTCTTCCAGCCGGAAGGGGCGCAGTTCGAACCGCCCCGCGTGCAGCGCCAGGGCAGCGTTCGCGGCGTCTCGCATTGCGTCCGAGCCATCCGCGCCGATCAATCGTGCATTCGGGTAATGCTCGAGTATGGCATCCATCAGCCAGCCTTGCCCGTGGCCAATCTCGACGCCCCAAAACGCATCGGCGCGCTGCGCGGGGATGAGGTTCACGAACGTGCGTGCGATGATGTCGCGGTCCGGCGTGAAGATGCGACCGTTATCCACGAAGAAGGCCGAATTCGATTCTTGCCATGAAGGGATTCCTATCCCGTCCACTGCCATGATGACCATCCCTTTCAGTAAATCCGCAAATATGGTGGTGGCAGGCTTCCAGCCTGAGGGAGAATAGGCTGGAAGCCTGCCACCAGGAATTCCGGCACCTGTTCCCCTACCGCGCCGTCAGCCCGCCATCAATAATCAGCGCGGAGCCGGTGACGAAGGCCGCTTCGTCGGAGGCAAGGTAGAGCATCGCGTAGGCGATCTCGTCTGGTTGGCCAAGGCGTCTGAGCGGCTGGCGGGCGCGCAGTTGCACGCGGGTTGCCTCTTCCTCGCCCGCGTGGTACTTCGCGAGATAGGCGTCCACGAAGGGCGTCTCGACGGTGCCGGGGCAGACGCAATTGACCCGGATGCGATCCTTGACATGATCCACGGCGAGTTGCCTGGTCATCGCCGTCACCGCGCCCTTGGTCGTGCTGTAGGCAAAGCGGCGATCCACCCCAACAAGGCCCGCAACCGACGACGTATTGATGATCGCGCCGCCGCCGTGCGCCTGCATCCAGCGCACTTCCGCCTGCGCGCACAAAAAAACCCCTTTGACGTTGACGCCCATCAGCCGGTCGTAATCCTCCTCGCTCGTCTCCGTTACATCGCCGACGAGGCCAATGCCCGCGTTATTGATACCAATGTCGAGCCGCCCGTAGTGCGCCGTCACGGCATCTATCGCCGCCCGCACGCTGACGGGATCGGTGACGTTGACCCGGTGAAACGAGGCCGTACCGCCTGCGCCGGTGATCGCGTCCGCGACGCGCTGCCCGCCCTTGGGGTTAACGTCCGCGATGGCGACAATCGCCCCTTGTTGCGCGAAAAGGAGCGCTGCCTGCTCGCCGATGCCGCTCCCCGCCCCCGTGATGAATGCCACCTTGCCATCCAACCGAAACAGTGTCACATGAGCCACCTTTCAGAATTGAGAACCGCAGGCACCCTGTGGGCAGGAGGAAGGTGCGCATGGCCCGCTGTCCGCGTTACGATTGATGGCGCGAGAATACACTATTTGCCTGGGAGTACCAAGATGTGCATGCCCGAGATTGCATGCGCGCCCGGCGTCGGCACGGCGATCCGTGTCGGCAAGCCCACCGTGGGAGAGTGGCTCGACCCGTGTACCGATTAGGTACCTGGCGTACCATCCTCCATCGCAAACCGTTCGGCTGCTTCCGGTCGCGAGAGAGTCAACTCCGCGCCTTCACCGACCGGCATGAACGATACGAGACGGAATACTTCCTGCGGAAGACCGACGAAATCGAGCACGCGGTCTTCGATGATCGCGTGCCAGTGCTGGAGAGATGTGGAGAGCCCATGCGCCGTGATCGTGAGCCACAATGCAAGTTGCACCATGCCGATGCTCTGTGCGGCCTGGTCCTGCGCTTCCTCGCCGGAAAAGCCGTCGCGCGGTGCGGAGCGGGCGCGGTCTTCAAAAATCAGCACGGTCATCCCACCGTGGCGCATCCCATCCGCGCGCGCCAGATATCGCATGCGACGATCGCCTTCCAGCCGCATGGTGATTGTCTCCTCGATGCTGTCCCAGAACGCGCTATTGCGCTCGTGAAGCGCGACGACTCGCCAGGGCTGTGTATCGAACGCCGATGGCACGACGCGTACCGCAGCGGCAAGATCCGCAACGAAGTCAGGCGGGAACGATGCCAGAGTGAGATTCCGTGTCGAGCGACGCGCCTGGAGGAGCGTCGCGAGAGCGGCTGCCTGCTCAGTCGTCGTGATCGCGCTCATTGCTCCGCCTCTCCATGTCGTTCGGCATGCGCGGGGATCGCTGTTGCGCTCTGTCCGAGCAAAGGGAGAACCGTCGTGCCGATCCGCTCGATCTCCTCCAGCATTGGGCTGCACTGGATCAGGAAGAGATCGATGCCTGCATCGGCGAAGGTGCGCATGCGTTCGGCGATCTGCTCCGGTGTGCCGACGAGATTCGGTCGGAGCCCCCGGTTCGAGACTGAGTAATCGCGGAGCGTCAATTCGCGTTCGAGTTGCGACATCGTCGTGAAGTCCTTGAACCCCGCATAGCCTGCGGTCTCCTTGACATCCGTGATCCGCGCGAGTTCCGCCTGGGCTTCCTCCTCGGTGTCGCGGCAGATGACGTACGCCGCCATGCCGTAGATCATTGCCTTGCCGTGCGCCACCGCTCGCGTGCGCATCTCCGTGATCTTGCCGCGTACCGTCTCCAGATCATCGCCGTGCATCAGGTACGCGTCGCACTCGCGAGAAATCAGCTCCTTCGCCGCAGGCGATTCGCCGCCGGCATACAGCCGCGGCCACGGCTGCTGAACAGGCTTCGGTGCGAGATAAGCATCCTCGACATGTGCGTGTTTCCCTTGCACGGTTGTCCGATCCTGTGTCCACATCCCCTTGAGTACGGAAAGAAACTCATTAGTGCGCACATACCGCTCATCGTGTTCGACGAATTGCATCCCATATTGCCGTGCTTCTTCCGCCCACCAGGCAGAAACAATATTGAGCGTGAACCGGCCATGTGAGATGCGGTCAATATTCGCCGCCATCTTCGCGACCACTGCCGGGTTGCGGAAGCCGGGCCGCACGGCTGCCATGATTTCCAACCGCTCAGTGGCTGCCGCCAATGCCGCCGCCGTGGACCATGCTTCGAGTACCGGCTCGGCCGGGCCCTTGATGTCGTTCAAGTTGAGTTCCGCTACCAGCGTGGTCGAAAAGCCCAATTCCTCGGCGCGACGCGCGACGTGGAGGCAGTATTCCCAGGTCGCTGGCATCCCCTCATCCTCGACGTTGCGCAACCACCCGCCGAAGATCGGCAGCCAGAAGCCCACGCGCGGTATCGTTGTCTCGTTCATACGTGCGTCCTTCGCTTGTGTCTTCAGCGTGCCAATCAGCACGCGCAAAAATACGGGTTTGGATTGAAGAGATTCGTCATCATCCGCGCCGCCGGGGTAGGATCATCCGGGTCAATCACTGCATCAATAATCTGCTTCCGATCACCTGAAAAGAGCGCCGTCCATGCTTCTTCAGGGAGATAGGCAGCAGTCTCCTTACCCCTTCCGGCGAGCCGGAGTGCGACGTAATCCTTCGCGTACGTCCAGATCAATCCCTCGCGCGCGGGTGGCGCGACTTCCGGCGCCCCTGTCACATCCGCGTAGGCCAACCAGGGCAGATCCACACCTGCAGCAATCGGCAGGCCGATCCATTTCCAGACACGCGTATTGATATCGAGGAGTTTGTGCTCGCCATCGCGCGCGTCGTAGATAAACTCGACTTCGGAGATACCGCGATAGCCGAACGCCTTCAGGATGCGCACACCGCGCACCGCAATTGCCGCCTGGCCCTCCGCCGCGACGAGGCAGCCGGTACCGAAGTCGGGCGGGTACTGCTCCAGTTTGCGGCCAACGAACGTGCCATGCGCCTCGCCGTCGCTGCCGATGTAGGAACAGACGGAGTAAAAATCCGTCAGGCCCTGCCCGACGATCTCCTGCGCGACGAGCGGATGCCCGGCCGCGCGCGTAATCGCTGCGTGGAGTTCCTCCGGCGAGCCGATCCGCCACGCCTTATCGCCGAAGACGTCATAGAACGAGCGCTGCTCGGTCGGTTTGACGATACAGGGATACGGCAAGGTCGCGGCAATCCTTTGCAGATTTTCGCGCGTTAGGTCCCATGTGCCGGGGATCGGGATGCCGAGTTCACGCGCCGTCCCATACAGCTGTGCCTTGTCGAGTACGGGCTCAACGATGTCCGGGCCGGAAAATGGGATGTGGAAGTATTGTTCGAGACGCGCGCGGTGCCGGTTCACGGCGAGAACCCATTCATCGTTCGTCGGGTACAGAACGCCACGCCGATCGAGGGTCCGACCCACATCGAGCAGATACTCGATAAACGCCTCCTCATCTTCGAGGACGTTCGGACAGAGTGCGGCCACAGTCGCATACTTCGACGCCAGCGCATAGCCTTTGGGATCGGGATCGAGCGCGATGATCGGTACGCCCCGCCGCCCCAATGAACGTGCAACAGCCAAACCGGTAATATGGCTATTAAAGAGGATCGCGGCCGCCCGATCATCTCTATTCACGCATTCGCGTACGGCACGCTGTACGTCATCACGCGCGATCAAGGGAGGAATCATCTATAGCCCCTCGACTTATTGACTAATACACGCAACATAGTCATCTATGTGCGATCGTAGTAGACGGCATAAACGCATATCTGTCAACTGCTCCACAGGTCGTCGTGCCGCAGCGTATCACGCTGAATAATGGAGTATTATGTCAAAGACAAGGCTGTGGATGGCACAGCGAAGAAAAGGCAGGATAGACATGAACGCATCTTTTTTCGTTGGTATGGCGGACATTATTACTGTTATCGTCTCCCTCCTCGGCATGATGGCAGTCGTCTTTGTCCTCATCCCGATGATACTGTTTCTCCTCGCGCGGGCGGCGTACCGTCGCGTTCGACGCGACCCGCGTGTGAGCCGCACGACGCTGCTCATTCAAGAGAAGACGAGCCTGCCTGGTCCACGTCGCAGTCTGATGCAACTCCGGGTGCGCCTGGCCGATACCGTGACGAGCGCGCGAGCAGCCGTCGGAGTGATTCAGACGCACGGGAGTGTGCAAGGCGAACTGGCAAGCCTCGTGCGCCGGATTGATCGCGTCGCCGTACCGCTCGATGCGCAACTGCGCCTGATGCAGAGTGAGCCGGATCTGCGGCTTCTCTACGAAATGCTCCAACCAGCGCGCACCCGTGTCGAGGAGATCGAAGGGATCGTGCATCATATCCGCTCCGCCGCCTATGCCACGCTCGGCGGTGACATGGAGGGAACCGTGACGCAAATCACTGCCGATGTCGAGCGGGAGGTAGCCGCGCTGCAAACAGGCATGAGCACGCTGCACGCGCTGGCGATGGACGCACCTGCGCCGGTAGGCGTGCCGCTGCGAAAGGAAGCATACCGATGACACTCTCCGCCCGTGTCAAAGCGGTGATTAAGAGCAAGACGTATCACGCCCCGGAGTCCGCCGAAGACCCGCGACAGGCACTCGAAACGAGTTACGAACGGCAACTACACTTGTTACAGGATGTGCGGCGCGGGCTGGCCGAAGTCTCGACCGCGAAGAAGCGGATCGAATTACAGGTCGCGGAGATCGGCGTTCGTTATGACCGCCTCGGCACGCAAGCATACGAGGCCGTCGCGCAGGATCGTGACGACCTCGCGCGCATCGCTTTGACGCGCCGGGCGGCGGTCGAGTGGCAAGTAACAATGCTCCGGGAGCAGCACACTGCGCTCGCCACGCAGGAGGCGCAACTGATCGCCAACCAGCAGCGGCTTGCTGAGCGGATCGAGACCTTTCGCATTCAGAAGGAAGCCTTCACGGCGACCTATGCCGCGTCCGAGGCGCAGGCGCGGGCGAATGAGGCAATTGCCGGTCTCGGTGGGACGATGGTCGAGGCAACCCAGACGCTCCAGCGGGCACAGGCGCGTGTCCAACAGGTCCGTGCCCGTGCGCTGGCGACCGAGGAACTCCTCGCGATCGGTGCCCTCGCCGATTTCAGCGGCTCCTCCGACGCGGAACTGGACCGGCAGATCACTGAGGTTGCTCGTGCCGCGACTGTGGACACGCAACTCGCCGCCATGAAACAGGAGATGCTCGTTCGTAGCGCGGGACTGAAAGCGAAGGCGCTCCCACACGAGAGATCGGTTGATGAACCGTACCAACGTGGCTGATGCCACGATCTCCCCGCGCACGCCCTATAGTAGTGTGAAGACAAGTGTCCCGACGACTGCGCCAACGATCGCGCCCGCTACCATTTCCCCCGCCGTGTGAGCGCGTAGCGTCACACGCGCCCAGCCTACCGCGCCGATCGCCGCGAGGGCAGGCAGGAATGCCCTGCCGTATGCTATCGGGAGTGCAACCGCAGCGAGCGCGGCGCTCATTGTGTGAAGGCTACATTTGAACACCATCTGATTGACCGCCGCGCCAATCATGAGACAGAGCGTCATTGCCGCCATCAGCAGTATCGTCCGGCGCGGTGCGCCAGTGCGTCGTGCCAGTTCCGTCCCGACGCCGTAACAAAGAATCATCACCCCGTATGCGAAGGGACGCTCGCTCCGGTTCGAAACGTGCAGGTCCGTGATCGTGCCGCGCTTGAGCATAATGAGAAAAAGGATCGAAGGAAGCGTCGTCGCGCAGGTGATTGTCACGCAGCACCAGAGAAACCAGTGGGCCACAGTAATACGTGGCTCATAGAAGCCATTGAACAAGGCCAAAAGCGGGATGATTGTCACCGTTGGTTGCATAACGGCGCTGATCGCCCGCGCGGTGATGATGTACGCAGGTGTGCGCGTGAGAGACCATACGACCATGTGAGCATGATACCATGGAGAACGCGTAACGAGTAGCAGCGAACGAGACGGGAGAATACGGCCCTCGCTGCCGCCCCTCGCCCCTCGCTACTCGTTACTCCGCTTTATGGAGTGATCACTGGCTGCTCGCATAGTACGGGGGCGAGACGACCGATCCTTCATCTTCACGTACGCGGAGAGGATTGCGGCGTGCATAGGTGATTGGCGTCACCTGTGCCATGGGGCGGCGCGGGGCGACAGCGGGCATCGTGTCAAAGTGCATCCCATATTCCTGTTGCGGCATCGGCGCATGCGTGGGGACAGGTCGCACGTCGCGACGGTACGAGGTATACGGTCCCTGCGGGGTGAACGGGCGCGGCAGTTCGTTCGCGGCATAGAGCAGCAAGGCGCCGACGAGGGCGACGGCGAGGTAGGCGAGCGCCTGCGGAAACGCGCCACCCCCCCGGATGAGGAGCACGAGCACTGCCTCGACGATCAATAAGACGACTAGCGCGCAACGGATCGGTACAATGCGCGCGCTCGGCGTCAACCAGCGTATCACCGCGCCGCCACACCAGAGCGCGAAGGTGATGAGCCACGCGCCGCCGACCCCCGCCGTCGCGAGTAGATAGAGGCTTCCAACGAGAAAGACGACGGTCAATGGAAGATCGAAGCGGACAAGCCGCGACTGCTGCTCCGCGAAGTCACGCGGGCCAGGCGAGAGAATGACAATACGCCGCAGAACACTGCGCGGCTTCGCCGGGCCAACCGGCTGGATAAGGACGAATCGCCATAACCGGCCCAACACCGCAACTCCCGCCACCGTCAGGAACGCGATGGCGATCAGCATGGCGATGGTCTGTCCAATCATGACCCCCTACCCCTTCCCATTTCCACTACAATAACTCGCGCTTGGAACGTACACACAGTGTAAACGTGTACGTACACACTGTCAAGTAGCCGCGCGTAGTTGAGTAATTTCCGTAGGATTCGCTTTTTCTGTTGTATGTTCATGAGTGTGCAACTATATCGCGAAAAGTGGGTTAGACTTTACTGCATGGTGGTACCATTCGCTTCTCGCTCAGAGCATCATGCCTTCGACGAACATTTTGACCTCCTCACTCCCGGTGAGATGCAGCCAGATCGCCCCATGATTCGGCTCGAACACCAGCATGAAGGTGAAGAAAGGGCAGCAGGCCCGCTCGTGAACGACGAATCCCACGAGGGTATTTGCCCACGCATCGTCGCTGGGGAAGCGTAACGCGTAACCATCGGGCAGTTCGCGCCTCTCATCGTAACCCTCGAAGATAGTTCGCCCCATGCCATCCTGCCATACCGCCCGCTCCTCGACAGTCAGCGTGCAGGCGATGGGTAATTCCGTGTGCGTCATGCGTTGTCCGCCCTTTCCATACTATGGACTATGGGTACACCTGCACCTGCATAGCCATAAAGCTGCTCCTCGAAGCCTCGATCGCGTGTACAAACTGTCTGATGCCCACTGCATGCGTCACAGCGATTCAGGCAGGTCAGCGTTGTGCGATGGCGCTTCTGTCGTAACCTCGCTCAAGCGGCAGTGCGCTGTGTCCACCACCGACGTAGCGCCACCAGCGTCCACACCGCCTCGACAACGCCGAACGGCCATGTGCCGACGAGCCAGCCATACGTCGAGGATGCGGCACAGGCGCATGCAAAGACGAGTATCCACCAGACGGAGCGGCGCTCGAGCGCGTAGGCAATCATCATCACCGTCACGGCAATCGCGCCAAACAGGGTAAGCGCCATCAGGCGAGGTGCGGTTTGGGGACGGCGGCCTGCGGACGGAGTTTGACAAGTTGGCGCTGCACATCCTTGCGCCGCAATGCCCACACTGTCATACCGATCGAGACGACGGTCATGAGCAGTAAGATCAGCACACACAGCCAGACACCAACATAATACGGGTCCTTGAGCGAGAGATTCTGCTGGCGGTTCTGCATATGCGTCGCGCTATTGACGATGCTGCCCACACCGGATGCCTGACCGACCCCCTGCACCCCCCAGTTCGCGGCCACGAACCATGCGACGACTTTCCCCGCGACCGGTAAATCCGCCACTTTAATCAGGGTGCCAGAAAAGATGATCTGCGGAACGAGGACGATCGGCACGATGCTCGCGGCGCGATCCGGGTTCGCGACGAAGGCGGAAAGGAGCAGGCCGAGCGCAATCCCAGCGAGCGAGACGATCATCAACGTGAGGGACGTCTTGATCCACGACCCGCCGATTGGTTCGAGCCGGACGGGAATGCCGAGCACCTTCTGTAGGCGGTACGGCGTCAGCACACCAAGGATAGCAAGCATGATGACGTTCTGCACGAGACAGAGGGCCATCAGCACGACAAACTTCGAGGCGAGATACGGACCGAGGCGGAGGTTGACCATCCGCTCCCGCCGGAAGATGCTCGCCTCCTTGACGATCTCGCGCGCCGAGTTCGAGATGCCGAACCAGAGCGCGACGACCACGATCAGCGTCGTCAGGCTGGATGCCTGCGCCGGCGACCAGTCAAGTCCATTCGCTCCCAACTCGACGCGGAAGACGTTGTGCCCGTACGTGATGCTGAGGAGAAGCGCGATGATCGGCGCCTGGAGCAGAAGAATATTGAGGTTGCGCCTGTCCTTGAGGATCGTCGCGATGTACCGTGCGGTCAGCGTCTTGAACTGGCTGAGGGACTGCGCCCGCTGCAGTTTCTGATCCGGTCGGACAGCCGGCGGAGGCAATCCTCGCTGCCGCCCTTGCGCGGCAAGCGCCCGGCCAATGCGTGCATCAACGTACTGCGCGTGGTACAGCGATTCGGCGTACCGCCGCGCCCATTCCTCCGGCGCGCCCGGTTGCCCAAGCAGCACGTAGATATCGGCGAACGTCTCGACCGCGAAGAACGCCAGCGCCTCACGCGGCGGTCCAAAGAAGGCGAGATACCCGCCGGGGGACATGAAGACGACCTTATCACAGAGCGTCACATTCTGCGTCGCGTGCGTGACGAGGATCACGGTCTTACCGGTGTCCGCGACTGTGCGCATCAGGTGCATCATGCGCGTTTCCAGTCCCGGATCGAGGCCGGAGGTCGGCTCATCGAGAAAAAAGAGCGTCGGCTCCGTCAGCAGTTCGACGCCGATCGAGACGCGCTTGCGCTGCCCGCCGGACAGGCGATGAATCTCGACATCCTTACGCTCCGTCAGTTCCATAAGATCCATCGCGCGCGTGACGCGCTCCTGAATCTCCTCGGGTCGCGTGTCGTGCGGCAGGCGGAGACGGGCAGCATAGGTGAGCGCCTGCCCAACGGTCAGGTACATCGGCACGATGTCATCCTGCGGGACGTAGCCGATCAGAGAACGAAACTCGTTCATGTTCGCGTAGTAGTTCGTGCCATTGTAGAGCACTTCGCCGTGCGACGCGGGCCGGACACCACTGATCGCGTCGAGCAAGGTGGACTTGCCCGCCCCGGAGCCGCCGACGATGCAGACGAACTCCCTGGGCAGGATCGAGAAGGCGACATCGTGCAGGATGAGGAGGTGATCGCCGACCTCCTGGGTGATGCGGATCGCGTCGAGGCGGATCTGGTCGTGCTGCTGGCGCAAGGCGCCCTGTATGAAGAGGAAGCGGAAGCGGCCAATCTGTACCCGCGCGCCCTCGATCAGTGGCGCTTCTCGGACGCGCTCGCCGTTGACGTAGACGCCGTTCGTGCTGTTCAGGTCGCTGATGGTGTACTGCGTGCCATTCCAGCGCACCTGCGCGTGGCGGCGGGAGACCTGCGGATCGTCCAGCACGAGGTCGTTCTCGCTCGCGCGGCCAATCGTCGCCAACTCTTTGCCGTAAAGTGTCAGGGAGGCGGCAATCCCCCCCTCGTCGTCGGCGTTGTCCGGGGCAATCCCGTCGTTGGTTGCGCTCTTCACCGCGATAGAGCGTCGTGGCTCACCTTGCTCAATGCGCGTCTCCTGCCGCATTTGCGTGGGATCGGCTTGTTCTTCCGTATCCACCGAGAAGATCAGCAGGTACGCGCCGATCTCGATCAGGTCGCCCGACGTAAGCGACGCCGTCTGCTCCGCCCGACCGTTGACGACCAGCCCGTTCGCGCTGCCAAGATCGCGCGCGTAGTAGAGACCATCATTGCCCTGCACGATCTCCATGTGTTTGCGGCTAACTGCCGCATCCTTGATGACGATCGTGTTGCTGTCGGCCCGCCCGACCGTCACCGGTTCAGCGCCGAGCGGCACAACCTGCTGTTCGCCGTCCGGGCGCCGCACCGTGACCCGCGCCATATATGCCGCCGGAATGCCCGGCGATGAATACCGATCCATTACCCTGGCCCCCTCATGAAGCAGATAGCCGCCGAAGCCCTTCAACCCATCGTTGGTGGTGACGCAGCTGCGTCATCGACACAGCCATCTTCTATGGTGCATGGCGTGCTGCCTGGTTCGTGCCTTCCGGCGGCCGCAATGGTGCAGTCAGTATACTCCGCCCGCTGCGCTACACAATGAGGACCGCCGATAGTTGGCCACTGATGCCCGGTGATGCGTGCGACCCAGTCGTGTTCTGACGTAGCAAGCAACATCTTTCCCAGAGAACTTTCGCGATCGGCATCACAGATTGATCGCAGTCTCCGTTCTATGTGTATACTATCGACACTCTTGTTAATAGGTCGATCAGTGAGTATCGAGAGGGCACCTGGTCGTATGCACCGGGAATGCAGGAGCTGCACATGACGGATGACGAAGCAATAGCGCCCGATATGCTTCTCGACCGCTATCGCGACGAAGGGATGCTCGGTGAGGGCGGCCTCGGCACGGTCGTCAAGGCGTTTGATACCCGGCTGAAACGCTTGGTCGCGATCAAGACGCTCAGACGCACCAGCTACGCGAGCGATCCCGACCAGTTCCGTGCCCTCGAGGAGCGTTTCGCACGCGAGGCGGAGGCGGGTTCCCGGATGGGGAGCCATCCAAATCTTGTCGGCGTTCATGACCTGTTGCTCGACGCGGAGCGGACGCAGTATCTCGTACTCGAGTATGTTGCGGGCGGCACGCTCGCCGAGCGGATCGCGCGGGGTGCGCTCCCGCTCTCCGATACCCTCCGACTGACGACCGAGATCGCGCGCGGTCTGCATGCGGCGCACGAGTCAGGACTCGTTCACCGCGATGTCAAGCCCGCCAACATTTTCCTCTCTGCAAGCCAGCAGGCAAAGGTCGGCGATTTCGGCATTGCGCAGATTGATGACATCTCGGGCCGGACCCGCACGACTTCGGGGCATCCCGGCACGCCGCTCTACATGAGTCCCGAGCAGGAGCGGATGACGGCGTACCTGCGCCCCGCGTCCGACCAATACAGCCTCGGGCTGGTCATCTTTGAGATGATTACGGGGCAGATTTACAAGCGGATCGGGGCGCGGCAGGCGAAACAGCTGCTCGTGAAGCAGGCCGCGCCGGTGCAGGGACTCATCACCAGGCTGCTTGCGGACGATCCTGATGACCGCTATCCCTCGATGGACGATGTCGTCCGTGCCGCCCGGTCAATCGAGCGTCAGCTCGCGAACGCGGAGACTGTGCTGCCGATGCATGCCGGGAACGAGACACTGGCATCGTACGACAACGAGGAAGACGATCTAGTCGCGACCCGGCATAACACCCCACGCGTCCACTTGCAGCCGATGGCTCCTGTTGCCGTCTATGCAACGCCACCACCCGCGATACCGGTTCCCGCGCGGTTCAGCCGACGCGCGGTGCTGATCGGCGCGGGCGGGCTTGTATTGGCGGCAGGCACTGCCGGTGTCGCCATGACTGCTGGCCGGGATAACGGAGCAGTGGTTGCTACCGGGACTCCACCAGTTACGACATCGGTCGCAGCCGCAGCCCCCACACAAGCGACTCCTACCCCGACGATTGCCCCGACGGCGACTCATGCACCGCCGACTGCAACCACAGCGCCAGCGGCACCAATCATCATCACTGCGGCACCGGTCATCATCACTGCGCCGCCGATCATTATCACGGCAACGCCGTCGCCGACGGCGATCCCGACACCGACTCCACTGCCGACCGCCACACCGATCCCGCTACCGACGGCAACCGCAGAACCGCCACGGATACCAGTCCCAGCACCGACCTCCACGCCGATCCCGCCGCCGACGGCAAGCACGCGACCACTATTGCCCGCGACCGCCGTGCCCGCCACGCGACAGGCTCAGATGGCCACATGGGTCGACCCGCAGGATCGGATTCGGATAGCTTATCCAGCGGGGTGGCGCGTCATCCCGACTACTAGCCAGGACGAAATATTCGAGATCGACAGCGGCGACGGGGTAGTCGTCAGCGTCTACGCTTCCCCTGCGCTTGACAACGTTCCGATGAATGGTGTTACGGCGTATCGGGATCGGCAGCGGAAGCGCACCGACCGCACCTACATATTCGACACGCCAGCGACCGGAACGCTCGGCGGCGTGTCGTCCGCGTACGCGAACTTCACATCGACCAATCGGCAGGATGCCTCCGATGTTCGCACTGCAGAGGTAGACTACGTCATCAGTGGCGGCTGGGAGTTCGCTTTCGAGTTGTACACGCGGGGGACGGCATGGCGACGTCAGGACGACCTGCGCGCAACGTTGCGATCGGTCACGTTTTCCCGATAGTAGGCGACCATCGGTGGACGACGGTGCCGTTCATAAATGCGATACCCGGTCTGAGGAAGATGTCAAGAGCGCAATCTGAACGACCGGTAGCGCGGTAGCGCGGCGGACGACAACGCGCACCGCAGCGCCCGGTTCACTCTCCACCGTTTTCGGCGCGGTGACGCGGATCGCGAGCGTGCCGATACGGACGACATAACTCGCATGGTCACCGAGATAGGTGCGGCTCGCGATCTCGCCCGCAGTACCCGACACCCCATCCGCATCAGACACGAGCGCGATGTCCTCCGGACGAATGACGGCGCTGAACGATGGCGCGGGCGGCACGAGCGGCACCGCGAGGTCAGGCGCACCGACGACGCGCGCCACACCGCGATCGTCCACTGCGTCCAGCAGATTGACCGCGCCGACGAACGAGGCGACAAAACGCGTTGCGGGCTGCTCGTAGATGACGCGTGGCGTGCCGACCTGCTCAATCGTCCCGGCGCGCATCACCGCGACGCGGTCGGAGAGCGCCATCGCCTCGTCTTGATCGTGCGTGACAAAAAGGACAGTTGTGCCGACCGACTGCTGCACGCGGCGGATTTCGGCGCGCAGTTCCTCCCGCAGTTTGGCATCGAGGTTGGAGAGCGGCTCGTCGAGCAGGAGGATATCCGGCTCCCCGACGAGTGCGCGACCGAGCGCTCCGCGCTGCTGCTGCCCGCCGGAGAGTTCATGCGGATACCGCTCCGCTAACCCGTCAAGCGCGACGAGGCTGAGGACGTCCCGCACACGGGCGGCGCGCGCCTTCGGCGGCACACGGCGCAGTTTGAGCGGGTAGCCAACATTCTCCGCGAGCGTCATATGCGGCCAGAGCGCGTAGGACTGGAAGACCATGCCGAGGTTGCGTTTGTTCGGCG
>JAABUZ0100006409.1_pt1 | contig 14731 bp, 26 predicted proteins | sample 5562091 | NCBI WGS metagenome assembly JAABUZ01 (sample SAMN12813069, study PRJNA571459) | rock metagenome | isolation source: Antarctica rocks | place: Antarctica: Victoria Land, Linnaeus Terrace sud | collected 2015-12-21 | reverse complement strand
GAAGTGGGCGCTGCAGCCGCCGGGCACGCGCGGCGAGTGGGTGCTGGGCGTGCGCGTGGCGGCCAGCGGCCGCCTGGTCGGCTTCATCACGGCGGTGCCGGCGCGCGTGCGCGTGCGCGCCGCCGGCCTGGCCATGGTGGAGATCAACTACCTGTGCGTGCACAAGAAGCTGCGCGCCAAGCGCCTGGCGCCCGTGCTGATCAAGGCGCGGCCCCGCGCCGCGACTGCGGGCCAGCCCGCGCAGCAGCTGCCTTCCTTACACTTTGTAGTATATATACAGTTTATGTATGCTGTCAAAACCGGGCTGTCCAGCGGGTGTGGGTGTGCATCGCCGGCGGCGCGGCGGTCACCCCTGCGGGTGCAGCGCCTGCAGGCGCGCCTGCCACGGTGGTGGGGCAGCTGGCCGCTGGGGGTTGCGCCAAGCTTGGTTATGGTTCCGGAACCATACGCTCTTCTCTGTCCTTGCCGCTCGCCACTCATCAGGATGCGCTGGCTCCGCTCGCGGGTGCAAGCCCTACGATGAGGCGCCGACAGCCGCGGGGCGCGCGCGCGCGCGCAGGAGATCACGCGGCGCGTGAACCTGGCGGGCATCTGGCAGGCCGCGTATACGGCCGGCGTGGTGCTGCCCAAGCCCGTGGCGACCGCGACGTACTGGCACCGCGCGCTGCAGCCGCGCAAGCTCATCGCCGTCAACTTCACGCGGCTCGCGGCGCGCCCGGACGCGCAGGCAGCACTGTGGCTGCGGCCAGACAAGTCTGCATTGGGAAAGGGTCGTTTGTTGCGTACCTGCCAGCAGCTGGGGGTGGCCGCCCTCGGTCACATGCGCTCCTTAGGACGCTATTCGATGAGAGGCCGATATTCAGCAGCTGCAGATGCAGCCTGGCGTTGCCTGCCAGGGCTCAGACGCGCATGTGCTTGTCTTGTATGTGCATCCACAGCGCCACGTGCAGGGCAGCGCGTGATGGGTCGAGCGCTGCCGCGCAGCCGCGGATGACCATGGCGCGCACAATCAAGCTGTTCAAGCTGCCGGCCGAGCCCGTGACGCCCGGCCTGCGGCCCATGGAGCAGCGGGATATACCGCAGGCGCGCCCGGCCGCAGCCGCCCTGTCAGCCCACGGCGCCGCGCGCGCCTGCCGTGCAATGTGTGCTGTTCCTCCGGGGTTGACGCTATCATGGGCGCATGCGCCGCAACATGCAGCGGTGTACTCCCGCTCCGTGATATTCACCTCCTTCCAGCATCCTCCTGTCCTGCAGCATGGCCCTGGGACCTCTCTGGCGCGGTCGCCCTATCCTGCTGATCCCCAGTGCGTTCCACCGTGTCTCGTACATCTGAGCTTCAGCTTGCGGGGCCGCCTAAAAAGAGGGTAAACATAGTCTTGGGGCTAGAGCTTATGTAGGGCCGCCCAAAAAGAGGGTAGGTAGGGGTTTCGAGGATTGAGTTTTTAAGGGTAGTGCGGGGTTGATAGGGCGGGCGCGCAGGTGGTGGCGCTGCTGGACGCGTACCTGGCGCGCTTTGAGGTGGCGCCGCAGTTTGACGCGGGCGACGTGGCGCACTACCTGCTACCCATCCTGGGCGTTGTGCACTCGTACGTCGTCGAGGCCGACGGTGCGCCGCCCCTGCACACGCTGCCCAAACGCCGCGCCAGCCTGTGCGCTCGTGTGCCGTCGAGATTGGCGGTGGACCGTACTGTGACCGACGCCGGGAGTGCCAGGCGTCGGTGCTCACCTGTGCCGGCTGCCCGGCACACCAGCGAGTCCTTTGAACAGGCAGGCGTGCTCGCAATGTGTGTGATCTGAGAGCTGCCGGCACTGGCCGACGTCCTAGCCACAGAAGGGGCACCAGGACTGCCTGCAGGAGCCCATGTAAAATGCATGTCAAGCGTCCATGGAAAGAGGGTTTAAGTAATACAGGGAATGAGTGGTTGCTTGAGCGCGTGCACACCGCCGCCGCAAGCCGCGCGTTCACGCCGCGCGCGCGTCGCGCAGACGGGCGCCTGACCGACATGCTGAGCTTCTACACGCTGCCGTCCACGGTGATCAACAACCCGCAGCACAGCCGCCTGGCCGCCGCCTTCCAGTACTACACCGTGCCGGCAGCCACGCCGCTCGCGCAGCTCATGGGCGACGCGCTGGTGCTGGCGCACAGCACGTGCGCGGCCGGGCAGCTGTGGTAGGGTAGGGAAAGGCAGGGCGAGGGTCACCCCAGCGCGGTGGTGCTGGCGCACAGCACGTGCGCTGGCCGGCACCAAGGTGCCTGGTCGAGGGCGGGCCTTCAGTGTCTGTTGCGACTGCCATGTGGGTTCCTGCTTCGCCCCACAGGCTGCGGTGTACACGTTAGCATTCCCGCGGCTGCGGCCCGAGGCACTCTGCCTGTCTGGGGAGCGCCGCCGCGCGGGGCAGGGGGCACTGACGCCGCCTGCTGTGTGCTCGCGCTCAGGGGCCACGACGTCTTCAATGCGCTCGACATCTTTCAGAACAGCGAGGTGTGCCCATGCACCCAGCCCTGCAGATGGTTAGGGCTGTCCTGCCACGCATGTGGCGTCAGACATGACCCCATCGAACGCCTCTTGGATAGGGCGCTCACCAGGGCTATTTAGCTCTGTGGCCTGCATGCAGCGCGCGCTCCAGCGCTCCGCACTGCTGGTCATCGGGAGCGCACTGCGACGGGCAATACAAGCGCGAACATGTCTCTTGACCGTGCCGGCCGGGCTGCGCCGCGCCCACGCGCGCCGCCGCGCGGCAGGTGCTGAAGCAGCTGAAGTTTGGCGTCGGCGACGGGCGGCTGCGCTACTACCTGTACAACTGGCGCGTGCCCGACGAGCTGCAGCCGTCGCAGGTCGGGCTGGTGCTGCTCTAGGTTAGGGTTAGGGCCTGCAGCCGTTGCAGGTTGGGCTGGTGCTGCTCTGGGCCGGCGGGCCAGGCGTCTGTGTCACGCAGCGGGGTTAGGAGGCTAGGTTTCGTGCCCGCCGCGGCGGCCACACGATGATCCCTCCCCGCTTCTCTGGGACGGCTTCGCACGCTGCCTGGGTGGCGAGCGGCGTCGGCCGGTCCGGACGTGCGTCGCGGCGGCAGCATGACGGGGTGCCTGCGCCTGTCAGCGGGGCGGGCAGCAGCCCATGCGCCTCTGGGCGCCCCCACGCTACCTGACGGGCAGCGCCTGCGGGCGGCGGCCCTGGCAGCCGCCTGCGGCCTGGCAGGCCATGACTGATCGTCACCCTACCCTGCAATTATCGCTCGCATGCAGTTCAGGGGTGCACCGGCCGGCCACTGCTTGGGCGCGGCCGCGGCCGCCAGAGATCGCCTAGGTTATGCAACCCTGGGCCGCGGAGCAAGCCGAGATGCATGCCAACAGCCCATCACTTCCAGGGCTGGCGCATGCGACACCCAGCGATTACGGAACAGCTGCTGGTGGGGCGGCTCAGCAGCCCCGCCTGCGCGGGCGTACGCGTACACTTGAGGCTGGTTCTGATTGTCAGTTAGCACTGTCTGTCGGCCTTGTTCACGCTGTGTGTTAGACGCGCACAGCATCGCGCCCCCCGTGCCGCGCGCGAGTTGAGCCTGCTGAGACTGCCGTCGCGGCTCGGTATTGCGACGTGCGTAACAAAGTGCGTTGGCTGAAATGTTATTTGTGCCTGCTCGCGCCTGTGAGTGCCGCTGCCTGCCAGCGCTGGTGATGCCGCGGGGGATTGCGGCTATCAAACGCCTGCAGCATTCGCCACGCCTGGCTCCACTTTGTGCAGACTAGTGCCACGCAGGAGCGTGAATTACACTGCGCTGTGTGCCACTCACACGCACCCTGCCTCACATGGCTGAGCAGAGCAGCCACGCAGCACTCTGCCCACCTTGACATACGCGCACATGACTGGGCTGCAACGACAGGGATCTGCCCAGTGACCCTGCTCCCGCAGTTCACCCCGCATGCGGCTGCACCCCCTCGCCCTCTCCGCCCTCGCCCGAACGCGGCGCGCGGGCGTCCGCCGCGCCTGCACCTGCACGCAGAGATGCCACACACGCCTCAGGATGCAGCAAGGCAAATCATGAGCGCAACAGGGTGATGCATGCAGACTGGTACAGACTGTGCAGGAGAGCTTGGTAGTTGGCACCGTTTCCTCCATATTGCCACCGCAATCTGGCTGCAGCATCCCCACCACGACGCCATCGGGCGGTGTCCCTTGCACTGCCGTGCAGGCTGCCTGCCAGCAGACATACGCACTGCTCCTGCCTCACACAGCCGCCCCGAGGCGGCACACCCTCTCCTCACGCTCCACCCCGATACACCGCCGCCCAAGACCGCCCTAACACACCGCCACCCTCTCTCTAGAAAGACTGCTGCAGCAGCCAGGCTGCGCTCTACAGCATGCGCCTCCAAGTCCAGCCGACACGCCCAGCCAAGCGCATATGGAGAAGAGCAGGCGCGCCTCTGCCGTGCGCAGGCGCCCGGCCGCCCGCCTACGTCTGCAGGCCCTCCTTGACGATGTCGTAGGGGATGGCGGTCACAGTCTCCATGGACACGTTCTCCAGCATGAAGCCCTCGCGCGGGCCCTTGGGCATGCGCTTGCACATGGGCATCGGCTCTGCGCCGCGCAGCCGCCCAGCCCATGAGGCGCAGCGCGCGCCACGGCCGCAGAGGCACCCGAAAAAGCAGACAGCCACACGCTCCACAGCTGCACGTCAACATTCTTGTAGCAGCTTCGGTAGCGCGGACACGGCATTGCACAGCGTGCTGCGCTGTTACCAGCAGAGCAGCCTGAGGCGCGGTAACGTGAGTCCGCCAGGCTTCCGGGCCACGCGCGCGGGCAGCGCTGGCCGGCCGCCGCAGGGGCCCGCGGCTCGGTCAGGGCGCGGGCGCGCGCGCACCGCCCGCCTCCTTGGCCGCGTGCTTGGCGGCGTCGTTCTCCTTCCGCCGCCGCAGGAACTCCTCCTTGCAGCGGCTGGGCGTGACGTGCTCCACGCGCACGTGGATGCGCTTGTTGATTATGCGCCCGTTGACCTGCTTGTTGACCTCCACGCCCACCGCGCGCTTGGTCACGTTCCAGATCACGCCCGTGCGCCCGTAGTACACCTTGTGCGGCATCCCCTGCACGGCGGCGCGTGCGGCGCCTGAGCAGCCGCCTGCGCCGCTGCAGGCTGCCCCGGCGGGACGCGGCGCCCTTGCCGCAGCACGCTTGATTCGCCGTTCGCTCTCGCTCTGCTCGGTGCGCGTGCCAACCCCTAGTCTCCAGCTAGAGAGCGCTTTCTCTGGCGCTGCCGCTAACTACCAAGGGTGGACCGGACGCACGCGCTGGACCGTCGCCTGCAGCCTCCATCCCTCTACGTTCACGCAAAGTGCCCAGCCGTGCGCTGGCACCGCTCGCTAGTATTAGTGCAGAGCAGCGGCCTGCCTCAGCGCAGTGCGGCGCATCCAATTTACGCCTCGCAAGCAACCCCGCCCACCAGCGCGACGCGGCGGGCTGCGGCGACATACCTTCTGCACGGCGGAGTTGACTTTGATGTCCACATAGTCGCCGATGTGGTAGGTGCGCAGGTAGACGGACAGCGGGATGTAGCCCTTGCCACGGAACGGCCGCGAGAAAGAGTCGCGCGTGCGCGCGCGGGTACCGTGGCCGGCCGGCATCCTGACTGCCGCTGTGCTCCCTCGGGCCTCCTTCCTGGGCTTGCTGCCTGCTCTCTGGAAAGCGAGGCGGCTACTGTGCCCTGGACCTAGCAAAGCCCTCGCACAGAGCGTAGTTTCTGAATGAGGCTGTCGTGATGCGTGATCACTACCAGCATCAGCAGACGCAAGCCAGGCCTAGAGAAGAGACGTTGAAGTGCGTTTTAGTAGCAAAGGCGTCTGCGACTCAATGGCGCCCAGCGCACAGGGGCTGCGGGCGCCGGGTGCACAGGCACGAGCGGCGGCGCGGTACACCCTCCCTGGTCAGCGGCCTGCGGTCAGCCGGTGCCGCACGCGGCAACGGCAGTGCGTGGCAGCCAGCGCTAACGGTGCCGGCAACTCGCGAGTCATCCGCGGCAAGTGCTACATTACTCGAGACGTGCGCTGGGGTGCTGCGCTGCTCTCTGCATTGGCTGCATGCAACGCACGGGGCGTGCAAACTTCCCAGCTTCCATGCTCACACTTGGGCGCTGCGCGCAGAACATTGACACCGACCAAATCATTCCGGCAGAGTACCTCACGCTGGTGCCCTCCAAGGTAAGTCACAGCCTACTGGCGCGAGGCTACTGCTTGTCTCCTTTGCCAGCTCCAGGTTGGTTTGCTGCGTCTGGCCTCACAGGCGTGTGTGCGGGGGCGTGCAGCCGGAGGAGTATGAGAAGCTTGGAAGCTATGCCATGATAGGCCTGCCAACCGAGCTGTATACCACACGGTGAGCTGCACCGGCCCCTTCACGGGGAGCTGGGTGGCGCCCCTATTGTTGCCTCTTTGACGCCGTTGCGGCCAAGCAGTGACTGGCCCGCTGACAGACAGCCACTTCCTGCAGTGAGAGTCAGCGGGCTGTCGTTGTCCCTCCATCCCACTCTGCTGTGAGCCCACCAGCGCGGCACCACCCCGTCTGTGCTGCTGCTCAAGATATTGCTTTGCAGTGCGTACCTGAGCAGTTCATGTTCGGCACAGCGACACCGTGTGGCGCAGGTTCATTGAGGACAATGAGATGAAGACAGAGTACCCGGTGGTGATTGGCGGCGAGAACTTTGGCTGCGGGTCCTCGAGGGAACATGCGCCGGTCGCGCTCGGCGCGTCAGGTGGGGGGCGCAGCAGCGAGCAGGCTAGCGGTGCCTGCAGTGCTCTCTGCCAGGCAGGCGAGAAGACAGTGCTTGCAGTCAATATTGCTAGACTGAACGCCCTGCGCGCTCCTCGTGCAGCAAGCAGAACAAGAGCTAAGAGCTGGTGCTGGGAAGTGAGCTAAGAGCTTGGGGTCGTCTGAAGGCTCGGCTTTGCCCTGATGCTGGGAAGCGCGCGGGGCGCAGGCGCAAAGGTGGTGGTGGCGCAGTCGTTTGCGCGCATCTTCTTCCGGAACTGCGTGGCCACGTGCGCGCCCCGGCGTTTGCTGTGCACAGCGATGTGGGGGCGGCGAAACAGCAGGTCCGTGCATGGCGATGTGGGGCAGCGAGACAGGGAGCCAAGCTCTCTGCGCCTCTGCGAGCACCGCAGCAGGCTCCTGCCATGACAATCGACTTCGCTCAGACAGGCCAGCCTTGCTGCCTGTGAAGCTGTCTGCGCGCGCTGCAGGGGCGAGCTCTACCCGTGCGAGACGGGCGTCAGGCTCTGCGAGGAGCTGGAGACAGGCGCGCCCCGCCGCCCGACCCGACCCGCCGCGCAGCGCTGCGCGAGGCACGAGGCCTGGGCGGCCGCGGCGAGCGCCGCCGGGGCCGCCCGAAGCCGGCCGCGCGGCATGCCTGTCCTTGCGCGCGTGTGGCCGATGCAGCTACAGGTAGGCCATATACCCTACCCTATACGCGAGCGCGCGTGGCCAGGCCGCGAGGTGGAGGTGGACATGGACCGCGATGTGCTCACCGACCTCGCCTCCGGCAAGGAGTACCCGCTCAAGCCGCTCGGCGAGGCGCGCTGCCCAAACCCTAACCCTATAGCCGGCGCGCTCGTGCATGCCTGCTGGCCGGGGCGCGGCGGGTGTGTGAACAGGCTGACGGTGGACCTGCCGTGAGGGCGACAGCGTGTGCTGTCAGGCAGACGAAAGCTGAGCTGGCAATGGCGAGCGGTGACTGAGGCCAGTGCTGCCGCACGATAAGCACAGCATGCACATGTTCATTCCCTGTGTCTGCGTTACCAGAGTGGCTGTGAAGCTGTTTTATGAATGTCCTGTACCTATAGGACAGACACGCAAGTGACGCAGGCGTGGCGCGGCAGGCGGGGCCGGTGGTGGACGCTGGCGGCCTGTTCGAGTACGCACGGCAGACCGGCATGATCAAGGCCGCATGAGGATGGCTCCAGCCAGCTGGCTGCTCGGGCAGTGCGCTTGAGGCGGCCCCAGGCCGATGGGCAGCAGCGCGCTGTTGCCGTCCGCCGTGCTGGCAACCACGCTACTCTGTGCTTTGGCTGCTGTGCATATGTGGCAGGTAGCCTGCTGCGCACGCTCTTGGAGCTCGTGCACGGCTATGCAAGTGCGCGTCTGGCGCTACGCCCTCTGTGCCAGTGTATTCTGAGCAGTGTTGGGAGGCAGTGGTATGTGCGCATGAGCATGCTCCATTTTTACGTGTTACAGCAGCAGCATTGGCTCTCTCATGCCACTATGACCCGCACGCATGCGGCAGACGCGCACCGACTATGAGCTGTGGCAACGCAGCTCGCTAGACCAGACACTGAACCAGACGCGGACACTCTTGCGGCCTGCACTGTACAAGCAGGCTCATGGAAGCTCTACCCCCTCAGCCTTGAGCTCCTTTTCCGCCTCGCGCTTCGCCCACGTCAGGATGCTCGTGTCCGGCTTGGCGTTCAGGCCAAAGCCAAGCATGCACACCGCGATGACCCACGTTGCATACCTGCGCCGCAGCAGCCCTCTGCCGTCAGTGAAAGTGCGCTGTTCAGGAGCAGCTGTTCAGGCGCCTGCACCTGAGCTTGTCATAAAGAGACGGCTCACAACACGCACCGCACGCGCCCCGCGCCAGCCCCGCACGGAGGCAACCTCCTGCCCACGCAGGCCACCCTCGTGCCTCAACGTGCTAAGCTAAGGCACTGCCCCACTATGGTCAGGAGAGATGCAATGCATCCCAACACCCAGCCCTCACCACTGCACTCTGCTCCAACCCCTGCCCAGATCAGCTTAAGAGTGTGCACCTGCTCTACAGCGTGAGTGTTTGTGATAAACAGTAACCTTTGCGATGGAAACTCCCTTCTACTGCTAGTGGCTCCGCCCCTAGCAACTAGAGCCGCTCAGTTGCACAGGCAGGTCAAAGTGGAATGCTGCCATCCAGAAAGCAGCAGCGCACACGGGAACCTCCAGGCGCGGCCCACTCGCGCAACACTCTGCTGCTAGGAGAGTTAAGTTGCGAGCACACAACATGCACACCGCCAGCCCCCTGCCACCCCACAGCAGGAGTCAGAAGCCCGCACCAGGGCGCCTCCCAGCTCTCCCACTTGCGGCGCTGCCCTGGCGGCGGCGGCGTCTCGTTGAAGAGGTATCCGCTTGGCTCGTGTTTGCCTTCAGACCAAAAGCTGTTGTTGTGGCTGTCTCCCGCGCGCGGCCGCAGGTTGCGCAGCGCTGCAGGGCGCAGCCGCGGCAGAAAAGACATATTGGAGCGCGCAGCTGCGCGCAAATGTTGATACACGCAGTTGCGACAAGCTTCTGGCCTGGCGCTCTCTGCACTTGTCGCAAGGGGGCTGCACAAAGGCCAGGCAAGCTTGCCCTCCCTCACTGCAGACTTGAGCAGGAACAGAAGCGAGCTGCTACGGAGGTCTAGGGGGCCAGCCCTCTCGTGCTCCTCCACCAGGCTGGCGTGGTGCAGCCTGGGCGTCGAGTCACAGCTGAGGCACGCCAAACCCCCACCAGCGAGTGCCCCAGCAGAGCACGCAGCGAGCCAGGCTTGGGGGAGCACAACTGCAATGGGCGCCCTGCCACTTGCACCAGCAACCTTGGCGGCGCAGCGGTTTTCAGCGCAGACGAGTGCGACCCGCGCGTCTGTGCCCTACTGGCTGTGCGGCATTGTTACGTCTTGGCTGGGCATGTCTACCGCGCTTTGCGCCACTGTTCCAATGCATCTGACCGCCTGATGCGCCCGCAGGCTTTGCGCCGAGCTGCCATCACCGAACACAGGCACGCCGCGGTAGCTGTGTTGGTTGGCGTATGCTTGCGCCTGGTGCAGAGCTGCGCTGGAGCTCAAACTCGGTACCTGCACTGCGCAATGCAAGCCATATGCTGCATTGCTATGGAGTCTTGACAACATGCGAGTGCTGCAGGCGCGGCGGTTGAGGGCCGGCGCAGCGCGGACAGCGGTGGTAGCGAGCGCGAGCGCCGAGCCTGGCCCCACGCTGCGGAAGCCAGAGTTGGTCAGCAAGCCCGTCGTGCGCGAGGCCCCGTCGGAGGAGCACGATGCAGCGGCCGCCAAGCCGTCCTCGTCGTCTGCCACGACTGCAGCCCCGTGCGACCCCAAGAAAGCCTTGTCGTGGGGCCGCGCCGCGCGCAGCGAAGGCACCAGTGTGTGTCTGGAGGGTCTGTTGCGTCAGAGACAAGCGCGGCTGCAACCTGCGCAGCACGCTGAATATGTAGGGGAATGCAAATTGGAAGAGGCAGGACTGCCGTATCGGACGCTGTCCGTGCACGCTGAGCAGGCAGCCCGCAGCATTGCAGGCGGCTTGGCTGCAGAGTGTCCTTCGCCTTGCTGCTGCAGGCGCTGGCGCACGGCGCCCGTCGCCTGCCTGCAGTCTGTGATTATTGGTCCTGAGGGGCTGCCGTGTGGCTGCCGGGGGGTGCAGACGCACACGGCTTGCAGCGCCGCGTAGCGTGCTGCTGTGCGCGAGCACAGGGTGTGCGCAGCAAGTCATGCAGAAGTCCGCTTCCTGTGCGCGTACAGCACGTGCAACTGCTGCGCGACGTTGCATGACCAGCAACAGCGCGTGCCGGGAGCCCCTGTTCTTGGGCTCCCGTCCGTCAGCGCTTTGAGCGCCCGTTCTTGCGCCTCATGGCAAGCCGGTGAAGGGCCGCCCGTGTGCGGGCGCAGGGCGCGCGGCGTGACGATCGAGTTGCAGCGCTCGCAGGCCAAGGCCATGCAGCGGTACTTCCGCGAGCTCAACGCGCAGAAGGCCGCCGAGAAGGCGCAGTGCGCGCCCGCGCTCCAGTCGTCAAGCCGGGGCGGCTCTGGTCTGTGGGGTCTAGCACGGCTGCAGGACAACAGAGAAACCTCAGAGCTGTGTTGACATGAGGAGCGGCTGGCGTGCCGGCCAGCAGCTGCTGTCGGCCCCTGCCGCAGTCGCCAAGGCTGTGATTGTGCGCAACTGAGCAAGACGGGCTGCAATGCATTAGAGTATCAAAGTGGTGCTGGACCTCGCCCTGGTTGGCCAGAGCCCCTGCGTGTCTCCATTGACACGCCTGGCAGCTTGTGTAGACAGGCCTGATGGCCCTGCTCTGCTGCCATCTGCCGTCGCCTCGAGGTGAGCGGGCGTGCGCGTCCGCGCGTGGCAGGGTATTCGGCTGGACGAAGAAGAACGAGATTGGGAACGGGCGGTGGGTCATGTTTGGCTTCGCGGTGGGCTTGCTGACCGAGTACGCGACCGGCGTGGACTTCATTGACCAGCTCAAAATGATTGTCTCGTTTCTGGGCATTGCGGACGTGGAGTGACCGGGTGCTGGCGCATGCGCGGCTCGCCCGCGCACGCAGTTGGACTTGCGCTGCCCGTGATCAGCGCTACTGGCTGCAGCCTGCAGCGGCGGCAGCCTGGGGCGCTCTGCTTTCCCTCCAGCCGGTGCCCGTGCGCGAGAGAGGGTGCTGGCACTCCGCGACCCGGTTTTGCTCTGGCCTTCTTGTGAGCGTTCTGCTGAGCAATGCAGGCACCGGGCGAGTCAGAGCATGAAAGGTGACAGGGGACAGCTGCGAACTGTACACTGTGGACGCAAACAGAGTCACTACAGTACTTGGTAACAAAGAGTCTTCACGATTGTCCTCTCCCCTTGCATGCGCTTCAACATGGCCATGTTGGAACGCATGCACGGGGACCATGGTGTACTTACCAAAACGAGGCATGGCTGGACAGGCCGACAGCACTGCCTTCAGAGCAGTGTGGGGCCGACAGCACTCCTTTCAGAGCACTGTGGGGGGACCTGCCGGCTCTGCACCAGCGCTCCTAAGCAGGCCACAGCCTTGCAAAACAGCCAGAAGCGCAGACTTAGCATGCTCATGCAGACTTACACGATTGCAACGTCCTGACTGCGGCTCTGCTACTTGGCTCTCATGCTACCTATGCATCCGGACACGGTTATGACAGGACGGCTGCACCCCAAATGAACCAGATTCCTGAGGCCAGAGCACCAGCTCAGTTGCACAACCCCAGCTGGCCTCACTGGCTAGTTCTACTTGGCCGCACACCACACACAGACCATCACAAGACACAGGCTGCACCGGAAACCCGGCGCCAACATACGCCATACTACGCTGGGGTTGTGCATGCTACAGCTCGGCAACGCCTCAAGGGCCTTGGCCTTGCTGCGCCAGCTCTGCGCAATCGTCGCACTCGCCGTCGCTGGCACCGTCATCGTCGCCCCAGTCCCCAAACGGCCGCTGCTTGTGAAAGATGCAGCACTCTGCGCGGCGCACTGTGGCGTCAGCGACCCTCGCTCCCTGGTGTCGACCAGCTTGCACGAGAGGCCGGCCGGGGCGCACTTTTTGACTTTTTCTTGTTCAAGGCCTCGTTGTCCACCACGTCCTCTGCCCACCGCACCGCCTGCCGGGCATGCACGCGTCACGCTTGCACAGCATGGCCAGGACAGGTATCTGCACAGGTCATGCCCGCGCAGAGGCGCACCTTCTTTTTCCGCCTGGGTACGAGCCGCAGCGTGAGCACTTCTGCAAGCGCACAGCAGCCTCGTGAGCTTAGTGGCAAGCGTAAACCACAACGGCAGTAAGGAACAGCACGGCACCTGCAGGCCCGGACTGGGAGGCGTGCTGCGTAGCGCTACTTGCCCCGTTCTGCAAGCTGGTCACACTCGAAGTCGTGCTCTGGCTGTGCATGCCGTGCCAGCACAGCAGCTGGATGCTGAGCGCCGCGCGCCGCAACTTAACTAGACTAGAAACTGCTCAGCCTGTCTGTCTGACGTAAGAATAGCTGCGCAGGCGTGGAAAATAGCCTCCGGTGGATATGCAAGCACGCGGAAGGAGAGGAAAAACTGAAGCCGAAGCTGAACGGCGTGACAGGGGTACATCTAGGGTGCCAAGGGGTGCCAGACCTCCTCATCATTACCACAGAACAAAAACACCTGGGGCAGGCAGACACTGATATGGCGCGGGCTGCTTTGTATGGAAGGCTCTGAGTGCGCGCGCCCTTCAGTGAACCCAGGCGTGTTTGGTTGTAAGCCTGTTTCAGCCAGCTACGGGCTGTTTGCGGGGCCTGAGCTCGCAAGGCCTGTAAGCAGTGCATTATGATGCTCCTCAGTGAGCATGGCCTGTGCGTGCCGCCGCATGCAGCCTGGATAGCCAGCGCATGCGCTGCAAGCCTTGCAGCGCACACACTGCCGGTTACAGAGTCCAGACGCTTATGCCACTGCCAGGCACCCCCGGCACACCAGCGCATGCGTCGGCGCTGCCACGGCGCATGCCGAGCCGTGCGCCTGCATGCGCTCACAACGCGCCCAGCGCCCGCGCGCTCCCTGCAGCGCGCGCACAGCCGGACCGCCACCGGGGACGCCCTGCTCTGCCGGTCACAGCTTCCCGAGCAGCCCACCTGCACCCCTAAGAGAGACGCCCCCGACGCCCGCCAACAGCCCGCGGCATGCTGCCACCCCCCCCCCGCCAGCGGCCTCACAGGTAGCCCATGGCCTTCTTGTAGGTCACCTCCTCCTTCCAGGTCACGCGGTCCTCGATCCAGTTGCCGCTGCTGTTGCGCCGCGTCAGGTCCCGCTTGCCCGCCGCGGGTTTGCCTGCGCGCGCGCGTGTTACGGCCATTGCTCGACCCCAGCATCATGCCATGTCCTGCAACTCTTTACGGCTGGCCTGACTTGCCCGCCGCACGCTTGCCTGCGCGCACATTGGCCCTTCCACCCCCGAGATCCTGCCATGTCCTGCATCTGTTGACGAGGCGCCCCGCCTGCCCGCCGCGCGCTTACCTGCTTTTCTGTAGCACCTCACCAGCCATGTCCAACATCCTGACGGCACAGCAGTCCCTGCCACTGCATGCATGATGCTTGCCAACAACACCCTGCGTCTAGGTCTGCCATCATCCCATCTTTTACACTCCAGGTGCTCACAGAGTCACATGACAGTGCTGAGGTGGCTGCTCTGTTTGGCAGCCGCCGTGTTGGCACACGCTGAGAGCACAGGCCGCCGCAGAGCTCCTTCAAGGGAGCAGCCCAAATGCCAACAGCGGCCGGTCTGCTGCAGAGACCGCAGCGCAGCAGACCAGCAGAGGCCGGGCGCGGGCGCGCACCAAAGACCTCGTCCAGCGGGCAGGTCTTCTGGCGCTGCTGGAAGATCTCGTCGGGGTCGACCGCCAGCTGCGCGGCCAGCTGGCCCGCCAGCGCGCGCCCGCGCGCCCAGTCCGGCACCGGCTTGCTCGGCGCCGCGTTGTCGGCCTCGTCCTCGTCGCTGTCCTTGTCGCTCCTGCGCGGGTGGCCTTCCCGTGCGCAGGATGGAGCGGGGCTGCCGGCTGTGGCAGGCCGCTGCTTCCCTGACGGCGCCCCTCCCACAGCCCGCGGCGCTCGTGCATGTGCAGTGCCCTCATTTTGGAGCTGGCTCTAAGATCAGGGCAGAGCCGGGGTTGCGTCAGACTGAAGCCCTGGTCTCAGCTCCAGCCTCTGGCCAATGCTCCACTCCTGCTTCAATCCAAAAATCTGCAGCACGGGGGACTGCCGCGCAGAGTGTGTCAGCGTTCGGGGCATGCTGCAGGCCATGGGTCGGGCCCGCACTTGTAGGGCGAGATCTCGTATGTCTGCGGCCCGGCCTCCCTCGCGGGCGCAGTGCTGCCCGGCCCCGCCGCGCCCAGCGCCGCCGGCCCCGAGGAGGACCCTCCGGCCGCGCCGGCAACCCTGGGGAAGCCCCCCCAGGCCGCCCCAGCGGACACCGCGGCATGCGCCGCGCG
>JAABUZ0100006408.1_pt1 | contig 14738 bp, 16 predicted proteins | sample 5562091 | NCBI WGS metagenome assembly JAABUZ01 (sample SAMN12813069, study PRJNA571459) | rock metagenome | isolation source: Antarctica rocks | place: Antarctica: Victoria Land, Linnaeus Terrace sud | collected 2015-12-21 | reverse complement strand
CTTGGATTCTTGATCGTTATCATCGGACGACAACAGCTTTTCACGGAAAATACGCTAACGGCTGTTATTCCGCTTCTAGCTCGTCGTGATCTCCAAACTTTCGGCAAGGTTGGGAGACTTTGGTTCGTTGTTTTGACCGCAAATTTAGTGGGCGCGCATATATTTGCATGGGTGGTGGGAAACACGGTCATGTTCAGCGGCGATGTGCGGGCAGCAATGCTCTCCATTGCTCAGGAAGCAGCAAATGTCACGTTCGGCGCGGCTATTCTGCGCGGCATCTTTGCCGGGTGGCTGATTGCCATGATGGTCTGGATGCTGGCCGCCATCGATACGGGACGGATTGCGGTGATTATCATTTTGACCTACACGGTTGCCATCGCGAGCCTGACTCATATTATCGCCGGTTCCGTGGAAGTGTTGTTTCTCGTCATGGTGGGAGCCAAGAGTTGGGGCGCGGTGGCCTGGGGATATATGCTGCCGACGCTTCTCGGCAACATTATGGGCGGCGTGTCGCTCACGGCGGCTGTCAATCACGCCCAAGTCGTGGCGGGAATGGCAAGCCGGAAGAAGGAATAGGCCCCTAATGGGATCAGGAACTTCTTTCCGTTACCAGATCGACAATGGCGCTGAGCGCTCGTTGCGCGGGCGATTCGGGGAAGGTGGTGATGATGGAGCGGGCTTTTTCCGTGAAGTTGTGGGCTCGGTCGTAGGCCCGCTGGACGGCTTTGTGATGCTCCAGGATCTGGAGAATGCGCATAAAGGGAACCTGTTCGTAGCTGCCGTCGCTGATCACGGCCTCCACGGCTTTACGCTCTTCGGCCGAAGCTGATTGGAGGGCATAAATCATGGGCAGCGTCACTTTGCCTTCCCGCAGATCATTTCCCGAGGGTTTGCCCAATATCTTCTCCGTGGATGTAAAGTCGAGAATGTCGTCCACCAGTTGAAAGGCCATGCCCAGGTTCCAGGCGAACTCGCCCAACTGCGATTCGAGCGTTTCATCGGCTCCGCCCGCGATACCGCCCAGGCAGGCACAAGCGGAAAATAAGCTGGCGGTCTTCCGGTCCACCAGTTCCATGTAATCTGCTTCCGTGATATCAATGCGGTGCAGGCGCTCCAACTGAAGCATCTCGCCTTCCACCATCATTTGCGTCAAGCCGATCAGGATATCGAGAATGTGGAAGTTGCGCTCGCGCAAGGCTACCTGAAAGGCTTGCATGTAGAGCCAATCACCCGCGAGAACCGAGACGTGATTGCCCCAAACAATGTTGGTGGACGGGCGGCCGCGGCGGGTCTTCGCTACGTCGATCACGTCATCGTGCACCAGCGTCGCCGTGTGAATCATTTCAACCACGGCAGCCAGGCGGCGGGCGCAATCGGTGGAGGGGCCAAGCAGACGATTGCACAAAAGCAGCAGGGCGGGGCGCAGGCGCTTGCCGCCGCCAGCCTGCAGATATTGATTAATCGTGGTGATTGCTTCCACGGAAGCAACGGATTCCACGCTGATTTCACGTTCCACTTCCCGCAAATCCGATTGGACAAGGTCGAACGCCTCACGCGCGCTAATGGATTGTCTGATCTTGCGAAGCATGTCTATGGCGGGCCGAATCCTAGTTTAACTTTCGGACGAAAAACTTCTTCGAAGTTGGCGGTGGTTGCTCGGGCGAGTTGCTCCAGTGATTCGCCGCGAAGAGCCGCGATTACCTTGGCTGTGTTTGTTACAAAACCCGGCTCATTGCGCTTTCCCCGGTGCGGCAGGGGCGCTAAGTACGGCGCGTCTGTTTCGAGCAATAGCCGGTTGGACGGCGTAATACGGGCGGCTTCCCGGATACTGTCGGATTTCGGGAACGTGGCGACGCCTCCAAAAGCTAAATGGAAGCCGAGTTCAAGACACTCTTCGGCTTGCCGCGCATCCCCGGTGAAACAATGCATCACGCAAGGCAGCTTCATCGGCGCCCACTGTTCGCGCAGGATGACCAGCGTATCGTCCCAAGCATCGCGCGTATGAATCACAATAGGCATACCGGCGTCGGCGGCCATCTCCAACTGGCGGCGAAAAAGCGGCTCCTGCATCTCCTTGGGCACTCCCCAGTGATAATCAAGGCCGATTTCACCAATCGCTACGACCTTAGGATGCTGAAGCAAGTCTTTCAGGTGGTTGAAAGTATTCTCATCCAACTTGGGAGCATCGTTCGGATGGACCCCTGCGGTTGCAAAGACAAACGGAACGACATCGGCTATGCGAACCGCCGCTCCAAGGTCCGGTGGACCGTCGCCGGTGCCGATTCCAAGAATATATTTCAGTCCTGCTTCACGCGCTCTTTCGATAACGGCCTCGCGGTCTGCGGCGAATTGCTTGTCATCAAGGTGGCAGTGGGAATCGACGAAATGCGCCATCGGTTCCGGTTACTTCAGGCGCGCGCCGATGGGAACATCCTCATGGAAACCGGCCAGCACGGGTAATCCGCCTTCCAGGCTGGCGGCCACAATCATGCCCTGCGAGGTAAGGCCGCGAAGTTTGCGCGGCGCGAGGTTGGCGACAATGACCACTTTACGCCCAATGAGCTGTTCCGGCTTGTAAGCGAGCGCGATACCGGCAACAATGGTGCGCGGCTCCGGCTCGCCGATATCGATCTTCAGGTGAAGCAGCTTATCCGCGCCCTTGACGGCTTCGGCTAATTTGATTTCACCGACGCGCAGGTCGATTTTGGAAAAGTCATCAATGGTGATGGCATCGGCAATGGATTGCGCCCCTGCTCCGGCGGAGGCTGCCTCCGCGGATTTTGCGCCCATCAAGGAGGCTTGCCGGGCTTTTTCGGTTTCTTCCAGTTCCTGCATTTTTTGAATAGTTGGTTTCGCGTCAAGGCGCGGGAAAACAGCGGCGATTTTGCTGATCTTTTGAGTTGTCAATCCGCCCCAGGCGAGAGCATTAATGTGCATGTCGGCCAGCGGGTTTGTGAAGCCAAGCTGCTCCCAAATGGCCTGCGCGGAGTGGGGCAGAACCGGGCCTGTCAGGATGCAGACGAGGCGCAGGGCTTCGGCGGCCGTATACAGGGTCTCGTCAAGTTGGGCTTGTGCTTCGGGCGACGAATCTTTCGCCAGTTTCCAGGGCGCGCGCTCCACGATGAACTTGTCCACAACCGCGATAACCGTCCAGATTTGCTCCAAAGCGCGGGAGAAGTCGAAGCGTTCATAGCTGATGAGAGCCGAAGTGATGGACTGTTGCGCCGCGCCGGCAATTGACTCGTCACCCGCAGAAGTGGGAATGATGCCGTCCCGGTATTGCCCAATCATGGTCAGGGTGCGGCTCGCCAAATTGCCCAAGCCGTTTGCCAGGTCGGAATTATAGCGGCCTACGAGAGCGTCAAAGCTGAAGCTGCCGTCCTGCCCGAAAACGATTTCCCGGAGCAGGAAATAGCGCAACGCGTCTACGCCCATGACCTCGGCAATTGGGGTAGGGCGAACAATGTTGCCGCGTGACTTGCTCATTTTGTCGTTTTCGAAGAGCAGCCAGCCATGAGCAAAGATCCGTTTCGGCAAGGGCCAGCCCGCGGCCATCAGGAAGGCCGGCCAGTAGACCGCGTGGAAAGTCAGGATTTCCTTGCCAATCAGGTGGAGGTCGGCGGGCCAGCGGTTTTCTCCTTCGATCGCGCTCATATACGTTGTGAGCGCGTCGAACCAGACGTAGAAGACGTGCTTCGGGTCGGCTTCGACCGGAATACCCCATTTGATGCTGGTACGAGTAATGGATAAATCCACGAGACCGCGCTTCACGAACGCCATCACTTCGTTGCGGCGAATGTCAGGGCCGATGAACTCGGGGTGGCGGTCGTAGTACTCCAGCAACCGGTCTGTGAAGGCGGAGAGCTTGAAAAAATAATTCTCTTCGGTGAGTTCTTCGTAAGGTTTGCCGGTTTCGGGATCGATGTCGCCGGGTTTCGCGTCATTGACAAACGCCTCGCTAACCACGGCGTAGAGGCCCGTGTAGGTGCCTTTATAGATGTAACCATTCGACTTGCAGGCCTCGAACAGTTGATTGACCAATTGGGCGTGCTTCGGGTTGGTGGTGCGCTGGAAGCGGTCAATTTGCAGATTGAGCTTCCGCCATTGCGTGCGGAACTCGTCCGATATTAGGTTCACGAATTCTTCCGGCGTTTTTCCTTGCGCGCGGGCGGCTCGCTCCACCTTCATGCCGTGCTCGTCGGTGCCGGTGGTCAGCACCACGTCGTAACCTTCCATCCGCTTGAAACGCGCAATGGTTTCCGCCGCCATCGTCGTGTAAGCGTGCCCAATGTGCGGAGCGGCGTTGACGTAGTAAATGGGAGTGGTGAGATAGAACTGTCGTTGGCTCATGGCGGCTGCTATAACTGCAAATGCTGACGAAAGGCATGGTTTGCTTCCGAAATGACGACGCGAAGCGGCACGCCATGTTCAGCGGCGGCTTTCCGGCAATCTTCATATTCCGGCGTGAAGCTGCCTGCTTCCGAGTATTTCACCCGAATTTTACCGTGACGCGTTTGGACTTCTTGCACCTGGCGGGGAAGAACGCGGCGCTGCGCATCGAAAATACGAATGCCGAGAGTAGAGGTTTCGGCAAACAGGATCTGCGTGAGAGGTTCGGCCAGGTCGGGAGATGTGATCACGGAGATCACCGTAGCCGGACGGTTCTTTTTCATGAACGTCGGCGTGAGCGTGACATCCAGCGCTCCAGCAGCCAGCAGCCGCTCCATGGCATAGCCGAGCACTTGCGGGGTGGAATCATCGATATTCGCTTCGAGCACGGCAACGGAAGTCGATTCGGGCGCGGCAGTGCGTTCACCGACTAAAACTCGCAGGACATTGGCTTGGTTGGGGAAGTCTTTATCGCCTGCGCCAAAGCCTTGCGACAAGACGCGGACCGGGGGGAGTTTCCCAAAGTCTTTGGCCAGGGTAGTAAGAAGGGCCGCTCCGGTGGGGGTGGTTAATTCCGCTTCCGGCCCGGAAGAGTAAATGGGGCGGTCTTTGAGCAGGTCGGTTGTGGCTGGGGCGGGAACGGGAAGAATGCCGTGTTCGGTATTGACCGTGCCGCTACCCACGTTGATGCGGGAACCGTAGATTTCTTCGATGCCCAGCAGATCGAGCGCTACGCAGGCGCCGACAATGTCGCAAATGGAATCAACCGCCCCTACTTCGTGAAAGTGAACCTTCTCAATCGGGACGGCATGCGACCGGGCTTCGGCTTCGCCCAAACGGCGGAATACCGCTAGCGCGTTCGTTTTGCTTTGGAGGGAAAGCGCGCCGGCTTCGATGATCTTTTCCACGTGCGGCAGGTGGCGATGCTTCTTTTCCGGGGTAAAGTCAACGTAGAACTTGGAGGCGGCAATCCCATGGCGTTTCGTTTTCTCCAAGCGAAATTCGGCCTGCAGGTTCAGGCTGTGCAAGGCTTCCTTCAGCGCGTCCCATGGAGCACCGGCGTCCACGAGAGCGCCGACGGTCATATCGCCGCTGATGCCGGAAAATGCATCGAAATAGCAAATCTTCATTGGTATGGAAAAGGGTTTGAAAACCCAGGCAGTCTCTTCTAGTTTACCGGCCTGGACGGTTTTGCCTCAGAAGTTCACGGGCGTGATGGGCGTCAGCAAGCGCGTGCTCGGGGGTGGAGGCCAGCGCGGTCAGGTGGCCCATCTTGCGTCCTGCCCGAGGTTCCAGCTTCCCGTAAAGGTGAATTTTGACGTCCGGGCGCGAGGATGCGCTGGCCCAATCCGGCTCGCCATTCGCCCAGATATCGCCTAGCAGATTAACCATGGCGGCGGGTGTCCACTGCGTTACGGCGCCGAAAGGCAGAAGGCAAACGGCGCGAAGTTGCTGCTCGAATTGGCTGGTCAGGTTAGCGTCAACCGTCAGGTGACCGGAATTGTGAGGGCGCGGCGCCAGCTCATTGATGAGGAGCCGTCCATTCTTCGTGATGAAAAATTCGACGCAGAGGACGCCGACTACTCCCAGTTCTTCCAGCACGTCATGGGCGATCTCCACGGCTTCCTGGGCCAGTGACGGCGGTATCCGCGCCGGGGAGATGGACGTGTCCAGAATGCCGTTCACGTGATGGTTTTCAATCGCGCCGTAATGGATGAACTCGCCGGAAGCGCTACGGGCGGCGACGACGGAGATTTCGCGGTCGAAGTCGATCAGAGCTTCAAGCACCCCTTCGCGTTCACCGATCGCTTTCCACCCTTCGTTTAAATCTTCCTCGCTTTTGATACGGAACTGGCCTTTGCCGTCATAGCCGAAGTCGGCGGTTTTCAGAATGGCGGGGAGGCCGAGTTCATGGGAGGCTTGTGAAAGCTCCTGACGGCTGCTGACGCGACGGAAGGGCGTGAGGGGAAGACCGGCTTGGGTGAGAAACGTTTTCTCGCGCAGGCGGTGCTGCGTGGTGTGCAGGATGTAGCCGCTGGGACGCACGGGCGCGCACTCGGCGGCGGCGGCGGCGGTGGGAGCGGGAATGTTCTCAAACTCGAAGGTAACGACCGAAACCTGGCGCGCGAATCGGCATATAGCGTCGAGGTCTTCGTAGGGGGCCGTTACTTCCAGGTCCGCAACCTGGCCCGTAGGCGTGTCCTGGTCGGGCGAAAAGGTGTGGACGCGGTAGCCCATGCGTCGAGCCGCAATGGTGAACATGCGCCCGAGTTGCCCGCTGCCTAACACCCCGATGGTGCTGCCGGGAAAAACCGGCTCTTTTGAGTTCATGGAAGCTGGTCGTGCAGAACGGTTTGCGTTTGGGATTGTCGCCATTCTTCGAGACGGATGCGAATTTCAGGATATTTGTTGCTGAGAATGCTGGCGGCGAGAAGGGCGGCGTTGACGGCTCCGGCGGGGCCAACGGCGAGCGTGCCGACGGGAACACCGGCAGGCATCTGGACAATCGAGAGAAGGGAATCCACGCCGTTAAGAATACTGCTCTTAATAGGCACGCCAAGCACGGGAAGAACCGTATGCGCGGCCACCATGCCGGGTAAGTGGGCGGCTCCGCCTGCGGCGGCGATGATGACTTCCAGACCCCGGCTGGCGGCTTCCTTGGCGTATTGCGCCATCAGATCCGGCGTGCGATGGGCTGACACAATACGGCACTCGTGCGGAATACCGAGTTTGGTGAGCGTTTCATCGGTGCGCTGCATGGTATCCCAATCCGATTTACTGCCCATAATCACGCCCACCAAGGGCGGGTTTGGTTTGTCGCTCATGAATGATGAATGTAAGGATTAGGATATACGGATGCGTTGATTAGTTTTGCGAGCGCTGTTTGCTGAGCAGCATTGCTAATAAGTAATTACCGGCCATTGGGTCTGTCTGGATGAAAACCCAGTCTTCAAAAGCGGATTGCGCAGTTTTCAGGACATCTTGTTGAAAGAGCACGATGCAGGGCTACTTGTAATAAATTTTGGCTAGTTCCACGCTGGGTCCTGCAGCTTGGCTTGTTCGCTTTGACTACGGAATCTAATGTATGAAATGTGATCTGATTCGGCCAAGCCTAATTTTTCAGAGAGCTTATCGGACACTTTGTTCGTGGTTACGGATAAATGGTCTAGGCGGCTCGCTTCATCGGACAGAATCACTCGAAAGTAGATGGCTGGATCTTCCGACCAGTCCTGGCCGACTTGGAAACGGATACGAACTACATCAGGGGCTAACTCTTGTGCAATCCGGTCAACGTGTTCCTGTGTCGCAAGAGTAGCAATCATGAGGTCACCTGTTCTTAGAGTACTGTGTGGATTATTAGGCAAAGATAACGTGGTATTTTACTCCGCAAGTCACGTTTTACCGAATGCGGTACACAACAGCATCCTCAATGAAACGGTTGCCGATCAACTGGCCGCCCAGGCGCATTCCCTCGACGCTCTTAGTTTTCCCAAACATCCGGCGCAGCGCTCGGATAAAAGGATCGGACATGCTTCGAATGGCCAGAGTTGGAATCTGCTCTGAGGGAAAATCAGCCGCCTTCAACACGTTACGAACCAATCCATATGCTTCTGCCGGTTTTGCCTCATCTAACTTCCGGGATGAGAGCACAAACCGCCAGTCTTCGTACTCTGATAGATAAGCCCATAAAGCGACGCTAATCGATAAGTCTGAATGGTCAAGAGCTTCAACAAGCTTCTTGCCTACGGCGAAGTCGATTGTTACCAGTAGTGCTTTACCCATTTAAGTACTCCATGTTTTCTGTCAGCAATAGCCTCTACCAGGGCCTGTGCAACCTCTAAATTATGCGTCTCGTAACGACTGTGCTCTGACCAGTCCTGCACGAGGTCCCAATTATTACTAAATTTGGGATTGCCTAACTGCTCCTTATGGCCGCTTCCAGGTTAGCGGTTCTTATCAAATCCTTCAAGCTGTGCGTATGACTGGCGTTCACCCTCTGCCTATCGGGAAATTCATAACGCTGCGTGCCTCTTGCGATACATGCCTTTAACGCGCATTCGACCGCATATCCGGCCAGATAATAAGCGCCGTCCGGCAATCCGGTGCTTAGAAGGGCTTGTGCTTCCGCAAGTCTGGTTTGCGCAAGTAGCTTAAGATCATTACGAGTCAAGGGCAATTAGACGCTGACTAGCATTTGTCATCAATTCATGCTACAACTTGGGACTTCTGATTTCCTGTTAAACAAGAAAGGTTACACTTTAACTAAAGGATCAGGTAGTCCGGATGCCGTCGGATATAGTTTGTAGGTAAGCCGACCTTCTGCCTTTCGAACTTTCTGCTGTTAAGCCAAATCGAGTGAAAGATTATCTAGAGCTCACCAAACCCCGGATCACATGGCTCATTGTCATGAGCACGGCGGTAGGCTACTACTTTGGGCATTCGGGGCCCTGGTTACTGTTGTCGGCGTTCCACTCTTTCATAGGAACCGCCCTGATTGCCTCGGGAACCGCGGCTCTTAATCAATGGTATGAGAGGGAAGCAGACCGGCACATGCGGCGTACCCAAGCGAGACCGCTGCCAGCGGGTCGCTTGCAGCCCCGTCAAGCGCTTGTTTTCGGAATTGTGCTGGCGCTTCTAGGCGGGCTTGAGCTGGGTTTGTTCGTGAATTGGCTGGCATCTGCATTAGGTGTCGTTACCCTGGCGATGTACTTGTTCCTGTATACGCCGTTAAAGCAGAAAACGTGGTGGTCCACTACGGTAGGCGCCATACCGGGCGCGATGCCGCCCTTAATCGGCTATGCGGCGGCGGCGAATCTGCTGAAACCCGAAGCTTATGTATTGGCGGCCATTCTGTTTTTGTGGCAGTTTCCGCATTTTTATGCGATTGCCTGGATGTATCGCGAGGATTACTCGCGGGCCGGCATTCGCATGCTGCCGGTCGTTGAGCCGGATGGGGAATCCACGGCACGCCAGATTCTGATTTACTCCGTGCTCCTGATTCCTATCAGTTTGCTGCCCAAGTGGATGGGCATGACCGGCAGCATTTACATGGTTGGCGCGTTAGCTTTGGGCCTGATTTTTCTGTACTCAGGAATCCGGGTTTCGATGGACCGCACAAAAGTACGCGCCCGGACCGTGTTGCTGGCTTCGGTTGTGTATTTGCCGGTTCTGTACGCTTTAATGATTCTCGATCCTGTCCGCTTGTGAATAAACAGGCTTGTTTCGTCCTTTCCCTCCTGCCTGCATTTGTTCTGGCTCTGGCTGCTTGCGGCGGTTCCGCCAAGAAACTTCCCTTCTACGACAAAGTTCCGCTTTTCACCATGACTGACTCGGAAGGACATGCTTTCGGTCGATCCCAGATGGCCGGAAAAGTTTGGGTTGTTGATTTTATTTACACGTTCTGTCCGGCGGAGTGTCCCCGCATGAGTTCGCAAATGCACAAGCTGCAAGGGCAAATCAAATACATGAACGATGTCCGGCTGCTATCCATTTCGGTTGATCCCGAGCGCGACACGCCGCCGGTTCTGAACGATTTCGCCCATCGCTGGGGGGGGCCGAATGAACAATGGACGTTTATTACCGGTGATGCCGCGACCGTGCATTTGCTGGCTTATCAAACCTTCCATATTGGAGATGTCATCAACAAAATGGAACACAGCACGCGGTTCGCGCTCGTGGATAAGCAGGGAACCATTCGGGGTTATTACTCAAGCTTTGACCGGGACAGCCTTCGGGATCTTTCGAAGGATATCGAGAGCTTGCGAAAGGCTTCTTAAACGGTGGCAAAGCGATCATCCTGGGATACGGAACTATATGAAGCGCAACATGCGTTTGTCTGGAAATTCGGCGAGGATCTGATTGGCATTCTCGATCCCAAGCAGGGCGAGCGCGTTCTCGATTTGGGTTGCGGCACCGGGCAACTTACCCAGAAGATCGCGGAGCGTGGCGCGGAAGTGATTGGGCTGGATGCTTCTCCCGAGATGATCGGGCAGGCCCGGCGGAATTTTCCACGGCTGCAATTTGTGTTGGAGGACGCCGCCGCCATGAACTTCGATGGAGAGTTTGACGCGATCTTTTCCAACGCGGCTTTGCACTGGATGCTCCAGGCGTCGGAAGTAGCGGCAGCGATGTTCCGCGCATTGCGGAAGCGCGGACGCTTAGTGGCCGAATTCGGCGGTAAAGGCAACATCCGGCGCATTGAATCAGCTATCGAGGCGGTGCTGCTTCGCTATCTGGGCGATAGTTTGCCGGCGCGCCGCACCTTTTTTCCTTCGGTCGGCGAGTATGCGGCCCTGCTCGAAAACTGTGGACTGGAGGTTCGTTCCGCCGTGTTGTTCGACCGCTTCACTCCGCTTGAAGGCGAGAAGGGCATGGAACAATGGCTGCTGCAGTTTGCTGCTTACTACTTTGATGCGCTTCCTCATGAACAAGCGGCACAGGCGCGGCGGGAAGTGATCGAAGAGTTGCGTCCGTCTCTCTTCAAAGAGGGCCAATGGCACGCGGATTACCGGCGTTTGCGGATCAGCGCCGTCAGGCTTTGACGGCAACACTCGCCGAATAGTAACGAGATTCGAATTACAGGATCTAATCCGAGAGCGCGTACGAATAGCTCCGGCCACATATCGGCTGCATCCAACTTCAAAGGCTAAGGCATGGCAAATCTATCAAAGACTACACAGGACCATGATGAAATCCGCAAGTGGGCTGAAGAGCGTGGCGGGAAACCGGCCCACGTGAAAAGCACAGAGTCCAGCGATGATATCGGCATCATCCGCATTGATTTTCCTGGTTTCAGCGGCGAAGGATCGCTGGAGGAGGTCTCGTGGGATGAGTTCTTCGAAAAGTTCGACGATAATAATCTTACTTTGATCTATCAGGAAGAAACCGCCGAGGGCGAAAGGAGCAACTTCAATAAGCTCGTCAAGGCAGAGACAGCCGCTGCCGCCGGGAACGGAGGAAAAAGTAGCTCCTCCGGAACAGCCACTGCTAAAAAGTCCGCTTCGCCCTCCTCATCGAAGAAGACTGCCGCGAGCGGGGGGACCGCTAAGAAGTCCAGTCCTGCTAAAAGCGCGTCTAAGTCGGCGCCCGCGAAGAAAGCGGCTCCTTCCAAACAGGCAACGACGAAGAAGAATTTGAAAGCGCCTCCCTTGGCGAAGAAGAAGGCTGTTGCTAAAAAGGCTGCCGTGACCAAAAAAGCCGCTCCCGCGAAGAAATCGGCTCCCGCCAAGAAATCCGTCGTTAAACAGGCTCCGGTCAAGAAAGCTGCGACTAAAAAGAAGTCTGCCGCCAAGCGCCGTTAAAGCGGGTGAACCCGTTGTGCATGAAGCATGGCGGGTTTGAGATCCTTTTAGTGAATGGCCCCAGGCGCTTCAACTGCTCGAAAACTTCCTATCGTGCCGATTGTCGTCGGCATTTGTGTTTTGCTCGCGCTGGTAAGCGGATTTTTCTATTTGAGCCGCCCCGTTCGTTCCGGATCTCAGGACGAGTCGGCTTCGCAGGAAGCCAAGGCTTATGTATCCCATCTTCGTTTGAGCGACGTGACGATGCAGGCCACTGAGAATCTTGTGAATCAGCAGGTTGTGGAAGTTCAGGGAAACATCAATAATGATGGGCCGCGAGCGCTGAAATCGGTTGATATTTATTGCCTGTTTTACGGCATCGACGGCCGGGAACTACATCGGGAGCGAGTCTCTATCATTCAAGCAACAGGCACGTCTTTAAAGCCAAATGAACCCCGGAAGTTTCGCCTGCCGTTCGACGCCTTGCCCGATGGCTGGAATCAAGCAGTGCCGCGCATGGTGATCGCGCGAATCACATTCGCCTGACTGCTTTACTTTCCCATGACGGTTTTGATCGTTGACGATGACGAAGACCAGCTCGTGATACGGGGTATGTTGTTCCGACATAACGGCTTTCAGACCATGGAAGCTCCGAACGTTTCAGTAGCCCTTCAAATGGCGGAGTCACGGAAACCGTCTTGCGCTCTGATTGATTTGTGTATTCCAACGGAGCAGGATGGCTTGCATCTGATTCGTGAGATGAAGCAACTATATCCGGCTATGCCTGTTTTTGTGCTCACGGGCAGGGAAGTGGACGGCGGGAATGCTCCGGAACTACGCTTGGTTGACGGACTCTTTGTGAAAGGTTCATCCATCCGGGAAGTGATCTCAAGGCTTCAGGGGCGGCAATAGCGAAGCTTGCCGGGTTCGCTGGAAGTCCAGCGTTAACTGGCGCGCGATTTTAGTTGCTACATCGGCGCCAGCGCCGCGAAACTTCCCCCCCAGGCTTTCCTGCGTAGTGGACCAAAGGACATCTCCGGCCTGGTTGCAAAGACGCACGGCGGCATACGCCTCGTGCTTGCGTTCTTTGATGTGGTGGGATTCCCGCTCATCAACCGAGCCGCCGCCATAGCCGCCCTTTTTGCCTGAAATGGCGCTTCCTCCGCTATAGATCCCGCCGCTACTGCGATTACTCTGGTTTTTGTCGGAATCAAAAGTATCGGTGAATGTCTTGTCGTCCGCCGCGCCTTTTAGAACAGCATCGGCGCGTTCTGGATTATCCGTCAAAATAAAGAGCTTTGTTGAATCAAGTCCGGCAATAATCAACTCGCGCAGGGAGTCCGCCTGTGGACCTCCCGTCAGTTCAGCCACGTAGATCCGCTTCACCGCGAGCAGATTGGCCGCTACCGGCAGGGCGGGGGACGCAGGTGCCGGTTGCGTCGGCGAAGTTTCCTGAGCCTTCCCAAGAGCTAAAGGCAACAAGGACAGCCATAAAGCCAGGAGTTTCATGGATTTTGTGTGTTTCCTCTCAACCTTTGCCTGCAATACGGGCGTCTTCATCCTGGAATTGCACTTGCTGGCCGGTACGCGCTTCCAGCGTGACCAGCGCCAGACGGACATCATTCTTGTCAATGCGGAAAATCATGGCTTCCTCGTGCCCGTTGTCGTTCTGAAAGCCGATAGTCAGAAAGTGTTCGCGTTTCTTCGCCAGCATAAAGAGCGGTGAGATTACGGCGGCCAGATAGCGTGGGTTTACCTTTTGCCCGTACTCCAGCATGTTGATACGGCTGTACGGCACTTTTACCCGCGTGTGTTTCGTCAGGAAAACGAAGTAGGTTTCGTCGGTTACCCGGATTTCGCCGCTACCGTTGCTGGGAATGTCAGGCCGAGTGCCGCCGATGTACTCGACCCGGCTACCGGAGTGGGCGGCGGAGACAACGGAGGCGCAAAGGCAGGAAAAAACACAGAAAGCGATGGTGCGCATAGTTCCAAGAAGGATCTCTTGTGAGTGGTGCGGCGAGCACGGGTGTTTTCTCGTGCGAGATGAAATCTCGACAACTTCGGCGCTTAAGATGCCGGGGCAGGACGCGACGGATCAGTCTTCGGGTGCATCTGGTATTCATGCGGAGGCTCCGCGTTGAGGAGGTAACGGACGAAATAGTCCCAGCGGCGGCGGATCATGTACGGCTCATTGCCGAAGCCGTGATGACGATTCGGCAGCATCAGAAGGTCAAAGTCTTTATTGGCTTTAATCAGTTCGTTTACAACAAGCAACGTGTTATAGGGCGGAACATTGTCGTCCATGGTGCCGTGAGCGAGTAGCAGGTGTCCTTTGAGGTTCTTCGCAATGCTTTGGTTGGCTTGGTTATCGTAGTTGCTGGCGCCGTCCGGCTTGCTTTGCCAAAGGCCCTGCCACTTTTCTCCCCAGTCGTCTTCGTATTCGCGGTTATCATGATTGCCCGCTTCGGAGATGCCCACTTTGAAAAAGTCCGGGTAGCGGAACATGGCATCGGCGGCAGCGTAACCGCCGCCTGAATGGCCCCAGATACCAGCTCGGTTAAGGTCGATCCAACTGTATCGCTCAGCAAGTTGCTTCATCCCCGCGATCTGATCCGGCAACGTATTATCGCCGAGATTGCCGAAGTAAGCTTCGTGGAATTTTTTGGATCGCCAGGGAGTGCCCATGCCGTCAATTTCGACAACAATAAAGCCTAGCTCAGCAAGCGCCTGTGCGTCACCGCGAGCACTCACAAAATACCTGCTGCCGACGCTTCCGGTTTGCGGACCTGGATAGATTTGATTGATAATCGGGTACTTCCGGCTCTCGTCAAAGTTGGTAGGCTTGAACAGCAGACCGTAAAGATCGGTAACGCCGTCCCGCGCTTTGACTGTGATGGGGACAGGGGGTTTCCAGCCGGTTGCGGTCAGTTGAGAAATGTCAGCTTCCGCAACGGTGCTGACCATCTTTCCACCGGCATCGCGCAGCACGGTAAGCGGCGGAACATCGGGCTTCGAGAACCTATCGGCAAAGAAGCGGCCCGAAGGAGAGAGCGTCACATCATGGTTGGC
>JAABUZ0100006407.1_pt1 | contig 14738 bp, 17 predicted proteins | sample 5562091 | NCBI WGS metagenome assembly JAABUZ01 (sample SAMN12813069, study PRJNA571459) | rock metagenome | isolation source: Antarctica rocks | place: Antarctica: Victoria Land, Linnaeus Terrace sud | collected 2015-12-21 | reverse complement strand
ACGTCGAAAGAAGGGCCAGAAAACCACGTTGAGTGTCCGCAATGCGGGGTGAAGGGCGGGGTTTAGCGGATCTGGACACCGGAGATGGCGCGGGAGATCACCAGTTGCTGGATCTGCTCCGTGCCCTCGAAGATGTCGAAGATCTTGGCGTCGCGGTGCATCCGTTCCACCGGGTACTCCCTGGTGTAGCCCACGCCGCCGAGGATCTGGATGGCCCGCTCGGTGGACCACACGGCCACCCGGCCGGCCTTGAGCTTGCTCATCGAGCCCTCGGCCGCGGTGAACTTGGCGCCGGTCTTCGCCATCCACGACGCCCGCCACACCAGCAACCGGGCCGCGTCGATCTCGGTCTTCATATCGGCGAGGGTGAAGGCGATGGCCTGGTTCTCGATGATCGGCCGCCCGAAGACCACGCGCCCCTTGGCGTACTCCAGCGCGTAGTCGTAGGCGGCCCTGGCGATGCCGACGGCCATCGAACCGACGGCCGGACGGGTGAGTTCGAACGTCGCCATGGCCGCCTGGCCACCGCCACGCTTGCCCTCCCGTGCCCTGGCCAGCTTCGCGTCGAGCTTCTCCTTGCCGCCCAACAGGTTAGCGCCCGGAATACGAACGTCGTCCAGGAAGACGTCGGCGGTATTGGAGGCCCGCAGGCCGTGCTTCTTCAGCTTCTTGGCCACGTCGAGGCCCTTGGTGCCCGCCGGCACGATGAATGCCGCCTGCCCACGCGAACCGAGCTCCTTGTCGACCACCGCCTGCACGACGAACACGTTGGCCACGCCCCCGTTGGTTGCCCAGGCCTTGAGCCCGTTGAGCACCCACTCGTCGGTCTTCTCGTCGTACACCGCTCGGGTGCGCATGTTGGCGACGTCGGATCCCGCCTCGGGCTCCGAGGAGCAGAAGGCCCCGACCTTCGGGTCGCTGACGTCCCCGAAGCACTGCGGGATCCACTCCACCATCTGCTCCGGTGTCCCCGCGGCGAAAATTCCGGCCGCAGCCAGGCCGGTGCCCATGATGGCGAGGCCGATGCCGCCGTCACCCCAGAACAGCTCCTCGTTGAAGATCGGCAGGCTGAGTCCGGTCTCGTCGGCGTTGAGATTGGCCAGCGTCTCGAAGCCGTAGAGCCCGATCTTGGCCGCCTCCTGGAGGATCGGCCACGGGGTCTCCTCCCGTTCGTCCCACTCGTGGGCGGCGGGCCGGACGACATCGACGGCGAAGCCGTGCACCCAGTCGCGGAGATCGGTGTGTTCCTCGGAGAGCTCCATGGAGAACATGCGGTGGCCGTTCCTTCCAGATCGATCAGGCTTTGGGGATGTCGAACAGCTTGGGCAACGCGGTGGCGAAGCCGACGTCCCCGGAGAGCTTCAGCTTGCGCTTCATGAACATCATCGGCGGGGAGGCGTTGCCGCTGGCGAGCTTGAGAAAATTGCTGCCGCTCAGGGTGAGGGTGGCGCGCGGATTCGAGGATTGGGCGCCCTCGGTGACGGTGCAGCCTTCGGCGGACACCGTGGTCTCGTGCACCAGGTCATCCTCGGTGCCGGTGATCACCCAGCGGATGGTCGACTCCTTGTCGGATTTGATCGACTCCGGACGGAAGTAGTTGCCCATCTGGGTGAAGATGCTCTCGACGACCGGCTCGAGCAGCGGACTCTGCTCCAGCGCCCGCAACTGGCCGTCGGAGGTGCGCTTGACGAGTTTGGCGAAGGAGGTGGGGTCGATGCTCGACAAGCCGCCGTCGCGGTCGACCAGCTCCTCGAGCGCGGCCAGATAGTCCCTGTCGTCGAGCTTCTTGGGGTCGAACAGCTCCGCGTCGCTCATGGCATCTCCTTAAAAACGGTGGACCTACTGGCGAGTAAGGTTACGCATCGGTAAGATGAGATGCAAAACGGCAAGCGGGAGGCAGGCGGTGGGTGTGACCAGGCGACTACCCCGTGCTGTCCGTGAGCAACAGATGCTGGATGCGGCGGTCACTGTCTTCGCTGACAACGGATTTCATGTCGCTTCGATGGACGAGATCGCCGAGGCCGCGCACATCTCCAAGCCGATGCTCTACCTCTACCTGGGCTCCAAGGAGGAGCTGTTCGCCGCCTGCATTCGCCGCGAATCAGCCCGCTTTTTGGAGGCCGTGACCGCCGGAGTGCGCCCGGAGCTTTCGCCGAGGGACCAGGTGGCCAACGGCGTCAACTCGGTATTCGCCTTCGCGGCGGAGCACCGGGACAGCTGGGTGATGTTGTACCGGCAGGCCCGGCTGCAGCAGCCGTTCGCCCAGCAGGTGATGGCCGTGCATCAGCAGGCCGCGGGGGCGGTGTCGCAGCTGCTGCAGCGCTCGGCATGGGGCAATCATCCGGCAGAGCACTTCGACAGCCTCGCCGTCGCACTGGTCGGCGCCGGAGAGGCGCTGATCGACCGGATGCTCGACCAGCCGGAGCCCGATCCTCGAGCCACCGCCCAGCTGCTGATCGAGTTCAGTTGGCACGGCCTCGGCGGCCGCAGGCGCAGCGACGCCTAGGCTCGCGGCTGTGGATGAGGCGTCTCGCCCCGCGCGAGCATCTCGACGAATCCGGCGATCTTGCGCGCTCGGGTCTCCGGGCGTTTGACAGCGTTCACCCGGTAGCTGAGGGCGTAGCGGTTCGCCGCGCTCAGGGTGTCCGCCATCGCCTGCGCTGCCGGATTCTCCGCGATGGCCGCGGCCAGGTCGGCAGGGATCGTCGTGTCGGCCTGGCCGGCATATGCCTTGTCCCACCGCCCGTCGGCCCGAGCCGCATCCACGGCGGCCTGGCCCGCCGGTTGCATTCGTCCGGCGGCAACCAGCCGGGCCACGTGGTCGACGTTGCGGGCCGACCACGGGCTGCGGGCTGTGCGCGGGGTGAACCGTTGCCGGTAGCTGTCCCCGTCCCGTCGGCCCAGCTGTCCGTCGATCCAGCCGAAGCACAACGCCTCGTCCAGGGCCTGGGCGTAGGTCAGCGTGGTGACGTTCCCGCCCTTCTTGTGCAGCACGAGCCACACGCCGGCAGAGCTGGCGTGCCGCTGCGACAGCCAGTCCCGCCAGGCCTGCGCGTCGGCCAGCAGCAACTCGGGCAACTCCGTGGCCATGCACGTACTTTAGCGACGGGACCGCGGCGGACTCAGCGCTCGGTGATGGTGGCGTTCAGGTGCTGCGTGCCCTTCTCGGCGTTGCGCAGCCCCAGGCCCCAGCCCGTGTCGGTCCGCACAGCCGCGAATGCCACCCTGCTCGGCAGCAGAACGGGACGGCGAAAGGCCACCTGGTAGTCCAGCGCATCGGGCAGCCGGCCTTCCAGTGCGCCCAGGCAGCGCGCCGCGGTCCACATCCCGTGTGCGATCGCGCGCGGGAAGCCGAAGGCCTTGGCGCTGAGTGCATGCAGGTGGATGGGATTGCGGTCGCCGGAGACGGCTGCGTAGCGGCGTCCGAGCCCCTCGTCCAGCTGCCAGGTCGCCGATGGCTCGGTGTTCTCATCCACTGTGGACTCAATGCCCGAGGACCGGGCGGTCTCGGACGAGCCGCTGCCCTTGCGCAGGTAGGTGCTGGTGCCCGTGTACACCCGTTCGTCGCCGACACTGACCTCGGTGATGAGGTCCAACTGGCGGCCCTGCTTGTGCGGGCGCAGATTCGTCGCCCGCACCGTCACGTCGAAGGTCTCCTCGGCCAGCGCCGGCCGGGTGGTCTCGATGCGGTTAGCCACGTGCACCATGCCCAGCAGCGAGAAGGGGAAGTCGGTGGCGGTCATCAGCTTCATGCTCATGCTGAACGCGAGCACGTGCAGATAGGTCGGCGGCAGGGCCTCGGTGAGCCGGAAGCCACAGACGTGCGCATAGTCGGTGAGATGCGAGCGGTCCACCGTCAAGCCCGGCAGGCGCAGTTCCCGCTCGGGCAGCTCCTGCGGGCGGCCACCCAACAGCGGCACGGGCAGCGCAGCCAGGGCCGCCTTGAGATACGGCTGGGCGAGACCGGGCGTGGACGACAAGGTTTCGGTCTTCATCTCAGGCCCCCAGCAGGCTCTGACCGCAGACGCGGACGACCTGGCCGGTGACGGCGGCCGATGCCGGGTTCGCGAAGTAGGCCACGGTCTCGGCGACGTCGACGGGCAGCCCACCCTGCGTCATGCTGTTCATCCGCCGCCCGGCTTCCCGGATGACGATCGGCACGGCCGCCGTCATCTGGGTCTCGATGAAACCGGGCGCGACCGCGTTGATGGTGACGTCGCCCTTGGCGAGCTCCGGCGCCAACGCTTCCACCAGGCCGATCACCCCGGCCTTGGAGGTCCCGTAGTTGGTCTGCCCGTTGTTGCCGGCGATCCCGGCGATGGAGGACACCCCGATGACCCGGCCGCCCTCGCGCAGCGCGCCGCGCTCGATCAGCTCGGCCGTGAGCCGCTCGGGCGCGGCGAGATTCACCCCAAGCACCGCGTTCCACCGGTCGATGTCCATGCCGCCAAGCGTCTTGTCTCTGGTGATGCCGGCGTTGTGCACGATGATGTCCGCGCCGCCATGACGCTCCAGCAGATGGCTGGACAGCGTGGCGCCGGCGTCGGCTGCGGTGACGTCGAGAGCGAGTGCGCTGCCACCGACGGCGTTGGCGGTCTTGGACAACGCTTCCCCGGCGGGAGCCACGTCCGCGCACACGACGTGCGCGCCGTCGCGGCTGAGCACCTCGGCGATGGCGGCACCGATGCCGCGGGCGGCGCCGGTGACCACGGCAACCTTGCCCTGCAGTGGCTTTTCCCAATCGGCCGGTGCGGACGCGTCGTGGGCGCGCACGCGAATCACCTGGCCGGAGACATAGGCAGACTTGCCCGAGAGCAAAAAGCGCAGCGTCGACTCGAATGCAGCAGGTGCAGCCTCGGGCGCGACGTAGACCAGCTGCGCGGTGGCGCCGCGCTTGGCCTCCTTGCCGACCGAGCGGGTGAAGCCCTCCAGGGCGCGCTGGGCGATGTGCTCATGCGTCAATGCCGTGTCTTCCGGCGGCGTTCCCAGCACCACGACGCGCCCACTCGGGGCCAGCTGGCGGATCACCGGGTGGAAGAAGGTGTGCAGCTGCTGCAGCTCGGCCACGCTGGTGATGCCGGTGGCGTCGAACACCAGGGCGCCGTACTTCTCGGCGTCGTTGGACAACTCGTAGTCGGCGGCGAGTAGTTGTCGTACGGGCTCCACCAGGCGTCCGGCGCCACCGACCCGGACCGGAGCGGACAGCGGCGGCTCACCGGGCTGGTACCGGCGCAGCGGCTCGGGGCGGGGCAGGCCGAGCTGGCCGGCCAGGAAACTTCCCGGCCCGGAACCCACGAGCTGGGAGTAGCGGTCGGAGGGCTGGCGGGAGGAGGATTGCGCCGGAGTCACAGGATGCACCTTCTTGCGAGGGAGGAGCGGAGTCGACAATTACTTTACTGGCGAGTAACAATACTCATGAGTAGGTACAGCGTCGAGTCCGAGCGTATTGATTCTGGGAGTGAATCGTGGCCACACAGTCTGATCGCAGCAACACCAACGCGCCAGCCGGGGGCAGCACCCGTCCGGTCGCCGTGCTCGGGGGCAACCGGATCCCCTTCGCCCGCTCGAACAGCAAGTATTCCCGCGCGTCCAACCAGGACATGTTCACCGCTGCCCTGGACGGGCTGGTCAGCCGGTTCGGGCTGCAGGGCGAACGCCTCGGCGAGGTCGTCGGGGGCGCGGTGCTCAAGCACAGCCGCGACTTCAACCTGACCCGCGAGTGTGTGCTGGGCAGCGCCCTGTCGCCGCAGACGCCGGGCGTGGACATCCAGCAGGCCTGCGGCACCGGTCTGCAGGCCGCGATCATGGTGGCTAACAAGATCGCCCTTGGCCAAAACGACGTCGGGGTGGCTGGGGGCGTTGATACTACGAGCGATGCACCGATCGCAGTCAACGAGGACCTGCGTCAGGTATTGTTGCAGCTCAACCGCACACCCAGCACGGTCGGGCGACTCAAGCTGCTCGGCTCGCTGCGTCCGGGCCAGATCGTGCCGGAGATTCCGCGCAACGGTGAGCCGCGCACCGGGCTGTCGATGGGCGACCATGCCGCACAGACGGCGCTGAAGTTCAACATCTCCCGTGCGGACCAGGACGAACTGGCCGCCGCCAGCCACCAGAAGATGGCTGCCGCCTACGACCGCGGTTTCTTCGACGACCTGGTGACGCCGTACCTCGGCCTGACCCGCGACGAGAACCTGCGGCCCGGTTCGACCGCGGAGAAGCTCGCGAAGCTGAACCCGGTGTTCGGCGACGGCCCCAAGCAGACGATGACGGCAGGCAACTCCACGCCGCTCACGGACGGGGCGTCGGCCGTGCTGCTGGCCAGCGAGGAGTGGGCGGCGGAGCACTCGCTGCCGGTGCAGGCGTGGCTGACCTACGGCGAGACCGCGGCCGTCGACTTCGTACACGGCGAGGACGGTCTGCTGATGGCGCCGACCTACGCGGTGCCCCGGATGCTGCAGCGTGCGGGTCTGTCGCTCGGCGACTTCGACTACTACGAGATTCACGAGGCCTTCGCGTCGCAGGTGCTGGCGACGTTGGCGGCGTGGGAGGACGAGGACTACTGCCGCAAGCACCTGGGTCTGGACGGGCCGCTCGGCTCCATCGACCGCGCCAAGCTCAACGTCAACGGCTCGTCCCTGGCCGCCGGGCACCCGTTTGCCGCGACCGGCGGGCGGATCGTGGCGAGCCTGGCCAAGCAGCTGGCGGAGAAGGGCTCGGGCCGTGGGCTCATCTCCATCTGTGCCGCTGGTGGGCAAGGCGTGACGGCGATCCTGGAGCGCTGACGCGTCGGTCACCTTGCGTGAATGCGGCTTTCGCACAATGGGGGACGGTCATCTCTCTGCGCGCCTATCGGATGCGTCGTAGAAACCCCGATACGGTTCCAGAGTGGACCCCGTACGCAACCCGTTTGCCCCCGGAGCGGGCCAGCGGCCGCCTGAGCTGGCCGGTCGCGAGCGTGAACTCACCGCCTTCGACGTGCTGCTGGAACGCGTTTCACGGGGCAGGCCCGAGCGCAGCCTGGTACTGACGGGGCTGCGGGGTGTCGGCAAAACCGTGATGCTCGGCGAGCTGCGTTCGCGCGCCCTGCACCGCGGCTGGGCCAGCGGCAAGGTGGAGGTGAAGGCAGGCGCGTCGCTACGGCGCCCGCTCAGTGCGGCGCTGCACCGCGCCGTCCGTGACCTCGCCGTCCGCCACCGCGCCCCCGACCGCGTGGACGAGGTGCTCGGTGTGCTCAAGGCCTTCGCCCTCAAGGCCAACCCCGAGGGCACCGGCATGCGCGACAAGTGGCAGCCGGGCATCGACGTGCCTGCGACCCGCGGGCGCGCCGATTCCGGGGACATGGAGATCGACCTGGTGGAACTGTTCACCTGCGTCGCCGAGCTCGCCGCGGACGTGGGCACCGGGCTGGTTCTGCTGCTCGACGAGATGCAGGACCTCGGTGGCGACGACGTGTCCGCGATGTGCGCGTCATGCCATGAGCTCAGCCAGTCCGGGGCGCCGCTGGTGGTCGTCGGTGCCGGGCTGCCGCACGTGCCGAGCGTGCTCGCGGCCAGCAAGTCCTACTCCGAGCGGCTGTTTCGCTACCTGCGCATCGACAAGCTGGACCCCGAGGCCGCTGAGCAGGCTGTGCGAGCGCCGGTGCAGCGCGAGGACGCCGATATCGACGACGACGCCCTGACCGCACTGTATGAGACCTCCGGTGGGTATCCGTACTTCGTGCAGGCCTACGGCAAGGCGGCGTGGGATGCGGCGCCGGGGGCCCGGATCACCGCCGCCGACGTCGTCATCGCCGGGCCGGAGGCGGAGGCCGAGCTGGCCGTCGGTTTCTTCGGCTCCCGGCTTGAGCGGGCGACGCCGGCGGAGCGGGAGTACCTCTACGCGATGGCCGAGCTCGCCGACCTGCATGGCGCGCCCGACGCGGCGGTGGCCACCGCGCAGGTTGCCGAGCACCTGGAGCGCAAGGCGTCCTCGCTGTCGCCGGCCAGGGACAGCTTGCTGAAGAAGGGCTTGGTGTACGCCACCGAACGCGGCTTCGTCGCCTTCACGGTCCCGCACTTCGGACGATTCCTCGCCGGCAGGGCTGCCTGATCTATTCGTGGCGAAGCCGTGAGACGAGAATGATCGGTCGAGGACGCATGAGAATAGCGAGTGAACCGCTACAGCGAAGGCACGGTGGCGGTGCCGTCGCTGTTTCGTCGACCGGCTTTCTCCTCCCGAAGTTGTGGGTAGATACGGTCAAGGGCGGCTAGGCGGAGGCCTGGCGGCAAATGGAGGTGAACGTGCAGTACGTCGATGCGCCCGTCGTGCAAGCCGACATTCACATCGAGGCCACGCCGCAGCGGGTCTGGGACCTGGTGATCGACATCGAACTTCCCGCCCGGCTGAGCCCCGAACTCCAGCGGGTGCAGTGGCTCGACGGTGCCAGCGGGCCCACCGTGGGCGCCCGATTCATGGGCTACAACCACAACCCCGTGCTCGGTGAGTGGCGCACCACCGCGCAGGTCACCGAGCTCAACCCATTGCGGGTCTTCGCCTGGGCTGTCACGGACCCCGACGGCCGGTTCGGGGCGAGCACGACGACGGGGCCGATGGCCACCTGGCGCTTCGAGCTCACCCCGCAGGACGGTGGCACTCAACTGCGGCAGTCCGTGCAGATCGGGCCGGCTCGCTCCGGTCTCAGCCTCGCCATCGACAGGATGCCCGAGGAAGAAGCGCAACTCGTGGCCTTCCGGATCCGTCAACTACGCGCTGGCATGGAGGCGACGCTCGCCGGCACCAAGAGCCTTGCCGAACAGGTGCAGTAGCCAAGAATCGCGTAACCGCCGGAGCTGCGAAAGTCCGTGGGCTGAAAGCCGCCTCCCGCGATAATCGCCTTGGGCTCCGCGAAGACCACCCCGAGGACGAGTCAACCGACAGACGGCCGTCGTCAAGAACTCAGCTTGTCGCCCGCATTCGCCGCATCCAGACCCAACTCGAAGGCTGTCCGTAGGGCGGTGGTTGAGCGGGCGGTGGGGCAGGATCAGACTTGGACGGTTCAGGGTCGCCTTTGGGTGCCTAGGCGTTGAGGGGGTGGTGAGCACGTGGCATTCGACGGGTCGGAAGGCGAGTTGGTGGTGGGTGCGATTGAGGCCGTGGTGCACTGCCGAGGGCACCGTCGGCACTCCCGGGAGGTTGAGCAGGAACGCTGGTACACCGACGGACATTGGACGTTGCTCCACCGCTTCGCCGAGCGGTGGAGCCTTCGCAACACCGGCTGGGATACCGCTTCACACCTCACCCTGACGGTGTACCCGAACCAACAGCGCGGAACGCCCGCATGGCGCATCGAGGTTGCCCTGGCGACGTTGTTCGGACTGCGTCGGATGAGCGAACGGCTCCTCCGCTCCCAGCCGCCGGCCGAACCCTACCCGGCCGTCACCAACAGCGACGGGCTGGTGGCGGCCGGGGACAGCATCGACCTGACCTTCCCGCCACCACCCAACAAAGGGTGGCTGGAGGTCGAGTGGCATAGCCCCGACGACAGCACCCACTGGGCCAGCTGCCGCCTCCCGGTCAATGAGACACCAGCCTCTTCACCAATCGGTATGAAGCGCTCGGGTCATGCGTCTTCGTTATGGGCTGGACCCAGACGGCTCTCATCTGCGGTAGTCAGCATCGTGACGTGGCGGCGCGGGCGATGACACCGGGAGCGCTAGCCAGCTCGCGCTGGGAGCGACGGCACCGAACGGGTCCGTCGACGTCGGGCCCTTTTGAACACAGACTCCCTAGTGGCCGTCGTGTGAGGTGTTTACCACCCCAGCGCACGCGCGCGGCCATTGCCGTCAAGGGGCGCGGCCGAGACCATCGACGACCTGGGCGCCGGGCAGCCGGGCCAGCAACTTGCCCGGCACGAGGAGCTTCGACGCGCGGATGCCCGAGCCGATCAGCACCAGCGGGGTACTCACCACGTCGGCGTCCACGAGTATCGGCCACCCCTCTGGCAGTCCGATCGGCGTGATGCCGCCGTAGGCCATGCCGGTCCGCTCCACCGCGTCCGCCTTCGCAAGGAACGAGGCCTTTCGCACGTCGAGCCGGCGACGCACTACGCCATTCACGTCCGCCCGTTTCGTTGCCGGCACCAGGCAGGCGGCGATCCGCTCCTCGCCCTCACGCCGCCCGGCGACCAGGACGCAGTTGACCAGGGACGCGGGATCCAGGTCATAACGCGCTTGAGTCGCGGCCGTGTCGGAGATTGCCGGATCTATCTCGAACACGCCGATGACCTCGCCGAGTCCCAGCCGGTGCACGAGTGCGGCAACCGGTGCCGCCACGAGGTGCATGCGCTGCGCCAGCGGCTCGGCGGCGACTGAACCCAGCACGAAGCGATCCATCCGGCCACCCTGCCACCCGGACGCGCAACCGGCGTAACGCCAGCGCTCAGACTTCTTCGACCTCGAAAATCATGCTGCGAACGCCCTCAGTTGCGAGGTTGGCAACGTCGCGCGCGGTGGCCTCACCCTCGGGGGATGCGAACGCGGCCTTGAGCGCGTCCTGGTCATCCCAGTCCAGCTCGGCGACAAGGTAGTACGGCTCGCCGCCGCGCACTGCTGACGCGTTGCGGCTGATGGTGTACCGGCGAAGTCCCGGCAGCTTCTTCGCCAGCGGTATGTGCACCTCGCGGTAGTGAAGATCAAAGGCCGCGGGATCACTCGGAGTCTCGTAGACCACCAGGAACCTCACCATGTCGCCGATGTTAGCCATCGGCGGGGTCGGCTGGCGCCGGTTCAGCGTCCGTGGAAGCTGGGGCGGCGCTTCTCGGCGGCGGCGCGCTTGCCTTCGGCGAAGTCCTCGCTGAGCCACGCCTCCCGCACCGCCGACTCGGCCCATTCGTCCCACTCCTGGCCGAGGGTCGACTCGAGTGTCTCGTTGAGCACCCGCTTGGAGTAGCGCACGCTCAACGGGGCGAGCTCGGCCACCGAGGAGGCGAGCGCCAGTGCGTCGGTGAGGTCGCCGACCTTGTCCACCAGGCCACAGGCGACGGCCTGCTCGCGGTTCAGACGCTCGCCGGCCAGCAACATGAGCCGCGCGGCGCTGTTGCCCGCCACAATCGCGAGCCGCCGAATCGTCCACCACTCGGCGGTCGCGCCCAGCTTGGCCGTCGGCAGCCCGAAGATTGCGGTGGGCGCAGCCACCCGGATGTCGCAGGCGACGGCCAATTGGGTGCCGGCGCCCAGGGCCGGGCCGTTGATCGCGGCGATTACCGGCACGGGGGCGTCGACGACGGCGCGCAGCATGCCTACCAAGATCGGCAGGTAGTCGTCCCCGGAGAGAATGGTCAAGTCTGCGCCGGCGCAGAAGCTGCTTCCCTCGCCGGTGAGCACGATGGCGCGCGCGCCGGCGGCGACTGCGGCGTCCAGGCCACTGTGGACGGCGGTGCACAGTTCGGCATTGAGCGCGTTGCGGCGTTCGGGACGGTTCATCTCGAGCACGGCAACCTGCTCATGCCAGGTGGTGGTGATCATCGGAGCCTTTCATCGGGGGGACGCCGAGTGCGTGCGGTGAGCCTGTCGGTGTGGTAAGGGAGCGCACCCGGGCCGCGGCGCGAACTCGGCCCTGGACGAGGAACCATAGGTGCAGCATTGCCGGGGTGACCGTACTGAGCACCTCGACCTGCTCACCACGGGTGATCGGCGCGTTGTACTCCAGCACCGCCTCGTACTCGCCATCGAGCAGCTCCCGGTGTTCCTCCTCGAGGTAGTCCTCGATGACGTACCAGTAGGCGGCGTTGTTGACGTGGGAGAACCAGTCGAAATCTGCGGCCCGCAGCGGGAACGGTGTGCCGCGCAATGTGCCGGCGCCGTTGGGGGACGGTGGGGCAGCGAGCATCCGCCGCCAGTGCAACGCGTGGTCGACGGCGGGGACGCTGAACCGGGCGAGGAAATCCTCCGAGAGGGGCGTCGGCATCCCCGTCGACCCGTCTACGTTGATCCAGAACCCCTCGGTCTCCACCAGTGCCCCACCGGGGGCGTCGATGGTCACCCGTTTGTTGCACCAGCGGGCGGACAGCGCCGAGCACCACGAGCGCAACTGGACCTCGTCGTCGAAGTGCGCCGGCCGGATGACCCGGATGATGCACCGGCGCAGGATCCAGTACGGGTGCGCCTGGCCGAAGCCGGCGTCGTTGAGATCGTCGAAGGCGACGTCCTGCAGGTAGCGGGCCATGCCGTCCAGGCGCAGCCGGCGTTGGGTGTCGGCATCGTTGGCGCGCACCCGGCGCTGGCTGGTGAACACCCTTCCCTTGGCGGGCAGGGCGGCAAGCTCGGGCATCCTCGTGGTCCTCCGGTCAGCCGGTGGTGCTACGCACGGAGCGACCATATCATTCGTAACACGTATGATTAGCCTGACGTATCAAGTTTGGCGTGTTTTCCGCGATGCCCGCCCGCGCGTTTCGTCGAATGCGGCCGGCAGAGCTGGTCCGGCGGACAATGTGCTGAGCAGCTGATGCAGCATCGGCCGTTCGGCGACGGGGATGTCGGCGGTGACCCGGGCATCCAGCTCGACCAGTGCGGCGTTCGCGGCGGCAAGAGCGCGGCCGCCTGCGGTGGTCACCTCCACCACGTGGCGACGTCGATCCCGGGAATCACGGGCGCGGGCGGCGAACCCGAGCCGTTCCAGGTCGTCGAGGCTGCTGACCATCGTCGCCGGATCGATGCGTAGGTAGGCCCCCAAACCGAGTTGGGACATCGCACCGTTGTCGGCCAAGGCCTGCAGGATGCTGTAGTGCCGGACGCGGAGGCCAAGCGAATCCAGCTGATCCTCGGCCAGCCGGAAGAGCACCTGCCCGAGCTTCACCAGCAGGCAACTCGTGTGCTCGGCGACGCGTCCGGGTGCGAGTGGCTCGGACATCGTTAGTCCTGCCTACCATTGGCCCTACACATGGACGCAGACTACCGCGCGGTGTCACGGGACTGCGGGCGCTCATCCCTCCCACCAGCCGGTGGGACGGGCGGCGGGTGATTCGGCGTCGGACATGGTGATCCTCCGGGTCGACTGGTCATCAACAGGTTGCTCGGGCAACGCCCGTGCGGTTCAGCTCCCGTGTCGGCGGATTTGATAGGTGCCGTGGGAGGTTGCCACGAGCTGGCCCTCGGCGTCGAGGAGATCGACATCGAGGATGAACTCGGCCTTGCCCGCGTTGTCTGCCTCCGCGGTCAGGCTCGCGACCAGGTCCGCCGGCAGTGCCGCCCGCGCCGACACGTCGCTGCGTGCCGGCCTGCGAAAGCGCAGCGTCAGCTCCTTGACCACGGGGTAGTACCGCGCGACATCAAAGGTGGCGAGCACAAGGGCACCGCCCAGAACCTCGGCGACGGTGAACATGGCGGCGGCATACATCGTGCCGAGGTGGTTGGTGTTGTCCTGCAGGGGAACCTCGCTCCTGGCCATCCCCGGTGCGAGCTCGACGACCCGTACACCCAGCCAGTGGGCAGAGGGGATGAGTTGCTGGAGCATCTCGTTGAAGGACTCCGGCGCGGGCTGAGTCATGGTGGTTCTCCTTGCCGAGTCGACGCTCTCCCTGTTGACCAGGGCGAGTGCGGGAGATCACGGCCATTTTGCATGCTTAGCGGCACTAACTGAGAGAGAATGGAGCTACTGATAGCACCACAATTTCTGTGAGGTTCCGCCATGAAAATCGCATCCCGGCTGCACGCCTACCGTGAGCAGGCCCGCGCACGCCGCGAGATGCAGAGTGCCCTGAACGGCGCGGCATCGCCGTCGCACCGTGAGGAGCTGCTCGCTCTCGTCCGGCACACCGACATCGGTCTCGCCCGGCACAGCCACGTTCGCTGACGATGTAACACTCTCAAGATCGTCCTCGATGAACCTGACAGCTCCGCGTTGCTGCCTACCCCGACTTGGCAGCGGCGCGGAGCTTTCCATTGTCCTGGTGTGGAACTCCCGGGTATGCGCGGGATCGGCCCGTACGCTGACGTGATCACGTACTCATGAGCTGAGGAGATCCGGCGTGGCGCAGGCTGAGCAGCGCAAGACGAGGGTCCGGACCAAGCTTGCGCTCCTTGGTATCGCCGTGCTTGCGCTCGTGGCGATCGCCTATGTGGCAGATGTGCTCACCTCCCGTGGTGCAGTTCCGCGCGGCGTGGCCGTCTCCGGCGTAGCAGTCGGTGGGATGACTCCCGCGGCCGCGGAACAGAAGCTGCGGGCCGCGTTGTCACCGCGCGCCGAGGCCCCCGTTGAGGTCCGGGCCGCCGACGTCACCGCCAAGGTGGACGCCAAGGCGGCCGGGCTCACCGTCGACTGGTCAGCCACCCTGGCCCAGGGCGGGGCACAGCCGCTGAACCCGATCACGCGGATTCGCTCCTTCTTCGCTGACCGCGAGATCGGCATCGTCTCCGCCACCGACCACGTGCTGCTGGACAAGGCTCTCGCGGCACTGCGGCCTACGACCGACCGTCCCCCTGTGGAGGGCGGGGTCACCTTCCAGGGCGCCACGCCGGTGGCCGTGCGGCCGGTCGCCGGCCAAACCGTGGACGCCCAGGGCGCTGCCGCCGCGCTGCGGTCCGAATGGCTCAACGAAGGCACGGTCGAGCTGCCGGTTCAGCGTCAGCCGGTATCGGTCACCCCGGAGGGGGTGGACGCCGCCATGGCGACCGCCCGCACCTCGGTCTCCGCGGACGTCGTGGTCCAGGGCCGGGGGGCGACAGCGGCATTGCATCCCACCGACGTCGGCGCGGTGCTCA
>JAABUZ0100006405.1_pt1 | contig 14740 bp, 15 predicted proteins | sample 5562091 | NCBI WGS metagenome assembly JAABUZ01 (sample SAMN12813069, study PRJNA571459) | rock metagenome | isolation source: Antarctica rocks | place: Antarctica: Victoria Land, Linnaeus Terrace sud | collected 2015-12-21 | reverse complement strand
CACTGCGTTCCATCTGCCGTAACATCCTTTTCCCCCAGCTCTTATGCTGGGATTACGTTACGGCATCGACTGCACTGGCCTACTTTTATCCCGGCTCCTGGCCTACTTCCTCACCGGCATTTACACCTGAGAAATGGGCTTCAATGTCTGCTCGGTGAACCAGGCCGACGTGGGTAATACGGGTTACCTCTTAGAGGTGGGGCGAATCGTACTCAGCGTGATTGTTTGCAACTCGGTGCGCCGGCCCAGCAGAATCAGTCCGGCGCCGAGTGTCACGACTCCCACAAGCCAATTGGTGTGCAAAGCGATAAGTGGCAGCGTGAGGAAGAGTGCTCCAATTCCACGCGGAATCAAGTCGGCAGACGCATCGTAGATTCCGTACGCATCCTTCAAACGCTCCTGGTCATTGATCGGGATTACAGGATATGCCCGACCGCTGTCTATGTGGTGTGGGTTCGTGAGCTGCGAAACAACGCTTGGCGAGAGATCCGCGAGGTGCTGGAGGGCTCGATACGTCGCTACAACTGCTAGGAGAAACGCAAATGTTGCGGCACCGAGCAATATAGTCACAATCGAGAGTAGGAGACCTGCCCACCAATCGCCGTTTTGCAGCGTGTCTTGCCACCTGAGGGTGCCGAGATCCCCTATGGGAGGCGTAGGTACCGAGGTGGTAAGTAGGGCAGCGAACGCGGCAAAGGTAAGACCAGCGAGGAAGGTACTGATCGTGAGTCGGTTCTGCCCTTGCGTCGATACCCGTAAAAAGTAATGACGGGATCGATTGAACGTCTCGCCGCTCGTCGTTGCGCTCACGTTTGCCCTTTCGCTTCTGTCCCAACATTACCATTCTATTGACATATTTGCATCGAGCGTATATGATCTCCCTTCTATGCCGAACGGGGAGTACGCACCACAACCAGGATCAGGAGAACGAGAGGATAAGCTGCAGTCAGCCCTGCAGACGCTCGAACAGGGAATTGACTCAATTCTTAGCAGTGATGGCTTTGCCTCATATCTAAAGACTCTCGCCCGATTTCACACGTATAGTCCCTCAAACGTCGCTTTGATCATGATGCAAGCTCCCGAGGCGAGCCGAGTTGCCGGATATAAGCGCTGGCAAGAGTTGGGTCGCCAGGTGAAGAAAGGTGAGAAGGGGATCGCGATTCTCGTTCCCCACAGGCGACGCCTCAGACGGGAACAGGACGAGAGCGAAGAGCGAGGCGAGGATGAGGCACAGCGTGGTAGCACCACGGTCAGCAGCTTTGGCGTTGGCAAGGTGTTTGATGTTTCGCAAACTGAAGGAGAGCCATTACCGGAGCCACCGAGTCCCGAGATGGTCGATGGCGCCTCGGATATGGCCATGCGGCTCTATGCCGACCTCCTGGACTATATCGAGCTGCACGGCGTTACCGCCGGTCGCGAGGATACTGAACCAGCCAACGGCTATTACCAACCATTCACCAGGCATGTCGGCATTGGTCACCACATCGATGGCGATCAGGCCACCAAGACGCTCACCCATGAAATGGCCCACATGGTGTCTGGCCATCTTCCCGGGATCGAACGCCGGGATGCCGAAACTGTCGCCGAGTCCGCCTCCTTTGTGGTTCTGACCCACTACGGCATTGATAGCTCGGACTATACCTTCCCCTACGTGGCTGCATGGAGCCAGGACCGGGTGGTATTGAAGCGCAACCTGGCTGCGATTCAACAGGTCTCCCATCGAATCATTGCCAGCATTGAGGGGGAAGAGTCGATTGAGCCGCTCCCAGCACAATCCACGCCGATTACCGTTTTCTCTGCTTGACAAATAACGCTATATCGCTATACTGAGTCTCTCTATGACCAAAGAGGGAGACACGTACCACCATCACGACGTTAAGGAGCAACTGCCGGCGTTTCAACTCCGGCTGATCTTGCCGAGTTCCTCCTGGGCGAGGAGTACGCCTGTGTCACAGCCGGCAGCGACCAGGGCACCGTGCACGTGATCAAGGCGCACCGAGCGGATATCGCCGACATGGGTGATCGCGTGCCGATGCGCGTCAGCCACGCAGTCTACGAGCATCCCCTGGCTCCCGTCATCCGCACCGTGGTGACGCTCTACGATCAACCCGAGCGACCGCTCGCACTGGAAACCTTTATCAATGTGGCGGAAGCGGGTCAACGCACCGACTTCGCGGTACTTGGAGACCAAGCAGCGCTTCATCTGCTGTTCTACGACGAGGATTTGACGTATCAGAAAGGCATTACCCTCCCCAACACTCAGCGCGCCACCATTCCCGCCATCCTGCGGCGCGCCGATACGGTCAGAGCGGGAATCTCCGCGGGGCGGTATGACTTCGATGCGGCTAAGGCCGCGGTGATGGCACGAACCACCCTCTAATGCGTCCGATCCAGAGCATGCTCTCTACTATTGGAAGGCAGCTCCCCACCACCTGACCAGGAGTCCACCATGCCCCACTTCAGCACCGCACCGGTCGATGAGGTTGCACCAAAACGTAAAACCAGGGGCCCGTCCCCGAGGTTTGTGCTGCAACAGGAGTACCGTGAGGCACTCCAGAATGCCCTGGACGCCGGCGAGGCCCTGGTCATTGAGCTCGAGCCTGACGACAAAGCGCTCACCGTCCGCAACCGAGTGAAGAAAGCCTCGGAAGCACTCGGCCATAGGGATCTCACGATTCGGCGCAAGGGCAACCGGGTCCTCGCCTACCACCGAATCGCAGACGAGGCCAGCTAACCGACTCAGACATGATTGAACACCAGCCGCCACTGTGGGCAGCCATCCCGCCAGACGAGTTGCGCACAATGCTCGATCACGCGCGGGAACAGTGGCGCCTGGTTTGCTTCCGCCACGCAATCGGGAGCACGGAAGAGCGGGCGGCGTGGGACATCTACCGGCAGACTTCCGACGCGTATTGGGACACACTCAGCGCCAGGTAGCTGCGCTCTCACTTTCAGGAGAATGAAGACGGGGTGCAGCAAACCTCGCCAGAGCTCCCTTTGCACATAGTTGCTGCATCGGCGGCAAACCGGGTAGGCTCGCACCACCACCTCTTGCTCGGAGCGCGTCATGCCTGCTCCCAAGCGCCGGCGGATCGAGCCCACGGACGACTGGCAACAGCTCCAGTTCCTCTTTACCTGGCCGGAGCAGATCCTCTATGAGCTGATCCGTCCGGTCGTGCTCTTCGGCCGCTCACCAGCTGAGCGGGCCAAGGAGACCGGGAAGGCGGCGCGCACCCTCCACCGCAAGGCTGATCGGTTCGACACCTACGGGATGGCGAGCCTCTTCGCCGACTTCCATCCGCCGAAGAACACCGATCGCCGCGCCTTGCCGCCGCACTTACGGCAACTCATCGTCGATCGCAAGACGGAGTACCCCGCCTTCACGCCTCACGAGCTCGCCACCCTCTGTTACGTTGCTTCGGGTCGCCGGCCGAGCTCCCACACGGTCAAACGGATCTTGGCAACCGGCCCGAGACCGAATTCGATCAGCCGGCGGTACCCGAGATACCACCAGATGGAGCCAGGGGATCGGCGCCAAGCGATCGTGCAGTTGCATGCGGAGGGATGGACCGTCTCCAGCATCGCCAATTACCTGGAGACGAGCCGGCCGACCGTCTATGCCACGCTCCGCCGCTGGATCGAGGAGGGTGTCCCGGGACTCGAGGACAAGCCGCCAATCCCTGAGCATCCGGCGCGCAAGACGGATCTCCGCGCCATGAACACGATCCGCAAGCTGCAGGAAAACCCCGAACTCGGGGAGTTTCGGGTGCATGCTCGACTCAAGCAGCTCGGGATCACCCTGAGTCCGCGGACCTGTGGCCGCATTCTCGCGCTCAATCGCTCCCTCTATAAGCTGGACAAACCGAAGCAGGTGCCACGAGAGAAGAAGCCCATGCCCTTTGCGGCGACGCGGCGGCACGAGTACTGGACGGTCGACGTGCGGTACCTCGACATGCATCAGTTGGGCGGCGGGATGATCTACGTCATCGCCATCCTCGAGAACTTCAGTCGAGCGATCCTTGCGAGCGCTGTCTCCCGGTCCCAGGACCTCACCGCCTATCTGATGGTGCTCTACGCCGCCATTCGGCAGCATGGCATCCCGGAAGCGCTGGTCTCGGATAGCGGGAGTATCTTCAAGGCCAAGGAAGCGATGCGCATCTATGCGGCACTCGGAATCAGGAAGGAGACGATCCAGAAGCGGCAGGCCTGGCAGTCGTATATCGAGACCCACTTCAATGTGCAACGGCGGATGGCCGATTGGCAGGTCAGCAAGGCGGAGTGCTGGGCTGAGCTCGTCGCCTCGCATGAGGAGTTCGTCGCGAACTACAACTACCAGGTGCATTGGGCGCACCGAGAACGCCAGGACGGCCGACAGAGCCCAGCGGAAGTCCTGAGCTGGGTGCACGGGGTACAGCGCGATCCAGCTGAGCTGCACCGGATCTTCTACACGACGCGCTTTGGCCGGAAGCTCGACAAGCTGGGCTACATTCGGTTCCGACACTGGCGCATTTATGGGGAGCGTGGGTTGGCTCAGCGCCAAGCCGCGGTCTGGCTCTATGGCGAAACGCTCCTGATCGAGTTCTCTGATCAGCCCCTCACGCAGTACGCCGTCACCTATGAGCCTGATCGGCGGCGCCTCAAGGAGGTCGTGCCTCGGCAACTCTTCGAGACGCACTACGTGTCGGCACAACCGCTGCTCTGGGAGCTAGGAGACGGTGAGTGGCTCAAAGTCGTTCGTGCTCCACCATATGCATCGTCCCGTAAGCCCATACCATCGGCGGTCCAGTGCCCTCTAGCTCTGTAATGGCAGGGCGGATCCGTCGCCGCCCTTGGGCGTTGTTCTTGCTGGTGCTTGGAGCACTCGGCTTCATTGGTGCGCTACCCGCCCCCGCACATGCAAGTGAGGGTCTTCCCTCCAGCGACGTCGCTGCAGCTTCATTGCGCGGCATGGCATCCTACCCCTGGTTCATCAAGCCCCATGTCCGCCCGGACATACGAGGGGATGAAAATGGCTGCCAGACCGCCGCCTAATTGGGATAGCCGCTTCGCTGGTAGTGGCAGTGCCGGGCGGTTGCCTGGTGGCGGCGTCGCAGACCGCGGCCACAACGTGCTCGGCTGGGGCGGTCTTGAGCAGATAGGAAGTCGCGCCGGCGCTCGACCGGTTCTTGGACGCGCAGGACGCTACGGCCCGCGACGAATTGCTGGTCGGCGCCTTCTGGTTCCGCCAGCGCCCCGGCGGGCGCTCCAGTGACGCCAACTCCGCCGGCCCGAGTCAGCCCGTCGCAGGGCCCGACACCAGCGTGTCCTTCTCGGCGCTCATGAGCCGGGCTGCCGGTCAAGATCCTGCGCGACCCCCCAGATGTGCCCGCCCGGGTCAGCGAAGCAGGCGGTGCGCGTTCCCCAGGGCGTGTCTATCGGGCCGTTGATCAGCGTCACGCCGCGCTCGGCAAGCTCCGCGCACGCCGCGTCCGCATCGTCCACCCAGATCGTGAGCACAACGCGCGACCCGGCGTCCTGGGGGGCGACTGTCGCGGGCGCGATGCGATCGTGTGCCGCCGATTCCTTCTCCAGGTTGATGATCGTGTTATCGAAGTGGAAAACGGCTACGTCCGCATCGGCGAGGTCGGTCGTCCTGCCGAACACCCCGGCCTAGAACTCCTTAGCCTGGTCTAGGTCCTTCTCGAACAGGGTTATCACCCCGACACTGCAGCGGATCGCGCTCACATGCCCATCCTTCCGTTATGTGTAAAAGGAAGCTCTGGCGAGGTTTGGTAAGATTGCTTTTATGGACGAGGAGAGAACGGCGATCAGGACTGCGAATACCTCCCTGCCTGCCGAGCTGACTCTGCGGCGCATGATTCACGGCTATCGCATGTCCGCTTGCATCCGCACCATGGCGCTTCTCGGCATCGCGGATCAGCTGGCCGGCGGCCCCCAACACCTGGACGCGCTGGCAGGAGCCACCGGTATCAAGGCGCCACACCTCTTCCGGCTGATGCGCGTGCTGGTCGAGCTCGACCTGTGTGCATGGGTTGAGAACGATCGAATCGAGCTCACCACCATGGGCCGGCTGATGCGTACCGACCGGCCTGACTCTTTCCATGCCTCGGCCATGACAATGGCGTCGGATTGGATGCAACGTGCGTGGACCGGGCTACCCGATGCCCTGCGTACGGGGGAATCTGCCTTCATTCGCATCCACGGTATGGACTACTGGGAATATCTCAGCGCTCATCCCGAGGAGGAGGCATACTTCGACGCGGCCATGACCCGTGGCAGCACCGTATGCGGGGAGGCACTGTTCGCCGCTCGCGATCTTGCGAGTATCGGCACGCTGGTCGACGTGGGCGGCGGCCAAGGTAGGCTACTGGCCACGGTCCTGACGGCGGTTCCGGGCCTACGGGGCGTTCTGGCCGACCGGCCAGGGGTGCTGGCCCGCGCGGCAACGTTGCTGGACGCGGCAGGAGTGGCAGACCGGTGCGATCTGGTTCCTACCGACTTTTTCTCGGCGGTGCCTTCGGGAGGAGATGCGTACGTGCTGGCGCGGATCGTTCACGACTGGCCGGATGCGGAGGCGCTCACCATCCTGCAAGCATGTCGAGCGGCGATGTCTTCCGGATCTCGCCTATGGCTGATCGAGGAGGTCATGCCACCGCACGACGCGACACTCGACCTTGCGTACATCGATCTCAACATGCTGGTGTTGTTCGGCGCAGGGCAGCGTACCGAACAGGAGTACCGCGACCTACTGCAGCGAGCCGGATTCAACCACATCGTTGCCACTCCGTCTAAAGGCGGATGGAGCATCATCGAGGCGATTCCAGGATCGAGTTGAGTGCCGGCAGCGGTCCTCCTCGGTAGCGAGCCCGCGCTGTATGTAAGGAAGGTCACGTGCGAACACGCACCCGTGATCATGCTACCCGGGTGCTCATGGTGCTGGACTCGCTACACCCCGGCGTAGAACTCCTTAGCCTGGTCTAGGTCCTTCTCGAACAGGGTTATCACCCCGACACTGCAGCGGATCGCGCTCACATGCCTATCCTTCCGTCTGTTGGCTCGCAGCAGGTAGACGTAGTGATTCAGTCATCCTGGCCCTACAGTATCGTGCTCCTCACTGGACTCTCCTTGCCAGATCAGGGTTCGCCAGGAAAGCGGCAACTATGTGTAAAGGAAGCTCTGGCGAGGTTTGATACGCATGATCATCTCCCGGTCCGCCGCTCAAACACAGCACGGTGGGGCCGCACCCCAGTTCATACCACGCCAGGTCGTGATCCGGCAGCGGAAGGATGTGCTCCTGCCAGCTCAGTTCCATGCATGGTTGAAAGCCATGAATCGCGAACCTCGAGCCGTAATGATTGATTGCGGGGGTGGTCGATGATTGTAAACCATGCGCTACCTCGACCCTCATCGGTGCGTTTGATGGCATCGTCTATACTAATTTCACCACAAATGTGCCGATGGCGATTGCTCTATAGAGCAGAGACGGAGGATGGAGGCGAGAAAAATAGCAGCCTGGTTCTGGTGACCTGGTCATTCGACAGCCCAAGCTCAAGAGGAGAGAAGAAGCATGGTGCAATTTAACGACCTGGAAGATCTGCTGAAGCGTGGCAATCTGAATCGTGGCGAATTCATTCGAGCGGCTGGGATGCTGGGCGTCTCCCTATCCGCCGTGGGAGCGGTGCTGAACGGTGGAGCCGATATCGTGGAAGCGGCTACCTGTGGCCCAGCTGCCATGCGATCTCGTTTGACAAAGAAAGCTCACTTTAAGGTCGGTTTCGCTCAGAGCGAGCTCACGAATCCCTGGCGGACCGCTGAAACGAACAGCATGCAGTCAGTGTTTCAGCAGCACAAGAATCGCTTTAGCTACTCTTGGAATAACGCGTACAGCTCGACTAACAAACAGGTCAGCAATGTCGAAGACTTTATCGCGCAGAAGGTCGACATCATCGTCGTTACTCCCCTGCAGCAGGATCCACTACGCGCAGCAACCGCTAAGGCCCTTGCGGCCTGCATCCCGGTCTTCGAGATCGACCGCGAGAGCAGTGGCAAGGCGGGTACCGACTTCGTCACCTTCATCGGCTCCGACTTCGTTGGCCAAGGCAAGAAAGTGGCGAGATGGATGGTCGCGAATACGAAGGGTCCGATCAACTACGTGGAACTGTATGGTACCACCGGAGCCACTCCAGCCATCCTCCGGCGTAAAGGTTTCCACGATGTGATCGACAAGCAGAGCCGCTTTCACCTCCTTGCTGGACAGGACGGTAATTTCACCTTGGCAGGCGGCAAGCAGGTGATGCAGAACTTCATCTCGAAGTATGGCCAGAAGATCGACATGGTCTACAGCCACAACGATGATATGGCGTTCGGGGCTTTGCAGGCTCTGAAGAGTGCCGGCATCACCAAGAAGGTGTTCATCGGCACCATCGACGGGCAGAAGAAGATGATCCAGGACGTGGCGGCCGGCCTCGTGTCTGTGTGTGTGCAGTCCGATCCGCGCTTCGGCCCCATTACCTTCCAGACCATCAACAACTATCTAGCGGGTCAGAAAATTCCTCAGTGGGTGGTGGTTCACGATCACACCTACATTAAGCAGAACGCGGCAAGTCTGGTCAACACCGGCTTCTAGTCGCTTCCGAGGGTTTCGCGGTTGCCGGGGCGTGTATCATGCTCGCTCCGGCAACCTTCACTGGAGGGTGACATGCCCGATAGTTCCCTGCTCGAGATGCGGGGTATCGTGAAGTCGTTTCCCGGCGTCATGGCTCTGCAAGGCGTCGATCTCGACGTCGTTGGGGGCGAGGTGCACGGCATCGTGGGACACAACGGGGCTGGAAAGTCGACGCTCATCAAGATCCTCACCGGTGCGTACTCTCGGGACGGCGGCACGATCCTCCTAGATGGCCGCCCCGTTCATTTCCATACGCCTGCGGCGGCACAGGCGGGGGGCATTGCCACCATTTATCAGGAATCCAATCTTGTGCCGCACCTCTCTGCCGCTGAAAATATCTTCCTGGGTCGCGAGCCGCGCTTGCCATGGGGGCCGGTCGATTGGAGCACTATGCGGCGCGAGGCGGAGCGACTCCTGAGCGGGCTTGGCATTCGGCTGGACGTCAAGGCCCCTACCATCCATCTCAGTATCGCCATGCAGCAAATGGTCATGCTGGCCCGGGCCGTGTGCCTGAAGGCTCGTCTCGTCGTTATGGACGAACCAACGTCGTCCCTCGACGCGAACGAGGTCCGCGTCCTCTTTGAAGTTATACGCCGGTTCCAGGCAGAAGGCGTTGGCATTATCTATATCTCTCATCGCTTTGACGAGATCTTTGCCCTGACCGACCGTGTCACAATTCTGCGCGACGGGCGGCTGGTTCGCACCGTCGCCACCAAAGACACGAACAAGCTCGAGCTGGTAGCCCTGATGCTGGCCCGTAAGACGACAGAGGTCGAGGCTTCGGGACAGACGGCGTTTCAGGATCCTGGCGCGCAGGTATCGCGTGAGCCCCTTCTCGGGGTCGAAGGGCTCACGCGACGTTCGGCACCGATCGATGTGTCCGTAACTGTGGGTCGTGGGGAGATCGTCGGCCTAGCTGGCCTGCTGGGATCGGGTCGCACAGAGTTGGTGCGCGCCATCTTCGGTGCCGACCCGCCAGAGCGCGGCACCATCACGATGGCGGGGCGCAAAGTACGCATTCGGTCACCGCGTGATGCGGTGCGCGCCGGCCTGGGGTATACTCCTGAAGATCGCAAGACAGAAGGCATCGTTCCCCAGCTGAGCGTGCGGGATAACATTGTCCTCGCCGCCCTGGGACACTTTACCCGCTTCGGGATCTTATCTACGCGTCGCCAACGCGCAATCGCCGATGAGCTGATTCAACGCCTGGACATTCGTACACCGAGTCCTTCCACACCCCTCCGCAATCTTTCCGGGGGGAACCAGCAGAAAGTCATACTCGCTCGCTGGCTCTGCATGCGTCCCCGACTTCTGCTTATGGACGAACCCACGCGTGGTATCGACGTCGGCGCGAAGGCCGAGGTCCAGCGACTTATCGACGAGGTGGCGCATGAGGGCCTGGGTGTCCTGATGATCTCCTCCGAGCTGGAGGAAGTGATCGAGGGAAGCGACCGCGTCGTGGTGATGCAGGAGGGCCACAAAGTCGGCGAGCTGACACATGGAGAAGCCAGTGAGGAGCGTGTACTCGGCATGATCTCGCAGGATTCCTCCGCATGAGCGAGACGAATCTCCCGGTCTCCCCACTCAAGCGAGCCGTTTCCTCGGAGCCGCCCGCGTCCGCGCGGACCCGCCAGCGTATGCTCCCTTTTCTCCAGATCTATGGCTCCGTTGCGGCGCTTGTCTTGCTGGTCTTGGCGGCCCGCGTCCTCAGTCCAACGTTTCTCGATTGGATTAATATTCGTCAACAGTTGCTCATCTTTGCCTTTGGTATCGGCCTCATCGCCGTCGGTCAGACTTTCGTCATTCTGACCAATGGGATCGACCTCTCTGTCGGTGCTTTGCTGGCCGTCGGCTCCGTCATTTCCGCCCAGCTGGTCATCAACAATGACAGCATGTTTTTGGTTTTCCTCCTTCCCATGGTGGTGACGATGGTGATGGGCGGCCTTTCCGGTGTGATCGTCGCCAAGGCGAAGGTCCAACCCATCGTGGTTACCCTGGCGATGATGATTGCCGCGCGCGGAATCGCTGAGCTCATCACCGGCGATAACATTCTCCGACCAGCGTCCGATCAGTTCAGCAATCTCACCGCGAACGCCTTCGGCACCAGTACATACACAATTCCCTTCGCGGTCCTTGGCGTGTTCCTCGTGTACCCGTTGGCGGCGTTCATCTTGACCCGCATTCCCCTCGGCCGACATATTTTCGCCATCGGCGGCAATGAGGAAGCGTCCCGGCTTTCCGGAGTCGACGTCAATCGGGTGAAGATCGCGGCGTACGCCGTCAGTGGCCTGCTGGCAGGGCTGGCCGGTGTGCTCTGGGCCTCCTACGAGTCTACCGCCGATCCGCAAAACGACGGTCTTTACTTCGAGCTGGCCACCATCTCCGCCGTCGTTATCGGCGGCACATCCCTGCTGGGAGGCCGCGGCAGTGTCTGGCGCACCCTGGTGGGAGGGCTCATCATCACCGTCCTCAATGCCCTCTTAATTCAGATGGGGCGCGACTATCCTGATCAGCTTATCTCCCAGGGCCTGATCATTGTCGGTGCCGTCATAGTGCAACGGAGGGGAGACTGAGTATGTCAACGGAGAACGCGAGCCAGCCCTGGCGGCAGAGCCTGCGGCTTTCCGTGCTGCAGCAGGAAGGAGCAATCGTCGCGCTCCTTCTGCTTATCATCGTGTGCACCGTTATCTCTCCGAACTTCCTGACCCACCGAAATCTTTACGATCTCGCTGACCAGATTCCCATTTACGCCATGCTGGCCGCCGCTCAAATGTTGGTCATCGTCAGCGGAGGGATCGACCTGTCTGTCGGTTCCCTGGTGGTGGTCGGGGCTTTTTTCGCAGCCACACAATCCTTTAACGGCACGCCCCAGGCGATCGTCGTTGCCCTCCTCGCGACCGGTCTCCTCGGCATGATCAACGGGCTCGCCATCGCGTATACTCGCATCCCGCCGTTCATTGTCACCCTCGGTATGTTATCGGTCGCACGCGGCGTTGCTCTGGAAGCCACGTCGATCTATCACGGTCAGAGCGTGGCCGCAGGAGGAGCCCAACCGGTTGGCTCGATTCAACATGGATCGTTCATCTTTATCAGCCAGGGAACCCTGTTTGGTGTACCGTTCCCGGCATATCTCGCCGCCGGTGTGTTCCTGGCTCTGGCCTACACGCTGCGCTACACTCGGTTTGGTCGGCACGTTTTCGCCCTCGGCGGAAATGAGGCCGCGGCCGATCTGCTCGGCGTGCGCGTGGCACGCGTGAAAATCGCTATCTACACCTTCAGTGGGCTCCTATCAGGCTTTGCTGGCGTGCTCCTGGCCTCGCGTCTCTCATCCGCGCCACCCACTGAAGGGCTGGGATGGGAGCTCGATTCCATTACCGCTGTGGTTATCGGCGGAACGCTCCTCACCGGTGGCGTGGGTACGGTCCGCGGTACTCTGGCCGGATTGCTCTTCATAAACATTCTGCCCAACATTTTTAACCTCACCGGGGTTGATCCCTCCTGGCAGCTCGTCGTCCGCGGCGGTGTGCTTCTGGCAGTGGTGATCTTCCAGGTGCGACTCGTGCCATCGACGCGTATCGGAGGACTGCAACTTGGGACTGAGCCTAATCGCCCCGGTTCATAGGAACCACCGGCGGTTCGGTCGCGCCACGACGTCAAAAGCGAGACACGTTCATTGATCATTACCGATGTCACGACGATCAAGCTGCGCTTCCCGATGCAGACGGCGATGGCCGACGCCATTCACTACATGCCGGATAGACTGGCCCTGCTGGTGTGCGTTCACACCGATGAAGGGTTAATTGGTCTGGGAGAAGCTGCGTCCTACGGTGGCTCTCTGGAGAGCACCGAGGCAGTGGTCACCGGCGAGCTACGGCGTATCATTCTCGGCGAGGATCCGTTCAGAGTCGAGAGGCTCTGGCAGATGATGGCAACACGCGCCCATCAGCGAGGGCGTCGCGGCATGCTGATGATGGCTATCAGTGGCATTGATATCGCCCTCTGGGACATCATCGGCTAGGCAACCCGGACGCCCCTCTATCGCCTCCTTGGAGGGTACCGAGATACCCTCCAGGCCTACGCTTCGGCCGGCTTTTATGCCGCCGACAAGGATAGCCGGACCATGGCGGAGGAGGTGGGCGGCTACGCGGCCCTTGGATTCCAATGCGTCAAGATCAAAGTCGGACGTCAGCGTGACGCCCTCATGAATCCACTCAACGACATGCAATCCGCCGAGTTCGCCACTGTCAGCTTCGACGAGGACGTCGAGCGGGTGCATGCCGCCCGCGCGGCGATTGGTCCGGATGTGAAGCTGGCCATCGATGCCAACAACGCCTGGACGCCCTCCCTTGCCCTGAAGTTTATGGCGCAGGTGGAGGACCAGGACATCTACTGGCTCGAGGAGCCGGTTGCCACTGAGGACCTGGAGGGATCGGCGCTGGTGGCGCAACAGCTTATTACTCCCGTTGCAGGATATGAAACGGAAACTGGGCTGCCAGGATTCCGCGCCATGATGGCAGGACGTGCTGTCGATATCGTCCAACCCGATGTCATCTGGTCTGGGGGAATCACCGAATCGAGAAAGATCGCCGCCGTGGCCCAGTCCTATGGACTGCCGGTGATTCCGCACGTCTTCTCCTCAGCTGTGAGCTCCATCGCGAACATGCACTTTATTGCCTCGATACCAAACGGAAGCTGGTTGGAATTCGATCAGAACCCGAACGCTTTACGTTCCGACCTTTTCGAGGAACCGTTGTTAGTGAAATCTGATGGCAGCATATCCCTTCCCGATCGACCGGGACTCGGGGTGACCCTCAATATGGATACTGTTAATCGGTACCGGGTCGACTAACTGGGCTTCTGAGGTACCTACCGCAAGCGCTCCCAAACGTTGGAGAGGAGGAGACGGAATGAGATTGGACGGCAAGGTTGCAATTGTTACCGGAGGAGCCCAGGGAATGGGCAGAGCCATCGTGCGCCGCTTCGCGAAGGAGGGCGCTCATGTAGTGGTCGCCGATCTCCAGAAGGATGCGGCCCAGGCTGTGGCCACTGAGTTGAGCGGAGCCGTCGCCGTGAAAGTGGATGTGCGGAACCAGAGCCAGGTCCAGACCATGGTCGAGACGACCATTCGCGAATTTGGCGCGCTCGACATATTGGTGAATAACGCCGGTGTCGGCAAGATCATCCCATTCCTTGACACCACGGAAAAGGACTGGGACTTCATGTTCGATGTCAATTGCAAGGGACTTCTCTGGTGTAGTCAGGCAGTGGCAAGAGCCATGATTGAACAGGGACGTGGCGGCAAGATCATCAATCTTGCATCGCAGGCGGGACGGCGGGGCGAGGCCCTCGTGCTGGCGTACTGCGCCAGCAAGGCATGTGTGATCAGCATGAACCAGTCGATCGCACTCGCACTTGCTCCGCACCGGATCAACGTCAACGCGATCGCGCCCGGCATTGTGGACACGCCGTTTTGGGAAGAGGTTGATAAGCAGTTCGCGAGCTTATTAAACATGCAAATAGGGGAGCCCAAGCGCACCTTTTCCGCAACCATTCCGCTCGGACGTATCGAACAGGTGGAAGATGTCACCGGCGCCGCTGTGTTTCTCGCCTGCTCCGACTCCGATTACATCACCCAGCAATGCCTTAACGTCGACGGGGGCAACTGGCCCAGCTAATCCATCAAGAATCCTGGGCTAAACACCATGCTCACCGGCACATTCTCCGACACCTACCGCGTGCGTCATGCGTATAGGTCCCGAGTGGCGCGGTGCGAGCAGTGGGCGCACACGGCCGGTGCTGAATCCGACAGTAGATTTGCTCCACTAGCGCCCCTACGACCTGAAGGTTTGGGGCTACGATGAAGACCGTTTTGAAAATCTCTGAAAGAAAGTCTCCACTGACCGTGCGCCGTACGCAGGCTCGGGAATAGCTTCGCCTTCACGTTGTAAAGCGTTTCGCGGAGTCATTGGACCGAGTAGCCGTAGTGGCGGAAGCAGTTACGAGCGACCTGTGGGGGGACTTTGTCCAGTGCGGCGGGGAGCGCCGCTTCCAGGGCTTCACGGGTCGTGGCCTCCA
>JAABUZ0100006404.1_pt1 | contig 14740 bp, 15 predicted proteins | sample 5562091 | NCBI WGS metagenome assembly JAABUZ01 (sample SAMN12813069, study PRJNA571459) | rock metagenome | isolation source: Antarctica rocks | place: Antarctica: Victoria Land, Linnaeus Terrace sud | collected 2015-12-21 | reverse complement strand
AACGCATCTTCGAGCAACTGAACCAGTGGGTCATTGGGCAGGAGCGCGCCAAAAAGGTGCTCTCGGTCGCCGTCTACAACCACTACAAGCGCGTCGCCGCCGGTATGCAGATCGACGATGTCGAGCTTGGCAAGAGTAATATTTTGCTCGTCGGGCCGACCGGCTGCGGCAAAACGCTGCTTGCGCAGACGCTGGCGCGTATCTTGGACGTGCCCTTCTGCATCGCCGACGCCACGGCGCTGACCGAGGCCGGCTACGTCGGCGAGGATGTCGAGAACATCCTGCTGCGCCTGATCCAGTCGGCCGACTTCGACGTGGCGCGCGCCGAGAAGGGCATCGTCTACATCGACGAGATCGACAAGATCTCGCGCAAGAGCGACAATCCGTCGATCACACGCGACGTATCCGGTGAGGGCGTGCAGCAGGCCCTGCTCAAGATCATCGAGGGTACGGTCGCCAACGTGCCGCCGCAGGGCGGACGCAAGCACCCGCACCAGGACTTCATCCAGATCAACACGGCCAACATCCTGTTCATCTGCGGTGGGGCCTTCGAGGGGCTGGCCGACATCATCGAGAAGCGCAGCGGCGGCCGCAAGGCTTTCGGCTACAGCGTGTTGACCAACGAAGAGAACGCGGCGATACCGAAGAACGTCATCCCCGAGGACCTACTCCAGTATGGCCTCATTCCCGAGTTCGTCGGCCGCCTCCCGGTGACGGTCACGCTCGATCCGCTGGACGAGGATACGCTGATCAAGATCCTGACCGAGCCCAAGAACGCGATCGTCAAGCAGTACCGCAAGTTCTTCGAGCTCGACAAGGTCGACCTGGTCTTCACGCAGGAGGCGCTACAGGAAACGGCGCGTCAGGCGCTCAAGCACAAGACCGGCGCGCGCGGCCTGCGCACGATCGTGGAGGATGTCCTGACCGACATCATGTACGAGATCCCCTCGCGCGGCGACATCCGCTCGGTGCGCGTGACCGACAAGGTCATCCTCAAGGAGGAGCCGCCGCTGCTCGAGCCGTCGCGCCTCATCCCGCGCTCCGAGGAGGACATCATCGCGCGCGACGAATCGGCATAGCCAGGGCGCGGCCCTCACCCCCCATCCCATGGCTAACTGGCCCCCCGGCTGCGACCAGCGGGCCAGCGCGCCTCTCCCTGACGCGGGAGAGGGGAGGCGACCCCCAACCATATGGCGAGGGCCGTGGAGGACAACTCCACGGCCCTCGTCCCTATGTGGTATTGAGACCTTCAATGCAGGGAGTCGTATGGGCCACGATCAGCTATTCAAGCAGGTCATCGAGAGCTTCTTCGCGGATTTCTTGCGCCTGTTCGCACCCGACACCGCCGCCCGGCTTGATCTCTCGACGGTGACATTCCTCAACATGGAGGTCTTCACCGATATCCCACAAGGCGAGCGTTGCGTCGCCGACATCGTGGCCGAGGTGCGGACGCTGGAGGGCGATCCGGAACTGATCATCGTGCATGTCGAGATACAGCGTGAACGTGAACCCGACTTCGGATACCGGATGTGGCAGTACTATTCACTCTTGCGCCAGCGCGAGGACAAGCCGGTCATGCCCATCGCGCTGGTGTTCTACCCTGGCCGTGAGGGCATCGCCTACGAGGACTACGAGGAAACGCTGTTCGGCCACACCATATTGACGTTCCACTACCTTCAGATCAGCCTCCCGCTACTACAGGCCGAGGACTATGCGCGTGGGCAGAACCTGCTGGGCGTCGGGTTGGCGAGTGTCATGTGGCTGCCGCGAGGCCGGGCCGCGCGCATAACGCTCTATCTAACATGCTTGCGTCGTTTGCTCGATGCACAAAGGGCGGGAGACCTCGATGCGGCACGAGCATTCCTGCTTGGCAACGTGGTAGAAACCTACAACTCGTTTAGTGACGAGGAGCGAGACGCGTTACGGGTACAATTGGAGCAGGAAGGAGACACGACGATGGAAGCAACCGAACTGACGTGGGCCGATCGCATCACACTACGCACCGCTTTGCAGACGATGCGCAAAGACATCAGGCAACTTATGCAGATCCGGTTCGGGCGCGTGCTGCCCGAAATGGAGGCGCGGATCAATAGCGCGGAGTCAGAGGAGGAGCTAGAAGCCCTCTTCAAGCACGCTGCCATGACGCAAACGGAGGATGACCTGGTTCGAGAGGGTTGAAGCCATGGCGCTGATATCCCCCCAGGGCATAGCTCCGCGCGAACGTCCAGCGCGGTTATGCCTTGGGGCTGGCCTTCAGCTATGAGAACAGCGGGAACAGACGGTGAAGGCTTGTATTTGGGCAGTCCTGTTGGCACGTATAACCGCGACGAAGACCTGGCCGACTTTATGAATCACTGCTGTGATCCGAATGTTTGGATGAAGGACGAGGTCACATTAACGGCGCGAAGGAACATCCAACCCGGTCAAGAGCTAACCGCCGACTACGCCATGTGGAAAGACGACGAAGGCTCCATCGCCGCGTGGGAGTGCCGTTGCGGCTCGTCCCTATGCCGGCATAGGATCACAGGGCGAGACTGGCGCTTGCCCGATCTACAGTGGCGCTACGATGGGCGCTTCTCCCCGTTCCTCAACGAACGCATCAGGAAGCTGACAGAGGCCGTGGCGCCGCCTAGTTGACGACGATCGATGAACGGAAAGACAACCGACCTATGACAACCGCACGCGAATCCCCGCCGTATCCTCTGGCGCCATGGGCCGAGATCGTCCCGCATACGCCGCCCATGACCGTAGACGACTTGCCGTCTCTGCCCGATGATGACGGGTGGACGTATGAACTGGTGGAAGGGGTGTTGATCCGTATGCCGATGAGCGGATACGAAGCGTCGAACATCGGCTATCGCCTGGGCGGACGGCTCAGCGTGTACGTGGAGGATCACGGCTTGGGCGGCGTGACGGGCGAGCAGGGCGGCTACCGCCTCGATCCCGCGCATCCGCGTACGACGGAGCTGGCGCCGGACGTTGCTTTTGTTCGCGCCGACCGCCTGCCTCCGCGCGCCTCCCCCGAGTACAGCAAGGCGCTGCGCCTCGCCCCCGATCTCGCCGTCGAGGTGGCGTCGGAGTATCAATACCAGCCTGGAATGGACGAAAAGACGCGGCGCTATCTACACTTTGGGACGCGTCTCGTGTGGGTCACCTGGCCGCGCTACCGCAAGGTCGATGTCTGGCGCTCCGGCGACACGACGCCATCAACTCTTACTATGGGGGACACGCTCGACGGGGAGGATGTGGTACCGGGGTTTAGTTACCCCGTCGTCGCTCTCTTCGCCTAACGCGTCCTTCTCCCAAGACCTATGTGCGGAGGCATTTATGGACAATAAATTCCTGGCCTTTCTTGGGATCGCTGCCCTCTTGATCGTCACCCCCGGCCCCGACATGGCTATGGTGACCAAGAATGCGCTTAGTTACGGGCGGCGGGGCGCGTTGCTCACGACGCTGGGAGTCGGAACCTCTATTTTGGTCCATGCTACGCTGGCCGCCGTAGGGCTATCCGCCCTCTTACGCACGGCGTCGGCGCTCTTCACGGTCGTCAAGCTGTGTGGGGCCGCGTACCTAATCTTTCTGGGCGCGCGGGCTCTCTGGGCTGCTCGCCCGACACAATCCGGCGAGGACAATGCGCACTCCATGGCGGACCTCGTGATATCGCCCATGGGCGCCGGCTCGCCCTACCGCCAAGGGGTTTTGAGCGCCCTGTTGAACCCCAAGCTCGTGGTATTCTTCGCCACCTTCCTGCCCCAGTTCATCGATTCGCGACAGGCTGTGTTGCCCCACATGCTGCTCCTGGGCGTGCTCTTCGACATCATGGTTCTCGTTTGGTTGACAAGCTATGGCTTGTTCGTGACGCGGCTGCGGGCCTTTTTCAGTGCGGCGGACTATGGAGCGGTTCACTAGCGTTGTTCTGGTGGCCCTTGGCGCCCGGCTGGCCCTGGAAAAATCCTAATCAGCTGCTTCACCTCACGGCTGTTTTCCGTACGGCTGCTTTCCGTTTGGTTGCGACCGGCGGACGTGGCGATAGATGTAGAGGGCGACGAGGATCACGGCAATCGCGACGATGACGTACTCGTAGCGGCGCAGGAAACCGCCGACCTGTGGCCAATTCTGGCCGAGCTTGTAGCCTGCGAAGGCGAGGATGAAGGACCAGAGCAGCGAGCCCAGGAACGTGTAGGTCAGGAACTTGCCAAAGTTCATGCGGGTGATGCCGGCGGGTAGCGAGATAAAGGTGCGCACGATCGGCATGAGGCGTGTGAAGAAGGCCGTGGCGTCGCCGTAGCGCGCGAAGAAACGGTCGGCGCGGTCGGCGTCGTGCGCCGAGATGAGCACGTAGCGCCCGTAGCGCAGCAGCAGGGGACGCCCGCCCTTCGCGCCGATCCAATAGGCCACGGCCGAGCCAATAACGCAGCCGACGGCGCCCGCCAGCGCGGCGCCGTACAGGTTGAGCCGGCCTTGAAAGGCATAGAACCCCGCCAGGGGCATGATCAACTCGCTCGGCAGAGGGATACAGCAGCTCTCGATAGCCATAGCGATGATGACGCCGCCGTACCCTAACCCGATCAGGAAATCAACAAAATTGACGACGCTCTGTCCCATGTGCTCCCTATCCTGTCTTGCTTTATCCACATATCACGCCTAGTACCGTTAGCTGGAAGTTTCTCCGCATGTTCGGCACGCTACAACGTGCGTGATGACTCCTCGAAACGCTTACTGAGCGTGCGGAACCATTTCCAGCGAAGGGTACTAGTCGCGCCCCTCGCTCACGCATGTACCAAGGCAGTAGCCTAGCAGATGACGCCCCTTGGCGCAATGTGCCCATGACTTGAACGAGCACTGGCGCTTCCGGCATCGGCGTCGCGGTGGCTACACTGGTATCGAGAATCAAGATATGAGCGACAACCAAACGCCATTGGACCTACCGCTATGGGCTGTCCGCGGCCGGCTCGCGCTGGCGGCGCTGACGATCATCAGCGCCGTCGGCGTGCTGTCGGCCGTGGTTGGGTTCGCGCGGCAGCCGCGGGCGCCCGCCGCGTTTGCCGTCCTTGACGTGCGGATGACTACCACGATCGTCTCGACATCGCCACAAGCGGCCGAGCGGAGCGTGGGCGAGTCATGGACCGCGCCCCCGCTGGGCCGTGTGCGCGAGGCGCCCGTGTCGCCGCCGGGTCCAGCCGACTACTACGTGCGTAGCCACTCGGGCGTGTGGACCTATGTCGCCTACGACGCGACCGGGTTGGCGGGACGCTGGCGGCGCGGCGCGGCGCCGTCCGCCCCGCCAACTCTGTTGGACGAACAACAGGTCGATGCCCTGTTCATGCGTCTGCGCGCGCGGGCCGGCGCGACGAACGTGTCGCGGGTAGCCATGGGCGATCGTATGGCCGCGACGTTCACCACGCGCGCCCTGTCGTGGCCCTATCGGTACAATGGTTTAGCAAGGGTGTGGATCGACGATGTGACGGGACAACCGCGCCAGATACGCATCATGACGAGGCGCGGCGCCGCCGCCGGCGCCATCCTGACGACGATCGACAGCATGCGCACAGTGTCCGCGTCCAGCTTCCCCGCCGATTTCTTCACGCCGCCGGACGAGCCGTCGACGCTGTGGGATCGCGTGACGCGCTGGCTGCCATAAATAGTCGATAGTCGATAGTCGATAGTCGATAGTCGATAGTCGATAGTCGATAGTCGATAGTCGATAGTCGATGGTCGATGGTCGATGGTCGATGGTAACGGGTTGTTGCGCGCGCCGTTGAACTGATAGTCTCGCTGGCCCTTCAACTACCATCGACCATCGACCATCGACCATCGACTCGTCAGGGCACGATACGCCACGAGTCGGGGAGTTCGTAGGCGTGGACGCGCTGAGTCCAGCCATGGCCGTTGTGGTGCTGCGCCTGGCCGGAGCGCTCGACTTCCGCCGTGTCGCTTTGCATTTGGACGATGCGCCGCCGCTTGAGGTTGAAGATGATGACGCCGGCCTTGGCCGGTTGTACGCTGGCCTGACGGGTTTTTTCATCCACGATGCGGAACGCTGACATATAGCCACGGCCATCTGAGGCGTGCGCGAGGTCGCGGTGGATGGTGTCATAGTCGTCCGGAACGTTGTGCTCGTCGAAGATAGAGAGGGCGCGCCGCACCTCGTCGCGCGGGCGCCGGTCATATTCGTGCGCCGCGTCGAGCATGCTCTGGTAGGTCATCGGATTGGTCGCGCAAGCCGCGACGAGGGCCGGCGCCATATATTCATCGCCGACGAAGCTGATGCCGCCATCATCCTGCACAATGGTGTATCGCATGAGACTCATAGCTAGGAACCTTTATAGCGCGCTGCCACGAAGGAGGCAGGGGGTATGGGGGAGATACAATCTACCCCTTATTATACCGAGGACGGAGGGGCGACGGGCGACGGGCGACGGGCGAGGGACGAATGTAGCGGTGGATCGTTGTCCGTGCTTGTGCCGCAACCGGCATTAAAGTTGAGAGGAAATTTTCTGTCGCCCGTCGCCCGTCGCTCGTCGCCCTCGTCAGTGCGCCCACGCTGGCCGCACGTTCTGGCGCGCCTCATCGTAGAGCTTGACGTAACTATCGTAGCGGCTCCGTGCGATCGCGCCCGCCTCGACGGCGGCGCGCACGGCGCAGCCCGGTTCGTGGACATGCGAGCACGGCTGGAAGCGGCACAAGTCTCTGAGCGGGCGCATCTCGGGGAAATACTCGTCGAGTAGCGCGGGGTCGAGGTCGAAGGGCTCGATGCCGCGCAGACCCGGCGTGTCGGCCACGTAGCCGCCCTCGGTGAGGGGGATCAACTCGGCCACGGTGGTCGTGTGGCGTCCCTTACCGGTACGCTCGCCCAACTCACCCGCGCGCAACTGAAGACCCGGTTGCACGGCGTTGAGCAGGGTCGATTTGCCCACGCCGGAGGAGCCGACGACGGCGCTGATCTTGTCTTTGAGCAACGCGCGAAGCGCGGGGATACCATACCCGGTCGTGGCGCTGGTGAGCAGCACCGGATACCCGATCGCGGGATAGGGTGCGAAAAGGGCGTCAGCTTCGTCGACGGTCCCCTCGTCTAGCTTGGCGCCGACGATGGCGGGCGCGATCTCGGCCTGCTCGGCGATGAGCAGGAAGCGATCGATGCGGGCCAGGTTAGGCGGGGGGCTGCGCAGGGCCGTGACGACGAGCAGCAGGTCGAGGTTGGCGGCGAGGACGTGCTTGAGGGCGTCGCGGCCCGGCGCGGTGCGCACGAGTTCGTTGCGGCGCTCGTCGATCCGCTCGATGACGCCTTGCTCGCCGCCGATGTCGCGGAAGCCCACGGTGTCGCCGATGGCCAGCGGATTAGTAGCGGAGCGCACGCCGCGCCGCAGCCGTTTGACCAGCGTGCAGAGCAGCGATATCCCGCCCGACTCGACCATATAGAAGCCGCCTTCGAAGCGCACGACAAGCCCACGCTGGAGCTCATCGTGGTCGGTCATGCGCGTAGGTACTCCATCACGGCCAGCCCCCAGCCCAACATGCCGGGGCGGTAGAGTCCCTGGTCGTCGTCCTCGAAGAACCCTAGGCGCCAGGCCCCGTGGGCGACGAGGCCCGGGTCCCATGGCTCGACCAGCTTGTAGAGGAGGTCGCGGCAGGCGGCGGGGTCGGGCGGCTCGTCGGCGAGGCGATCGACGTAGGAGAGGAAGGCGCTCAACTCGTGGAAGAGGTCGTGCACGTCGTCGGCGAAGCGCGCGGCGACCTCGTGCGGGCAACCGAGGTCGTAGAGACCGGAGCGCATGTCGCGCTCCGCGAGGCGTTCCTCGACGGCGGCGCGAATAACCTGTCCCTCGACGGCGGGCGACGCCGTGACGTCGCTCCGCTCCTCCAACGACGACGCCTCGGGCATTGTCTCTTCCCAGGCCCACCAGGTGTCGAGGAGCATGCGTATCTCGCGGCGGAACACGAGTCCGGCGTCACGCCCGCGCACCAGCGTCAGCAGCGTGTCGTGACGGTTGCGCGCGGCGATGGCCGTGGCGCAGCGGTCAATTTGCACGAGCAGATCCTCGGCGGAGGCCCAGGCGCGGGCCAGGCGCGCCGCGAGGCGCGCCGCGAAGACGGAGGCGACATCGGAGGCGTCGAGGGCGTCTTGCAGCGCATCGGCGCGCCCGACCGTCGAATCGGCACCCAACTCGTCCAGCAGATTATCCAACCACGACATCGTATACTCTCCCCTCTACGGAGAGATTGTAGCATGTATGGGCGCTGTCGCGACGGCGCGGCGTCGTGTCGCACACTTCTTGCTCTAGTTGGAACCGGCGACAGTCGCGCGAGGGCGTATTTCTTGAGGAACGCGCACCGCTAGTGTAGGAGGAGCGAGTACTATGGCGAACGATGGTCACGATAACGCGATGGCGTCGGGCGCGTCCAACGACGAGCCCAGCCGCGAGGGGTTGCGCGCGGGGACGTCCGGCGCGTCAAACGCGGCGGGACCCGAGCGGGACCCCGACCAGGGCGCCGATATGTCCGACACCGGCGGGGCGCAGTGGGACTCCGTTTTTCAGGCGGGCGGCATGCGGAATGAACCCGGACTGGAGGGGCTACAGCAGGACGCGCCCAACACTGGGTCGTAGCTCACTAATTCCCGTATAGATTTTGCTCGAGCCGGGAGCGTACGGCGGGCCATTCGTCGTCGATGATGCTGTAGTAGACGCTGTCGCGGCTGCGCCCGCCCTGGACGATCATGTGCTTACGGAGGACGCCTTCGCGCACCGCGCCGAGGCGTTCGATGGCCCGCTGTGAGCGCTCGTTGAGCAGGTCGGTCTTGAGGCAGACGCGGCGACAACCGATCGTGTCGAACAGGTGGCGCAGCAGCAAGTATTTCGATTCGCTATTGAAGGCGGTGCGCCACCAGGCGCGGCCCAGCCAGGTCGCGCCGATCTCCGCGGCGTCGTGCGCCTCCTGTATATCCATCACACGCGTGCTGCCGACGATCCTATCCGTCGCGCGCTCGATGGTCACGAACGGCTGCTCGGTTCCTAGCGCCCTATTGGAGAGGGTCTTCTCGATCCACGCGCGCATATTTTCGGGTACGGCCAGATCGCTGGTGAAGCGGCTCCAGATTTCGGCGTCGCCCGCGATGGCGTTCAGGTCGCCCTCGTGACGGCGCTCTAACGGTTCCAGCCGGACAAATCGCCCTTCCAGGACAATGGGCTCAATCTTTCTCATTTGCGCATTACCTCCCGACAGTCCACGAATATACCTGCCGTCAAGGCATTATATATTGGCCGCCATCTCCGTCGCCCGTCGCCCGTCGCCCGTCGCCCGTCGCCCCAGTCATGGCAGCAGCGTCTCCGTGAGGGCCGCGTGGGCGTCGATGCTTTGCTTGACCAGGCCGGCGCGCCGCATCCAGTCGGCGTAGCTTTGCCACCGCGCGGCGGACATCGTGCCGTAGTGTCCGCGCGTGTCGCGCTCCACGGGGCTCAACAGGCGGATGCTGCGCTCGATCAGGCTCTCGCTGTTGGAGAGTACCTGCGGCGCTTTGAGCAAGATGCGCGCGGCTTCGGCGGGGTGCGCGGCGGCGTAGGCGTAGCCCTCGAACGTGGCCTGCTGGAACAGGCGCAGCGTCGCCGGCTCATGCGCCAACTGTCCTGTGCCCGTGGCGAAGATGAGCTCGTCGTACGTCGGGACGCCGTAGCGGTCCAGGCGCATCACATTGACGTTGTAACCCTGTTGCCGCGCCTGCAACGCTTCCCACGTCCAGTACACGCCCTCGATCGCGTCAACACGCCCTTTCAGGAGTTGGGGGAGCAACCCGTAGCCCACATTGACCGTCTTGACCTTGGCCGGGTCGCCGCCGTCGTGCCGCACCATGGCGGTGATGTCGGTATAGTCGCTGTCCAGGCCGGCCACGCCGACGGTCTTGCCGGCGAGCTGGCGCGGCCGCGTGATGCCTGAACTTTGCAAAGACATCACGCAGTTGAGCGGGCTCTGCACGATCGCGGCCGTCGCGATGACGGGGACGCTCTGCTCTCGCGCCAGCAGCAGCGTCGGCTCGTATGAGACCGCCAGGTCGCCGCTACCCTGCGCCACCAGCTTCAGGGCGTCGGCCGTGCCCGAGGGCACGCGCGGCTGCACCGCGAGGCCGCGTCGCGCGTAGTAACCTTTGGCCAGGGCCACGTAGATCCCCGCGTGGTCGGAGTTTGGGTACCAGTCGAGCCACAACGTGACAGGGCGTAGCGCCTTGGCCCCTCGCGCGACGTTTGTCACGGCATGGGCTGGCAGCGCCAGCGCTAGTGTCAGCACAAGGGCCATAGCCCCCGTTATGATATTCCTCATCGAAAACCCCTTTCTATCACCTATCTCTCGCCCCTTGTAAGGCGAGCACAAGACTAATCTCTCGCCCCCCCGCCCGTGGCTAACTGGCCCCTCGGCCCTACCCACGGGCCGACGGTTCAGCGCGTCTCTGGGAGAGCCTGGGGAGATGCCTCCGAACACCCGCCATACAGACGCGCGTGGGGATAAACGGCATGGCTGTAGTCAGCAACTCCCGCCCCCCGACTCCCGCCCCCCGACTCCCGCCCATCGCCCCCCGACTCCCGCCCATCGCCTATCGCCTATCGCCTATCGCCTATCGCCTATTCCCCCTCCGCGCCCACGGCACGAGCAGCCATTCGAGCAGGGCGACGACGACGAAGCCCGCCATGCTCAATAGGGCCAACACGACCATTACCGCGAACACTTGTGGCTCCTTGAGTCCGTTAGCGGCTGTGATCAACATGGGGCCAAGCCCCCCGGTCGCGCCGACCAACTCGGCGAAGACGGCCGCCGCGACGCTGTAGGTCACGGCCAGCTTGGCCCCCGTGAAGAAGCCAGGCAGCGCGGCCGGGATGCGCGCCGTGCGCGCGATGTCCCAGCGCGAGGCGCCGAGCGTGTGCAGCAGGCCGGGCAGTTCGGGGTCGAGCGTTTGCAGGGCGTCGTAGACGTTCACCGTCACAGCGAAGAACGAGTACAGCACGACCACGATCACCTTTGGGGTCAGGCCAAACCCGAAGACGACGACCAGGACGGCGGCGATGGCGATGATGGGGATGGCCTGCGAAGCGATCAGCAGCGGGTAGAGCGCGTCACGAACGATGCGCGATGCGGCCATGGCCCACGCCAGCGCGACCCCGACGACGCAGCAGCAGACGAAGCCGGCCAGCGCCTCCTCGACCGTGGGCCATAGGTTGCTCGTGAGCTGCGCCTGCGTGTCGGGGTCGCGGAAGGCCGCGACGATATCGCCGGGCGAGGGCAACAGCCACGCCTGCAGATGCAGCGCCGACGTGACGCCCTGCCATAGGCCCAGCAGGGCGAGCACGATCAGCGGCGCGAGCAGGCGGGCAGCCCTCACCCCCCGCCCCCCTCTCCCTGACGCGGGAGAGGGGGAGACGCTTGCCGAGAGGTTTGCTCCCATGTTCGTATATGCCTCATTCGGGGCCGAGGCCGGGACCAATAGGCTATCATCGCCGTCCTTATTCCTATACACGGGACGGCTCCCCTCTCCCGCGCACGGGAGAGGGGACGGGGGTGAGGGCCGTTGGCTCCCCTCTCCCGCGTCAGGGAGAGGGGTTGGGGGTGAGGGCCGTTGATTCATCGCGCCTCCCGTCGCCCGGCGCCACGGATGGCGGCGAGGAGGCGGCCCTTGAGCCGCGCGAACTCAGGCGTAGTGACGGCCTCCTCGCCACGCGGACGCGGCAGCGCGACCGCGACCTCGTCCACGATCTGGCCGGGCCGCGCGCCCATCACATAGACGCGGTCGGACAGGTAGAGCGCCTCGTCCAGGTCGTGCGTCACCAGCAAGACCGTTACGCCCAGCCGCGCCCACACCTCCAGCAGCCAGCCCTGCATCTCCAGGCGTGTCAGGGCGTCGAGGGCGCCGAACGGCTCGTCGAGCAGCAGCGCGCGCCGTCCCGTCAGGGCGGTGCGCGCGAGGGCGACGCGTTGGCGCATGCCGCCCGATAGGGCCGCGGGCCAGGCGTGGTCGAAGCCGCTGACGCCGAATTGCTCCAGCAGGAGCGACGCCTCGCGGCGGGCGGCGCGGCGCGGCAGCCCCCGGTACTCCAGGGGTAACGCCGCGTTGTCGAGGACGGTGCGCCAGGGCAGCAGCATGTCGCGCTGCGGCATATACGCGCAGGCGGTGAGCCGATCGCGCGCCGGCATCGCCCCATCCGGCGCCGCGTTCGCCGCGTCCCGCGTGGGCGTCCCGACCCGCACATGGCCCTCTGAGGGCTCGTCCAGGCCGGCGATGATGCGTAGGAGCGTGCTCTTGCCGCAGCCGCTCGCCCCAACCAGGCTGACGAACTCGCCGGGCGCGACGGCTAGATCGACCCCTGCAAGCGCGCGCATCGCTCCGGCGCCGCGTCCGAAGCTCTTAGTGACGCCCGTGACGGTGATGCCGGGGGGCGTATCGCCTCTTGATGGGACGGATGCTGTGCGGCCCGTCCTTTCCTCCAAAGCCGTGACGGCGGCGATTTTACCGCCTGTCGTAATCGTGGACATATACCAGTACCATCATCCCTACGCCTCCGGCGGAGGCGTGTTACGGCCGTTTGACACGGTTTGGAGAGCAAACGGGTCACTGATGGCGCCGAGAGGAGTGGGAAAGCGGGCGCTTACCGGCGTGGGATACCTGGCGGCGCGAAAAAGCGCCGCCAGGTATCCCAGCGGCGCCACATTGTGCAGATCATCTTCCCTAACGCGGGCATTACCCCGATCAGGTGCGACGGTCGGCGGCGTCCACTGGCCACCCTCTCAGCCCGGCTACCCGAGCTCCCGTAGGTTCTAATAGCTTGTTGAAGCTATTAGAAGGGTATCATGATTACAACACAATGACAAAAGGTGGTCAAACCACGGTTTGTGCGGAAACAGCATCGCCCTCAAAAGCCGCTATCATTACTCATCCCGTTGGTCTAGCCGGAATCGCGCGAAAGCTTCGGCGCTGAGGACGATATGACGTTGGGCCCCATTATGCGTCCAGATTGCCACGCGATAGCGTGGATCCGGCTCCAGAGTCCCCGCGATCCGCCCTATCCAGGAGGTGGGAAAGCGCTGTTCCATATCGTCGAGTACGCGGCGGACATCTGGACACGCCGATGAAGGTTACATGTGACCAGTCGTCCGCACATGAACCTGCTCCATCGTCACGGGCGACCGTCCTAGCGCCAGCGCCGGCAGTGCGTGCCCCAATTCGTGGATGAGCACGACCAGGAAGAACGCTGTATTGAGCCACATCCATAGGGCGGCATATGACACGATGAAACCAATGATCTGCGGCGCCACGGATAGCTCCTTGTCGTCGTGCCCGCCTGGTGTGGCGGCCCCCTCACGCTACGCCACCATCTGCCTGCGTCACATCCCACGTTGCTGGGGAACGGATACGGTGGGGCAGACGTTAGACGCGGGGCGGTTAGGAGGCTCTTGGGCGCTTTTGATGATGCCGACGTCGTGTCGATGTACGGCGGCAAAGACGAGAAGTCATGGGGTTGGTCGTTGGCTGACGTCGTATTGACAGGGCTCATGAACAACAGGAATAGGAGTAATGTGATTCTCGCAACTCGCGACCACTCGTTTTGTTGCCGAGCTTCGTCGCCGAATACCATGGTCGGAATAGTGCAAGGCTGGTTGACTATTTTAGCTGTCTAACTGGTAGCTACCATCGTTCGTGGAGACAAGCATTCCGGTTCTTACCCTTACAGTACGAACGTCCCTCTCAAATAGCATCATCAAAAGCGCCCAAGAGCCGGTTAGGAATCGTCGGCCACGTCCACGCGCATGATCGCTTCGATGCGTGGCCACAGGCCGCTAGCGCGCCACTCGGCCAGTCGCCGGTGCGCCGTCGCGTCGTCTCCGAAATCGGGAGGCAACGCGGACCAGGCGCGGCCCGCGCCGCGCATGTGCAAAATCGCCTCCAGCGTGCGGCGATCGTTAACGCGGCGCCGACCCGTGTGGGCGCCCAGCGGCAATAGGGCCGCGACGACGGACCACTGGGCATCGCTCACATGCAGGTCGGGGCGGCGCATCCACGCCGTGTCGACCTCGTCGAGCGCCCGCTGGGCGCGCGCGGCCTCCGCACGCGCGCCCAGCCGTCGAAAGATGGTCAACGCCTCGTCCAAGCAAGCCCGCGCCTGCCGCGGCTCCCCCTTCTCATGATGGAGCACCCCGTAGGCGTGCAGCAGACGCGCTTCGGCGAACGGGTACGGCATGGGCCGGGCCAGCGCCAGGCCCTCGTGCAGCGTGCGCTCCGCCTCGAGCCACAGCCCCCGGCGCGTTTCGACCAGCGCCCGGGCCCATAAGGCATCGGCCAGGACGAGGTGAGCGCGGTCGTGGCGCGCGCGCGTCGTCGCCTCTCGCGCGACATCCGCGGCTTGGTCCGTGTCGCCCACCTCCAGATGCGCTAGGGCCAGGATCAGCAGCACCCAACTAGCGGCTTTACCCTCTTTTCCCGAGGCGTCGACGAACGTGGCCAGGCGGTCGCGCGCCGAGGCGGGCTGCCCATGCAGGATATCGCACCACGCGCGCAGCGCATGGGTGTAGCGCAAGACCTGGAGGTCACCCATCGGCGTGGCCGCGTCGATACTCTCCTGGGCGAGGCGCGCCGCTTCGTCCCACGCTCCTTCCGCCAGCGTGAGAAAGCTGAGGTAGGCGAGAGGATAGGCGTAACGCGACGACATGCCGATACCCCTACTCCTCGTGAGGGCCGCCCCAAGGTCGGCCCGCGCACGCGGCC
>JAABUZ0100006402.1_pt1 | contig 14744 bp, 18 predicted proteins | sample 5562091 | NCBI WGS metagenome assembly JAABUZ01 (sample SAMN12813069, study PRJNA571459) | rock metagenome | isolation source: Antarctica rocks | place: Antarctica: Victoria Land, Linnaeus Terrace sud | collected 2015-12-21 | reverse complement strand
AGGTCGTCCCAGGGGGTCCAGTTGCGGACCTTGACGGCCTTGCGGAAGTAGCGGACGAAGGCGGCGCGGGCCTCGTGCGAGGCGGCCTGGGCGCGCGCCGCGCGCGTCCACGGCCCGGTCAGCACCAGCGGCATCTCCACCATCATATGTCTATCCTCTCTATGTCTATTCTCGATCTTGTCCGCGGTTTCGTCCCTGAGGAAGCGGCCCAACGCCCGCATGCCGAGCCTCAACTCGTCGGGCGCCTGACGCGCGGGAACGCCCAGGATCTCCGCGATCTCGGCGCATCTGTAGCCGTCGAAGTAGGCCAGCGTGACGGCGCGGTGTTGGAGCGGCGGCACGCCCGGGAGCGCCTCGTCGCCCCGCGCGCGCGCGACATCCATAGGAGGTGAGGAGCGATGGACGGCGTCGATCGCCGTGCGATGTACTAGCGACAGTAGGGAGGCGGCCGCCCCGCCCGCCCCACCCGCGCGACCGCACAGGCCCGGCTCGCGCCACACGCTCAGGAAAGCCCGCTCCAGCGCATCGGCCGCCGCCTCCGTCTCGCCGAGGATGCGACAGGCCAATCCGTAGGCGGCGTTGCCGTGCCGGTCGTAGAAGAGCGCGAAGGCCGCCGTATCGCCGTGGCCGATGCGGTCGAGCAGATCGTCGTCGCCGGGTCCGACGCCCCCGTCTCCGCGCGCGTTCGCATGGGAGCCGGGCGGCGTGGGAGAGGGCGCGGAGGAGCAACCGTCGCCCGGAGGAGGCCGTCGTGGCACGGTCATCGGCGCCCCTCTCGGGATTGCTCTGTTACACGCGGGGGCATACAGCGTGCGGTCCAGGGCCCGTTCCTGAACGGTCCCTCCGGGCGGCGTCCGGAACGGCCTCGCCGGCCAATTCAGACAGCGCGTCGCGCATGACGCGCGCGGTCAGGTCCGGTTCGAGGATGGAGGCCTCGTCCAGCAGGTCGCGGAGCGTGCTATGCCGTACGTAGGAGAGCACCTGGGGCGCCGTCGCCCCCGGATTCACGTGCCGGAGCACGATGGCCGCCAGGGCGAGGATGCGTGCGCTCGCGGCATTCCACGCGGCCTCCTCGGGGCCGGCGCCCGTTCCGACAGCCCGGCGACGAGCGCCATCCAGACGAGCGCCATCCAGACGAGCGCCATCCAATGGTCTAGCGAGATTCATCGGCGAAACGTCTCCTGTGCTTGTCGCGCACACGCGCGCGGTATTGACTGATTGTCGCGCACACGCGCGCGGGCGGACTGTCCGACCGTGCGGTCTACTAACGGTCTACCGAAGCGATCCGCGCGCGGATCGCGGATTTATAAGTTCCGAACGTGTAGTCTAGGGCCGTTTGCTGAGAGGAACCTTAGAGACCGGCGGCGCGTCCGCGCCCCAAGTAGCCTGGCACGGCTGACAGGGACAGGTCGCGCGTGCCCACGGGGACCGCGTGCCCACGGGGACCGCGTGCCCACTGGGACGACAGGCCGGTCCCTCGGTGGTCCCTCGGTGGTCCCTCGGTGGTCCCGATAGGACGACAGGCCGGCAAGATGCCGGCGATCCCCGTGGGTACGCGCGTCCGCGCGAAACTCCAGCAGGCGTGCGTCTCATCCAGGGTCTGTGACGTGCCAGGGTATGGCCGTGCTCGTCGATCCCCATGCGCTTGTGTGTGGCGGCGGTCTGGGGGGAGGCATCTCCCCAGGTTCCCCCGGAGGGGGCGGAGGCTTTCATGGGTAGGTATGATCGATAGGACAGAAAAAAGGATGGGCCAGCGCGCTCTGCTGTCGCATCACAGGTGGTGAAACAACGATGCACAGAGGAGGAGACGCATGGCCCATCCAGAAGAAGTATCGCAGTGGGCGGCCACCGTTGCCAAGGACATGCCCCACTTAAGCCCTGCTCAAGCACGCGTTCTAGGGTGGTGGAGTTATGGGATGGTGATGACGCAATCCTGTGCCTGCCACACGGTGGCCCTGTTTTTAGGACTCGTCTGTGGGGAGGGGTATCATGCGCTCCGCCAGCGGTTGCGCGCGTGGTGTTATGACGCCGCCGACAAGAAGGGCCTGAGCCGGCAGGAGATCGCTGTCACGGGGAGCTTTGCGCCGCTGCTGGCCTGGGTGATGCGGCTCTGGCAAGGACCACAGGTGGCGCTCGCGCTCGACGCCACGCATCTGGGTGACCGCTTCATTGTCCTGACGATGAGTGTCGTCTATCGCGGGTGCGCCCTCCCTGTCGCGTGGAAAGTGCTGCCGGCCCAGGAGACCCATGCCTGGCGGCGGGAGTGGCTGCGCCTGCTCCGCCTCTTGCGCCCCGCTATCCCGTCTGATCGGACCGTCCTCGTGCTCGCCGACCGTGGCCTCTATGCCCGCTGGCTGTTCCACCGCATTGTGCGCCTGGGCTGGCATCCGTTTCTGCGCATCAACACCGCCGGCACGTTCCGCCCCGCCGGCCGCACACGCGCGGTCCCGCTGCGGGAGGTCGTCCCCCACACGGGCACGACCTGGCGGGCACCGGCCAGGCGTTCCGCGCGGAGCATTGCCGCCTCGCCTGCACGCTGGTCGCCTGTTGGGAGCCCGGGTATACCGCGCCCTGGTTTGTCCTGACCGATCTCCCGCCCGCGGCCTGTACCGCCTCCTGGTACGGCGTGCGCACCTGGATCGAGCAGGGCTTCAAGGTCATCAAGCGCGGGGGCTGGCAGTGGCAGCACACCAGCATGACCGATCCTGCTCGCGCCGAGCGCCTCTGGCTCGCTCTGGCCGTGGCCACGCTCTGGGTCGTTAGCACCGGCGATGCCGTCGAACAGGACCTGGAGCGCCCCGTCATCAGCGATCTCTCCCCGCGGGCCCCCACGGCGCGTCCCCGGTCGCGCCTCGCCCGCCTCTTTCGCCTGGGGCAACTCGCCCTCCTTGCCGCAGCCGTCACCGGGCGTCCCTTCCCCCAGCCCCACGCCCTCTCCTTCCTGCCGTTGTCCCCTCCGCCTGACCTCCCCCAGCCTAGCACCCCCCTGCCTGTCCGCGACACCTACCCATGAAAGGGGGGCGGAGGGGGAGAATTGGACGTCCCCCGGAGGCGCGCTGGACCGCCGGCCGCGGCCGGCGGTCCAGTCAGCCACGGGCGGAGGGGGAGAAAGGAGAAAGGAGAAATCGTCCGCGGTTGACGCCCTTCTCGGACATGATATTCTAGGACAATAATGTACTATGTGGTGGACGAGTGGCCAATCGACGTGACCGGCCAATCGACGTAAGGAGTGCCCATGCCCGAGGTGTCGCCGGCCGCGCGGACGTTGGCGCGGCATGTGCTCCTGCACGAAGCGGGGGGACGCGCGGAGCCCGCCGCTCTGGCGGAGGCCGCCGCGCGCGCCGACGCGCGGCTGCGCGGGCGGCTGGCCGACCTGATCGGCCTGGTCGGGTACACCACCCTCGTCGACCGTGCGGTGCGCCTGGCGCGGGCCGAGTCCCCCGCCCTGGAACGCGGCGCCGTCGACGCGGGGGAGACAGGGGCGGAGGGCACCCTGCGCGGGTTTCATGAGTTCGCGCGGGCGAGCGGCGATCCCGCCATCGCCGAAGCCGGCCTGAGCGCCCTCCTGGCGCATGTCATCGGGCTGTTGAGCCTATTCATTGGTGAGGATCTGGCGCTCCGCCTGGTCCGTGAGACCTGGCCGGAGCTCGCTCACGGTCCGGATGAGTCGGAGGGGCACGCATGAGCGAGAACGAGAACAGGGCGCCGCGCGTGGCCATCACGCGGCTGCCCACGGGCGTCCCCGGTCTCGACGAGGTGCTGGGGGGCGGCCTGCCGGAGTATTCCTTCACCGTGATCGCGGGCGCCCCCGGCGCCGGGAAGACCACGCTGGCCCACCAGATCCTGTTCAACCTGGCCTCCCCTGAGCGGCCCGCCCTCTACTTCAGCGTGATGGGCGAGCCGATGCTCAAGATGCTGCGCTACCAGCAGCAGATGGCCTACTTCGACCCGGCCAAGGTGGGCGACGCGCTCCGCTTCATCAGCCTGAGCGACGCGCTCCTGACCCAGGATCTGGAGCAGGTGCTGGCGGACATCGTGCGGCGGGTGGAGGAGAGTAGCCCGGCCCTGGTCGTCCTCGATTCCTTCCACAACATCGCGCGCGTGGCCGTCGGGCGGCCGCCCGGCGCGCTGGACGTGCCGGGCTTCGTGCAGCGCCTGGCGCTCCACCTCACGAGCTGGCAGGCCACGACCTTCCTGCTCGGCGCCTATCGCGACGACGAGTTGGGCCGCGACGCGGTGTTCACCGTGGCCGACGGCGTGCTCTGGCTCTCGCAGGTCACCGACCACAACTCCGTGGTGCGTAAGCTCCAGGTGATCAAGATGCGCGGGCAGGAGTTGATGCCCGGCCTGCACACCACGCGCCTCGACGGGGCCGGCCTCCAGGTGTTCCCGCGCATCACGGGCGGCGACCGGGAGCGGGCCGGAGGGACGCGTGGCGCCCAGGCTCGCGCCGCGACCGGCGTGCCGGGCCTGGACGCGCTGCTGGGCGGGGGCGTCCCGGCGGGGGATGCCGTGCTGGTGAGCGGACCCTCGGGCACGGGCAAGTCGGTGCTGACCGCGCAGTTCATCACGGAGGGCGCGCGCCGGGGCGAGCCGGGCGTCATCGCCGTCTTCGAGGAGCATCCACGCGAGTACATGCGGCGCGCCCAGCGTCTGGGGCTGGACCTGGAGGACCTGGAGCGGCAGGGCCGCATCGCCGTCGTCTACATCCGGCCGCTGGACCTCTCGCCGGACGAGACGCTGCTGGCGATCCGCGCGGCGGTGGCGCGGGTCGGGGCGCGGCGGGTGGTCATCGACTCCGTCTCCGGCTTCGAGCTGGCGCTGGCGCCGGACTTCCGGCAGGACTTCCGCGAGTCGCTGTACCGCCTGGTGGGGGCGCTGACCGGGACGGGCGTCACGGTGCTCCTGACCATGGAGATCGTGCAGACGACCGACGAACTGCGCTTCAGCCCCTACATCATCTCCTTCCTATCCGACGACATTATCCTGCTGCGCCACATCGAGATCGCGGGACAGTTGCGCACGAGCCTGGCGGTGGTCAAGATGCGCAACAGCGACCACAGCAAGGAACTGTGGCTCTACGATATCACGGGGCAGGGCCTGGTCGTGCGCCAGAGCCTGCGGGACGCGCAGGGCGTCGGCGTCGGTACGGCGACGTTGGGACCGGGGGCCGGGGAGCCCACCTACCCGGGGCTGACCGACCGGGAAACGACCCTGCTGGAGGCGCTGCTCGACCTGGGGGAGGCGGCGGCCGATGCGTTGGCGCGGCGCGTCGGGCTGGCGGAGCCGGACCTGACCGCCGCGCTCGCCCGCCTCGTCGACCTGGGCTACGCCGACCGGCAGGATGGGGCCGGGGGCGGGGCCGTCCACCGGGCCGTGGCGCGGTCCCCGCGGTAGGCAAACGGAGCGCCTCGCTGTGTTCGGCGTTTGAAAGTGGCTTCGCGGCCGGGGCGCTGACGGGAGAACGGGATGGACGAACGGGAGGAGACGGCGGGCGCCCCGCTCGGGGAGCGCCGGCCCGTCGCCGCCCCCGCGCCGGCCGCGGCGGTATTGCGCGACGTCAACGAGCGGCTGCTCATCGCTGGGTTGCGGGAGCAGGAGCTGGCCGCCGCGCTGGAGGCCGAGCGGGCGCGGCTCGCGACCATCCTGGCCAGCATCGGGGACGCCGTGCTGGTGGTCGACCGGGACGGCCGCCCCCTGCTCACCAACGCGGCCTACACGCACATGGTGGAGACCCTTGCCGTCGTTCCCGCCCTGGAGAGCGAGGATGGGCAGCCCTTGACCCCCACGGACGCGCCCTGGCGCCGGGCGGCGCGCGGCGAGGCGTTCGCCGTCGAATTCGGCGCCGTGGACGCCGACGGGACGCGCCATTGGTGGGAGGCGCGGGGGCAGCCGATCGGCCGCGCCCGGGCGCGGCGGGGGGCGTCGTGGTGATCCGCGACATCAGCGCGCGCAAAAGGCTGGAGGGGGCGCTCCAGCACCAGGCCCTGCACGACGCCCTGACGGGCTTGCCCAACCGTGCCTTGCTCCACGATCGGCTCGACCAGGCCCTGCGCTCCGCGCGGCGTGGCGCGCGGCCGCCGGCCCTGCTGCTCCTGGACCTCGACCACTTCAAGGAGATCAACGATACCCACGGACACCAGGCGGGCGACCGGTTGCTCCAGGAGGTGGCCGGCCGTCTGACGCGCACGATCCGCGCCTCCGACACCGTGGCCCGCCTGGGCGGCGACGAGTTCGCCATTCTCCTGCCCGAGACGGGCCGCGACGGCGCCATAGGGGTCGCGGACGCGATCCGCGCGGGCGTGGCCCCGCTCATCATGGTCGAGGGGCAGGATCTGCATGTCGCGGTCAGCATCGGCATCGCGCTCGCGGCGGAACGGGACGGACGGGACACTGATGCGCGGACGCTGCTGCGGCACGCCGACGTCGCCATGTACGACGCCAAGCGGACGCGCAGCGGCCACGCCCTCTACAGCGCCGCGCGGGACCGCCACGGCTCCGGCGTCCTCGCCCTGGCGAGCGAGTTGGGCGCGGCCATCGACGCGGGGCAGTTGATCGTGCGGTATCAACCAAAGCTCCGCTTGGGGCCGTCCCCCAACGCCACGGACGCCACGGACGCTGGAGAGGGGCGGATCGACGCGGTGGAGGCGCTGGTGCGCTGGGTCCATCCGGAGCGTGGCCTCATCCCGCCGGACGATTTCATCCCGCTGGCCGAGCGCACCGGCCTCATCATCCCACTGACGACGTGGGTGCTGGACGCCGCGTTGCGCCAGGCGCGGGTCTGGAGCCGGGCGGGACGGACGCTGTCCGTGGAGGTGAATCTCTCCATGGCGAACCTGCGCGACCCCGACCTCCCGGACACCATCGCGCGCGCGCTGGCACGGTACACGCTCCCGGCACGGCGCCTGCGCCTGGAACTTACGGAGAGTATGATCATGGCCGACCCGCCGGGCGCCGCGGCGGCGCTCGCGCGCCTGGCGGCCCTGGGCGTGCATGGCGCGATCGACGACTTCGGGACAGGGTACTCCAGCCTGGCCTACCTCAAGCACTTACCCGTGGACGAGATCAAGATCGATCGCGCGTTCGTGCGGCACGCGGGCGCGGACGCGGCGGACGCGGCCATCATCTAGGCGATCGTGACCCTGGGGCATGGGCTGGGCATGCGGGTCGTGGCCGAGGGCGTGGAAGACCAGGCCGCCCTGGACCTGGTCGAGCGGCTAGGGTGCGATGCCGCGCAGGGGTATCATGTGAGCGAGCCGCTCGCGGCCGCGGACGTCCTGGGTTGGCTGCATGACACGGTGTGGCGGGATGATCGCCGGGACGCCGACGATCACCCCGCCACGCCGACACACGACTGAGGGCGCCCGCGCAAGGTGATGGCCCAGAGGGGCACAGGCACGGAACGGTTACGGTTGATGAGGCCGACGTCGCACAGCGGGCGGCCGGCGCGACGCGCGGAAGGGACGTATGGACGGACGAGAGGGAGCGGCGGATGGCCCGTTGGGGGATGGCGTCCCCGCCGCGCCGACGGTGGCGGAGTTGCGCGACGTCAACGAGCGGCTGCTCATTGCCGGGCTGCGGGAGCAGGAACTGGCCGCGGCCCTGGAGGCCGAGCGGGCGCGGCTCGCGGTGATCCTGGCCGGCATCGGGGACGCCGTGCTGGTGGTCGATGGGGCGGGGACGCCCGTGCGCGTGAACGCGGCCTACGCGCGCCTGCTCAGCGGCGTCGACGTCTCCTTCGCGCCGGAGGACGCGCACGGCCGGCCGCTCCCGCCCGACGAGACTCCGCGGGCGCGGGCCGCGCGGGGCGAGACGTTCAGCCTGGAATTCAGCGTGCCGGCCGCGGACGGGTCGCGGCGGTGGTTCGAGGCCAACGGGCAGCCGCTGCGCGATCACAGCGCCGGGCATGCCGTCGTCGTCATCCGCGACATCACGGCGTCCAGCGCGCAGCGCCGCCTGCAAGATGAGTTCCTCTCACTGGCTAGCCACGAACTGCGTACGCCGCTGACCGCCATCCAGGGTTACCTCGATCTCCTCCGCATGCGCGTGCAGGGCACGAGCGACGACGAACGTCTCGTCCGCTACGCGACGCAGGCCTATGGGCAGGCGCGGCGGCTCACGGCGTTGGTGGGCGACCTAACGGACGTGGCGCGCTTGCAGAGCGGTAAGCTCACGCTCGACCTCGCCCCGGTGGACCTGGTCCCGCTGGCGGCGCGCGTGGTGGAGACGGCGCGGGACCTGCCGCCCGGCCACACCATCGGGCTCGACGCCGACGCGGCGCCGCTGTGGGTGCGCGGCGACGCCGGGCGGCTGGAGCAGGTGCTCTTCAACCTGCTCACCAACGCCTTTGCCCACGCGTCGAGCGACGCGCCCACCGACGTGCGGCTGCGGCGGGCCGGCGACGGGATCACGCTGGACGTACAGGATTACGGCCGGGGCATCGCGGCCGATCAACTGCCCCACTTGTTCGCGCGCTTCTACCAGGTCGTGCGCGCCGACCGTCCGTCGCGGGGCGGCCTGGGCCTGGGGCTGTTCATCTGCCAGGAACTGGTCACGGCGCACGGCGGCCGCATCGCGGTCACCTCCACGGAGGGGGAGGGGACGACGTTCACGGTGTGGCTGCCCCTGCTCGACACGATGGCGGCCGACCCCAACCCCTTTTAAGGGTAGGTATTTCACGCGGCGACTTCTGGTGGGGGTGACGCAGCCGTGATCCAATGTGCTGGACGGCTAGGCCAAGGGTCCGGCACGAACCGTCCGAGCGGCAGCGGGCGTCCGCCGATGAGGGCCACCAGGATGGTGAGGACGCCGGAGCGGAAACAACTGAGCAGGCGGGGGCGGGTCATGTGCCGGGTGCGGCGGCGGGCGACATGGAGCGCGGGTAAGGCCTCCAGGCTGCTGGCCGGGAGCGTGGCCTCCGCCGCGCCCCCCACGCTCACCACCCACAGGGGTGCCACGGCCATCGCCAGCCAGAGCCGGTTGGCCCGCTCGGGGTCGGTCATCTTGGTCTGCTGCCACGGCCACCCGCCGCGCGTGGTCTGCTTGAATCCACATTCAATCCAACTCCTCATCCCATACCAGGCCGCGTCACCAGGCCGCGGCGGCCCCCTCCGGCGGCAGATCGGTCAGGATGAGCCACGGCTCGGCGTGCGCCCCCTCCCAGCAGGCCAGCAGGCCAGCAGGCCAGCAGGCCAGCAGGGTGCAGGTGAGCCGCGCCTCCCGCGTCACGAAGCAGTCCACCGTCCCGCTCCAGCCCGTGCTGGCGTGCGGGGCCGCCGTCGTGAGCGGGCGGAAGCCCCGCGCGCCGTGGGGCCGAACAAGCCGCCCTGGTTGATGCGTAGGAAGGGATGCCAGCCCCGCTCCGCGCTGTGGCGAAACAGCCAGCGCGCGTACAGGCCCCGATCGGCCAGGACCAGCACCATCCAGTCGTCCGGCACGCTGTCCTGCAGCAGCGTGAACAGGCTCTCCCCGTGCCGGCGCCAGGCGCCCTTCTGCGTCGCCGGGACCACGACCCAGGCCACGGGGATGGCGCACCCGCGGTAGACGACACTGACGGCGAGCACCGTGAAGCGCTGACCCAGCGTCGTCGCGTCCAGCGCCAGCGCCAAGCGCCGCTCGTCGGCCGGCCACCACGCCAACACCCAGCGCAGCAACGCCGGAAAGCAGCCCCGCACCTCCACGTCTTGCCGCCCCCGTCCCCGCTTGTCTGGAGCCGCATAGCACCACGCGCGCAACTGCTGGCGCAGCGTTCCGGGCCGCTTGTGCAGCAGCAGCGCCAGGAAGGTCGCCACCGTCGTCAGCCCCCATGACTGCGTGACGACCACCCCGTCGCTCCAGAGCGCCAAGACCTGCGCATGGGGCCGGCTCAACTGCGGCATCTGGGTTGACACGGTCTCTCTCCATTGTGATAATCCGTCCTGACGAGACATGGCGCGCTCCTGCTCCTCTGGATGTCGTGAGAAACTCCAGCGTAGCAGCTTCGTCTGTCTCGTCTCCTTTCCCTCACCCTCTCAAAAATACCTACCCTTAAAAGGACCCCGACCCCGACCCCGCTCACGCGTAGTACGGAGCCTGACCAACGGCCGCCCACCTGTTTAAACCAGGCGTGCTCTCTCAGACTCGTCGGTCTCTCAGGATCGTCTCAGGAAATCGGCCTAGACTATACCTTGTACCCGCATACGCGCATGGCTTGGCCCCGTCACGGCTCGGCCCGGCTCGTAAAGGGGCACGGAGTTTGCTGAGCACGGCAGAGCAGGACGACGACAGAGCGAGACAAAGATACGTTCGCCTGGCGCGTCACTTTTCGGGGCTGGCGTGTGTTTACCTCAGAGGAGCCAGGACTGTTATAGACTGATAGCACAAGGCTGGCTCAATGGCATAAGACTTGCGAATCGAGTCTGTTTATTATGGCAAAACGTTCACCCTTGGGCGCCTGTTTTGTCATAGTAGCCCTCGGAGGAAGACAGTCCGCGAGAAGACAGTCCGCGATAGGAAAGAAGGGAGGACGGATGGAGAACGACAAGACGAGGACGAACGGCGCCCCACGGCGGACCGGGGCGGAGGAGACGGTCGAGCCCGGCGTCGCGCACGTCGAGATCGATCCGGGCGCGCCGACCGAGACCGCCGGCGCCGGGTCGCTCCAGGTCGACGACGAGACGGGACGACGGCCGAGCGGCGCGGGGACAAACCGGCCCGCGCCAGGGTCGTAGCGCGATCACCTCGTGGCGTCGCCATGAGGGACGGCGTAGCGAGGGGATAGAGGAGGATAGAGACGGATGACAAACGATCAGTCACGGCCCCGCGGCTCGGGGCAGGAACGGGTCCCGCTAGACGATATGGCGACGGCCCCCGTCGGCGTCGCCGGGTACAGGCGCCCGGTGAGCGAGACGACGACGGCGGAGACGGCGACGCGCAACGTGTCGCAGGTGATGAATCTCCCGGCCGACCGGGTGCGCTGGGGTCCCATTTGGGCCGGCCTGCTCGCCGCGTTCTTCACGCTGCTGGTGCTGAGCCTGCTCGGGCTGGCCCTCGGCGCGACGACCGTGAACGCGGGACAGGCCGCGCAGGGGAACGTCAACGCCAACGCCGGACAGTACGCGGCGATCTGGGCGGGGGTCACCGCGATCCTCTCCTTCCTGATCGGCGGCTACGTCGCCGGCCGGACCGCGGCGGTCCACGAGCGCGGCTGGGCCGCCCTCAACGGCGCGCTAGTCTTCCTGCTGGCGCTGCCCATCCTGCTGTGGCTGGCCAGTCAGGGGCTTGGGGCCGTTATCGGCAACGCGAGCAGCATCGCCAGCGGGTTGCACATCAACCTGGGCCAACTCGGCTCTACGGCCACGGGCGCGGCCCAAAACGTCACACCGGCGCAGGCGCAACAGGCGGCGGACACGGCGCGCAACACGGCCTGGGGCACCTTGATCGGACTGCTGCTCGGCTGCATCGCGGCCGCGCTCGGCGGGACCCTCGGCATGCGCCGCGCCGCGCGCGACGGCGCCTAGGACGCGATTAGAGGAGCAGAGGGTCTATGACGTGTTGGAGTCTGGCCGCGCCCATCGATCCTGACGCGCCTCTGGTGGGGGCCTGGGGGGAGCCATCTCCCCAGGTTCCCTCGGAGGGGGCGGAGGGGGCGAAAGGAGGAGGCCACTTTTCACAGACTCTGTTAGGGGCGGCTTTGCGGCGGGATGTCCCCAGGATGACGAAACACATACGCTAGAACAAACGCAACAAATAGAGGAGAACGACAGATGACCGGGCAACAATTCTACGAGGGCGCGGCGGTTCATGACGTGGACGGCGAGAAGATCGGCACGCTGCACGCCTACGACGCCCAGGGCGGCTATATCGTGGTCCAGAAGGGCTTTCTGTTTCACAAGGACCTCTATATCCCGGTGAACGCGGTCCAGAGCACCGACGCCGAGGGGACCGTGCAATTGAGCCTGCATAAGGACGACCTGGCGGACGACCGCTACGCCAGCGCGCCCACGGGCGGCGTGGCGCGCGAGGACAGCTACGCGCAGCGCGCGCCGGTGTCCGAAACGACCGAGACCACGACGACGCGCACGCAGGCCGCGCCGCAGCCGGCTCCCGCGCGCCGGCAGGCTCCGGCCGCGCAGGCCGACGACACCATCAATGTCCCCGTCTACGAGGAGGAACTCGTCGTCGGCAAGCAGCGGGAGGAGATGGGGCGGGTCCACCTGCACAAAGAGACCACTCAGGAGCAGGTCAACGTCCCGGTGACGCTGCAACGCGAAGAGGTCACGATCGAGCGCGTCCCCATGAAGGGGGAGGCGAGCAAGGCCGACCTCACGGATGCGTTCCAGAACCGCGACATCGATATGACGGTGATGGGCGAGGAGGCCGTGGTCGGCAAGCGGCTCGAGGAGGTCGAGGAGGTGCGCCTGCGTAAGGACACGACCCAAGAGCAGCAGAACGTGACCGACACGGTACGCAAGGAGCGCGTCGTCGTCGACCAGATCGACGAGACGCGGGGCGGCGCGACCGAGTCCAACCGGCCCACGAACCGGCGCTAAAAGCCACGCGACGCGCCAACACCGTGGCGATGGATGGGGGGCGCCTACGGCTCACCGCCCTCCATCGCCATCCTATTCAGCGCCGTCTATAGCCATCCTATTCAGCGCCGTCTATAGATGTGTCCGGCCTGGCTCCCTTGAGCGGGAGTCAGGCCGATACCACAAGACGAGACCACGGGAGAGGAGCGCGCCATGTACCCGTTCGATCAGAACAACCAGCAGACGTACCAGCAGTACGCCCAGGCCAGCGATTCCGGTGATTATAGTGGGATCGACCCCAACGAGGCCGCGGGACACGTGTAGCAGTTCGCTCAGAACGCGCCGCCCGAGATGCAGCAGCAGGTCTACCAGCAGCACTTCAAGGGGATGCCCCAGGAGCAGCGGCAGCAGGTCGTGCAGCAGATGCCGCAACAGTACCAGCAGCAGATGGATCCCAACAACCCCCAGACGATGGCGCAGGGCATGACGCAGATGGGCCAGCAACAACCGGGCATGCTCCAGTCGCTCCTGGGCTCGGGGGGATCGCTGGGCGGTTATGATGGGCGGCGGCGGAGCCGGGGGCGGCATGGGCGGCGGAGGCGGCATAGCGGGGCTGGCCGGCCTTGTCGCCAAGCACATGCTAGGCGGCCAGGGAGGCGGACGCTAAGCGGCCCTGAACACCGGCGCGAACCGCGGCGCCGGCGCGACAGACTATACCGGCGCGGATGGGGCACGGGGTTGACGCATACTCAGCCCCGTGCCCCATCCGCGCCGGGCGCCTGCTAAAGACAAACCCAATACATAACATAAATAAGAGGAGAATCTTTCATGCCAACCATTCACTCCATTAGCGACGCTCTTTTGCAGCTCGTGAACGAGGTGTTCCTGTTCCTTCCCAAGCTCGTCGGCGCCCTCATCTGGCTGCTGATCGGCTACATCGTCGCTCGCATCTTGAAGGCGGCGCTGACGAAGGGCCTGCGGGCGATCAAGTTCGACCAGTTCGCCCAGCGCGCCGGCGTCGAGCGGGCTATCGAGTCGATGGGGCCGAAGCTCGACGCCGCCGGTCTGCTCGCCGGGATCGTCTATTGGTACGTGTTCCTGTACTTCGTCGTGCTGGCCGTGAGCGCGCTCGGCATCACCACGATCACAACCTTCGTCGATTCGATCCTGCTGTACCTGCCCAACGTCTTCGTGGCCGTCCTGATCGTGCTGGTCGGCGCGCTCGGCGCGACCCTGGGGGCTGATCTCGTCAAGGGCGCGGCCAGCGGGCTGGGCCAATCGCTCGCCGCGCTGCTGTCCAACGTCGTCCGCTACGCGGTGCTGACCTTTGCGATCTTCGCCGCGCTGACGCAGCTCCAGATCGCGTCCACGCTCATCTACATCCTCTTCGCCGCCATCATGTTCGCGCTAGCCCTCGCCGGCGGCCTGGCCTTCGGCCTCGGCGGCGTGGACAGCGCCCGCCGCCTGCTGGACGCGCGGACGAAGTAGCGATCCGCCACGCGCAACGGAGGCGCCGATGAAACTCGAAAAGAACCCCGCGGATCCACCCCCTGCGGCCACGGCCTCCGAGCGGCCCGCGCTGTGGATGATCGCCGGCGACGCCCCGCCCTATCGTGAGCGGCGGCGTCCCTGCCCGGACTGCGGCGCGCCCATCGCACGCGACGAGGCGTACTGTCCGTCCTGCTGGACCGAGCGGATCGCGCGCTGGACGACAGGCATGCGTCCGCCCCCACCCTCCTCACCCTCGGTGTGACGCATGCCCTCTCGCCCCCGCCCATACGCGCCTGATGGTCCGGGGGAAGAGGGGGCGCGTCACGCCGCAACCGGAGGCGTCGGGCACGAGCCGGCGGGACGGCGATGGCCGCGTGAGCCGGCGCTTGCCGGCGCTGCGACCGGGTGCCGAGGGGCGTTGTACCACACCGAGAGAAGGATCTGATCGACCATGAATAAACCACGACGTGTCGTCGCGTTGCTGATCGCCGGGCTGGCGATCGCGAGCCTGCCGGCGCGGGTACACGCGGCGGCGCCCGCCGTCGGCTCCCCCTGCAACGCCCCCGTCGCCGTCATCGGCGCCGACGTGACGCCGGCGAACTTGCCCCTGGTCCGGGGCGCGCTCGGCGTGGGGCCGGGCACGACCGAACTGCGCGAGACGCTGGCCGACGAGCGGGCGCGGGCCCACGGCCTCATCCCGCCCGCCCTGCTCGGCATCGTCGCCGTCTCCTCCGTGCTCCTGAG